>MKWU01003353.1_pt1 | contig 21417 bp, 16 predicted proteins | sample 809101 | NCBI WGS metagenome assembly MKWU01 (sample SAMN05860141, study PRJNA318959) | sponge metagenome | host: Aplysina aerophoba | place: Slovenia: Piran, Adriatic Sea, Gulf of Piran | collected 2013-05-07 | reverse complement strand
ACTCTGGCTCACCGGTCTGTCGGGGTCGGGAAAGAGTACCATCGCGGACCGGATCTACACGAGACTTAAAGAAAAAGGAATCAAGGCGGAGCGGCTGGATGGCGACGAAATACGGGCCGTTTTTACCGACACGGGTTTCGACAGGGCGGCACGCATGGCCCATATCGCCCGCGTGGGTTATCTGGCGTCGGTCCTCGAGCGGAACGGCATCTGTACGATCGTGTCCCTCATTTCACCGTACAGGGAAGCCCGGGACGAAGTAAGGCAACGCTGCGGCCGGTTCATCGAAATGCACGTTTCCACTCCCCTTGAGGTGTGCGAGGAACGGGACGTCAAGGGACTGTACGCCAAATCGAGGCGAGGCGAAATCAGTGGATTTACCGGAATAGACGATCCCTACGAGGAACCGGTAGCGCCGGAACTGCTTATCGACACCTCGCGGCTGACGGTCGCGGATGCCGAGGCGGAAGTCATGAATCACATCGCGTCCTGTCTGTAGGTGCATGTTTTAACTGTAGACGCATGTTTTAACTGTAGACGCATGTTATTAAGGCGCACCGCGTTTCCGGCGAGAAGATAACTTGTGGAAGACATGAAGAAAGCGCTGGAGAAAAGGCGCTAAGGAAGAAAGCGCGAAGTTTCAAACACATTCATTGCATACCTGCTCACCTGTTGCTGATCCGTCCATGCCCAAGTATTCCATTTCCCACCTGATGCAGCTCGAAGCCGAGAGCATCCACGTCATGCGCGAAGTCGTCGCCGAATTCGAACGGCCGGTGATGCTGTATTCGGTCGGGAAGGATTCCTCGGTCATGCTGCACCTCGCGCGCAAAGCCTTCCATCCGGAGAAACTGCCCTTCCCGCTCATGCACGTGGATACGGGGTACAAATTCGAGGAGATGTACGATTTTCGAAGGCGCATGGCCGAGGAATACGACGCGGACCTGATCGTCTACCGCAACGAGGAAGCCATCTCCGACGGCGCCAATCCCTACGACCTGGGCACGCAGCGTTGCTGCGGCCTGCTGAAGACGCAGGCTCTGCTGGACGGGCTTCGGGCGGGACGCTACGACGCCGCAATGGGCGGCGCACGGCGAGAAGAGGAGAAGTCGCGGGCCAAGGAGCGGTTCTTCTCTTTCAGGGACCGTTTCGGCCAGTGGGACCCGAAAAACCAGCGGCCCGAACTGTGGAACCTGTACAACTGCCGCATCGGCCAGGAGGAGTCCATCCGGGTGTTTCCGCTCTCCAACTGGACCGAACTGGACATCTGGATGTACATACACCGGGAGAACATCCCCGTCGTTCCCCTGTATTTTGCCAGGGAGCGCCCGGTCGTGATCCGCGGGGACCAGCTGATACCCGTGGAGGGACAGGCCCGCATCCTTCCCGGCGAGACGCCGCAGTCCATGGTCTGCCGTTTCCGCACGCTGGGCTGCTCGCCCTGCACGGGCGCCGTCAAGTCCACCGCATCTTCCGTCGAAGAGATCATCGAGGAAATGATGGTGGAACGCATTTCCGAGCGTTCCACGCGCATCATCGATCACGACCAGGAAGGATCGATGGAACTGAAGAAGCGGGAAGGCTATTTCTAAGGGCGATCCGATCGCCGGCCATGGTGAAATGACCGACATCCAGACATTCCTCGCGCAGAACGAAGAAAAGGAATTGCTCCGCTTCAGTACGGCGGGCAGCGTGGACGACGGCAAGTCCACGCTGATCGGCCGGCTCCTGGCCGACTCGAAGAACATCTACGAGGACCACCTCGCCTCGCTCAAGAAGATGGTCCGCCAGGACGAGGCGCCCGATCTGGCCATGTTGCTGGACGGTCTCAAGGCCGAACGGGAGCAGGGCATCACCATCGACGTGGCCTACCGGTATTTTTCGACGCCCCGGCGGAAGTTCATCATCGCCGACACGCCGGGCCACGAACAATACACCCGAAACATGGCGACCGGCGCGTCCAGCGCCAACCTGGCCATCGTGCTGGTCGACGCGCGACACGGGATCCTGACGCAGACCCGGCGCCACGCCTTCATCACCTCTCTGCTGGGCATCCAGCACCTCGTGGTAGCCGTGAACAAAATGGACATGGTGGATTTCGACGAACAGGTCTTCGACGACATCCGCCGGGTGTTCCTGGATTACGCCGCCAAGTTGAACGTGAGCGACATCCGCATCGTACCGGTCAGCGCGCTCTTAGGCGACAACGTGGTGGAAAGGAGCAGCCGCACGCCATGGTATCACGGACAGACCGTGCTGGACATCCTGGAGGACGTGCAGTTCCTTACCGACCGCAACCTGGTCGACCTGCGCTTTCCGGTACAGTACATCATTCGACCCCGCCAGAAGGAGCGGTACTACGCGGGATCGGTGTCGTCCGGCGTGGTGCGGCCGGGAGACGAGGTGCTGGTTCTCCCGGGCCAGAACCGCACCCGGGTGAAGTCCGTTTCCAGCTACGACGGCGACCTGGACGAGGCCTACCCGCCCATGTCCGTTTCGCTTCAGCTGGAAGACGAAGTGGATGTAAGCCGGGGTGACATGATCGTTCATCCGAAGAACCTGCCCCACGTGGATCGGCGGTTCGAGGCGATGATGGTCTGGATGGACGAGACCCCCATGGATCCTTCCCGTCACTACCTGATCAAGCAGACCACCCAGACCGCCCGCGCGAGCATCGACCACGTCGACTACCGCATCGACGTAGACACCCTGCACAAGGTCGGCGTTCCCTGCCTTTCGCTCAACGAGATCGGCCGGGTCGCGCTGACTTCCAACCGGGCACTCTTCCACGACGCGTACCAGAACAACCGGCTGACCGGCAGTTTCATCCTGGTGGACTACCTTACCAACAACACCGTTGCCGCGGGCATGATCATCGACCGGCTGCCGGAAGACCGCGTGCCCATGGACGTTGACGCCGATTCCGAACCCAGGGCCTCGACTGTTCGCAGATCCAGCCTGGTGGATCCGGATCACCGTATGGAACGGTATGGGCAGAAACCTTGTACGATCTGGATCACGGGCCTGGTGGGCTCGGGGAAATCTTCCGTCACTTACGGCCTGGAGAAAGTACTGTACGAGGAAGGTTATTCGGTGGTCGTGCTGGACAGTTCGGTCGTTCGCAGCGGCCTCAGCCGCGACCTCGGCTTTTCGGCGGCGGACCAGGCGGAGAACCTCCGGCGGGTATCCGAGACCGCGCGCATGCTCAACGACACGGGACTCATCGTCATCGCCTCTTTCATCTCGCCGAGCGAAGACGGCCGCCGCCAGGTGTCCGAACGCATCGGAACGGACCGGTACGTGGAGGTCTTCGTCGACGCGCCATTGGCCTGGTGCCGAAAGCACGACGCCACGGGGTGTTACGAGAAGTCCGACCGAGGCCTGCTGCGCAATCTAGCGGGTGTGGACTATCCCTACGAAAAGCCCCGCGATCCGGCGGTGACCGTCTCGTCTGAGACCGATCCGGTGGACCGGTCGGTCGATCGCATCGTTGCGTTGATGAAAGAAAAAGGCTACCTGCTGCCCGGGCGGTAGCGCCTGGGCCCAGTCCCCGCCTGCCGTCAGTCCTCGAATCCTGACCTCAGGCCGCGCGCCTGAAACCGCCAGGAGTCTGCGTCACCACCCCGCCAGTCCCATGATCCAGTAGGCCGTCTGGGCGACGATGAAGAGCAGGATGAAGGCGATGGCCAGAGGCATAAGACCGCTGACGACGGTCCACTTCACGCTCTTGGTTTCGCGGTAGACCGTCCACATGGTCGTGGAGCACGGATTGTGCAACAGGGAGAAGAGCATGAGGCAGACGGCGGTGAGGAGCGTCCATCCCTCCTGGACCACCAGGAGTTGCCGCAGTTCCTCCATCGTGTCCAGCTCGATCATCATCCCGGCGCCCGTGTAGGCCATGATGATGGTCGGGACCACGATTTCGTTGGCCGGGATGGCGATGATGTAGGCCAGCAGGATCACGCCGTCGAGGCCGATGGCCCGCCCCACGGGTTCCAGCCACTGCGAAACCCATACCGTCAGGCTCTGACCCCCGGCGTGGATGTTGCTCAGCAGCCAGATCGCGCCGCCGGCCGGCACGGCCATGACCACCGCGCGCCAGAGGACGAATATCGTCCGGTCTATGAGTGAGGTGTATAGCACGCGAAGTATGCTGGGACGCCGGTAGGGCGGAAGTTCCAGCGTGAAACTGCTGGCTTCGCCCCGCAGGAAGGACCGGGACAGGATGGCCGATACCAGCAGGGTCGTCGCGGCGCCGATCAGGACGATCAGGACCAGGGACCCGGCCGCGGCCATGGCCGCGAAGGCCGGCGGGAAGGCCGCCGCCACGAAGAGGGTGGCCAGTATGATCAGCGTCGGCCACCTGCCGTTGCAGGGCATGAAATTATTGGTGAGGATGGCGATGAGCCGCTCCCGCGGCGAATCGATGACCCGGCAGGCCACGACCCCGGCCGCGTTGCAACCCAGGCCCATACTCATGGTGAGCGCCTGCTTGCCGTGGGCGCCCGCCTTCTTGAACAGCGCGTCGACGTTGAACGCCACGCGGGGAAGGTACCCCAGGTCCTCCAGTATGGTGAAAATGGGGAAGAATATGGCCATGGGAGGAAGCATAACGGCGATCACCCAGGCCAGTCCCCTGTAGACGCCGTGCCAGATGAACCCGGTGACCCACCAGGGCATCCCCAGCGCTTCGAATAGCGCGACGCCCTGCGCGCCCAGCCAGAATAGCCCTTCGGCCAGCATGGCGGAGGGCACGTTAGCCCCCGAAATCGTGATCCAGAAGACGACGGCCAGGAGCAGGGCCATGAAGGGCAGTCCCCAGATCCTCGAGGTAACGATGCGGTCCAGCTTCTGGTCCCAGGGATAAGAAGCCGTTTCGCCGGTTTGAACCACCTTCCGGGTGATGGCCTCGGCGTCCTGGTAGATGGCCTCCACGATTTCGTCGCGATACGATCCGTCCAGGTCCCTCTGCATTTCTTCCACCCGGCCCAGGATGTCCTCGCCGGTGGAAGGTGTTGCCGTTGTTTTGCTCATGTCGTTTGATCCCTGGCGGGTAGTTCCGCCTGGACGCCCATCCGGCTGAATTCGCCCTGTTCGAGCGCCTGGCGCACCCGGTAGTCGCCGTCGAGCAGCCTGAAGGCGATCCAGCGGGGGTTCGGAAGGTCAGGGTAGGATGCGTGCAGCATGCCCGTGATCGTATCCACGGTCCGGTCGAGTTCGTCGTTGCCCGTTATGCGCCGGGGCGCGTTCTTGATCGTACCCTGGATCACGTCGGCGACGGTGCGCATCAACAGGCCCAGCCCCTCCTTCTTCCTGGCCGATACCGGCACGACCGGCACGCCCAGTTCCCGTGACAGGGCGCGGTGATCCACCGAGATCCCCTTGCGTTCGGCTTCGTCCATCAGATTCAGGCAGACTACCGTTTTTTCCGTGATCTCCAGCACCTGGAGCACCAGGTTGAGATTGCGCTCGAGCATGGTGGCATCGACGACGGCCAGCGTGCAGTCAGGTCTGCCGAATAGGATGAAGTCCCTGGCGATCTCCTCGTCGATGGACGCCGAGAGCAGGGAGTAGGTCCCGGGCAGGTCGATCATCTTGAACCTTCTGCCGTTGAACTCGAATCCTCCCTCGGCCCGGTTCACCGTCTTTCCGGGCCAGTTCCCCGTATGCTGCTTCAGTCCGGTCAACGCGTTGAAGACCGTGCTCTTGCCCACGTTCGGGTTCCCTGCCAGGGCGATGACATAATCCCACCGGTCCATCGTGATACCCATCTGTACCAGGTTTTCCTGCAGTGCGCACGACGCGCAGTCGTGTCCGGGCGGTGCGGAATCGATACTCATACGGTGATCTCCCGTTTCTGCCGCGTTCCTCCGTCGATTAAGATCAGGTCGGACTGTTCCCGGCGCAGCGCGATCATCGTACCGCGCACCCGGTAAGCCGTGGGATCGCTGAAGGCGCTTTGCATGACGCGCTCGACGCGGACGCCGGGGGTGAGGCCCAGGTCCAGGAACCTTCGTCGGGTCAAGCCCTGGCATGCCGGAGACAGCCCGGCGACGCGGCCCTGCTCGCCGTGTTTCAGCGCCGTGAGCGGCACGCCTGACGGTTCGACCCGGTCGATGGGCGCCTCCCGCACGGAAATGTTTGCCGCGACGACCGGAGCCAGCACGTGCTCGTTTTCCGGCGTGCCGATGACCACCCGAACGGATGTGGCATCCAGGATCGTGATCACCATGCCGGGATGGAGATCCTCGGCGATGATCTGGGCGTACACTTCCGGTGGTTCGTCCTCGATATGCACGATCTGCGCCGGAACGCCCGCAGGCCATTCGACGAGTTTCTGGCTCTTGATCTCCTTCATGTCGCCCGCGGCGTTCGGGATCGGATCTCCCTGGGGATCGAAGGCGGGGTGGCCCATGTCGGCGTCCATCTTGTCGACCTGCGCCTCGCTCACCGTGTGTTCCAGTTCGTGGGCATGGGCGTGTATTTTCTCCCGGGGCACGGAGGTCTCGTCGGCCAGGTACCGCTCGAACAGGCGATGCGCCCTGACGATCTGGAGCGCCCAGCGATGGCCGGCGGCCGTGAGGCGCATCCCCTGGCCGGTCACGGCCACCAGATCCATCTGCGCCATGCGGTCGACCAGGATCAGCGTGTGACCGGTCGAAGTGCCCAGGGTATTGGAAAGGGATTCGACAGACGCCGGCCGGCCGTCGTGCTGGAACTGGTGCAGATGGGCCAGGGCGTCCTCGACGGCCTGGCGGGAGTGCACCCAACGCCTGCGCCGGTAGCGCCAGTACAGTCCGTATTGGGGCAGGAAGAGCACCCCGAGGGCAATCAGCACGATGATACCGGTCATGAACCTGCCCGCCCATCGTTTTTCGTTTCCTCGTCCGGTACGCATTCGACCAGGACGCTGCGGGCGACCTGGTGCCCGACGTGGTGTTCCTCGCCGCCAACGCGCAGAAACATGGGTCCATCGAAGGGCTCTTTGCTCAGTACTTCCACGACGTTTTCCGGCCGGAGGCCGAGTTTCGCCAGATAGCGGAGCAGGGCCGGATCCGTGTCTTTCACGCGGCGAACAATCACGGTGCGACCGGGTTCCATGTCGGACAGCCTGTCGTGGTTGGCGCTGGCAATGGATAAATCTTTCGCCGGTATGGGCGAGCCGTGGGGGTCCGTGGTCGGGTGTCCCAGCATGGCATCGATCTTGTCCTCGAATTCTTCGGAGATCACGTGTTCGAGACGCTCCGCTTCCGCGTCCACCTGGTCCCACGTAAATCCTAGCGCTTCAGCCATGTACACCTCCAGCAACCGGTGATGGCGAATGATCTCGAGTGCGATCTTTCTTCCGGCGTCGGTCAGCCTGATCGCCTGGTAGGGCCGGTGTTCGACCAGGCCCGACTCCGACAGCCTCTTCATCATGTTGGTGACGGAGGCGGCCGATACGCCCATCCGGTCCGCTATGGCATTGGTCGATGCGGCTACCGCGTTCTCCTGCAACTTGTAGATGGCCTTCAGGTAATCTTCCGTGGCGGGTGTGGGCATGTATATATCCGAAAACCGGTCTCGACTTTGCATGGAGTGTGCTAACGATGTTTTTAGATGAGACTAAATATATAATTAAAATATACATGTGTCAATAATTAGATTTGAAAAAAGTCTAAGCCGGTCCGGTCGGCGCCTGGCAAGTCCATCCGCGGAACATGCGTCGCGTCGAAACAATACCCTTGTTTCCGGTGGAATACCGCCCTTATATTCGGACTGCTGAAGCGCCATAAACCGAATCTATGCGACCCTGGAGCCATGATGGCCGGCCATATCGTACTCGTCGTGGTGGACGACCTGTTTTTCTCTTCGAAGATCGGTGAGACCATACGTCAACTGGGCGGCGAACCACGTTTCGCGGCGGAAGCGGGCGAGATCCCGGATGATTCCGAATGCGGTCCGCCGTCCGCGATCATCGTGGACCTCGATCTCACGCGGACCGACGCCGTGGACCTGGTATCTCTCCTGAAGGACCGTGAAGCGACCAGGGATATACCGATGATGGCGTACGGCCGCCATACGCGGCCCGAAGCCTTCGTGCGCGCCCGGGAGGCGGGCTGCGAACGGGCCGTGCCGAGGTCGGAGTTCGTCAAGAGACTGCCGGAATTCATCGAATCCTGTTGGCGGCATGTCCGCGACGCATGAATAACGTGCGCCGGTACGGAAACCAGATATGACCAACAAACAGATCGGCAAAGTCCTCAGCCAGATCGGATCGCTACTGATCCTTCAGGGCGAGAGTACCTTCAAGACCCGTGCCTACGCGAATGCCGCGCGCCGGGTGGAAACCCTCTCCGAGCCGGTGGAGGACATGGTGCATGAAGATCGGCTGGGCAAGGTTCCCGGCCTGGGCGCGTCCATGGTTCGTCACATCACGGAACTCGTCCGGGTAGGGCAGTCGAGCTATCATCAGTCCCTCGTGAAGACGGTGCCGGCCGGATTCCAGGAAATGCTTACCATATCGGGGCTCGGCGCGAAGAAAATCAGAACGATTCACGACCATCTCGGCATCGATTCCGTGGGGGAACTGGAATACGCCTGCATGGAAAACAGGCTGGTCAAGCTGAACGGGTTCGGCGCCAAGACCCAGGAGCGCGTGTTGAAGGGGATCGATCTGATCAAGCGGTCGCGCGGATTCCATCGCCTGGACCGGGCGTTGAAGGAGGCGAAATCCCTGGCGGACGACCTGCTGCGCCACCCCGACGTCTGGCGGGTCGAGATAGCGGGAGATGTCAGACGCAGGATGGAAGTGATCAGCGAGATCGACCTGGTCGTCAGTCATCCTGACCGGGACAGGATCATGGCCATCCTGCATCGTTTCGGCCAGGTGCAGGCGGAGGACGGCCAGGACTTGACCGTCATCGGCCCAACCGGACTGCCCGTGCGGGTCCACTGCGTGCCGGACGAGACTTTTGCCGTAACGCTGTATCACTGGACGGGCAGCGATGGTCACCGAACACGGGTCGCCCGGCACGCCGACGACCGGGGGATCACCATTACCGACCGGCACGTCATTCACGACCGCACCGTGATTCCCTGTCCCGACGAATCCGCGATCTATGACCTGCTCGGTCTTCAATTCGTTCCCCCGGAACTGCGCGAAGGGGGTGAAGAGATCGCCAGGGCCTCGGAAAACAGGCTGCCGAAACTGCCGGTCAGGTCGGATATCCAGGGTGTGATCCACAACCACACGTCCTACAGTGACGGGATGCACAGCCTCCGGGAAATGGCCGAGGGCGCACGGGCCAGGGGATTCGGCTATATCGCGGTCTGCGATCACAGCCGGACCGCCGCCTATGCCCATGGACTGAGCATTGAACGGGTATTGGAACAGCAGGAGGAAATCGATGCCCTGAATGCCCAATACGACGATTTCCGCATACTCAAGGGCATCGAGTCCGACATCCTTCCCGACGGAAGCCTGGATTATCCCAACGAGGTCCTGGCTTCCTTCGACCTGGTCGTGGCATCCGTGCACTCCATGTTCAATATGTCCGAAGCGGACATGACCGAACGCATGGTCAAGGCGATACGGAATCCGCACACGACCATACTCGGACACCCCACGGGCCGGCTGCTGCTGGCCCGGGACGGCTATCCGGTGGACGTGGTCCGCCTTATCGACGAAGCGGTCGCAAATGACGTCGCCATCGAGGTCAACGCCAATCCCCACCGCCTCGACCTGGACTGGCGGCATCTCGAGTATGGGATGACCCGGGGCGCCCGGTTCAGCATCGGACCCGACGCCCATCACGTGGACGAATTGGATTACGTGGACTATGGACTTTACATGGTCCGCAAGGGCGGAGTAACGCCGGACCGGCTCCTGAACACACTGACGGCGGAAGAACTGATCCGGTTGAAGACCGTGAATCTCAGTACGGCGGCGAGTTGACCGGTCGGCGGTGGATGCTGATCCGAGTTGCCGGACCTGCCGGATTCCGCCGCGTTTGCAGTACGGCAATCGCCCGGCACGGACCTTTCCCCGGGAGCGACTGACAGATGCCGAGCCGGAAAGCCCAGCAGGAACGCATGGGTGAAGCGCTGGACCGCCTGAAGAAGACCTACCCCGCCGTTGCCCCGGCATTGAACTTCACCACGCCGTTCGAACTGCTGGTCGCGACCATCCTTTCGGCGCAGTGCACGGACAAACAGGTAAACGTGGTCACGGAACCACTCTTCAGGAAGTATCCATCCCCCGGACACTATCTGGATGCCGCGCCTGAAGAACTGGAAGCCGACATCTTCACGACCGGCTTCTACCGCAACAAGGCGGCCAATATCCGGAAATGCTGCCAGGCGTTGATCGATCGCCACGGCGGCGAGGTCCCCACCGGCATGGAGGAACTGACGAACCTGGCCGGCGTGGGGCGTAAGACGGCCAACGTCGTGCGGGGTAACGCCTTCGGTATACCGGGGATCGCCGTGGATACCCACGTAAAGCGACTGTCCGCGCTGCTCGGATTTACGAAACACGCCGATCCCGACCGGATCGAGTCCGATCTGATGCAAATCGTGCCGGAATCCGACTGGACCGGCCTGGGACACCTCCTGGCGGCCCATGGAAGGAAGACCTGCGTCGCCAGGCGGCCGAAATGCGACGAATGCGTCCTGAGCGACCTGTGCCCATCTGCCAAGTAGGCGTCAGTAGCCGTCCCGGACGCTGTTTTGTATTTTCAACCGGTCCCTCGCAGGATATATTTCCTGCGCCTGGTTACTGCACCTGGTTACAGTACCTGGTGGAAATCCACCCGCGCATGCGGTGTTTTATGCCTTTTTTGCCCGGCGTACGGGAAAAGACCCGATAGGGAACCGAGGGGAACGAAAATGCGCCATACGATACTGGTCGTAGACGACGAACCGGATATCGTGGAAATTATCCAGTATAACCTGGAGAAATCGGGCTTCGACGTCATCGTTGCGGCGGACGGACCCACCGCACTTGAAAAAGCCCGCGACGAGACCCCCGATCTCATCGTGCTCGACCTCATGCTGCCCGGGCTTGAAGGCACCGATGTTTGCCGGATTCTGAAACAGGACGAACGCACGAGATCCATTCCCATCCTGATGCTCACCGCGAAGAGCGAGGAAATCGATCGGATCATCGGCCTCGAACTGGGGGCGGACGACTATGTGGTCAAACCGTTCAGCCCCCGGGAGATCGCGCTGCGCATCCGAAACATCCTGCGCCGTCGCTCCGCACCGGAGACCACGGGACCGGCCCGGGCGGGTCCCCTGGTCATCGACGTGGAAGGCCATCACGTGTCCGTATCGGGCCGCACCGTATCCCTGACGGCCACCGAGTTCAAACTGCTGGCCATACTATATCAGCGCCGCGGCAGGGTGCAGACGAGAGAAGAACTGCTCGACGTGGTGTGGGGATATGATTACATGGGGTACGGCCGTACCGTGGACGCCCACATCAAGCGCCTCAGGGAGAAACTCGGCGAGGCCAGCGGCATGGTGGAAACGGTGCGCGGGGTGGGTTACCGCTTCACCAGGTAGGCCGTGTCATGCGATTTTCGCTCCAGACAAAGATATTGGTCGGCTACGTCGCCTTCACCCTGGTGGTGGCGGGCGCGGTTTATATCTACCTGAACACTTCCCTGCGCGCGGATGTCAGCGGCCATACCCGGCAGCAGTTGCTCAACGACGCGCGCCTGATCCAGTCCTACCTCGAAAACACGCCTCTCCAGTCGCTTTCCCCCGGGACGATCGATCCAATCGCCGACCGGCTGGGTGAGCAGTGCGGCGCCCGGGTCACCGTGGTGAAGGACGACGGCGTCGTGGCCGGTGATTCGTCCATCCCCCTTTCCTCCGTTCCCCTCATGGAGAATCATGGCGACCGCCCGGAAATCCTGGAAGCCGTCGCGACGGGAATCGGGAACAGCATACGCTACAGCAATACGCTGGAAACCGACATGGCCTACGTGGCCGTCCCCTTCAGGACCGAACGGGCAAGGGGCGTCGTGCGCGTCGCCCTGCCGCTACAGCAGTTCCAGTGGATCGAGTCCCACATATGGAAGATCGTGCTCGCGGCACTCGGCATCGGCCTCGTGTTGAGCGCTGTGTTGAGCTGGGGCACGGAGAGACTGGTATCCCGTCCGATCGAACGCATGACGGAGGTCGCCCGGCGCCAGGCTGCCGGCGATCTCACGGTCACGGCTTCCGCGCCAACGCACGTCGAACTGTCCTCCCTGGCGGCCGCCCTGAACGAAATGGCCGCGCAATCAAAAGAAAGGCTTTCGCAGATCCGGGAAGAAAACGCCCAGCTCGAAGCGGTGCTGTCCGGCATGGCGGAAGGCGTAATGGTGACCTCCGCGGAAGGGCGTATCATGATGGTCAACCCGGCATTCAAGCGCATGATGGACGTGGACGCATGGTGCCTGAACAAGCTGCCCATCGAGGTGGTCCGCAACCACGACCTGCAGAGCGTTGTGGAGGCCGCGATCGATTCGGCGCCCTCCCTGCGCGAGGATGCCGTGATCGACCTGACCCTGGAGTGGAGCCAGCGCATTTTCCAGGTGCATCTTACCCCTATACGCATCGGCGAACAGCTTCATGGCGTGGTTGCCGTGTTTCACGACATGACCGAACTGCGCCGCCTGGAGCAGGTTCGGAAAGACTTCGTGGCCAACGTGTCCCACGAACTGCGCACGCCCCTGACCTCCATCAAGGGCTATGTCGAGACGTTGCTGGACGGCGCCATGGAGGATTCCGACGCGCTGCGCCGTTTCATGACGTCAATCCAGCACCATGCCGACCGGCTGCAGGCGCTGGTCGAGGATCTTCTGCAACTGTCCAGAATAGAGTCGGGCCGGTACGAGGTCGAATTCACGGCCTGCCACCTGGACCGGGTTTCGGAGCGGGTCGCCGAGATCTTCGCTAAGCAGATCGACCGCAAGCAGCTTGTTTTCTCGTTGCGGTTCGAAACGGACAGACCGGCGCGCGGAGACCCCGAACTCATGGAACGGGCCCTGTCCAACCTGGTGGACAACGCCGTGAAATACACGGAGAAAAGCGGATCGATCGCCATCCGCACCGTGGAAAAGGACGACGAAATCATCCTGTCGGTCGCCGATACGGGACCGGGCATACCGTCCGATGCGCTCCCACGTATTTTCGAACGCTTTTTCCGGGTGGACCGGGCACGGTCCAGGGCGCTGGGCGGAACAGGCCTGGGTCTCGCGATCGTCCGGCACACCATGGAATTGCTCAATGGCAAGGCATGGGTCGAGAGCAGGCTCGGCGAAGGCGCGACCTTCTACCTTTCCCTGCCCGTGTGGGCGGAGGATAGGCAAGCCGGCGGTTCGAACCACCCGCCTCGGACGGCGCGGAAATAAAGCCCCGTAACCCTTACGGGCAGTTAGGCTTAAAAGAACCATCCCCCCTGATCTCTGCGCCCGGTTGGACCGGGGACGGTCCAGCCGAAGCCGCAGGTACCGCGGTCTGTTCATCAGAAAAACACCATCGGATCACGGGTGTTTTCAGGGCAAAACTCACATTAGCCCTTGACAGTCCTGACCCTCCGGCATTTATTAGGTACATAATCCAAAAAACGCAATAGAACAATCGGGAATCAGGCCCGATTTCGCAGGACTCCGACCAGGTTTCTGAAGGCAGTCATGACGCGCGGACGCGTGCGCTTGACTGAACCGGTTCGAAGGAAGTTAGCGACCGGTGCGGCTTACTGTGCGTACCCGACGCAAGTTCGTCTCGCCGTCGTTTCACGTCATCGGTGCGCGAATGCGGATCAGGTGACATAACCATTCTCCTCCAGGAGGTAGGTATGGCAACCAGAGTTATTGTGGGACTGATCGCCCTTCTGTCAATCGTGCAGGGCCTGGCGGGCGGCATGATGGCAGATGGCGGTATCATGATGCTCGTGATTGTGCTCTTGGGCATCATTTACGGTTTCATGGGGGTGGACGCGGAGGACGCGACGGACTATCTCGTCGTGACAATTGCGGTCGGCGCGGCGGCGAGCGCGGACGTGCTGAGCAACATACCAGGCATCGGAGCGTCCCTGGACGCCATACTCGATCCGGCCAGCTCGGCCCTGTACGCCAGCGTAGCTTCCATTCTGATCATGCGTACGGTCAACCGGCTGAAGGGTTGACGATCGCGCCCGTGGATCCCTGGAACCAGTCCGGGCGATTCATCCGGAACGGTCGCATTTAGGATTCGCAATCCCCGTTTAGGAGGTTAGGTCTATGGCAACACGAATTATCGTTGGACTTTCGCTTCTTGTGGCCGTGGTGGAAACACTGGCACCCGGTGCCCTGCTGAATTCGATGATCATGATGATGGCGCTGGCGATCCTTGGTCTGCTCTATGGGCATATGGCGATCGACGCGGAAGACGCGACGGGCTACCTGGCGGTCACGATCGCCGTAGGCGCGTCGTCGGGTATGGACGTGCTCGGTAATATCCCGGCAGTCGGCGGTCACCTCGACGGCATCATGGACATGGTAAGCGTCGTCTTGTACGCAGGCGTCGCATCCATACTCGTCAAGCGGGTGAAGGCCCGCGTCGGGTGTTAGTGTCGTAAAAAAGAAGCAGACGTAGAAAAAAACAGGCGGATCGGGGAGTCGTTGAACTTCCCTGGTCCGCCTGTTTCGATTCTGACAGAACTTAAAGGGATCCTGCCCACCCCTTCAGGCTTCCTTCCTGCCCTTCAAAGGAGCCGTCCTCACCTTCAGGCTTCCGACCCCACGCGTACGCGCAGCGCGTTTCGAGCCGTTGTTGACCCTGACCGTTTCACAGGCCTGTTCGTACAATTCCCTCTGAGACTGCAATCGCCTTCCCGCCTTCTTCACGTACCGGTACGTTCCGTCCGACTGCAATGCCCGCGCCTTCACGTTGTCCTTCAACTGGATTTTCAAATACGCCCACAGTTCCGCCTGGAGCGCACGGTCAACGACCGGAAAGGAAACTTCAACGCGCCGGTTGAGATTCCGGTCCATCCAGTCCGCGCTGGAAAAGAAGTACTCCGGGTCTCCGTCGTTGTAAAAATAGAAGAGGCGGACGTGTTCGAGAAACCGGTCGACGATGCTGATGACGCTGATGTTCTCGCTCAGACCCGGAACGCCTGGTCTCAGGCAGCATATGCCCCGAATGATCAACTGTATCTGCACGCCGGCCTGTGAAGCCTGGTACAGCTCGACGATCATGTCCGGGTCGACGAGCGAATTGATCTTGGCGATTATGAGGGCCGGCTGGCCGTTTCGGGCCCGCTCGCTTTCCCTCCGCAGCCGTTTAACCATGTCCTCCCGCATCGACGTGGGAGAAAGGATGAGGTGGTGAAAGCGCTTGGGCAGCGCGTAACCCGTCAGCAGGTTGAATAACTGCGTTACGTCCTCGCCGAATTCCTCTTTGTCTGTGAACAGGCCGAAATCGGCGTATATCCGCGCCGTCTTGTCGTTGTAGTTCCCCGTGCCCAGGTGACAGTAGCGGTGTATTGCGTCGCCTTCGCGGCGCACCACCAGGCAGGCCTTGCAATGGACCTTAATGCCTGGTATGCCGTAGATGACGTGGGCTCCCGCCTCCTCGAGCTGCCTCGCCCACTGGATGTTCGCCGCCTCGTCGAACCGGGCCTTCAATTCCAGCAGCACCGATACTTCCTTGCCGTTTTCCGCCGCCCGGGTCAGCGCCCGCGTAATCGGCGAATTTGCGCTCACTCGGTACAGCGTCATCTTGATGGCGAGCACGCTGGGGTCTTCCGCCGCTTCCGAAACGAAACGGACTACCGCGTTGAACTGATGGAAGGGATGGTGCAGCAGGATGTCATCCTTCTTGATGGCGTCCCAGATGGAAGGGGCTCCTTCAAAGGCCGTTGCGGGCTGTGGCGGGAAGGGCTCGTCAAGGAGATCCGTCCGGTCTATGGCATCGTAAAGTTCGATCAGGTCCGAAAAGGCGGTGAAGCCCTCCGTGGGATACAGATCCTCCGGTTCCAGCTCCAGTTCATCCACCAGGATGTCAAGAATACGCTTTGAAAGCCCGGGATCGTACTGCAGCCGGACGGCAGCCCCGTTTCGCCGGTTTCTTATGCCCTCCTCGATGACCGTCAGCAGGTCCTCCGCGCCCTCCTCCTCGTAGTCCACGTCCGCGTCCCGCGTCACGCGGATCGACGCGCAGTTCAGCACCTCGTAGCCGTTGTAGAACAGGTCGAGGTTCATGAGGATGACGTCTTCCAGCATGAAGAAGGCCTGCCGGCCGTTTTCCGACGGTAGTTCGAGGAACCGCGGCATGACCGAGGTGGGCAAGTGGATGACCGAGAGGTTGGTATGGGGAAAGACGGACCGCTGGATCTTCCGGATTTCAGCCACCAGGCAGAGCGTGCCGTTGGCCAGGTAGGGAAAGGGATGTCCCGGGTCCACCGCCAGTGGGGTCACCACGGGCAGGATGGTCTTCCGAAAGTACTCGTCGAGGTATTCCCGCTGTGAAGCGGTGAGTTGATCGGGCTCAAGTATATCGATGCCCTGCTCGGTGAGCTGCGGGAAGATCTCGTTGATGAACAGGCCGTGCTGCTTGTTGACCAGTTCGTGCATCCTGGCCGAGAGCGCGGTCATCACTTCCCTGGGACTCAGGCCGTCCGCGGTCCGCGTGGATTGGATCTGCGCGTCGATCTGTCTTTTGACGCCGGCGACGCGGATCATGAAGAATTCGTCCAGATTGGTGCTGAATATGGCCAGGAATTTCACCCGTTCCAGCAGGGGCACCGACGGATCGAGCGCTTCCTCGAGCACCCGCGCGTTGAACTCCATCCAGCTGAGTTCCCGGTTGAAGAAGTGCTCCGGGCGCCAGTAGTTCGTCACCAGCGGCGCCGCGGGGGGCCGGGGTTTTCGAGTGAAGCGTCGGCCGGCTCGCCTCGAGGGAATTGTTCGAACCGTTGCGGCCCTGGCGTTGTTTCTTTTTGCGGTAGGCATGACCAGTTCACCTGGGATGATCGCGGCCATGCGGCGCGTGACGGTCTCGCGCGCACTGCCACATCACGAATGCTGTTCAGATGTCAGCGGACCGGACGGGATCGAATTGGGCCGAGTCCGGGCTGGACAGGATCAACATGACTTGCGACCCGGCCCGAGTAACAATAAAGCAGGACGCAAGGCGATGTTGTCAAGCCGTCTTTACCCTGTCGATCGCGTCTAACAAGAAAAACGCACATTAGTCATATCGTCATTGCGCCGTCATGGTTTTGTCATCCGACATCGTTATAATAAGCCGTGAATGAACGAAGAACCGACGAAGAATCGTGGAGAAGTCATGCAAAAGAGTCGCGGCGAAGTCATGAAAATGAATGAAGTGTTAGATGTACTTAAAGGAAGCCTGGCCAGGGTAGACGGCATGAAGTTCCTGCTGGAGTACGAGGATCTCATCTGGCGCATGGCGCCGAACGCCCAATCCGTACAGCCGTTGCTGGAAGATATGGTCGACGCGGAACAGCAACTCTGGTCCGCCCTGCTGCCAGGGTGCCTGGAATCCCGGCAACGCCGCATCTTTCAAGATCGTCTCCGCGAACGGAATCGATTCTGGCAAAAGAACGACAACCGCCTCGGTATTTTCAACCAGTTTCTCAGCAACCGGCGCATTACGCTGCTTCTGCTCGAAGATTTAGCGGGAAATGACTGGAACAGGAATGCCCCCGACGGAATGGATGAAGGATCCGTCGTCGACCAGGTCGATCGCCTGATCGAGCGCCAGAACCAGTGCCTTGCCATGATCCAGGGGATACTGAACGAGCGGATCGAAGCAATGAAGAAAAGCGCCGTATGAGGAACCTGATGTCTACCACCCGATCTCCGGGAATCACGCCATTAAAAAAAATCGTCCTTGTCATGGTCTTGTGTGCTGTTCGTAACAGAATCGTCAAACAACCTCTTTATAATGCCCATGTCTATCATGTCTATCATTCCAGACTCTCGCATAAAACACGCCAGCAATCGGATTCCTAGACCACAATCAGAGGGAGATGCCGCATGACGAATGTCTACCTGTTCTGCAATAACCGGATCTCGAAAACCGGGCCGGGCCGAGTGGCCAGGTCGATGCTCGTCGCAGTGATCGCCGTCGCGGTCCTGTTGGGCGCGGCCGCGGAGGCCGGCGCACAGCAGTCCGTGGGCCGCATATCCGGAACGATCGTCGACGCGGAGACCGGCGATGCCCTGATCGGCGCGACAGTGATGGTGGTGGGACACGAACTTGGCGCGATGGCCGATCTTGAAGGCGCTTTTCTCATTCGAAACGTCCCCGCCGGCCGGCACATCGTCCTGGTATCCATGATCGGGTACGGGCAGAAGCGGGTCACCGAGATCCAGGTCGACCCCGGCAAGGTGAGCCGAATAGACATCGCCGTCGAGCAGGAAATTCTCGTGGCGGACGTGGTTGAGGTGACGGCCCGGGCCCTGGAAAACACGGAAGCGGCGCTTCTGAAGCGCCGTCAAAACGCCCTTTCCATCAGTGACGCCATCAGCGCGGAGGATATCTCGCGGGGCGCACAGGGCGACGTGGCCGCGGCCATGACCCGCGTCACCGGCGCGTCGGTGGTGGACGGCAAGTACGTCTACATTCGAGGTCTGGGCGAACGGTACAGCACCGCGCAGTTGAACGGCACGACCTTGCCGAGCACCGATCCCAACAGCCAGTCGGTGCAGATGGATATCTTCGCGACGAACCTGCTGGACAACATCACCACGGAGAAGTCCTTTACGCCGGACAAACCGGGCAACTTCACCGGCGGCAGCGTCAACGTCAAGACCAAGTCGCTTCCCGAGTCCTTCACCATGTCTTTCTCCACGTCCACGAAGTACAATTCCCAGTCTTCCTTCAAGGACATGTTGAGTTACGACGGCGGTGAATACGATTTCCTGGGAATCGACGACGGCACCCGGGATATACCCCTGCCCCTTCAGAATCCCGAGTTGGATATACCCAGCATTACCAGTGCGTTCCGGGACCCGGAAGCCGCCCAGTTGCTGGATCTCTATTCCAAGTCGTTCGCAGACAAGTCGATGACGCCGACCACAATAAAAGGCGGACTCGGTCAGAGCTACTCATTTTCGATGGGAAACCAGACGACGGTTTTCGACCGCCCGTTCGGGATGTTGGGAAGCGTGAGTTACAATCGAAACATTTCGGCGTACGAGAACGGCGTTTCCGGTATATGGAAACGCGTGTCCAGGGAATCCGAGGGGCTGAACAGAGAGCGGTTCGCGACGGACATGAGCGGTTCCGAGGAGGTGCTCTGGGGCGGACTTTTAAACGCCACCTACCAACCGAGCATCACGCACGAAATCGGCGCCAACGTGCTCTACAATCGCAGCGGTGAGAAGCTGTCCAGGTTTCAGACCGGCGCCTGGCCTTCCTCCCTGCCCGGCGACAACGTTCGGTACGAGACCCGCGTGCTGTCCTTTATCGAGCGTGAAATGCGTTCCCTGCAGTTCCGCGGCAAACATGTCCTTCCGTCCGTATCCAACATGGAAATCGAGTGGACCGGTGCTTTCATCAGGTCCACGCAGGACGAACCGGACCTGCGCTACTTTACCAACGAGTTCCAGACGGTCGACGCGGCCGGCGAAGGAACTCCCGAAGTGGACAGCTATACCATCGCGCTCTCGAACTACGCGGCACCGACGCGATACTTCAGGAATCTGGAAGAATCGAACAGGGACTTCAGGCTGGACCTGACGCTGCCTTTCTCCCAGTGGTCCGGACAGACCGCTCGCCTCAAGGTAGGCGGCGCATACCTGGACAAGGACCACACCTTCCGCGAGAGACGCTTTTCCTTCTTCCAGGACGACTTGCAGTACAGGAACGATCCATCAGTCTTCTTTTCCTCCGATCGCACCGGGATACTGCCGGCCGAGCTCCAAACCACCCCCGGCTTTACCCGGTTCGGGAATTTCGTGTCCGAGGATTCCAAACTCAGAAACAATTACGACGGTGATCAGCAAATCGGCGCCGGTTACCTGATGCTGGATCTGCCGCTCAGCAGGCAACTCAAGGTCGTTGGCGGCGTCCGCTACGAGTCCACCCTGCTGGACGTGACCAGCCACGACGCTTTGCTTTCGCCAGGCAGCCTGGACGAGAAGGACTGGCTGCCGTCCATGAACGTGGTGTACCAGGTCGTGGACGACATGAATGTACGAGGCGCTTTCAGCCGTACCCTGGCCAGACCTTCGTTCCGCGAACTTGCGCCGTTCGCTTCCTTCCTCTTCGTCGGCGACTACACTTTCGTCGGCAACAGCGAGTTGAAGCGAACCCTAATCGAGAATTACGATCTCCGGTGGGAGTGGTTTTCACGGCCCGGCGAGATATACGCCCTCAGCTATTTTTACAAGAAGTTCGAAAACCCGATCGAGCGCGTAATTGTAACCACGAACGGCGAAATCCAGTTTCAGAATGTCGACAATGCATATGTTACGGGCGTGGAAATGGAATTCCGGAAGCAGCTCGACCAGGTCCATCCGTTTTTGAGCAACTTCCAGATCGGCGGAAATCTCTCCCTGGTCAGGTCCCAGGTGGATATCGCGCAGTCGGAACTCGCCATTATTCGAGCTCTCGATCCAACCGCCGGGGACTCCCGAAAATTGCAGGGCCAGTCACCCTACGTGGTAAATATCGATGTCATGTACGACAACCTCGATACCGGGACCCTGGTCAGCGTTCATTACAACGTGTTTGGCGAAAGACTGGCCGAGGTCAGCACGGGCGGAACGCCGAACGCCTTCGAACAGCCCGCGGGCATGCTCGATTTCACGGGCTCGCAGCGGCTAGGAGACCGGGTGACGCTGAAGTTCTCGGCCAAGAACCTCCTCGATCCCGACATCAAGAAAGTCCATCCCTTCAACAACGCGGAGTTCATCCGCAGCCTCTACAAGCGGGGAAGAACGTTTACCCTGGGTCTCTCATACGGGATATAGCGCAGAATGACGACTTGCGGGGACGCTCGACCTTTTCAATCTCAACTGCCAGCTCAATTAAGGAGGAGTAGTATGTTTCGGCGGAATGCCATCGTTGCAATTTTGGTATCGTTGTTTTTTCCAGTCCTCGCAGAAGCACAATCCAACCCGGTTGTCACAGTCACGGACTCGGACATCATGGGCAACGTGACCTTCACGTCGAACAACACGTACCTGCTCTCGGGCCTGGTGTTCGTGGAGGATGGCGAGACGCTGACGATCGAACCCGGCACGGTGATCAAGGCGCGTCCGGCGGACGCCGACGGTGTGGTCTCGGCACTTATTGTAGCGCGCGGCGGGAAGATCTTTGCCGACGGTACGGCGATGGATCCCATCATCTTCACGGCCGAGGCCGACGATGTGGACGATCCGGACGACATCCTGCTCACCTCGGAAGCGGCCTCGCGGGGGTTGT
>MKWU01003352.1_pt1 | contig 21423 bp, 17 predicted proteins | sample 809101 | NCBI WGS metagenome assembly MKWU01 (sample SAMN05860141, study PRJNA318959) | sponge metagenome | host: Aplysina aerophoba | place: Slovenia: Piran, Adriatic Sea, Gulf of Piran | collected 2013-05-07 | reverse complement strand
GGCGCGACCACTCGGAGCCGTGAACCAAGCCCGCGTCGCTTCGCTCCGACAGGTGATCGGTTTGCGTCGGAATCAGCGATCGGTTTCGCGTCGGAACGGGTGATCGATTTCACCGGAATGCGCAATCTTCGGTAACCCAAACGTCGGCGGCGTCCGTCGGGCGTCGTCTCCCCCCCAAGCACGTAGCGTGTAGCCGGCGCCGTGGTCGCCCTGTGGAAATGGCAACCAGAAAAGGAACCCCTATGGCCACGTGAAAAGGGACTCCCAGGCGAGCTCCGTCGAGAGGAGTCGGGGCCGGCTGCGCCCCAGGAGTCCCCCCTCCGCGACCGGCTTCCGTCAGTACGTCAATCCGGACCCTCCTTGGTGTCAGGCGACAGTCTATGCGGAGCTCCGAACTATGCGGAGTTGGTTCGGCGGCCCGCGTTGACCTGGGCATTTGCCTGGCGCGGTACTCCGCATAGTCAGAGGCCTTCCAAGAAGTTGAGGAGCCGATCGGTGGCCGTGAAACGCAGTGGCTGAGGTGCGGGATCGTCGACGCACCGGAGTACCGCCTCCTTCATGGCGAGGTCGGCTTCGACGTACTGGTGGGTGGTGGCGGTGTGCTCGTGGCCGAGCCAGAGCGGGTTGTTTGCGGGAGGGGGCGAGATCCTACGCTAAGGGCCGGCGCAAGAATAGATTCCGATTTTCGCTACGCGGGATCGGCGTCAGGTTCACCGGAGCCCGCGCGCGTCCCGGTGGAGCGCCGAGGCGAGCGCCGGGCACCCAAGCCCGCCGTTTCGTCGACCGCTGTCAGCGGTCACGTAGAAGTGAGCGAATCTCGACAACCGTCGGGATTCTGGCCCGTCGTCGTGTCGTGTTCCGGTAGTTGAGTCCCTACAACAACAATGGCGCTGTGGAGGCTTGTGCGAAACCGCGTCTGCGCGGTTTTGCAAGCTCTTGTGGGCGCGTTCTTTGCGTCCACAAGAGCGGCAGCATCCACAGCCGCGGCGCTGGCCGCAGGCGGGGCGTTCGGGTAGCGTACGCGGCGGACTCCAGTGCGGGGTGAGGGCCCGGAGGACCATCCGGGACCCTCGTGACCGTCTCGAGCTCCGACAGACCGAGCCAGTCCCTGCTGTTGTGCCACGGATTCGGCGCGCTGTCCAGTCGGAGCCCGCCCTGCGCGCTCCGACGCCGTGGACGACCCGCTCCGCCAGCGCACCTGTCGCCAATGCGGCCGGCTCTTCGCGATCTGCACCGCCTGCGACCGCGGCCACGCCTACTGCACGCCTTCGTGCCGGACGCTCGGTCGTCGCCGTTCCGTGCAGGCGGCGCGGGCTCGCCATCAGCGGAGCCGCGAAGGGCGCCTCGACCACCGCGACCGGCAGCGCGCCTATCGCGGCCGGCGGCGCCGCGTGACGGATCAGACTTCCCCCGCACCCCGCCCGTCGGCCAGACTCTCCGTCCCTGACGGCGCCCCGGTTCCGGCGCCCGCGCCCACGCGGTGCGTGGTTTGCGGCCGGTCGAGCCGGTGGCTGACGGCCACTCGGGAGCCCCGCGGCGACCGGAGGAGAAGGAGGGACGATGATCACGCCCGCGCAGCGCGCCGAGGTCCGGCGCCTGTACTACGGCGAGCACTGGAAGATGGGGACCATCGCGGTCCAGCTCGGCCTCCACCGTGAGACGGTCCGCGCCGCGGTCGAGCACGAGGCGGGAGGCGTCGGTCGCGGCGTGTGCCGCCCCAGCGCCCTCGACCCGTATCTGCCGTTCATCCGCAACACCCTGGCCCAGTACCCCCGCCTGCGCGCCACCCGCATCCACGAGATGGTGCGCCAGCGCGGCTACACCGGTTCCGTCATCCAGGTCCGCCGCCTCGTGCGCCGCCTGCGCCCCGAGTCCGGCCGCACCGTCTACCGCCGCGTCGTCACTCTGGTCGGAGAGCAGGCACAGGTCGACTGGGGCACCTTCGGCAAGGTCCGCATCGGACACGGCACCCGCGCCGTCTCCGGCTTCGTCATGGTCCTCGGCTACTCGCGCGCCCTCGCCGCGCTCTTCACCCTCGACCAGACCCTCGAGAGCTTTCTCCGCGGACACGTCGAGGCCTTCGACGCCCTGGGCGGCGTCGCCCGCACCCTCGTCTACGACAACCTGCGGAGCGCGGTCCTCGACCGCCGCGGCACCGCCGTCCAGTTTCACCCTCGCCTGCTCGAGCTCGCCGGCCACTACCACTTCGCGCCCCGCCCCTGCACCCCAGGACGCGGAAACGAGAAGGGGAAAATCGAGCGGCAGATCCAATACCTGCGCCACGCCTTCTTCGCCGCTCGCCCCTTCCGCGACCTCGACGACATCAACGCCCAGTTCCGCCGCTGGCGGGACTGCGTCGCCCACCAGCGCCGGCACCCCGACCAACCCGATCGCACCGTCGCCGACGTCTGGGCCACCGAGAAGCACCGCCTGCTGCCCCTGCCGGCACATCCCTTCGAGACCGACCTCGTCCGCGTCGTCCGCTCCGGGAAGACCCCCTACGTCCGCTTCGACCGCAACGCCTACTCGATTCCCCACACCCACGTCCGGAAGCCGCTCACGCTCGTGGCCGACGCCACCCGCGTCCGCATCCTCGACGGGCAGGCCGAGCTCGCCCGCCATCGCCGCAGCTACGACACCGGGCAGACCATCGAGGACCCCGAGCACCTCGAAGGGCTCCTCGCCGCCACCCGCCAGGCCAACGCACACACCACCCGCGACCGCCTCCGCGTCGCCGTCCCCGCCTCCGCCACGCTCTTCGACCGCCTCGCCGAACGCGGCGAGCCACTCCGCCCGCACGCCACCCGGCTCCTCGCCCTGCTCGACGATTACGGACCGCAGGAGCTCGCCGCCGCCATCGCCGTCGCCCTCGAACGCGACGCCCTCGGCGCCGGCTCCATCGCCCACATCCTCGAAACCCGACGCCGGCAGCGCGGACTCCAACCGCCTCTCCGGCTCACCCTGCCCGACCGGCCCGGTCTGCGCGACCTCGACGTCCGCTCCCATGACCTGGAGTCCTACGATGCCCTCCGACAACGCAGCTCCGACGACGACCCTCGCGACTGACCTCCGACGCCTCGGGCTCCTCCGCACCGCAGACGACCTCAACGACCGCATCGCAGAGGCCACCCGCAAGCGCTGGAGCCCTACCGTCCTTCTCGAACGCCTCGTCGCCGACGAGCTCGAAGACCGGCAGCGACGTAGCGTCGAACGCCGCCTCACCCGCGCTCGCCTCGGTCGCTTCAAGCCCCTTGCCGACTGGGACTGGGACTGGCCCACCGCCCTCGACCGAACCGTCCTCGAGCGCATCCTCACCCTCGACTTCCTCGCCCGCGGCGAGAACGTAATCCTGGTCGGTGCCCAAGGCCTCGGGAAAACCATGCTCGCCAAGAACATCGCCCACCAAGCCATCCTCGCCGGCCACTCCGCCCTCTTCACCACCGCCGCCGACCTCCTCCTCGACCTCAACGGCCAGGAGACCGCTCGCGCTCTCGAGCGGCGTTTCCGTCACTACACCCGGCCCGCACTGCTCGTCATCGATGAGGTCGGATACCTCGCCTACGACGCCCGCGCCGCCGACCTCCTCTTCCAGCTCGTCAGCCGCCGCTACGAGCACCGCTCCCTGCTCCTCACCACCAACCTGCCCTTCAAGCAATGGGACACCGTCTTCCCCAACGCCTCCTGCGCCGTCGCCCTCATCGACCGCCTCACCCACCACGTCGAGATCCTCGTCGTCGAGGGCCAGAGCTTCCGCCGACGCGAAGCCGAACTCACACAGCAGCAGCGCAGTCGACCGTCACGACGCCGCGCTTCGACCAGCCGCACTCCCGCTCCTAGTCGATGACACCAGTCGACACCGGTTCAGAAAATGTCACTTCCTCGCGACCGCCAACAACCGCGCCGCCCGCGACAGCAAGACCGACCCCCGCCGGCACCTTGATGCGGGCGATGCCCGCCCAGGGGTCGGCCCACGGGCCGGGGTCCGGAGCGCGCAGGCGACGGTGCGTCTTCACGTAACCGATGAACGGCAGGCTGCGCCGACGCCGGATGCCGTACAGCGGGCCGGCGAGCGTCGCGGATCAGGCGCCGCAGCTCCTGCCGGGCAAACTCGATGTTCGCGCCCTCTGCGATCCGCTCGAAGCGCGCCGGCCCGTCGTCCCGCAAGGAGCACCGCGCCGGGTTCTGTCGAGACGGGCGTGAAATACGGAGCTGGAGGCGGACCTGCCACGCGTCACCTCGACGACGGGCGCTCGGTCGAGGAAGGCGCTGGCGCTGGAGCGCGGGCGATACATCCACGACGTGGAGAACGGTGTGACGGTCGTCGTGACCGCGGCGGGCGGCGGGTGGCGCGAATCATCCCTGAAGCGAGTTCCGCCGAGCAGAAGCGCGCAGCACTGAAGGCGACCGGGACGTTCGACTGGAGCGGCCGACGGCCGACGGCCGAAGAGCAGAAGACCCTCGGTCCGCCTCCGAGACGGCGGCAGCGTGAGCGACATCATCATCGGCGAGCGCAGGTGATGTTTCTGTACCTCGACAGCAGTGCGCTCGTGAAGTACTACATCGACGAGCCACACTTGCTGTCGGAACGTCGGCGATCAGCCGAGTCGAGGTAGGGGCCGCTCTCGCGAGAGCGGCGGGCGGTGCGGGCGTTTGCTGATGGTCGGCTGGCACGCGCACCACGTCCGGGCCACGAGCGAGGGCGGCAGCGACGAGCTCGACAACTGTGAGGCGCTCTGCATCCCGTGCCACGAAGCGGCCGAGCAGGTGCGGGCGTTGCGAGCGCAGCGCCCGTCGTGGCCGACGCAGTGAACGCTCCCGGCGCGCCCCACGCCCCCTGACGCCCGAGCGAAATCCGGTACAGCACTTCCACGTTTGGCGGGTCGCGGCGACCGGCCGCGGCGCCTTCATGAGCCGCCCGTACCTCGTGCGCTCGACCGCGAAGAAGGCCGCCTCGACCTGGGCCGGCCGGGAGCACCGGCGGGCGCTCACGTTCGTCGCAATCGCCACTGCCAGTCTTGGCGCAGCCATCGGTTTACGCCACGGCGCGCTGCAGCACCTCGAGGTCGACGGCCACGATGCCGATCCGGTGTCCGTCGCCGACCTCGACGTCCTCCGACGGTCGGGGCAGCGGCTCGCCATCCATCAGCATGCCTTCGAGATGGCACTCGACGGCCTCCTTGGCGTTCCGCAGGGCGTCGGCCAGGTTGTCGCCCGCGGAGCAACAGCCCGGCAGGTCGGGAACGGTCACGTCGTAGCCGGTTCCCGGCTCGCTTCCGTCCAACACGACGAGGTACTCCATCGTCATCACTCCTTCCAGTTCCAGCCGGCCTGCCGGAATACGTTGCGGAGGGTGCCGATTCGGATTTCCTTCCGTGGGTGCGGCACGGTCACGCGTCCCGGCTTCGTCGGGTGCGTGAAGTGAAAGTGGCTGCCCTTCACGTTGCGGAGAATCCAGCCTTCTCGCGTGAGGCGCTTCAGGATTGGGGCGCTTCCATCAGACCCGCTCGATGTTACGTCGGTTTCGTAGGCTCGGGTGGGCGCGGCCCCCGTCAGGCCGCGGCTCCGGATGAAGTTGTCGAGCGCGGTGGGCGACACACCGGTGATCTTTCGCGATCGACGCCTCCGAGACGCGCAGGCCGAGCAGCTTCCGGATCTCGTGCTCCCGGCCCGCGCGCCACGTCGCCGCGCTGGTGCTGGTCGTCGAGCCGGGGCGCCACCATCGCCTCGATCCCGAGCGGGTCGCCACGACGCTGGAGCTGACGCCGGTGGAGGCTCGGGTGGCCGTCTGGCTGACCGAAGGCAAGAGCGTCCGCGAAACCGGGGCAACTTCACACCGCCAACGCACGCCCCCACTTGATCGTGGCCAGGACGGCCCGCTGGAAGGGCGGGCTGCGCGCTCAGCAGCCCTCCGGTCGACGCTCTGCAACAGCGGGCACCTGCGCGTCCTCGAGGCCGCTGGCGGCGAGATACGCCCTCGACGGCTTCACCGGCGTCGCTCCCATCGTCTTCGGGCCCCGCACGGACGCGGCCGGGTTGACGGGCAGGACCTGGCGGACGACGGGGCACCACTGCGACGAGGGCGCGGCGCGCGCCCGGCATCGGTGTCTGACTTGTCGCCCAAGCGCCGGCGCTCTCGCGCGATGGCCTCCCGCACGGGGCTGCGGAAGCAGGCTACGCCATATCTTTCAGCTTCTTGAGCGGCAGAATCTTCACGGAGGTACTGGCCGGCTTGGCCTTCACGTCCATCGTCTCACCAGGTCGGAATGGATTTGGCACGTTCTTCCGGGCCCTTTGCGCGGGCTTCTGCACGACCTTGATCTTCATCAGGCCGGGTATCGTGCACGCGCCGACGGCCCCTTTCTGGACATGAAGCTCTATGACCGAGTTCAGTGCCTCGAAGACATCCGCGACCTGCCGCCTCGTCAACGCCGTGTTCTCCGCGATATCCGAAAACAGCTGCGTCTTCGTCATGGCCACGGTGAGTTTCTTCACTCTTGCCAACAGTCCCCCTTGAGTGAACCAGTCTCTCGCTTTGCCCGCATGGTACTCCGACTCCGGCGAGTCCGACACCCCCTGGAGCCGGCAACTCCGGCACGTAGGCCGCTGGTGGCCGCGTCTGGCGCCGTGGCGCGGGTCCGATACAGTAGCCGCCTGACGACAGCGGCGACGGTTGCGCGGGGCGGGGTGGATTGACTCTCGCTCGGGTCCTGGGGGCAAGTCCTCAAGAGCGCCCGGTCCCGCAGCCCACCCGCGCCCCGTATTTCGATCTGGTCCAGTAGCGCCGGCGTCACCCCGACGATCTGCAGCAGGTCGCTCACCCAAGCGCGACGAGTTTCGCTACCGGCTGGAGCACTACCCCCGGCCCATCGACGACACGATACGCCGATGCTTCGAGGCGACGTTCCACGAGCGGCCGGACCTGCAGGGTCGGCTCCGCGAGTTGCTCGACACCTGGTTCCGGCGCTACCGATCGTGGCCAGCCGAAGCGCGGCACGCGCGAGACCGGGTCATCTCCGATCTGCGCCGCCTGCTCGCCGGCGCGTGCGTCAAGGCCCTCGAGCCCGATCTCGTCATCCTCGACGAGTTTCAGCGCTTCAAGAACCTGCTCGGTACGCAGAGGACGGAGCGCGATGCCGCGGCCGATCTGGCCCAGGAACTCTTCCGGGCCGAGGCGCACGACGGCAAGCGAGTGCGCACGCTGCTGCTCTCCGCGATGCCCTACAAGCTCTACACCGCCGACGCGGAGATCGAGCACGAGGAGCATTACGAGGACTTCCTGGCCACCACCAGGTTCCTGCTCGGCGACGACGACGCGTGCGTCGGTCAGCCCGGTCGATGCGGCTTCGCCGCTCGCACGTCAAGCCCGTGCGCGTCCCGCAGCCCGACTACGGCGCACGCCACGTCGCCGCGCTGGTGCTCGTCGTCGAGCCGGGGCGCCAGCATCGCCTCGATCCCGAGCGGGTCGCCCCGACGCTGGAGCTGACGCCGGTGGAGGCTCGGGTGGCCGTCTGGCGGACCGAAGGCAAGAGCGTCCGCGACATCGCCGAGGCGACCGGGCAATCCCAGGGGCCATCTACTGGCACCGGAAGCTGATCTACCGGAAGCAGTCCCTCTCGCGGCAGGCGGATCTGGTGCGGTTGGTCCTGTCGCTCGCCGAGCTCGGGTGAGACGGCGGATCCGATCCCGACGCGCTCGACCTCGTCGAGCGAGACTGGGTCCACGGAACGGGAACGGCGTTACCGCCCAGCCGTCGGGTCGATGGCCAGGAGCCGGCGCCGCGGCTTCCGTGCGGCGCTTGTCGCCGATGGTCCACGCCCGCGTCACGACAGCCGATGCTCGCGATCCAGCTCCCCCAGGCGCTCGATCAGCTCGGAGTGACCGGTGACATGGAAGATGTAGCGGGGAACGTCGCGGCCGACGGGCGGGACATGAAAGGCTCGCCCCACAAGCTGAGCAGGTATTCCGCGGCGCCGCCTTCGTCCCGGCTGGCGACCCCCGAGGGAGCGGCTACACTGGACGCCGGCCGCGAGCGCGAGCCCGTGGGAGCTGACCTCGGGGAGACAGCGACCGCGTTCTCGGGGCGGGGGAGCTCGCGGATGGTCAGGATGCCGTTGATGAGGTCGGCGTCGCCGCAGTCGGAGCCTCGCCGGCGAGCCGAGCCCGGGCGGCGACCCTGGCGTTCAGGGTCCGTTTACCGTGAACGATACGCCCGCGACCCGCGGCCCCGCCGCCGCCCCGCTCGAGGCGGCCCGCGGCGACCGCGCGCCGCCTCGCCTCCGCCTCGCTCAGCCCGAACACCCGCCGGGCCTACGCCGGCGCGCTATAGGGAGCGGACTCTGCCGGCAGCGACGTGTGGATCAACGTTGACCAGGGTTGACGTTCCGGGCCGACGACGGGGCGAAGCGGGGCGGCGGCCGCGGGCGACTCGGTGCCGGGTTCCGCCGCGCGGGGCGAGCTCGCCGGCCAACTGCGACGCCGTGGAATGAGATGCAGTTCAAGCTTCGGATCGAGGAGGATGTCTCGGCTGCGGCAGCGTTGAAGCTGGCTCACGGCTGCGGCAAGGACACAGCGACCGACGCTCGTACGCCGCCGCGGTCGCAGGAATCCGCGCGCCGCCGGCGGTGGGGAGGGTGTCATACACTTCCGTTTATGGACGAGCCACACATCCTGAGCGTCCGCATCCCCAAGGAGATGCACGACAGCCTCGAGGCCCTCGCCAAGCTGGACCACAACTGGTCCGTCGGCACCGTCGTCCGGATGCTGATCGAGACGAACCCCGTCTACCGCGTCGGCGGGCTCGGCGAGGAACCTCTGAATGCGCTCGGGGTGGCGGTCCGCCGCCAGTGCCTCCACCTCTACGAGGTGACCCACAGCCCGCGCTTCCGCGAGCGCGACCAGCTCACCCGCGACGACGGATCGTCCTCCTGACCTCGCTCATCGACGCGCTCCCCCCCCCTGTTACGCATGCTCGGAACGCGGGGATACCTATCTTCGAACGCTGCTGATCCACGGCGCACGTTAGGGTACCGACACCATTCGTGCGCTGATGCACGTTAGTTAAGGGCTCGGCCTGAGCCCTCTGGTGGTCATGAAGCTGTAGAGCGCGGTCCGGGACACGCCCGTGAGCTTGGCGATGGCGGTCTTCGAGACGCCCAGCTCGAGGAAGCGCCGGATCTTTGGATCCCGGGGCGATTAGCATTAGTCGAAAGGTCCGACGAGGACATTGGCAATCTCCGTGTAACCTTCCTCTATTGCGATGTCGAGTGGACTCAAGTGGAGGCGAAAGCTCCTTTGGAGAGACTCGTTGGGGTCTGCGCCCGCGTCTACGAGGATTCGTACTATCTCTATGAACTGTGCCTTTACCGCGAGGCTGAGAGGCGTTTCATATAGGCGAAAGGCGTTTTGGGTAATGGTGTTGGGGTCCGCACCTGCTTCCAGAAGAACCCGCACCAGTTCTACTGCTTGGGCCTTTACCGCGAGGCTGAGAGGCGTTTCATGGAGGCGAAAGGCGTTTTGGGTACCGGTGTTGGGGTCCGCGCCTGCTTCCAGAAGAACCCGCACCAGTTCTACTGCTTGGGCCTTTACCGCGAGGCTGAGAGGCGTTTCGTATAGGCGAAACGCTTGTTCATGCACGGTGTCCAGGTGCTCCGGGCATAGATCGGCAAGAACCGTAACGATTGCAACATCACCCCTTCTCACCGCTCGAAAGAGGGGATTGGGAGGTGATACTTGTGAGCATGAGAACCTCCGCCGCGGGAGGCGATCGGGGGAATCGTCCGCCGCCCTCGCGGCGGTCGGAAACGCCGCCGCGCCATCCAGCTCGACGCGGCTCGCCGGCTCGGCCCGGACCGCGAGGCTGCCTCCGCTGTCTTCGACGACAGGACTCGGTCGCGGTACCTCGGCGTGCGTGCCTTCGTCGCTGCCACGGCGCAGTGCAATCAGCTCTTCGGCCTCGGCCGCGTTCAGGTAGCCGGTCGCAGGCAAACCCCGCCCGGCCTGCCAGTCTCGGATCGCGGAACGCGTGCCGGCCCCGAACAGGCCGTCCGCGGGGCCGGGCTCCAGGCCGGAGGCCGTCAGACCCGCTTGAATGCGGCGGCGATCCGCTCGCGCGAGATTGAGGGCATCCTCCGCCGCCCGCACGGTCGGACGCTCCGCCGCAGGGGGCGACGCGCCCCGCACCCGAGCGTCGGTGTCCGCGGCCAGCCGCGGTGCCGCCGGCTCAGCAGAGCGGCGGCGATCCGCTCGCGCGAGATTGAGGGCATCCTCCGCCGCCCGCACGGTCGGACGCTCCGCCGCAGGGGGCGAGACCCCGGGCGGCCGAGTGTCGATGTCCGCGGCCGACCGCGGTGCGGCGTCCTCCGGAGACTCGATGCTCGGGGTCGACCCGGACGGAGATACGCCGTCATCGACCAAGAGCAGGTAGCCGCCAACGCCCAGGAGTGCCGCGGCCCCGAGGGCCGCGCCCACGTTCATCCACGCGACGATTTCCTTCAGGCGCGCGCCGTCTTCTCTCTCATGCTCGGGCATGGCCCCGCTCCCCTTGAAGCTGCGAACGCCGCCATTGGGTTCGGCCCATCAATCGCTCGCCTCGGCGTCTTCGGGTGGCAATGGCGAAACGTAGCCGAGGACGACGATGAGACCGCCCACCACCAGGAAGGACACAATGCGCGTCAGCGTTCCGGTATCCGCGAGATCGAACACGAACAGCTTGACCACGGTTACCGTCAGCAGAGCGGCGCCGACCCACCATGCCGGGCGTCGCCGCGTTCGCGTCGCCGCGACCATGACGACCACGGCCGTGGTCGTCCATGCGACCGACAGCAAGGTGTGAAACACGCCGGACGACAGGAGCGCAACCGCCTCGAACCGCACGCCGAAGAGGTGGTGGGCCGTACGCGCGAGGACCCCGTTCAACACCACGAAGCCGAAGAGGCAGCGGGCGGCGATTGATCGCCGGCCCGCGTCCGCCAGGGACCACTGCAACAGCACACCGAGCGAGAACACCTGCACGAACGCGACGGGATTCAGGAGCGGAACGTAGGGCAGCGGGTGCGGATCGCCCCGATGGAAGCTGGCGGCCAGCACCCAGCCCGCGGCGGCGAGCACCAGCGGCAGCTGCCCGATGCCGAGATAGATCTCCCGAAAGCGCTCGACCGGCCATGGAAGAAGAGTCCGCAACGTCATCAGCGCCCACAGAGAGTACGTCGGAACGAGTGCTCCCACGGCGAACGACCACGCTGTACCGTCGGCGGCGACCTGCCCGACGACCCACACCACCTCCCGCCAGACCAGGAACACGCCCAGCCACAACGTGCCGCAGTGGTACCAGCGCGCCGCCGCCGACCACTCGGACTCGCAGCGCCACAGCACCCAGTACTGGGCCAGGAACGCGGCCGGCCATGCGAGGGCGCCCCAGCCGGCCAACAGATCGGGCGTCCTCCAGTCGGCGGTCAGGAGCACCATCGCCGGCAGCAGGACCAACGGCGGGTACGCGAGGCCCCTCCAGTCGAGTCGGGTTCGCAACAGAGCGAACGAGCCGGCGCTGATCGCCAGAAACCCGAGTATTGCGCTGTCCCGGACGAGCGAGGACAGATGCCGTGAGATCTCGTTGACGCCGGCGCCGAACCACCAGGCCGCGCCCCATGTGAGCGCCACGGCCGAGACCAGCCGCGAATCCAGGTTCAGAACCCCGGGGCGACGCAGGCACCAGGCCGAAACGAGGCCGGACAGCCCCACCAACGGGCGTCCCAGGTCCAGTACGGGCAAGGCGCCCGACGACTGCCCGACGACCGCCATGCAGCCGGCCAGGAACTGAAGTCCGAGCCCCGACAGCAGGACCAGGCGCCGATTCCAGCGGGCGCCGATCCAGACCAGCGCCGCTCCTTCGAGCGCCCACGCCGCCGCGGTCCAGCTCCCGTCCACCGCGAGCGGGACCACGAGCGTCCCGAACACCGCCGACAGCGCGACGAAGGATTCCACCAGCGGCCGCAGCGACTCGCGACCGCGACCGGCGATCAGGCCGGCCGCGACGGCGTAGAACCCGCAGAACGCGAGGGCGCTCAGCGCGGGACCGTACTCGAATCCGCTGGCCAGCCGATGCTGCAGGGTAAAGGCCGCGAGCGGCACCCCGAAGACGAGAATCCCGTCGACGAACCCGGCGGGACGGGGCGGCCGACGCCACGCGTGCAGCACCGGAACCGCGACGAAGAGCGCGAAAAACAGCGTCAGGAACGGTTGCGTCGTCGCGAAGTGCGAAGGCTGATAGAACGCGGCGCCCCACCAGGCGCCGACGAGAAAAGTGAACACGAATCCCAGCAGATTCAACGCGCGCCATGCCCTGAACCAGGCCATCGCCACGATACCGGCGTCGAGAACGGCATAGTAGGAGAAGAGCGCGACGTGGCTGGCGTCGCGGGTCACCAGGACCGGACCGAGGAACCCGCCGAGCGAGGCCAGAACCGCCAGGCTCGACGCGTCCTGTCCCGCGGCCAGGATGCCGGTCGCCGCGACCAGCACGAGCATGACGCCCAACCCGAGCTCGGCGGGGACCACGTCGAAGTTGACGGCAGCAAAGACGGTCAGATAGACGATGCCGGCGCCGCAGCCCTGCAGCGCGAGGCCGAACTCCCGGCGCAGGTCCCGCACGTGCCACCCAATCGCCAGCAATGCGATGCCGGCCGCGGCGGCGGCACTCAGGCGGACTTCGACCGGGAACCAGCCCTGGTCGGCCGCGTAGCCCAGGAAGAAGGCGAAGCCGAAGAAGAGAATGACAACGCCGATGCGCACCAGCATGTTGCCGCCGAAGAGGAACGAGCGCACGGCAGGGGCCCACGCCGGCCAGACAGGAGGCGATTGCGGCGCAGACTGGAACAACGCGCCCTCCATTCCCGCCGTCGCCGCCGGCGCGGACGAGGACGTCTCGAGGGCGAGCGTGGACTCCAGGGCGCCGACGCGAGCCGTGAGCAGACTGGCCCGTCGCCGAGCTTCAGCCAGCGACCGCCCAAGGACGATGGCGGCGAGGACCAACGCCGGGAAGAGGATGCCTCGACTCAACGAGTACACCAGTATTTCCCGGGCAACCGTCAGGACGGGTTCGTCGGCGAGAAAGAAGGAGTCGAAGAACAGAATGACGACGACGAGCAGGATGACGATACCCACGGGCGCGGGTGCATCGCCGAGGGCGACGGCGGGCGGGGGCGCGGCGGGGGGCGGCGGCGGGCGGCGGCGCGGCGGGTGGCGACGGGGTCGGGCCGGGGGCCAGCCTCGTCTCGAGGGTGTTGACGCGAGCGGTCAGCACCCTCGCCTGTCGCCGAGCTTCGGCCAGCAACAGTCCAAGGATGGCGCAAAGGACGGACAGCACCGCGACGACGATCCCTTGCGTCAACAAGAGAAACAGGAAATGGGCCTCCTCGATGACATCCATTGCGTTCCGTCCCGCGCTACCGCGGTCTCCCGTCTCTCAGCGGCGGCACCTCCTGGGGCTCGTGGCGGCACGAGCGTCTTTGGCCGCTCACGTCCGCGGGCGGCACGAGGACCCACGGAGGAAACCGAGGGCCCGCGAGAGCATCGGCCGACCCAGGAGCGGACGGGCAGGCGGCCGACCCGGCCGTTTCCGGCTACGGACACCTCAATCCTGCTGCTCGCGGGCGATTTCGGCGGCGATGACAGCGCGGATGCGGTTGATCTCCGCGCGTTGAGACTGGTCGATGGCCCGGACAGCGCTTTCGATACCTTGCTCCACGCGGCGGTCGATTCGGTTGTCGAGCCCCGACCCGCGGCGTCCCCACGAAGCGGCTCCCCACCGGTCTTCCATGACGCCCTCCCCCGCAGCAACTTGGCCGCCCTCCGCAGCGCCGACGTTGGACCTCAGCAACGGCAACGATGTCGTTGTCACCGGCCGCCGCTCGAAGACCAACCCGACCGGGGGTCGAACGGACGTCTCCGTGATGGGGTCGCGGCCCCGCCGCTGGGCGCCGCGTCTCCACAACCAGCTTCGCGACCTTCGAGATCGAGAAGCGGCCCACATCCGTCAACTCACGCACGCACACCCGCTGCAGCTCCTCCAGGAACTCGCGAGCGTCGTCGCGACTGAGCGGCCTCCCTGGCACCCGGACCGCGCCACGAGCACCACATCCCGATCTTGACGCTTAGCTTCGGGTCGATTCGCCCCTTCCGGCCAGACACAGGCCCCCTGGTCAACGCTCAGCGGCCATCCGCCTCACCAACGGTGATCAACTCGGCTCCGCTCTCGATCTGCCGGTCGATCGCTTCGCAGGCATCCTTTATGGCGTTCCCGAACTGGCGGGTGGAACCCGCTAGAGCATGTCGCCCCAACCGTCGAACACCGCGACTTGGTTGCCGCCACGGCCGACATCGACTTCGATTTCAGCCGAGTCCCCCTGAACCCAGAGCGTGAAGTGTGCCCTTCGGGATCGGTTGGTGACCCGAAGAGCGCGACACTCGCCGCGATTCGCAAACTCCCCGAAGGTCCACTCGGCGGGTCGCAGGTCGTTCCGTTACCGCCATCGAGTTCGGCGAGAGATCGTCCGTGATGAATACACGAACGGCTGGCGCTTGAGCACCCGCGGCCGTGACGAGGGTCAGCAACATGACGAATACGGAAGCTGCGAGTTTCATGCGTTTTCTCCAGTTATCCGATGCAGGAGCGAGCAACCATCCGGCCGGCGCGACACGAATCAGGAACGATGGGCCGCGAAGTGTGTCGAGCGTCGGGTGGTGGAAGCGGCTCAGGTAGTCGTACCAGGAAGGGCCACCTTCCAAGCTCTGGACCTTGGCGGATTCGGATAGACGCTGGGGTCTTCGGTGAACGCCCAGTGGATCGACCTTGGCGATCGACTCCAGAAGATAGTCGCGGCCTAGCTGCCCCTTCGTGTGGCGCTGCATGGTCTGAAGGTAGTCGGCGTTCAGATACCCGCCTACCGAGTCGGGATCTGACGCGATGAAGAGCCTGTGAAATTTCAACACGACCTGCCCGGCGCACTCCAGGGCGGGCCGCATCTGCACGGCGAGCGAGTGAAGGTTGCTGTTGCGGTTCGCGTGCAGAACCGCGATGACGTGGAGGCGCGCCTTGCGCACCAGCAGAGCGGCATGCAGTCGGAACACGTGGAAGGGGTCGCGTTCGAGTTCCGCTCTGGTGGCGGCGTCGAGTCCAGTGTGGGCGGTCTGCGGCCCGGCGGTGTGGGCCATGAGTGCAAGGGACGACTTGAGGAATCCGGCCATGGCGGCGCGGTACGTTGTCAGGGCGTCCGCGAAATCTTGCTGGCGCTGGGTCATCGGGTCCGTCTGGCCTCGTTGTTGGTCGTGCCTGGCGGCTGGTCTGGCTGCACACCCGGTATCGGGAGTTGCGGTCGTTGGCCTCGGGGGGCGACCCGGGCAGCCGCCGCGTCGGGCTCGCCGTCGCCCCGAGGAGGGGTCTCCGATCCGTCGTTAAAGGCACTGGCACTGGAGGTCTGAACGCCACCAGGGCGACCGCGTAATAGCCCGATCCGTTCATCTCTTGCGTCTCGGTGTCATCGTTGTGTGACGTCCGGCGGGCGGATACGCACGCGTTGCTCTTCCGCTGTCACGATCGCGCCCTGCTGGAGCTCCGCGCCGTAGCGACGGAGAGCGGCGGCACAAACAGGGCCTTGATCCTGCGCACGCAAGTTCACGAGGCGCACGATTCCAGCATGTGAACGTCGAAATAGGACCGCCAGCTCACCGAAGTCCTTATCGAGTGTGATTAGTATCTGTCCTTGGGCGGCTGCGGTTGCCAGTATGTGGTCATCCCCTGGATCCGCGGACCAGTCCCCGACCCACTCGACGTCGTGACCTGCGGAGCTCAGGGCCGACATGGCTCCGCTCCACACACATGCGTCGAGCAACACCTTCACGATTGCGAGGACTCGACGAGCGCCGGTTCAACGCGTTCGTGTCCGACGAGACGTCGGGCGTAGGTCAAGCACGCGCGAATGTCGTCAGGTTCCAACCAGGGGTAACCTTGCAGCACGATCTCCGGGGTATCGCCGGCGGCCAACATGCCAAGGACGTGCTCGACGGCGAGCCGGCGGTTCCTGATGATCGGCTTGCCGCCGAAGATGGCCGGGTTCGACGTGATTCGACGGAGGAGGTCCGTTTCGCTGCAAGTGCTGGCCACAGCCCCACCTGCCACCCATCCTACCTCAGGTCCGATATTGTCCGGATGGTTCGCGCAGGGCGACCCCCAACGGGCGCCGGCCAGACCGCGCCCACCGTCGACCGGCTGCTCGGTAGGTTGGGTCCCGGCCGGACCGCGATCGGGTGGGGCGGATCCCAGCGTTGGCCCGTGGTGCGTAATGCCCTGCAACTGTTACGGTTCCCACGATGCGACTCGAAGACCTGCGGCCGCGCTGCGGCGTCCAGGGCGTCCACCCCGACGGCGCGGTGACGGTCGTCAGCGTGCAGTGGTTCGGCTCGGAGGCGCTCGAGCTGACGTACAAGACGCCGGGCGGCGCGGTCGCAACGAGCGGCTCTACCGCCACGACGAGGACCGGCTCGCGCTCGTCGCCCAGGGGCGGGCGGGGGGATTCGACGGGGGCGGGGCCCCGCTCCCGCGCGCGGCCGAGGGGCGGCCGTGGAGTTTCGACGGCGACGGCGCCCTGTTCCGGCTCGTGTCCGAAGCCAGCGCATCCGTCTCGCGCACCTGTTCGCCCCGCTGCTGGCGGTCCACACGTCGGTCGTCGACCCGCTGCCGCATCAGATCACCGCCGTCTACGAGGCGATGCTGCCGCGCCAGCCGCTGCGCTTCCTGCTCGCCGACGACCCGGGCGCCGGCAAGACCATCATTGGCGGGGCTGCTGATCAAGGAGCTGATCGCCCGCGGGGACCTGGAGCGCTGCCTGATCGTCTGCCCGGGCAGCCTCGCCGAACAGTGGCAGGACGAGCTGTCCCGCCGGTTCCAGCTTCCCTTCGAGATTCTGACCAACGACAAGCTCGAAGCGGCCCGCACCCGCAACTGGGAAGAGGCCGCCGACCTCCACGCGCCGGCGGGTGCCGAGCTCGACCAGCTCCGGTCCCTGGAGACGGACTGGCGCATCGCGCGGGAGAAGCTCGCCGTCGGGCTCGCCGTGGAGGTCGCTCTGGAGAGGGGCGGCACGGCCGAGGTCAGCATCGACGGCCAGTCCCGGCAGATCCGGATCGATGCCGGCGAACCGGCCGCGCTCGAGGCGAAGCGGGAGCTGCGGCTCGACCTCGCCAGTATCGGCGTCGTTCATGTCCGGGGCGGCGGCCGCGACCTCCTGCGCGAAGCCGCAGCCGCCGAGGAACGCTGGAACGGCGCGGCGAAACCCGTCCTCGCCCGCGCGGGTTGCACGACGCTCCCGGCGTTGGAGGCCCTGCGGACGCGCGCCGAGGTCCTCCTCGAGACCGTGTCAGGCCTCGAACGCCAGGCCGAGCAGGAACGGGCGCGCGCCGAAGGCCTCGACGAGCTCGAACGCCGCGCCGTCGTCGCGAAGGCCGACGTGGAACAACGCCGGGCCGCCCTCGTGGAGTGCCTCAACCCCGGCGAGTCCGTGGAAGAGCACGTCAGCGGTCGTGACGAACAGCCCCGCGACGAGACGTTCCTCGAGCAGTGGTGCGGGAACGCGAGGAGCTCCGCCAGCAGTTGGAGCACGCGGTAGCCGGTGAAGAGCGGGAAATCGCGAGTCGCCGCCGGGACCTCGCCGAGAAGCAGACCGAGCGGATGCAGGTGACTGGCGTCAGGTTCTCGCCGGAGCGCGCGCCGAGGGCGACCGCCTGCGGCGGGAGATCGAAGCGGTCGATGCCGAGTTGGCGAAGATCAAGGTCGAAGCGACCACCGAAGTCGAGCAGGCCCGGCGAGCACTCGCCGACCTCGACGGGGAAGAGAATCGGGCGCGGGAGACGCTGCGGGAGACGACCGAGCGCTGGACCGCCGCCCGAGACGAACTCGCCCGGCTCGAAGGCGAGGCGGCCGAGCTACGTGCCACGACCCAGGACGAGGACATCGACGCAGTCCGGGGTCTGCGCGATCGGTGTCGTGCCGACCTGGACGCGCTGCCGGCCCCATCCATCGAGGTCGATCCGGAACGGCTCGCCGGTGCGAAGGATGCTGCGACCGCCGCTGCCGCCGACGTTCGGCAGCTGGAGATGCAGCTTCGCGCCGCGGAGGGCGCGCTGGAACAGGTCGGCGGGCAGTACATCCAGGAACGAGCCCAGCAGGCGCGGGAAGCCGTCATCGCCCTGGAGGAACGCGAACGCGAGCTGGACCTGGATTACGGTGCCTGGCGGCTCCTCCAGGAAGCGCTCACCGAAGCGGAACAGGAAGAGGCCGTCCATCTCGGCAACGCTCTGGTGCAGCCCGTCAGCGAACGCGTGGCGGCGCTGACCGGCGGCCGGTACGGCCAGGTCACGATCGGCGTTCCCTGCGCAGCCCGCCACCCGCGACGAACCGGTGCAGGTGCTCGGGCTCGAGTAGTTCCTGCTGGTAGCGGACACGCTGACGGGCCATGGAGGGAGCCGCGAAGCTGAGGTATCGTCGGCTCCGGGGTCGCCGCGCGGGGTCGCCTCGAGGTCAAGGGGAGGGGAGGGCGGGGATGTCTCGGATGCTGTTGAAGTTGCGGTGAAGTGGGTGGCGACTCCTCGCCCCTGTTCTGTGGTAGGACAGGGGTGCATCAAGAAGGAGGAGAGCCACCCATGGCGAAGCATGACAGGCGGAAGAGTTCCAGCCAACCCCCCAGCTCGGAACCGGTCAGGATTCAGGTGCCGTCACGTCGAAGCCCAGGCGGCCGAGCGCCGCCGTCATGTCCGGCGTTGGTTGGGGACCGATGCCGTGCCGCGCGGCGCTCGCCGACTCGAGGCCGGCACGACGGATGGTCCGTCCCGGACCTGACGTAGGATCCGCGGCATGCATGCGCTGAGACGAGTCCGGTTCCCGCTTTCGGGAGCGTCCGGTGTCATGTGGCACTACATGCTGGCGGGCGTGCTGCTGACGCTCGTCTGGCTCTTCGTGCGAGGCTTGGCTCCGGCCGGCGGGCTCATGCGCAGCTTCCACTATCCCTTGGCCCCGGCGGCCAACCCGCTCCGGCTCGACATTGCCAGGGTCCCCGCCGCCGAGGAACGGGCGGCGGACGTCGATCTGGCCTTTCTCGACGAGCTCCGGCGGCCGACCCGTCACTACTTCGTCCGCTGGCGCGGCGTGTGGTTCTCCCCCCGCGCGGAACGGATCGCTCTGTGGGCCGGAGCCGACGACGGTGTCGTCGTGCGGATCGACGGCGAGATCGTGCTCGAGCGCCATCCTGCGGTCGGTATGCACACCGAGACCCGCTCCGTCGCGCTCGAGGCCGGTCCCCACACGCTGGAGATCGACCACTGGCAGCGAGGGGGCGGGAGGAGCCTCCACGTGCAGTGGGCGCCGGCCGGCGGCGAGCCGCGGCCCCTCATCCGCGGCCGGGTGTTCCCTTCCGACCCGGGCACCGCCGGCTACTGGATGTCAGCCGGGTCGTCGCTGCTGGCGACGCTGGTACCGCTCGTCTGGGCTGGCGGCGCCGCGCTGCTGCTCGCCGGGGCGGCGTGGCGGCGAGTCTCTGCGCTGACCGTGCGGGAGGCGGGAGCGCGCCTGCGCACCGCAGCGTTCCCGGCGCTGCTCGGGCCCGCCCAGGTGCTCCTCTTCGGGCCCTGGACGGTGCACGCAACGAATCGCAGCCAATTCCTGCTGCCGTTCTGGAGCTTGGCGCCGCGCTGGATCGCGTTCCTCGCGCTCGCCTCGGCACTTCTCGCCGCGGTAGGGCTCATGCTGCCGCCGCGCGCGTTCCGGCGCTACGTGGCGGGTCTCTGCGCGGCTGGCGTGCTGCTATGGGTGCAGGGCAACCTGCTCGTCGCCGACTACGGGGTGCTGGACGGCGGCGGTCTCGACCTGGCGTCGCACGTCGGGCGGGGACCGGTCGAGGCCGGCCTGTGGGTCGGCGTGTTCGCCCTGGGGCTCGTCCTTCCCGGCGCCGCGAGCCGTGCGGCGCCCACGGCCAGCGCGCTGCTGATGGCGCTGCAGGCGGCCCTCCTGCTGCTGGCGCCGCTCGCCCCGGCGGAAGCCCGGCCGGCCTCCGGGAATGTGGCGGACGACTGGCGGCTGCCTCCCCCCGAGATCTACGAGCTCTCCGCCCGCCGCAACGTCATCCACATCGTGCTGGACCAGTTCCCCACGTTCGCGTTCAGCGAGATCCTGGACGCCGATCGGCCCGCCTTCGACCGCAGCTGGTCAGGGTTCACCTTCTTCCGGGATCACCTGGGGGCGTTCCCGTCCACGAAGGCGACCGTACCGGCGATGCTCACCGGCATTCCGTGGCGCAACGAGGTGCCGTTTCACACCTATCTGCGGCGGGACCCCTCGATCTTCGACGCCCTCGGCCGCCAGGGCTATCGGCTCCGGTCCCTCACGTCCTACGGACGCGTCCACGGCGGGATCGGGCGAGTCTCGGGCGTCGAGTCCGCCGCCCGCTACACAATCCCTGCGCCGTACGGCAGCTACCGCGAGTACGTGGACTCGGCGTCGGCCCAGGTGCTCGATCTGTCTCTCTTTCGGCACGTGCCCCACCGCCTGAAGGCCGGCGTCTACCGCGAGGGCCAGTGGCTCCTCCAGGCGGGAACCGCAACGCGCCAAGGGGCGGCGCCGAAACGGGCGTTCGGCGACGCAGTGTTCCTACAGGAGTTCGCCGAACGGGTCACGGTGGGCGACAGCGCCCCCCTCTACGTGTTTCTGCATGTGTTCACGCCGCACACGCCGCTCGTCACGGACGCGGAATGCACGTACACCGGCAGGCACATGCCGCTCACGCTCGACAACTACCTGGCGCAGGCGCGGTGCGCGCTGCGGGTAGTAGGGCTGCTGCTCGATCGCCTGCGACAGCTCGATGTCTACGATCGCAGCGCCATCGTCGTCGCCTCCGACCACGGGACGGCGCGGTTCCCGCACAGCGACAGTCCGCTAGCCACGATTGCATCGCCGGCGGGGATGTCGCTCCACGCGCTGGAGCTGAACGCCACGCCGCTGCTGCTCGTCAAGCCGTTCGGAGCCGAGGGACCGCTACGGACTTCGGACGCCCCGACCCAGGTGGTGGACCTGCCGGCCACGCTGCTCGACCTGGCTGGCCTCCCGAACACCCTAGGCACCGGCACGTCGGTCCTCACGCTCGATCCGGTGCAGCGCCGCGAGCGCACGTACGCACACCATTCGTGGGGCCTCGGGTTGACCGCGAACACGTGGGCGGGCTCCTGGTTCGACGTGCTCCACCTCTTCACGGTCGAGGGACGCGTAGGCGACCCCGCCGCGTGGCGCTATCGGCAGGCGCTCTTCGGACCGGCCAGGGATCGGGACGCACAACGCCGGACGCATCGCGTCGGGCTGACGACGGAGGAACAGCACCCCGAGGCGGC
>MKWU01003351.1_pt1 | contig 21425 bp, 9 predicted proteins | sample 809101 | NCBI WGS metagenome assembly MKWU01 (sample SAMN05860141, study PRJNA318959) | sponge metagenome | host: Aplysina aerophoba | place: Slovenia: Piran, Adriatic Sea, Gulf of Piran | collected 2013-05-07 | reverse complement strand
TCCTCGCAATGAAGTGCGGCCATGCTCACCGATTCGGTGCCCAGGGTGGCCTAAAGACCTTGGCGAACTGGCCTAAAGACCTTGGCGATTCCTTCGTTTACTGGCCTATAGTTCTTGGCGTTTGACATGGCCTCTCGGAGGAGCTCGCTCATGGTGCGGCCCTCCTTCTTCAGCACCTGCTGCACCTGCTCAGCCATCTCAGGGGGGCGTTGAGAAGGTGATGGCCTTTCGGGTTGTGGGCATTCTCTCTTTGTGCCTCCTAACGTATGACAACGTCATACCCTTGTCATGAATGAATCCACTTCCCTTTGTGAAGGCTTCGGCATCTGCGGGAGGCGCTGCAATTCGGGTAAAGTGGGGGTCACTGTTCAGCGTCAACTATTTTTGCACGACCGGCAAAAGTAGTTGTCGCTAATCAGTCACCGACATTGTGATGGAGGGGCTTCCTCGTGGGGACTTTCAAGTGGCCGGTGCGCATTGCCAGCACGGACGGCCAAACAAGTGCGGGACATAGAGGCGACGGTGGATACCGGCGCCTCGTTCACCACGCTCCCCTCCCGGCTTCTACGGGAACTGGGCGTCGAGGCGACCGGCAAGCGGGGGTTCCTGCTGGCGGACGGGCGGCGAATCGAGATGGCCTACGGGGAGGCCCGTGCAACCATCAACGGCGATAGTGTGACGACCATCGTGGTCTTCGGAGAGGACGAGGCGCCACCTTTGTTGGGGGCCTACACCATGGAGGGTTTGGCGCTGGCGGTGGACCCGGAGGCGCAACGTCTAGGCCCCACCCACATGATCCTGTACTAGGGCCGGCATAGTCCCGTCGGCCGCGACATCTCCCAGCAAAGTTCCACATCCCTTGGCTCCGTACCGCCCGGCGCTCATGCTGGTGCAGCCGTCGCCGCAAACGCAATGCCCTCGTGTCATCGGTCGCATCATGCGACCATCTTGGGGCCATCCGTGCTGCTGAGCCGGGCCTCGGTATCGGGGTCCGCACGGGCAGCGCCCTGTAGGGCAGGTTCGACGAGGCCCCAGGATCGATGAAGGGTGACGGCACCCTGAACACGCTCATCCTCGAATGGGTGGGGAGGATGCGTCGACGTTCAGGTAAGCCATCGCGTTGGGCTTCACGGGGGCACTGAGAGCGCCGGGGCGTTCGTCCCTCGCCGGTCCCCACTCGATGGCGGCCAGGCAACGCCCGCGCCCACTGCCCCCCAGAGTTCGGCAGTGGGCCTCAACCGACGCTGAAGTGCGGAATCCCGGTCCAAGGTAAGTCTCTTCTCCTGACTGCCATCAACACCCCTCGCTACTGCGGACCCGGCAGGTCACAGTACGCCCAACGCAGAAGACAGTCGCTGCACTGCCGACGGCCTGCGGACGTCGGCAGCCAGCCCCGCCCGCGGTCCGGTGCGGACGGCCCGCCGCCCGGGGCCCGCCCCCCCCCAGCCTCGCCAGCGGTCCGGTGCGCCCCGCCGGCCACCCTCGGTGCCTTTTGCTACACCGCCGGCCAGTCATCGGGAACATAGGGAGATGACGGATGTCCACGTCACCCCCGGTTAGCATAAGCCGTGACCCAACGACGGTGCGGTTCTTCACCAGCACTGCCTCTGAGACGGCGGACCGCATGCCGGATGAGGATCCGTGTCGTAGGCGAGCGGGTTCGATTCACCGCCTCGCTTCCTTGCGTATCACGGGCACCGGCGCCACAGGGCGGCATCGACGGAGCCATCTCCGTCTCTCATCTGTAGAAAACGTCCGGGAACCACGCCTAGGCTGGGCTGAACAGGTAGAGGTTGATCAGCCGGATAACGTGGTGCCGCGTCACGCTCCCATCCCCGAAGAGGTAGTCGGTTATGGCCCGTATCACCTCGTCCCTCCCGATCGTGCCGTCGTCATCGTCGTCGTACGGGATCCCCAGCCCCAGCCGCACAGCCGATGTGTTGGCCTTCCCCTCGGCGTCTTCGGCCACGCCGGCGGCAACGTCCACGGTCACGGGGCCGACGGCGTTGGCCGTTACGTCGAAGGTATAGACCGCGCCGGCGCCGGAGAAGTTGTCGGCAGCGCCGTTGGCAACGGTTATGTCATCGACGGTGAAGCCGGAGACCTCGCTGCTGAACGTGGCCGTCACGGAGACCGGAGCGCCCAGCCTCACCGCAGAGCTTGCGGCGGAGAGAGTTACCGACGGACCGCAGAGCGGCAGGCCGAGCTCGTCGAAGTCATCGTCCAGTACCTCCCGCAACCCCGCGTGAACGCACCCCGTCAACCGGTTGCCGCTGAGCCGCAGCTCCTCCAGGTTGGCGAGGCTGCCCAACTCGACGGGTAGCTCACCGCTCAGGCTGTTGCCGTCGAGCCACAGCCTTTCCAGGTTGGCGAGGCTGCCCAGTGACGCCGGCATCTCCCCCTGCAACTGGTTGCGCCAGAGGTACAGTCCGGTGACGCGGCCGCCAGCATCGCTTGTTACGCCATACCACTCCCTGATGGGCCGCTCGCTCAGCCAGTTGGTCCTGTCGGCCCAGTTCCCGCCATCCGTGTCGTTGTACAACTCCACCAGCACGGCCCTGTCCTCCTGCGAGTCCGCCGGCGCGCAGCTGCTGCCGTGGACGGCGGCTATGCCCCCGAGCCATGTCTGGAACGGGTCGCCAACGGGCGCGCAGAGCCCGGGGTTGAGATAGAAGCTGAGTTCATCCAGCACGGTCAGCCCCGTCAGTGCCTGGGGGAGCGCACCCGTCAGTTCATTGTCCCAGAGGCGCAGCACCTTCAGGACGGCGAGGCTGCCCAACTGCTCCGGTACCTCACCGCTCAACCGGTTCCCACCGAGGTGCAGCCACTCCAGGTTGGCAAGGCTCCCCAGCCACGATGGGACAGTGCCGGTCAACTGGTTCTCACTCAACCCCAACTCTCTCAGGCCAGCGAGGTTGCCCAACTCCGACGGTATCTCACCGCTCAACTCATTGCCGCCGAGCCGCAGCACCTGCAGGTTGGCGAGACTGCCCAGCCACGGTGGGACAGGCCCGTTCAACTGGTTCTCACTCAATCCCAGCTCTCTCAGGTTGGCGAGGTTGCCCAACTCCGACGGTATCTCACCGCTCAACTGGTTCCCACCGAGGTGCAGCCACTCCAGGTTGGCAAGGCTCCCCAGCCACGATGGGACAGTGCCGGTCAACTGGTTCTCACTCAGTTCCAGCCACTCCAGGCCGGCGAGGTTGCGCAACTCCGACGGCATCTCACCGCTCAACTCGTTGCTGCCGAGCCGCAGCAATTTCAGGTTGGTGAGGCTCCCCAGCCACGGTGGGACAGGTCCGGTCAACTTGTTCTCACCCAGTACCAGCCACTCCAGGTTGGCGAGGTTGTCCAACTCCGACGGTATCTCACCGCTCAACTCGTTGCCGCCGAGCCACAGCACCTGCAGGTTGGCGAGGTTGCGCAACTCCGACGGTATCTCACCGCTCAACTCGTTGCCGCCGAGGTGCAGCCACTGCAGGTTGGTGAGGCTCCCCAGCCACGGTGGGACAGGTCCGGTCAACTGGTTCTCACCTAGTGCCAGCCACTCCAGGTTGGCGAGGTTGCCCAACTCCGACGGTATCTCACCGCTCAACTCGTTGCCGCCGAGCCGCAGCACCTCCAGATTGGCAAGGTTGCGCAACTCCGACGGTATCTCACCGCTCAACTCGTTGCCGCCGAGGTCCAGCTCTTTCAGGTTGGCGAGGTTGCCCAGCCACGGTGGGACAGGCCCGGTCAACTGGTTCCCACTCAGGTCCAGCGACTCAAGGTTGGCGAGGTTGCCCAACGCCGACGGTATCTCACCGCTCAACCGGTTGCCGTTGAGCCGCAGCACCTGCAGGTTGGCGAGGTTGCCCAACTCCGACGGTATCTCACCGCTCAACTCGTTGCCGCCGAGTCCCAGCTCTTTCAGGTTGGCGAGGTTGCCCAACTGCTCCGGTATCTCACCACTCAACTCGTTGCCCCAGAGCCCCAGCTCTTCCAGGTTGGCAAGGCTCCCCAGCCACGGTGGGACAGGCCCGGTCAACTGGTTCACACCCAGTTCCAGCTCTCTCAGGTTGGCGAGGTTGCCCAACTCCGACGGTATCTCACCGCTCAACTCGATGGCCAAGAGGTGCAGCACCTCCAGGTTGGCGAGGCCCCCCAGCCACGGAGGGACAGGCCCGGTCAACTGGTTCTCACTCAGTACCAGCTCTCTCAGGCCGGCGAGGTTGCGCAACTCCGACGGTATCTCACCGCTCAACTCGTTGCCGCCGAGCCGCAGCACCTCCAGGTTGGCGAGGCTCCCCAGCCACGGTGGGACAGGCCCAGTCAACTGGTTCACACTCAGTACCAGTTCTCTCAGGTTGGCGAGGTTGCCCAACTCCGACGGTATCTCACCGCTCAGTTGGTTATCGGAGAGGTCCAGGTGCGTGACGCGGCCATCGTCGTCGGTGGTCACGCCGTGCCATTGGCCTATGGGCGAGCTCGTCAACCAGTTGGAGTTATTCGTCCAAGTGATGCCGCCGGTGGCATTGTAGAAGGCGATCAGCGCTTCCTTGTCCGCGGCAGATTCCTTCGGCATGGAGTAGGCGTAGACCTTGCCGTCAAGCCAGTCCGCCACCCACATCGTCGTCCCATCGGACCAGATGCCTTGCGGTCCCCAGTTGCCGGCGGCTTCCAAGGTGTTGAACTCCTTGCCGGAAACCCGCTCCCGCGTCGCCACGTCGTAGGCGTAGACCTTCTCTCTGAACCAATCCGCCACCCACAGCGTCGTACCGTCGGACCAGATACCGCGCGGCAAAGTGTTCCTGGCGGCCCTCAAGGTATCGAAGTCCCTGCCGGGGACCCGCGCCTTGGTTGCCACGTCGTAGGCGTATATCTTCTCATCTACCCAGTCCGCCACCCACATCGTCTCCCCGTCAGACCAGATACCGCGCGGCCAGGTGTTGCCAGCGGCCTTCAGGGTGTCGAAGTCCGCCGCCTGCTTCCGCGCCTTGGTTGCCACGTCGTAGGCGTATATCTTGTCGTCAAGTGAGTCCGCCACCCACATCGTCGTCCCATCGGACCAGATACCGCGCGGAGAGACGTTACCGGCGGCACTGAGCGTGTCGAAGTCCCTGCCGGGGACCCGCGCCCTGGTCGCCATGTCGTAGGCGTAGATCTTGTCATCAAGCGAGTCCGCCACCCACATCGTCGTCCCGTCGGACCAGATGCCGCGCGGCGCCCGGTTGAGAGCGCCGCTCAATGTGTCGAAATCCGCCGCCGGATTCCGCGTGAAGGCTTTGGACGGCACCGGAGCCCGCAGCGCTGGGCCGTCGGGCGGCGGGAGTCTGGCGAACCCGTGCCCCCAGGTGTTGTTGGGGTCCGGCAATTGCCGTTGCTCTGCGTTGTCCTTCAGGTAGCTGGCGACCTGCTCCAGAGAGTAGTCGGGGAATCGCTGACGCACCAGGGCCGCCATACCGGCCACGTGGGGCGCCGCCTGGCTGGTGCCGCAGAATCCTTGGTTATACTCGTCTAGGGGGGCCAACGCCGTTGCCCCGCAGTCCGCCCCGACGACGTCGGGCTTGATCCGTCCGTCGGGGGTAGGGCCTCGGCTGCTGTAGGGTTCGATGGCGCGCACGTCGTTCCAGTGGGCGGCACCCACCGCCAGCATCCCGGGGTTGGCGCTCTCCGACGGATTGCCAATGCTGCCGGCCCGGGTGTGGACCTCCAAGGGGTCTACGCTCCAAGCCACTACTTGGACCCACGCAGGAGCCGGGCCGCTGACGTGATCTACAGCGATGCCCCATTCGTCGCTGTCAGTTCTCCAAAAGAACCCCAATGTCTCGAACGGTTCGTGGTCATCCTCTCCTGACTGTAGGTCTGCACTGAACAGAGCGGGATGAAGTTCTCTTGTCGTTGTGTTGTACAAGTACAGGTCCAGGTCGGTTTTGGCTCCCTGCCATCCATCTTCCCAACGAAGCTGGACCCTGTAGCTGCGGCACGCTCTCAACGGAAGGTTGTTCACCTCGTCATTGACGACCCCCCCAAAGCTGATGGCGCCGTCGCTGTCGGGGTCCGAATAACTGCCAAACCAGGTGTGGGCGGCATGATTTCCGGCTGAGTTCACCCAGAGGATGTCGTTTGACACGGCATGGTCCACCGTATTCAGGGGACTAATGCTCAAGGGAGAAGTGCCGTCGCCGGGGCCATCATAGGTCCAACTCACCGAATGATTGATGACCTGCACACCCTCGGAGACCATCCAGTCAACAGCTGTCTGCATATCCCCCTGCGACCGTGGATAGGCGACGTACAGAGTTGCTCCGGGTGCTATATCAAGCATCGATTCGGCAACGATGGTGCCGTGAGCGGCGCCACTGTCTTCCCGGCGTTGAACTTCGCCTATGCACTCCGGCCAATCCGGCCAGTAAGTGGACACGTCATCGACTGCCTCGCAGTCGGCCAGGTTGCTGGTAAACACGCCCACGTCGGTATAGCAGCGGGCGAGTACATTCGAAGGGATTTCAGTCCCCAGGAGGCTGGATATGCCCTTGAAACCCACGTCAATCACGCCCACCTTGATGCCCTGACCGGTGTAGCCTGCGTCGTTCCAAGGCTCGGGACCGTGGACCGCAGGCCCGTTGCCGATGACGCGCTGGGAGAGTTGGGTCGGCCTGGGTGGCACGATTTCCCGCATCCGGAGCACCCCCGGCAGCTCCGATACCGGCCCCAGCAACGTGACTGGCACGTAGGCTTCGATGTAGTCCTCCCCCACATTGCGCGGCTCGGCGCCGTTGTCCTCGAGGAAGGCAACTACCTCGGGCACGCTCCCGGACAGATGTATCGTCACCGCCACCGATTCTTCCGGGGACACCGCGGCGCCTCCGGCGGCATCTTGAATGGACGCCTGTCCTGCGTCGGGCTGGACCACGAGTCGGTCCAAGTGGGAACCCAGGTTTGGGAACTTCAGTCCTCGCTTGTCTGGGATGGCCGGAACCTGGTCCTCTGAGGGAACCACAACTTCGTCCTGACCCTGGTTCCGAGTCTTGTCCTCCTCGCCGCCGGCATACACGCCGGGGCCATGCGCTACAAGAAGCATGGCGGCAACCATCACGAGGACAACAGCCGACGCTCTGAACAGTCTTCTCTCGACCATGAAAACCTCTTCGCGGGCGGCGCTTGGCTTCCACCAAGCAGCCCTTCTGTCAATCTGTTGTTGTCCAGCGATTCCGTCCCCTTTTTTGAAAAGCGAATATGTCACCAGGTTAGTCTGCGGCCATCTGGACTTGGGCCAGGGCCTCAGCCTTGGCCCGTTCCTTGGCGCTGAGTGGCTTGGTGGGGGGGCTCTCCGCCAGGGCATATTTCCTGGTAGCCACCCGGGACATGCCCAGTTCCCTGGCCCCAGCTGGCGCGCCAACTTGACGTAGATGCGCGAACGCGCGTCCGGGATGAGGTCGCCGAATATGTCGATCGGCCGCTCCCCTTCCGCGGGCGCACTCCCACCGGCCCGACCCAACACGGTCCGGTCCGGCGGCGGCCCCCAGGCCGGATGCAGAACGCCGACCACCTCGTGATCGGACACGCGGATGAGCTCCGGCTTGATGTCCCCGCCCAACGCCTCTCCGAAGCCCACCATGATCCACGAGCGGTTCGCCGTCTCCCTGCCGCTCTGCATGAACTCCGGGTCGTACGAGATGCCCGTCCACGCCTGGTTAGGCTGCGGCTCCGTGTCGTCCACCGTGAACAGGTGCGGCTGCCCGTCGTCGTCGTCCAGCGCATCGCTCACCGTCCTGTTGCCCGCGCGGTCGTGGGCCGTGATCTCCATGTAGCGGATCCCCTCGTCCGTGCCGCTCCCGTCCGCCGCGAACGCGTACTCCACACCAGGGCGGCTCCCCACGAGCATCCAGTTCCCCGTGTGCGTGATGTCCCGCGCGGTGTCGACATGAGCGTCCCTCGCCCACACCAGCACGTCAATGTCCGCGGCGTTGCCGTTCACGCTGACCTGCCCGCCGGACGCTGTCGTGAGCGGCTCGCCGCTCGTGGCGTGGTCACCGTCGGCGTTCACCTGGGTGTAGTCCCCATCCCTGGTGATCACGAGCTCGCCATCGTGCCGCAGGCCCGCGTCGCCGTCGCGCACCGTGAAGGCGTACTCGAGGTCTCGCGAGCGGTAGTAGCCCAGGTCCTCCGGCGTGACGTCGATCAGCTCCGGTCCCTCGCCATCCACCCGTACGGAGACGATCCCGGCGCCCCGTACGCTGAGCGTGACGATGTCGTCGTGCCGCGCGAGGACCGACGCCGTGTCGTTCTGGCCGACGCCGTCGGTATAGTCCGGAGTGGTGTCGGCGGGATCCGCGGGCTCCACGCACGAGGGGCCGTTGCTCGACGCGTACAGCGGCGCTCCTGCCTCGTCCTCTGCGCGTGAGTCCAGGACGCGCACGAACCCCTGATAGTACACCGTGCCCCCCGTCGCCGCCGTCACGGCCATCTGCACCGTGATCGCCGCGCCGGAGCGTCCGTTCCGCACCGTCGCCTCGACGCAGCCGTCCGTATTCTCCTGCACAGCGGACTGCTCCGCCATGATGAGGAGCGTGTTGTACGCCTCGGGATCGTTGGAGACGAAGAGCGAATCGCCGAAGAACGTGTCCTGGGGTGAAACGCGCCCGTCGGCCAGGTAGGCGGTCTGGTCCGCGCTGAGCGTGTTCGAACTCTCGATCGGCGTCGGGGACGCCTGCGGGACGTAGACGACCGTCCCATCCCTGAACACCGTCATCACGTTCTTCGCGAGCTTGGCGTCCGCGATGTCCGCAAACACGCCGACGCTCAGGCTGCCGCTGCGTATCTCGCCGTCCGTATGGTCGAACGTCGATTGCCCGAAAACGGGCAGCAGCGCCAACAGAGCGACTGCCGCGGCGAACGCCGCAGCCGTGGCTGCGGTGCGAGCGGAGCGGCTCGCATGGTGACGAACCGATGCGGTCTGGAATCTCATGCGCTTCACCCGGGTTGCTTGACTCCTAGGCAGACCCCTCGGCCTCCGTCGCTGGGACTCCGCCCTTGAGCGAGGACGCTTCCCGCAGGTCTGCCGATTCTCGGGCATGCCCAAGCGCCGCTCAATGCGATAGGCGCACACGTAGGCGGGAATAATGCCCCTTAGGACCCACGCGCCGCAGGTACCGGACGGCGACGTAGGACGAACCGGCGAGTGCGCGTAGGGCGGGCGACGAAACCGTTCCTCATCAAGCGGCAGCATGGCGCGACGCATCCCGGGACGATGTACCGCGCAGCCGCAACGCATCACAGCGGGGAGCGGGGCATGATGGATCGGGCCAGCCGTGGTGCCTGGAACCGCCGCAGCGGCAATGGAAAGACGGAGGTCATGGACGCTTGGTCTACTCGACCCCAGGGTCTGGCCCGATCAAGACCCAGCGTATCGTGGTTCCGCCGATGCGCCCCTACGAACGTTCTCGCAGCTGTCCGGCTGCGTCGAGGTAGGTGCAAAAGAGTCTGCATGGCGGCGCAACAGAGGCTCAGGCGCGCGGCCTTCGTCTGCTTTGGCGCGAGGCCATGGCGTAGGACCGGTTAGCCCGCCATGATGTCAAGGCAAAGGTAAATCCTAAAGGTTCTTGATCTTGTCCAGCTTTGTGGGCTATCTCCGACCACGACAGGCCGGACTCCCTCTTTGAACAGCAACAGACTCCTGACGACTGGCCTAATGACCCTGGCGAATGATTGCTGAATGCACTCTCGGGGGCCGTGACCGGCCTGCGCAATTCTACCCAAGTCTATTGGCACCCTCACAGGGCAACCACCCATCAGTGCGTTCGTTAGTACAGCACACAGTCGTCTCCTGCCTACATCGAGTCTCAACCACTCACATCAGGGCGACACGGTAGGACGCAAGAATGCCCTCGACATAGAGCCGCGCGGCCCCAGCACCAAGGCTCTGGCCTCCGGGCGGCACAGGTAAACCGTTCGTAACCTCCTCAAAGGAGTCCTCGGGACAACGGTCGGCGAAGAAGACGTACGCGAACCCCTCGGGCTCCCGGTGTGAACGCCATGTCAGGCCGCTCGCCCAGGGAGCCCATCCCCGAATCGCTGAAGCCCAACGCCGTGTCATTGCGTACTCAGCTGCGGGCGAGGCCGTCAGCCAGGTATCCTGGCCGATAGCGGCGAGGTCTCGTCCCGAACGGAGGCCCACGATCGCCAGATCGAGAGTGGTGCGCAACCAACTGATGCTAAGCTGCGAGAGTCCAGCATAGGGGAGCAGGCGCGCCCCGTAGTCGTCGATCGGGAGGTCGCGAAGGAGCACTTCGGAGACAGCGGTCGCATCATCCTCGGCAGCGTACAGGAACGCGTATTCGTCATTCGGTGTCGCGTCGAAGCGACCACCCCGGAGGTCGTCCTGGGCTATGCTAGGGTTGAACTGCGTGACCCCGAAAACAGCGCTGTGGATGCGCGTCAGCGTTGTTCCTGCCGGGAGCAGGAACTGGTGCGGTGTGCCTGCGTATTGTGCGGGAGGTTCCTGATTGGGCGACAAGCCTGCCTACCCGACCAGTTCGGTGACCGCTGCGGCGACAGCTACGAGGTCATCCGCCCGGTTGGTCCCCACGAGGTCGACGGGCCGTCCCCTGAGACGCGCGTGACGGGAGACCCACCAGGACGCGACTCCCCAGGAATCATCCGCAGCATCGAGTCGCTCGTTAACGGACCGCACCTCAGGAAATACATCGCGCCGCTCGGAATCGAATTGGAATGCCGGATAGAGGTAGCCACGACCGACGGGCAGCCCTAACAGCCAGGAGCGCTCTCGATACTGACGAACCCTCTCCCTGTTCGTCGCCCTTGCCCCGAGCGCGACTGCGGCGTCCTTCGGCTCAAGCATGGGTTCGCGCCAAATCGTCTGCATCGCTTCACCCTGGAGCCTCGACTGCGCCATCACAACCTGAGCCACGTCGTCGAGTACACGACGCGGCTCGCCCCCAAGCTGGCGGGCGAGGTCGCTCTGCAGCGTCAGCAATGCCAGCCAGCTCCGCAGACGGGACTCGTCACCTTCCAAGGCATGATGGCGTGCGGCAAGGGATGCTGCAGCATCCAGCAGGTGTGACTCTTCCGCTAGCCAACGAGCGGCTGGCACTTCCAGTACCTTCTCCGGGAAGCCGTGCTCGTGGCGCCACAGGAGCGTCAGGAGAACCTGAATGAACTCCTCATCGCTGAGTTCTCGCCCCAGGTCCCGGATTCTCTCGTAGACTTCGAGTCGGCCAGTCATAGCAGCCCTCTCTGACAGTGGCACCCATATCTTATCACGACGACAAACGTCAGCGCATCGCCTGGCGAGGGCACTGTCGCAGTGTGGGATAGAAAGTCTGCTCAGCGAATGGTCTCGAAGACGAATGTGCATGCGCCGGTGGGGTAGTTACCGTTCTTCATGACATCACTCCTCAGGGTGTAGACGACTCCGTTGGAGGCGCACTTCCCTCTACCAAGTACGGGGGGACGACCGGGGCTGACATCATCGGCAGTCCCTAGGCGGGGCGAATTACGCTGCCCGACGCTCGTACAAGGGATCTCTACAAAATGTCAGTACTGCTGTCAGCGACGGATACCACCATCGTCGAGATGTGATTGGGTAGCCTGTCGACGCACCAAGGCCTCTCGATTCCTGTAGTGTGACGCGTCGGGGCGGAGGAATGCGAAGATTCCAGGTGTGCTAACGACATCAGGCGGAGGCGCTTGGCCGCCACTTGCCGTACCATCGGGCGAAGCGTATCCACCCCATGATGCTGTTCGCCTTCATCGCCTTGAAGACCTGCTTCTGGTAGGTGACGCACTCCTCTCCGGTCATGCTGAACTTTCTCCTGGCTTGTCCGTGGAGTCCCTCTATGACCAGCCACTGACCGCCGGCAAACACCAGGGTGTGGCTGGCGACCTGCTCAGCTTCCGGACCAAGCAGCCTAACGTGGATCAGGTCTTCAACCCTGGCCAGCCTTCGCAGGATGCCCCTGGACATCATCGGGTTCTTGAGGGTCTCGCGGGTGAGGGGCGTGAACAGGACCGACGCTATACGCCACGTCTCGAACGCATCCAGCCTGCCGTCCGCCGCGTGGCTCACCATGTTGGTCACGTTCTCCATCTTCAGCGGCACCAGGAAATCGCACCTGTCCGGCAGACCCGGTTCGATGTGTACCTTGCCCTCGCCTACTCTGACGGTGAGCTCCTCGCCGGTCTCTTCGATGGTGATGCCCATCACCTCGAACATGCCGGTGAAGAAGTCCACCAGTTCGTCGGTCTGTGCGACCGCCCGCCAGAGGTCTACGACCCGGCCCTTCTGTAGTCCGTTGTCCATTCTTGCTTCCCTCCCTTCCAAGCGATTTACCGAACTTGATCCCGTATGCCTTCAAGTGGGCAGCTCAGCGGGTGGACAGCGGCAGCCGTATCCACAGCGGCAGGACCTAAGGTTACCGCACTGCGAACTTTCCAATGGGAAGTCGACCTGTAGAGCAGGGAGGATGACGTGGATCCCAGCGTTCACCCATTCGAGGCCCCGGCGGTGACCGAGAGGACGAGCCCAGGTGTACAAGTACCGGCGTCCACACGGCGGTATCGGCGGAGCCACCTCTGCCTCTCAGCTGTAGACACGTCCCTGGGTCAACTGCTAGGGCCCGAACAGGTAGAGGTTGATCAGCCGGATAACGTGGTGCCGTGCCACGCTCCCATCCCCGAAGAGGTAGTCGGTTATGGCCCGTATCACCTCGCTCCGCCCGATCGTCCCGTCGTCATCGTCGTCGTACGGGATCCCCAGCTCCAGCCGAACAGCCGGTGTGTTGGCCTTCCCCTCGGTGTCTTCGGCCACGCCAGCGGCAACGTCCACGGTCACGGGGCCGACGGCGTTGGCCGTTACGTCGAAGGTATAGACCGCGCCGGCGCCGGAGAAGTTGTCGGCAGCGCCGTTGGCAACGGTTATGTCATCGACGGTGAAGCCAGAGACCTCGCTGCTGAACGTGGCCGTCACGGAGACCGGAGCGCCCAGCCTCACCGCAGAGCTTGCGGCGGAGAGAGTTACCGACGGACCGCAGAGCGGCAGGCCGAGCTCGTCGAAGTCATCGTCCAGTACCTCCCGCAACCCCGCGTGAACGCACCCCGTCAACCGGTTGCCGCGGAGCCGCAGCTCTCTCAGGTTGGCGAGGCTGCCCAACTCGACGGGTATCTCACCGCTCAGCTCGTTACCGTCGAGCCACAGCCTTTCCAGGTTGGCAAGGCTGCCCAGTGACGCTGGCATCTCCCCAGTCAACTGATTCTCCCAGAGGTACAGTCCGGTAACACGGCCGTCAGCATCGTTGGTGACGCCATACCATTCCCTGATGGGCCGCTCGCTCAGCCAGTTGGTCCTGTCTACCCAGTTCCCGCCATCCGTGTCGTTGTGCAACTCCACCAGCACAGCCCGGTCTTCCTGCGAGTCCGCCAGCGCGCAACTGCTGCCGCGGACGCCGGCTATGCCCTGGAGCCATGTCTGGAACGCGTCGTCAACGGGCGCGCAGAGCCCGGGGTTGAAATAGAATCTGAACTCCTCCAGCACGGTCAGCCCTGTCAGCGCCTGCGGGAGCTCCCCCGTCAGCTCGTTGCCCGGGAGGTCCAGCACTTTCAGGTTGACGAGATTGCCCAACTGCTCCGGTATCTCACCGCTCAATTGGTTGCCGCCGAGCCACAGCCACTCCAGGTTGGCGAGGCTCCCGAGCCACGTTGGGACAGGCCCGGTCAACTGGTTCTCACTCAGCCCCAGATCTCTCAGGTTGGCGAGGTTGCCCAGTTCAGACGGTATCTCCCCGCTCAATCGGTTGCCATCGAGGTACAGCCCCTCCAGGTTGGCGAGGTTGCGCAACTCCGACGGTATCTCACCTGTCAACTCGTTCTTACTCAATCTCAACTCTCTCAGGTTGGCGAGGTTGCGTAACTGCTCCGGTATCTCACCGCTCAACTCGTTGCCGTCGAGCCACAGCCTTTCCAGATTGGCGAGACTACCCAACTGCTCCGGTATCTCACCGCTCAACTCGTTGCCGTCGAGCCGCAGCTCCTCCAAGTTGGCGAGACTGCCGAGTTGAGCCGGAATCTCACCGTTCAACTGGTTCTCGTTGAGTGCCAGCGACTCTAGGTTGGCGAGACTGCCCAACTGTTCCGGTATCTCACCGCTCAACTCGTTGCCGTCGAGCCACAGCCCCTCCAGGTTGGCGAGACTGCCCAACTGCTCCGGTATCTCACCGCTCAACTCGTTGCCGTCGAGCCGCAGCTCCTCCAAGTTGGCGAGACTGCCGAGTTGAGCCGGAATCTCACCGTTCAACTGGTTGCCCCAGAGGTACAACCCCTCCAGGTTGGCGAGACTGCCCAACTGTTCCGGTATCTCACCGGTCAACTGGTTGCCCCAGAGGTACAGCCACTCCAGGTTGGCGAGGCTCCCGAGCCACGTTGGGACAGGCCCGGTCAACTGGTTCTCACTCAGCCCCAGATCTCTCAGGTTGGCGAGGTTGCGCAACTCCGACGGTATCTCACCGCTCAACTGGTTGCCCCAGAGGTACAACCCCTCCAGGTTGGCGAGACTGCCCAGCTTCGCCGGTATCTCACCGGTCAACTCGTTCTCACTCAATGCCAGCCACTCTAGGTTGGCAAGACTGCCCAACTGTTCCGGTATCTCCCCCGTCAACTGGTTGCCCGAGAGGATCAGCGCTTGTAGGTTGGCGAGGCTGCCCAGCCAGGTCGGGATTGGTCCCGTCAACTGGTTGTCCGAGAGGTCCAGCGACTTCAGGTTGGCGAGGTTGCGCAACTGCTCCGGTACCTCACCGCTTAATTGGTTATCGCCGAGTTCCAGCTTCGTGACGCGGCCATCGTCATCGGTGGTTACGCCGTGCCATTGGCCGATGTGCGCCTCGCTCAGCCAGTTGGCATTGTTGGTCCAGGCGGCGCCGCCGGTGGCGTTGTAGAGGGTGGTCAGCGCTTCCCTGTCTGCGGCAGACTCCACCACCTGCGGCATGTGGTAAGCGTAAATTTTATCGTCAATCCAGTCTGACACCCACATCGTCTCGCCGTCGGACCAGATGCCTTCCGGTTGCGTGTTGCGAGCGGCTTCCAGGGTATTGAATTCCTTGCCTGAGACCCGCGCCTTGGTCGCCATATCGTAGGCGTAAATCTTATCCCTGTTGTCGTCCACCACCCACATCGTCTCGCCATCGGACCAGATGCCTTCCGGGTCCTGATTCCTGGCGTTCAGGCTATCGAAATCCTTGCCTGGGACCCGTGCCTTGGTCGCCATGTCGTAGGCGAATAACTTGTCGTCACCAGCGTCCGCTACCCACATCGTCGTACCGTCGGACCAGATGCCGGCCAGCCAAGTGTTGCCAGCGGGTTCCAGGGTATCGGTATCGAAATCCTTGCCTGGAACCCGCGCCTTGGTTGCCATGTCGTAGGCGTATATCTTATCGTCGTCCGCTACCCACATCGTCGTACCGTCGGACCAGATGCCTTCCGGCCAGGTGTTGCCCGCGGCCTTCAGGGTATCAAAGTCCCTGTTGGGAGTCCGAGCCTTGGTAGCCGAGTCGTAGGCGTAGATCTTCTCGCCAACGAACCAATCCGCCACCCACATCGTCGTACCGTCGGACCAGATGCCGGCCGGTGCACCGTTGCCAGCGGCTTTCAGGGTATCGAAGTCCGCCGCCGGATTCCGGGTGAAGGCGTTGGACAGCGTTGGAGTAGTGGGCGGCGTCCCGTCGGGCGGCGGGAGTTGGGCGAAGCCGTGCCCCCAGGTGTTGTTTGGGTCCGGCATTTCCCGCTGCGCCGCGTTGTTCTTAAGGTAGTCGGCAACCTGGGCCGGGGTGTAACTGGGAAACCGCTGCCGCACCAAGGCCGCCAGGCCGGCCACGTGGGACGCCGCCTGGCTGGTGCCGCAGAAACCCTCGTTGTACTCGTTCAGGGGCCTCAGCGCCGTTGCCCCGCAGTCCGCCCCGACGACGTCGGGCTTGGTCCGCCCGTCGGGAGTCGGGCCCCGGCTGCTGTAGGGTTCGATGGCGCGCACGTCGTCCCAGTGGGCCGCGCCCACCGCTAGCAGGCCGGGGTTCGCGCTCTCCGACGGGTTGGTGACGCTGCCGCTCCTGGTGTAGTGCTGTATGGACGGAACACCCCAAACCATCAGCTGAATCCAGTCAGGCACGCTGCCCGCCGCGTGCTCCACTACGACGCCATACTGACCATTTCTGAGAACATTGCCTACAATAACTTCCATAGGAATGTGGCCGGCGCCTCCCGATTGAGGGTCAACGCTAAGGGCAACTAACTGCCCGGAGACATTGTCCTGGATAGCCAGGTCAAGGTTGCGGGTCGCCCCTCCCCATTTATCGTCCCACCGCAACTGGACTACCAGCCGGTCTCCGGCTTCAAGGGTTATGTCGTTGACTTCATCACGCCCGGCAAATTCGATAAACCCGTCACTGTCCCCATCGAGGAACGGGGCGCGGGAGAACCAAGTCCGTTGAGCGTGGTTCCCCGCAGCGTTGACCCAGACGATCCCGCCTGCGACCGCCGCGTCCACGGTTCTCAGCGGGCTGATGCTCAACGGTGAGGTGCCGTCGCCGGGCCCGTCGAAGGCGCTGCTGTCCACCCACACGATGACCTGCACACCTTCCGAGACCATCCAATCGACGGTGTTGCGACGGTCACCTCTGGAGGGTGGATCGGCTATGTACAGGGACACCTCCGGGGCAATGTCCATAACCGACTCTGCGACCCATGTTCCGTGGTTGCCTCCGTCTTCAGCGTCCTCGCAGTCCGCCACGTTTTGCGTGAAGATGCCTATGTCCGTGTAGCATCTGGCCACCACTGTTGACGGCAACTCCGTGCCCATGAGGCCGCTGAAGCCGTTGAACGCACTATGGGCGGCGATCACTCCCACTTTGACGCCCTTGCCGGTGTATCCGGCCTGGTTCCAGGCCGCCGCGCCGTGGGGCTGCGAGCCGTGGCCTGCAACCGCCTCCGCCGTGCTCTGGGCCGGCTCCGCAGGGATGATCTCCCGCACCCGGAGGACCCCGGGTTGTTCCGACACCGGCCCCAGCAGCGTCACCGGCACGTAGGCTTCTATGTAGTCCTCGCCCACGTTGCGCGGGTCGCCGCCGTTATCCTCAAGGAACTTCACCACCTCGTCCACGTTTCCGGACAGGTAGATGGTCACCGCCACCGATTGCTGCCGGTGAGCCGGAGACTGCGCGGCCGCGCTTTCCGCCGTGGTCAGTCCCTCCTCGACCCCGGTCACCAGCCGGTCGAGTCCATAGCCCAGGTTGGGGTACTTCAGTTCGGCCTTATCCGGGATGGGCAGGGCCTGGTCTTCAACCTGACCCTTGTTCTTGTCCTCGTCGCCGCCGGAAGACGCACTGGAGCCATGCGCCGCCAAGAGCATCACTGCGGCGATCAAGAGGGACGCGACCAACGGTGTGAGCAGTCTTCTGGAAACCATGAGCATCTCCTCCGCAGAGCCGTTATCAGTGCATGGGCCGCCGGGCTGCCTGACGGAACCTCCGCCAAACGTGTGTCAGAGCAGCACCTGTGTTCCCTATCCGTCCAAGTGCTCGTCCCGGCCGGTGACCGGTGTCAGCCGCTGCCTTCGTCCTCCGGCGGGACGATCTTCCGCACGCGGATGACGCCGAGGTATTCCGACACCGGCCCCAACAGCGTCACCGGCACGTAAGCTTCCACGTAGTCCTCGCCCACGTTGCGCGGGTCTCCGCCATTGGCCTTCAGGAAGGCCGCCACCTCGTCCGCGTTCCCGGACACTTGGATGGTCACCGCCACCGACGCTCCCGAGTGCATGGCGGCGTCTCTGGCGGCTTCCTCGGCCGTGGCCTGCTCCGCTTCCACGCTGGCCACCAGTCCGTCGAGACGGGAACCCAGGTTGGGGTACTTGAGTTCGCCTTTATCCGGGATGGGCAGAGCCTCGTCATCCCCGCCGGTTCCGTCCCTTTGCGGAATGGATTCGGGAGTTGCGCCGGCAGAGGACGGCGACGTGGTGGCTTGACCGGCGGAAGACGTGGCGGTCCAGGCCTCGCCTGAGTCGCCGTTGCCGCCACAGGCGGCGAAAGTGGCGACCGCCAGCAGGCTGGCGAGAATGATGAACACTCCCAGCTTGGTGGATCGCGACCTGTCGGCAAGCACTGTAGGAATCCTTGTGTGATATTCAAGTAAACTATAGGTAAACATATCGGTTACAACATCGGTTTGCAAGGCTCTTCATCCAGAGCCACGCATGACAGAAGGGCCAGCTCCTGCTGGCCCTTCTTCTCTGATATGTGAGCGAGGACCAGCCTGCCTCGGGACACTCGGGGTACTCGAAGAAACCGGCGCAGTACGACAGACGCCTTCGAGGTCGACGCGTCCACGGGGCAAACCAGGGTGAAGAGCGGGGCGACGCTGAACCACGAGACCAAGACTCGTACACGGGGAAGGTCATGTGAACCGTGCAGGGCCAGGCCGTCACCGCCAACGTGACCATACAGGTGCCGGACATGCCGCCGTCCCGGAAGCCGGACGCGCCGGAGGTGACGAGGTCGGCAACCGATCCAACGACGAGGCTGGACGTGACCTGGACGGCGCCGGACACCCCGGACGGTGTGCCCGTCACCGATCACGACGTGCAATACCGGGAGTCGGGTGAAGAGAGCTGGACTGACCACGGCTTCACCGGCACGGAGATCAGCACGACACTCACCGGCCTGACCAAGGACACGACCTGCCAGCTTCGAGTGCGGGCGATCAATGCCGAGGGCGCCGGCGAGTGGTCGTCGCCTGGGGAGGGCGTCACGGATACTGCGGGCCCCACGATAACCGGCCTTCGCATGTACAGCGACGGCGGCCCCTATGGCACGGGGGCCGTAATCTCCGTCAGGGTCAGCTTCAGCGAAAGGATATTCGTGACGGGAACGCCGACCCTTGAAGTCGCGGTTGGCGCAAACACGAGAACCTTCAGCTATGTCCCGAAGTCCCACATAAACAGGCAGCGCAATCTTCAGCTACACGGTGCAGACTGGGGATACCGATGCCGACGGCATCAGCATTTCGGCCAACTCCGTGGACGTGCCGACCGGAGCGTCCATAACGGACAAGGCCGGCAACAACGCGGTGGTTACGCACGCCGGGTTGCCTGCGCAGGCCGACCATACAGTGAGCACAGAGTACGCGGCTGTCCCGGCACTCGCCCGGCGGCCAACAAGAGGTCCCAAGCCGCGGTGGTCTCCCACCGCGGCTTGGCTTAGCTAAGCCTCCCCTCGCTCCACGGCGTGATGACCATGAAGCGATTTCAAGCTTCCTGTGGTATCCCCTAATCCAGTCTCTCGCCGCGGCGGTTCAGGTACTTCACAAAGACGCTTGCTCTAACGTCCTATCAACTCACTAGCGGGACCGCATCACGCTTCAAGAGGAACGCACCACCTCCGCTTTGGAGGCGTCTGAGTTGACGATCCCGCCCGTGATACCGCTCCCTGAGCGGTGATGCGCGCCGCTTACCCTCAACTTGGATCTCCAGTCTCCGGTTCAGCATCCGCCGCAGCCGAGGCGCTCTCGTGCGCCTCTTCCTCGCTCTGACCGTCGGCCCGCGCTGCCACGTAGGCGCGCTCGTAGGCGGTTGCGTACGCCCTGGCGTCCTCTTCCGATGCGTCGTCGAGCCTCTGCCCGGCGTATGCGCTGGCGTAGGCATGCGAGCGTTCCTCGTTCCAGCCCCGCTCCACGGACCAGTCGTAGTACGCCAGGTAGTACTCCCACGCGTAATCGTAGTAGTCGTCATCGCCGTACCGGTCGTAATCGAGCAGGAACGCCTGGTAGGAGCCGCGCATGTAGGCTTCCGCACGCAGAAAGGCGTCCTGCTCAGAGTAACCCCAGTCCATCTTCGCGTGGGCGTAGAGCGATGCGAAGTCAAACCCCAGGCTGGTGGCGTCCAGCCACCTCCTGTTCGTGGCGCGAAGCCATCCCAGCACGTATCCATCAGCGTACGCGTCCGCCCACAGGTGGTCCCTGTCGAGGTCGTCGAACTCGTGCGTCTGGTGCGCGTGCTGGTAGCCCAACAGGTAGGCCGACGCATACTTGATGCGCAGCTGCGCGTCCCGCTGGTCCGATTCACGGTACGCACGGGCGATGATGCCGCCCGCCTCGTCGGAATGCTCTTCGGGGTAGCCGAAGTACCTGTTCCCTGCGTAGAAGAGGGAGTACTGGTGTGCGGCAAGCCCGACCTCGTCCGTCCGGGCGAACGCCTTCGCGTAGTCCTCCGCGAGCGTTCCTTCGTAGGGACGGCCTCGAAGCCCAGCAAGCGGCCACCACTTGCCAACTACACGGAACGCCTCGTCCGCCAGGCCGAGCGCTTCGACGGGCGACGCTCCGTCGGCCAGCGCCTCCTCGAACGGCTCGACGTACAGCTCCCTCGCGTAGGCGTCGTAGTCCGCATAGCGGCCCCGGCCCAGCAGCACATCCTCTGCAGTGATCGCGAAGTAGAGGACCCCGCTCGCGAAAGCGACGGCGTACTCATCATCGAGCCCCAGCGATTTCCCGTGGACGAACGCCGCCGCGTATCTCGCGGCGTCCCCGCCATCAAGCCCCTCGGCGCGGGCGTGCTCCAGCCCCGGTGCGTAGTCGGGCGATGCCGACGGGTCGGGGGTGGGCGTCGGCGTGGGCGCCGCAGTCGGGGTCGCGGTCGGCCTCGGCGTGGGCGTCGCTGTGGGAACGGGTGTGGCAGTGGGAGCCGGGACGGGGGTTGCCGTCGGCGCCGGGGTTGCGGTTGGGGTCGGCGTGGGAGTCGGGAGCGGTGTAGGTGTAGGGGCAGGCGGGACCGGCGTCGGAGTTGCCGTCGGTGTGGATGTGGGAGCGGGGGTATCTGCCGGTACGGCCGTTGGCGCCGGGTCGGTAGTGCAGCCTCCCGCGAGTACGCTCACCACGACTGCTCCCACAGCCAGCAACGAGACTATGCCTTTCTTCACCGCTCACCCCCACTTGTAGATATACGAGAAGAAACTATACACACGGCTGCCGAGCGTTCAGGCGATATTCGTTATCAGCATGCCGGTCGTCTTTGATACTGGCGCCGCAACGGTGCATTCCCTTGCCTCGGTGTATCCGATCGAGGGGGCTTAAACGCAGAAACTCCCCACATACGGGGGATACCGCCGGTTGCAACCGGCGGTATCCCCTCAACCAGGGCCGTCACCTTGAGGCTGTGACGAGCTCGGCCTCCCGCTCCCGCTCCATGGTCAGCGCCCACGAGAAGAGCGGCACCGAGGGCTCGGGCCTCTTCCGGCTGCGGCCGCGCCGCACCGCCGAAACCTCTGCCATGAACTCCGCCCAGGAGAAGAGCGTCTGCTGCGCCTCATCGTCCAGACCACTGGGCCCAGTTACCGGCTCCTCAGAAGCAGTCCCGCTGCGGCCCACATCGAAGACGACGGGTTCGGATTCCG
>MKWU01003350.1_pt1 | contig 21427 bp, 15 predicted proteins | sample 809101 | NCBI WGS metagenome assembly MKWU01 (sample SAMN05860141, study PRJNA318959) | sponge metagenome | host: Aplysina aerophoba | place: Slovenia: Piran, Adriatic Sea, Gulf of Piran | collected 2013-05-07 | reverse complement strand
CCTCGCCGGTCGGATCCTCGAGCCACAGCTTCGGGTAGCGCTCGGGGTTGCTCGTCTTCGGCTCGACGCGCGTCAGCCCCGCGGCGCCGAGAAGCAGCTTGTGAACCCGGTCCGGGTCGGCCGGGTAGCGCTCCTTCTCTTCGATGACCCACGCTTCGCCGTCGCGCGCCAGGGCGAACGTGCCCTCGCTGCCGGTCACCCGGACCTGCGCCACGCCGTTCAACTGCTCCAGCAACGCGGGGAAGACGGTCTCGCCGCCCGGTTCCGCAGTGTCCGACCCGCGCTCGACGAACAGCACCGCGCCGACCGCGACCAGGGTCACGACGCCGAGCACCAGAACCGTACGCGCACCACGCATCGCCGTGTCCTCCTCTCCCGCGTGTCTACGCCGCCGCGCCCGTGCTTCGCCGCCGCCGGATCTGCATCACGCCCGCCAACAGCCCGACGATCCCGATGAGGATCGGCACCAGCCCGATGTTCGCGAACTTGAGCCATGCCTCCAGCGCCTCGATGTCGGCGCGAAGCTGTCGCCGCACCTCGCGCAGCTCCTTGCCGATCCGGACCCGGTCCTGGCGGAACCTGACCAGCTCGTCGCGCTGCGCGTCGGTGAGGACGAAAGCTTCGTCGCCCTGGTTGCTCTCCTCGAGCTCGACGAGCCGGCGCTCGGTCTCCTCGAGCTGGGCGATGAGCTCCTGCTCCTTCGCGCGGAAGGCGCGTTCGGCCTGTTGCCGGAGAGCCGCCACCCGGGTGAACGGCCGGGTGAACGTGCCGCGGTTGCGCACGCTGATGAGGTCGCTCGAGCCGGTGAGGTTGTCGAGCGCATTGATCACCAGCGTTCCGTTGGCGGCGCTCGGGATCGCGATCCGGCTGCCGAGGAACTCCTGCACCACCACCCAGAATCGATCCGCGAGCATGTCGGCGTCCGCGACCACGACGATCTGGGCATCTTCGGTCGATTCCGACCGGTGCTCCGCCTTCGGCTCGGTCTCGGTCCCGGCATCGGCCTCCTCGCCGGCGTCCTCGTCCCCGGACAGCTCGCGGACCGGACGTCCGTCGGGGAACGCGGTACGCACCTTGCCGGAGACGCGCGCGATCACCGTGTAGGGATGATCCTGCGAGACATAGTCGTCGAGCAGGTCGCGCGGGTCCGTCGTCACCGCCGCGACCTGTGCGGGCGTGAACCGCGCGGCGCGCGGCGTGGTGGTTACGAGCGGCGTGAACGTGGTCGTCGCCCCCTCCACGGGCTCCAGGTATCCCGGGGTGCCGAACCCGAGGTTGGCGAGGTTGCCGGTGACGATGTCCTCCTGGTCGAACGTCGACGGGGTGATGTTCATCCACACCGGGTAGTCGAACGTCAGAATGCGCCCGGCCTGCTCCATGCGCACCTTGAGCGCGAGCTCCAGGTCCGCCACCACGTCATCGCCGAGGGCGACGCCCCAGGCGGAGAGCAGCTCGTCGATCTCGGAGCGGTTCGAGGCGACCGGCTGCATGAGGCCGCCGGCCATCGCGTCCTGCTGGGTCTCGGAGTACGGATCGACGAACGCGACGACCCTGCCGCCGCCGAGCACGTACTGGTCGATCGCATAGAGCGATTCGCGCGGCAGGGTCTGCGGATGGACCAGCATCAGGACGTCGATGTCCTCGGGAATCTCGTCGAGCTTCGGGTTCAGCGAGCGCAGCTCGAAGAGCTGTCGGATCTGATCGACCACCATCCAGGGCTGGGCGCCCATGCCGCCGAGGGCGGCCTGCATCGGTGGTCCCTGGCCCTCGATGGGCAGGGAGCTCAGCAGGCCGACGATCTTCTGCTCCGGGCTCGAGAGGTTGTGGACGAGCTTGGTCACGTCGTATTCGAGGAACTGCTCGCGTTCCGCCGTGAAGAACGGGATCACATCCTCGTCGTCGACGGAGTTCGTTCCCGCGAGACCGAAATAGAAGATCCCCTCGTCGAGCCCCAGGGGTACGCCCCGCAGACCGTACCCGACCGCCCGGTCTTCCTCCTCGGAGAACGGCTCGGGGTCGATCACGTGCAGGGTCAGCTTGCCGCCGGCGATACGCCTGTACTCTTCGAGCAGCGCCCGCACGCGGTCGGCGTAGCCCCCGATCCCCGGCGCCCGCTCCAGCTCTCGCTGCGAGAGATAGAACCGCAGGGTTACCGGCTCGTCGAGGCTCGTGAGGATGTTGCGGGTTCCGTCCGACAGGGTGAACAGTCCGTGCTCGGTCAGGTCGACCCGGGCCGGACCGAGGAGCCGGCTCGCGAGGATGTTCACCGCGAACAGCAGTACGACGGCGAGCACGACTCCGGTCGTGGTCATCATGCGGCTGGTCATGCGTGACCTCTCCTGGCTGCTGGCCCGCAGCGCTCACCAGGTCGCGAAGCGAGGGCTGGTCTCGCCGGCATCGTCGTCCTCCTCACGCGGCCTTGCGCCATTCGATCGCCACCGCGTTGACGAACAGCCAGAACACGATGAGAGAGACGAAGTAGACGATGTCGGCCGCCTGGAGCACCCCCTTGCTGATGGCCTGGAAGTGGGTCAGGAAGCTGAACGAGCGGACCGCGTCCACAACGATGGCCGGGGCGAGCGCGTCGACGAATTCGAGCACCAGCGGAAAGCCGCTCAGCACGAAGCCCAGGCACACCACGCCGCTCACCACGAAGGCGATGACCTGGTTGCGGGTCAGCGCCGAGACGCACGAGCCGATGGCGAGGAATGCGCCCGCCATCAGCAGGCTGCCGAGATAGCTCGCGAGGACGACCCCGTTGTCGGGATCGCCGAGGTAGTTGACGGTGATCCAGAGCGGGAAGGTGAGCGCCAGCGCGATCGCGGTGAACGCCCACGCCGCCAGGAACTTGCCCGTCACCGCCTGGACCATGGTCACGGGCAGGGTGAACAGCAGCTCGATGGTCCCGGCCCGGCGCTCCTCGGCCCACAGCCGCATCGCGAGCGCCGGGATGAGGAACAGGTAGAGCCAGGGGTGGAACTGGAAGAAGGACTGGAGGTCGGCCTGCCCGCCTTCGAAGAAGTTGCCGATGTAGAACGCGAAGATACCGCCGAGGAACACGAAGATGGCGAGGAAGACGTAGGCGATGGGAGTGCCGAAGTAGCCGGAGAGCTCGCGCCTGAAGATGGTCCAGACGTTAGCCATGGGTTGCACCCTCCGCACCGGTGGTGATCGCCCGGAACACGTCGTCGAGGCGGCCCCGCTCGACGTGCATCCCGGTCACGTGCCATCCGTTCGCATGCGCCGCGGCGCTGACCGGGCCGGCGAGCGACGCCTTGCCGGCCGGAAGCAGAAGCAGATCCAGCGCACCGTCGGAGTGGGAGGACACCTCGGCGTGCGACACGTCGGGGATCGACTGGAGCGTCTCCACCACGCCGCCCGCGGTCGCGTCGTCCGAGTCGGCGATTGCCAGGGAGAGCCTCAGCGCGTTGTGCATGCGCGAACGGCGGAGCAGCTCGTCCGGCGTCCCGTCGCTCACGATCCGTCCGTTCGCGATGATTGTCGCCCGCGTGCACACCGCGTCCACCTCTTCGAGAATGTGGGTGGAGAGGACGATCACCTTCTCCGCCGACATGCCGCTGATGAGGGCGCGCACCTCGTGTTTCTGGTTGGGGTCGAGGCCGTCGGTGGGCTCGTCGAGGATGAGAATCTGGGGGTCGTGGAGAATGGCCTGGGCGAGTCCCACCCGCCGCTTGAATCCCTTGGACAGCGTGTCGATCGGCATCTGCAGGACCGACTCCAGGCTGACCTTCTCCACCACGTCGTCGATTCGGCGGTCGGCATCCGCGCCTCTGAACCCGCGAATTCCGGCGATGAACCGCAGGAACCCTCGGGTCGTCATCTCCCCGTAGAGCGGCGCCCCTTCGGGCAAGTAGCCGATCCAGCGCTTGACCTCCACCGGATCGGCCGCGATGTCCACGCCGCCTACGCGGATCGTGCCCCGGTCCGGCGTCAGGAAGCCGGTCACCATCTTCATGGTGGTCGACTTCCCCGCCCCGTTCGGCCCGAGAAAGCCGAGCACCTCTCCGCGGCCGACGCTGAACGAAACGTCGTCCACCGCCGTCAGCGCACCGAACCGCTTCGTGATGTTGCTGATCTCGATCATGCCCGCCAGAACTCCTCCGCGTTTCGCTCCCGGCGCGGCCGGGTGCAGGGACGTGCCGACGCGACCATGCTCAATGGGGGTCCGTCGACGCATTTCAACCCCGGACCGTCGCAAAATGCGGGCTGCGGGCGATTGAATTCTCCCGGCGAGCCCGCATGTGCGAATGATCTCCACCGGAACGCCCTCGACGAACGAGCCGGCGAGGCTGCGCCTCGGACCGGCGCGGCATGTACAAGCATCGAGTTTCGGTGCCCGAAACTCGAGCATGAAGTCACGCGACTTCTCCCGAACCCCGGCGGGCCGTACCGGTAGCGGCCTCGAACCCTCGATCAACGAAATTGCCGGGCAATTTCGTGCAGTCCACGAAACCGCTATGGAAACCAGTCTCAACCGTGCAGAACCGAGGCGCTCGAGGAGTCCGGGGCGGCCGTTTCCGAGGCGATGGGGCGTCGCCGGAGCGCTCGTCGCGGGATGCGTCCTCGCCGTCGGCGCCGTGCACGCGGCGACACCGCCGTTGCCGTTGCGCGACGGGGTCCCCACCCTCGCGCCGCTGCTCCGGGACGTCACGCCGGCCGTGGTCAACATCTCGGTCGCGACCATGGTCCCGCAGCGCCACAACCCGCTGTTTCGCGATCCGTTCTATCGCCGCTTCTTCGACCTGCCGGAAGACGCCCCGGCGCGGCGGCGGCAAAGTGCCGGCTCCGGCGTGATCGTCGATGCCGATCGCGGCTACGTGCTGTCCAATCACCACGTCGTCGCCAGGGCCGAGTCGGTGACGGTCACCCTCAAGGACAACCGCCGTTTCGAGGCCGAGGTTCTCGGCAGCGATCCGGGGACCGACATCGCGCTGCTCCGGATCGAGGCCGACGGGCTCGCGGCGCTTCCAATCGGGGACAGCGACGCGCTGGAGGTGGGCGACTTCGTCATTGCCATCGGCAATCCATTCGGGCTCGGTCAGACCGTCACCTCGGGGATCGTCAGTGCGCTCGGGCGCACGGGCATCAACGTCGAGGGCTACGAGGACTTCATTCAGACCGACGCCTCGATCAACCCGGGCAACTCTGGCGGCGCGCTGGTGAACCTGCACGGCGAGCTGGTTGGCATCAACACCGCGATCATCGGGCCCTCCGGCGGGAATATCGGAATCGGGTTCGCGGTGCCCGTCAACATCGCGACCGCAGTGATGAACCAGCTCGCCGTGCACGGCGAGATGCAGCGCGGGAGGATCGGGGTCACGATTCAGGACCTCACGCCGGACCTCGCCGAGGCGCTCGGTCTCGACATCGAGCGCGGCGCGCTCGTCTCGCGCGTGGATTCGGGCTCACCGGCCGAGGTCGCGGGAGTCCAGGCCGGCGACGTCATCGTCGCGGTGGGCGGTGCGCCGGTGGAAAGCTCCCGCGATCTCAGGAACTCCATCGGACTGGTTCGGGTCGGCGAGGAGCTCGAGATCGATGTCCGTCGCGAGCAGCGCCGCATCCGGCTCGCGGTGCGGGTCGGCGATGCACCGACCGGCGCACGCGCGGGTGCGATGGAGGTTCCCCCGGCGCTAGAGGGGGCGACGCTGCGCGACCTGGAGGAGGGCGATCCGGCGCATGGCCGCATCGAGGGTGTCATCGCCGCGGAGGTGGCGCCCGGATCCCGTGCCGCGCGCAACGGCATCCGGCCCGGCGATGTCATCGTCGCGGTAAACCGGCGCCGTGTGCACGACACCGAGGAGCTCGCGAGAGCGTTCGAGCAGGCCGGCCGGGTCCTTGCGCTCAACATCGTGCGTGGCAACGCCCAGTTGTTCATCGTGATTCGCTGAGCACAGCCGGACTGCGGATCGCGAACCCGCCTGGCGGCCGGAAGGGCGCCGGACTTCGGGACGGCCCGGCGCGAGAATTTCACCGATTCGCGCCCGCAGCCCGGAGCCGGTGAAATTCTCGCGCCAGGCGCCGGATATACTCGCCGTCCCCACGCAGGAGTGCGTTCACGGACATGACAGCTCCACTGTTCCACATGATTTCGGGCGGCGCCCGGCCGGTCGCGCCATACAGCCACGCGGTCGAGGCGGACGGATGGGTCTTCCTCACCGGACAGATTCCCAACCACCCCGACGACGACGCCCGATCCTTCCCCGCGGACATCGAAAGCCAGACGCGACGCGTGATGGACAACCTCGTCATCGTGCTCGAGGGCGTCGGACTCGGGCTCGCGGACGTGCTGGCCGGTCGCGTTTTCCTCACCCGGTTCGAGGAGGACTACGAGCGGATGAACGAGGTGTACCTGTCGTACTTTCCGCCGGACCGCCTGCCCGCGCGGACCTGTATCGGCGTGACCGCGCTGGCGCGCGGCGCGCGTATCGAGATCGACTTCATCGCACGCCGTCCCGACTGACCGAAGCCCGCGGGCTGTCCCGGTGAGCCAACCGGCCGAGACCACCCCCCCCACCGGGCCGCCAGAACGCATCCCCGTCGGCGTGAGCAGCTGCCTGCTCGGCGAGGCGGTGCGCTACGACGGCGGGCACAAGCACGATCGCTACGTGACCGGCACGCTGGGACGATACTTCGAGTATGTCGCGTGGTGTCCGGAGGCCCTGGCCGGGCTCGGGGTTCCGCGTCCTCCCATTCGGCTCGCCGGCGACCCCGGCGCGCCCCGCGCGGTGCGGGTGACCGATTCAGCGGTCGACGTCACCGACTCGCTGCTCGCGGTCGCCCGCGATACAACGCCGCGGATGGGGGCGCTCCGCGGCTACATCTTCAAGCGCGGCTCGCCGAGTTGCGGCATGGCGCGGGTCAAGGTCTACGGCGTCCCGGGCAAGTCCCCGCGGCTGGGACAGGGGGTCTTCGCGCGCGAGGTCATGCAGGCGCACCCGCTGCTCCCGTGCGAGGAGGAAGGCCGGCTGAACGATGCGCCGCTGCGCGAGAGCTTCGTCGAGCGCGTCTTCGCCTACGACCGATGGATGCGGACGATGATGTCCGGGTGCACACCGGGCCGGCTGGTCGCGTTCCACACCCGGCACAAGCTCCTGCTGCTGTCGCACAGCGAGGACCACTACCGGGCAAGCGGCCGACTCGTCGCGGAAGCGGGCCGGCGCGATCGGGATCGGCTGGCGGGGGAGTACCTCGCGATGTTCATGCAGGGAATGCAACGTCGCGCCACGCGCCGGCGCCACACCAATGTCCTGCAGCACCTCGCCGGGTTCCTGAAGCGTTCCATCGACGCCGGCGACCGGCGCGCGCTCGCCGACATCATCGAGGAATACCGTACAGGGAACGTCCCGCTGGTCGTACCGATCAGGTTCCTTCGCCACCATTTTCGGCGGGCCCCGGATCGCTATGTCGAGATGCAGCACTACCTGGAGCCGTATCCCGACGATCTCGGATTGAGGAATCACCTCTGACGGCGGCGTCAGACCCGGCACCCGCGTCACGCGGCATTCGTGTTCGGACAACGCAACTCCGCGGCTCCGTAGGTCGGATTAGCCGGAGGCGTAATCCGACATCCCACGCGCATCGGGGACCATGTATCATGTCGGATTACGCTGCGCCAATCCGACCTACGGATCTCTCGACCCCTGCCCGGCCAGGGGCTACGAGCTATACCAATTCGTTGTTTCTGCGCTAAATTTCGCCTTGCCCGAACACCAATGCGTCAGGCGGGAAGTTCGTGCCTCCGCTCGGCGATGCGGAATCTCTGCGTCTTGCTCGGGGACATCAACGGAAACGGATCTATCCCGTCGACCGGCTCAACCGTTATCTGATCCGGCTACGGGGTTCCCTGTTGCCGTCAAGCGCCATCAGCAAGGGCGGAAGGAACAGGAAATCCGCCAGCAGCGCCATGATGACCGTAATTCCAACGAGCAGACCAAGCACCTGGTTGCCTGCCATCCCCGACGCACTGAACACCAGGAAGCCGAGCGCAAACACTACTGTCGTCGTCACCAGCGCCTTGCCCACCAGGCCGAAAGCGCGTTGAACGGACTCCGAAGGCAACAACCCCTCCTTGCGGGCTCTGAGATACTTCGTCATGAAGTGGATCGTGTCGTCCACGATGATGCCGAACGCAATCGCGGTCACGACCGACGCCGCGACCCCGACTTCGCCCACGACATACCCCCACAGACCCATCGCCATGGCGGCGGGAACGAAATTCGGTATCAGGCTGATCAGACCGAATCGCAAGCTTCGGAATACGACGATCAGCAACAACGAGACGATCGACATGGCGACAATGGTGCCGATCAGCATGTTAACTATGTTCCGTTGAACCGAATAGGATCCGACTATCGCACCTCCGACGGCTCCGGTTGCCAGACCGGGCGCATTTTGCCGCAGCCAGGCTTGCGCCCGATTGTCGAGATCGATCTTTTCACCGGTCGACAGGCCCTTCAGCGTTACCGTCATGCGTGTCGACGACCGTTCAACGTCGATGAGATTGTTCAGGTCGAGGCCTACCGGCAACGAGAACTCGTAGAGCAGAATAAATTGTGCAGCAAGATCGGAGTCGTCGGGAATCCTGTAGAAGTCCGGATTGTCGCCATTCAAGTTCTTGTTCAATCGCTTCACGACGTCGGCGATGGAAAAGACGTGGGCGACTTCCGGCTGCGTCCGATACCACTCCGCAAACGCTTCCACCCGGCGCAGATATTCCACATTGGTGATGCCACCTTCCTTCCCGGCGTCAAGCGAGTATTCGAACGGCTCCAGGCCGCCGAAGTTCTCGCTTATGAAATCGGTCGATCGCCGGTATTCGTAGCTCTCGTCAAGAAGCTCGAGATGGTCCTCGTTGAGCTCAATCCGCGAGATACCGGCGACGAGCACAACGGCAACAACAGCGAAAGAGCAGAGGAGAATCAGGCGTCGCGAAACCACGAACCGCCCGAAACGATCGAAAAACCCGGACGCTCCTGCGCGCGCTCGGCGCGGCCGCATGGGCACGACCGAAAGAAAGGCGGGCAGGAGCGTCACCGCGTAGACGAACGCGCACATTACGCCGAACGCGACAATGTTGCCCATGATTCGAAACGGCGGCATTTCCGAAAAATTCAGGCTGAGGAAGCCTATCGCGGTGGTGATCGATGTCAGGAAAACGGGCCAGGCATTGAGTTCCACCGCATGGATTGCCGCCTGTTTCCGATCCATTCCCTGACTCAGCGCCGCTTGCATTGCCTCGATGATGTGCACTGCATGTGCGACGGTGACCGCCATGAGGACGAACAATGCCGCACCGCTCTCGCCGTAAAGCTTCATGCCGGTCCACCCGGCGAAGCCGAACCCGGACAGGATGACGGAAATCAGCAGGAGAACGATCGCAACGGTACCCCATATCGAACCCAGGAGGACGATGGCGACGAGCAGCATGGTGGCGAACGCGACCGGTCCGAGGATGCCCATGTCGTCGTCGATCGCGTCGCGCACGGCACGATTGAGGAACAGTTCACCGGTGAGGTGGTAGTCGATGGCCGAATACTTCGCCCGAGCCTCGGCGGCAATGCCGTAGAGAAAGTCGACGACCTCCACTTTGGCGAGCTGTCTGTCTTCGTCGGGAAGAGCCAGGCTGACAATCAGTCCGGCGACGCGGCCGTCGCGGGATACGAAGCGTCCGGCAACTTCGTCGGTGCCGAGCGCAATTCCTTCCACTCGCTTGATGTCGGCATCGTTCAGGGAGCCGGCGTCGTCGATCAGCGGCTCGACGATGAGTTCGTCCTCGACTCCCTCGCTATGTGTATAGTTTGCTATGGAATCAACGCGGGTGACGTAGGGTGTGTGCCAAAGCCGTTCGGTGAGATCTTCAACAGCGACGAGCACTTCGGGCGTGAATATGGTGCCGGTCCTCGGAGCTACGGCGACGAGTGCGGCGTCGGAGATGGCGTACGTCGCTTCCAGATGTTCCAGATCGACAAGGTGCGGGTCGTCCTTGTTGAAGTGGTTCCGAAAGTCGACGTCGACCTGTTCTATTTTCCCCGTGCCCGCGGCCAGGCACAGCATGACAAGCATGGAGAGCAAAATGGTAAGCCATCGGCGACTGACAACGAGCGGCAAGAACGATGCCAGATTCATGGCGAAACACCGAATGATGTGGTGGCTCCGAGTATAGCAGCCGGATATGGTCCGGGTGAGTCGGAGCGGAATGTATGCACCTGAAATCGGTAGGGAATGCGGGCCGGCGCGTATCCGATCGAGACGAACCTTGGCCGGCATTTCTCACGAGACCGTACAACGAAGCCATGCACGCCTGGTCGGAGCACCGTTCGCGGCCGGGAGTCGGCGAGAATGCGCGGTCTATTTGAAGCGATCAGGTCGCCGGCACCGGCTGGCCGTCCGCGCCGTCGCATGCCACGCCAAGAAAGTCGAGGATGGTGGGTGCGACGTCGACCGCGCTCGTCGGGGCGTCGATTCGGCGGGCGAGACCGGCACCGTCGTCGACGATGAGCACGGGATTCGTTTCGTAGCGGCCCAGCCCGCCGTGCTGGCCGCGACCGGGGGCGTCGACGCTGGAGAACGGGCAGGCGGCGACGTGGGAGATTCCCGGAACGCCGAACCGATTCGGCGCGTCGCGTCTGGCCATTGCGAACGCGATGGCGAGTCCTCCGTCCTCGCGCTGCCCCACCTCGGCCAATGTCGCGCCCGCGAACACCGGCCCGCACCATGGCTGACGCTCGAGCCAGTCGACGATGTCGTCGCGGCGCGAAGCCGCGCTGTCGGCCAGGTAGACGAGCGCCCCCATGCCGCTGGAGGCGAAGACTGCATCGGTCGAATCGGTCCCCGCCTTGAGCCCTGCCTCGATCATCAGGGTCTCGACGGGGATGATCTCGTCGGTCGTCTCGTGCCCGTGATCCGAGCACACCACCAGCAACACCTCTTCGCCCCGATCGCGCATGCGCCCGACGGCATCGATGACGTCCGCGACGTTCGCGTCTGCGGCTCTCACCAGTGCGCGGTGCTCGTCGGATCCGAGCTCCATGACATGCTGGGAGTGGTCGGGCTCGCAGAGCCAGAGGGTGTGCAGGGCGTACCCGACCGGCGTGTCGAGCGCTGCGCAGAATCGTCGCGTGGTCTCGCGGTCGCCGGTCGCGTCGTAGGTGACGTCGAGGTGTTCCGGCCCTTCGACCGGCTCGAAGCCCGGCCGGTGCGAGCCGCTGCGGTGCAGAAGCAGCCCGTGGCCGTCCGGATCCTGCATGTGGGCGGCTCCCGCCGAGGAGTTGAGCCAGGAGGCGGCTCCGCCGTGATCGCGGAGCCGTTCGCTCAGGGTGGGTCGGCGCAGGGTGCGTCCCGTGGCGCGGCGGAGGCGTTCGCGAAAGGTCGGCGGCCCCACCGGGACGGGAACGAGCCCGTTTCCTTCGTCGAGCGCGATGACGTTGCCGTGCAGGCCGTGGGAAGCGGGGAAGCACCCCGTCGCCAGGGAGGCGGAGTTCACCCGGGTCGCGGAGGGGAAGACCGAGCGGTGGCCGGGGTACCAGCGCGCGGCCGTCGCGAGCCGGTGCAGGTTCGGAGCGAGCGCATCGTCCACGTGGTCGCCGCGCAGGCCGTCGACCACGACGAGGACCGCGCGCCGTTCGGCCGAATTGCGGGCACCGTCCATCACGACGTTCAGAAGAAGCGCGACAGCGTGAGCTGGATGTAGTCGTCGCGGCGGAGCGGGGCCAACTGGTCGTCGTGCTCGACGCCGTTCCACGCCCGTGCCTCCAGCTCGACCTTCCAGTTGTCGTCGATGCGTCGCGAGGCTTCGACCGTGAGCGCCGTCCCGTCGTCTTCGGCATCGACGATGACCGCGGCCACGAGCTCGGTGCTCGCCTCGTCATTGAGCCCGAGCCGTACGCCGGCGAACACATCGTTCTCGAGGGGGTGCGGCGCGCGCCCCCCGCGTCCGTCGAACAGGTGCTCGACGAGCAGCCCCAGGTCGCTGTCACTCTCGTTGATGCCGTACCACGTGTACTCGAAGCCACCGACCCACGCGACGTAGGAGTCTCCCTGTCCCGATTGATGGAGCAGCTCCACCTTCCACAGCGTGGCGTCCTTCGTCGCCTGGAGATCGAGCGACGTGCGCTGCACGACGTCGTAGCGGGGCGCCAGGACCACCTCTGCGGGTAGAGCTGTCGGCGGCCCTTCGGGAGGGCACTGGAACTGCGGCGCCGGTCTTCCGTCGGCGCATATGCCCAGAGGCAGCAGCCGCGGCTCGCGGCTCGTGCCGTGGAAGTGCGCCACGCCGATGTCGAAGTCCCCGATCGCGTTCGACCAGCGCAACGCGAAGTCGACGCGGTCTCGGCCCGCCCCGGATTCGTATGTGGCCCGGTTCGTGTCGACGTACGGTTCGGGGCGCAGGCGCCCCTCGCGCCCCGGGTAGGTCCGCTCGCGGAACCCCGGAAGCACGAAGAGATCGAGCACGCCCCAGTCTCGGCTGAGGGTGAGATTGACGAGCGGCTGGCCGAGCTTGTCCTCCAGGTCGACGTTCTCCACGAGATCCGTCTGGTTGATGACGTCGACGAGATGGTAGGACTCGGTGACTCCCCAGAACACGCGTCCGATTCCGGCGCGAAGCTCGAAGTCGTCGAACACCCGCTGGTACATCAGCTCCCGCACGTCGAAGTGCGAGCGCCGGTCGTCGGCCGTGTCGAGCCGCAGGAAGGGCGTGAACAGCAGGCTCTGCCGGTCGTCGTCGAACGAGTGGTAGAACTCGGGCTGGACCGCGAACGAGAGACCGTGGTGCTTCTGGGGCGCATGCTCGGGCGAATGCACGAAGGCGCGCGGCTCGACCTCCACGCGGCCGCTCACCTCGAGCGCGCCAAGCGGAGTCGCGATCGCGAGGAGCGAAGCCGCGGCGAGGATTGCTCCAGCGCGTCCGGCCACGTCCCGCATCACCGCGTCCGCTTGAGCGCGTTTCGATCGAAGTCGCGATCGGTGAGCCCGGTGTCGAACCGATAGTCGCTCCACTGGATCGCGGTGCTCTTGCCGGTCTGGTTGTTCACCATGTGCATCATGTCGGCGCGCCAGTGCTTGTCGAGGTACTGGCGGTAGCCGTCGATCGTCAACGTCTTGAGCAGCGCGTTCTTGCGATCGTAGTACTCGGTCCTGACGACCTGCCAGATCTCGCTGTCGATCCATACCACCTGGCGCGTGTATCCGGAGTTCTCGTACGCGGGGTAGTACTCCACGACCATGGTCTGCTTCCCGTCGAGCGCCTCGTCGCGCAGCCACTTGTAGCGAAACTTGTCCACCTCCTGCGACGAAAGGTCCTCGTAGGCGAACTCGCTGCCCATGAACGACCCCGACTTGTTTCTCGAGGAGATCCGCTTGACCCGCTTCAGCGCCGGCAGGTAGAGCCACTGGTCGTCCGGTTCCGTTGCGTGCGTGAAGCTCAGGAAGGCGGTGCCCTTCACGTCCCGCGGGCTGTCGAACCGGGTCAGGCTCTTGTCGCCGTCGCCGTCGACCTCCAGGGTGCTGATGCGAAGCTCGCGGCGACTCTCCTGCCCCTGCCGGTTGCGCAGGGTCATGACCAGGTTGGCGCGCTGGTCTTTCCAGCCGCTGTCCCGGCGGTCCATCTCCCTGGCGATTGCCAGGCCCTTCTCCTCCGGTGTTTGCGCATGTGCGTCGTGCACCAGCGTGATCGTGAGCAGCACGATCGGCAGCAACATCTTCACTTTGAGTCTCCTTCGACATTCGCGGGTGAGGCATCCGGCGGGCGAGCCATCCGGCGGGTGAGGCAACCAACGTGCGCGGGCCGCGGGGCGCCGAACGATCCGGAAGCACGTGCAGCGCGGCAAGCACTGGAATGGCGGGAATCATGTTCGGATGCCCGAAACCGCTGCGTGCCCGGCGCGGGGAAGACCACGAGTCAGCGCCGCAAAGAGCAGCTTCAGGGCCGGGTTCGAACGTGCCAGCGCGCTGGTGACGACAACGACGCCCTTCACGCTGGTGCGGGAAATCTTCACGTCCTGGCCGTTGCTGAAATGCGGCATCGCATGAATCCGGCGCAGCGTAAGGACCGCCATTCCCAGCGACCACAAGCAGTGGCGGCGAATCCCCGTCTCGTGGGAAGGGATGAGCAAGGTATACCGCAGCGCGTTCGCCAGGTGCTGGCTCGCAATGGCCACCAGCTCGAAGAGTCCCTTCACGAACCTTGGGTCCGCCTGACCGGGGGACAACGAGCTCAGTTCGAACCCGAACGAGGAAAAGACGTCCCGCGGCAACCAGCAGACGCCGCGGCCGTGATCGTCCCACAGGTCCTTGAGTATGTTGGTCATCTGCAATCCCTGGCCGAAGGACGTGGACAGCGCGTACAGGTCCTCGCGCCGAGCGCCGATTTCTTCGGAATAGTCGCAGAACAACTCCGTGAGCATCTCACCGACCACGCCGGCCACGCAGTAGCAGTAGCGGTCCAGATTGGGAAGGTCGCTCAGCCCCTCCAGACTTGCCCTTTGCTGAAACTCCGCCATCCCGCGTTTCATGATTCGCACGCAGCGTTCCATGGCGCTGCGCTGCGCGGGAGGAAATCCGTGGGTGATCCGCACCACGCGGGCAGCGTTCGCGACGAGGTCCCGCTCACTTCGGGTCGTCGCGGGAGACAGCAGCGCGGTCAGTTCCCGCGCGAACGCCGCTGCGTCTTCCCGGCCTTCCACGATGCCGACGTAGCGCTGGAAGTACTCCCGTTTCAGCTCCGGCGACAACGCGGGTTCATCTTCGATGGTGTCGGCGATTCTGCAAAGCAGATAGGCGTTTGCTACCGCGTCGCGCAGCGGGTTCGGCAGTTGCGGGATGGTAAAGGCAAACGAGCGGGAGACACCCTGCAGAATTTCCGTCTGGTAGCCGAGGTCTCGCCCGTGCGACGAGTTGCAGGAGGTTGCATTTGCCATTGGTGTTTCGCGGTGAGAGGCGCCCTCCGGTTCCGAAACGCGCGTACCGGCGAACGGCGCCGGAGGGGCTCCCGAGCGCGGCCTCGATCCGCTGCGACGGTATCGAGGCCGTCCACCGAATTGTGTGCGCGAACAAATACTTGCACGCGTACGAGGCGTGGTCAAGGCGCACGATCGCCACGGCGGTCGGGGTCCATGGTGTAACCTCTCGCGCCGCCTCGCGGGATTCGGGCCCGCCGCGGCCGGCGTTCGGGACGACGATGCCCACCACAGAGACGCTCCTCCCAGGATTGATCGCCCTTGGCGCGGCAGCCGCCTTCGGTACGTCCGGAGTGGCTTCCAAGCGCGGGCTCGCACACATCGAGGCGCTGACCGGAACGCTGGTTACGGTGGGTACGTGCCTTGCGGTGTACGTCCTGGCCGCGCCGTTGTGGATGCGTGCGGAGGACTGGTTCACCGTCGGCTTCTGGATCTTCGCGTTCACCGGCATCATGCAGCCCGCGCTGTCCATGTACTTCGCGAACGAGGCGTACAGCCGTGCCGGCGCGACGGTCGTCTCCACCTTCGCCGGCACCACTCCGCTGTTCGCCGCGGCGGTCGCCATCGGTTTTCTCGACGAACGCCTCACGCTCGCCCTCGGGGCCGGCACCGTGCTCACCGTGGCGGGCATCACGGCTCTCGCCTGGATGCCGGCTTCCGGCGGAGCAGCCGTAGTGGCCGGAAGGAGCGGGATCGCGGCGGCGCTCGTGTTCGCGACCCTGACCGCCGCCATCCGGGGCGTCAACCAGGTCATCGGCAAGGTCGGGATCGACCTCCTGCCCAATCCCTTCATGGCCGGATTCTGCTCGTTCGGGGTCTCGTTCGTCCTTCTCGGCGCCGCGTGCCGCTGGCGGCGCGGGCGGTGGCCCGGAAGGCTGCCGCGTCCGGGCCTCGTCTGGTTCTGCATCACCGGGCTCTGCGTGGCGCTCGGGGCAGGACTCCTCTACACGGCCCTGCTGGTGGGGACGGTGACGGTGGTCGCGCCAATCGTGGCGACGTTTCCGGTCTTCACACTTCTCGTGGCCGCCGCCCTTGGCGACGAACGCATCACCGCGAAGGTGCTCGCGGGGGTCGTCCTGGTCGTGGTGGGCGTGGCGGTCGTCAGCGGTTCCGTCGTCTGAGGTTCGTTTCTCGTGACCGCGGGTGCCGGCCCGGGTCAAGCCGCCTCGGGACCAGCCCGCCGATGCGAGCGAGCAGGATAGAACTGTTCGCAGTACCGTCGATACAGCCCGATCTCGCCATCGGAGCGGCACAGTCGCGGGCGCGGCCGGTATCGCTTTCGGCCCCAGATCACCACGTCCTGCAGGACGTCCCGCTTCTGCATGGTCAGGAGGAACTCGTTCACGATGCCGGCCCGCAGCCCTGGCGGGACGAGCCGCAACGCGACGCGCAGCCGTTTCGGATCGCGAATGTCACGAACCTGCCCGGCCAGGACCATGTCGACGAGCGTGCCGTCCACCGGGGTTGCAAGCACCCACAGGCGTGCATCCATGCCGATGGAATGCTCGCGGATCTCGACGAATGAGTAGCCCAGTCCGAACACGTGAGTCACCGCGGACACGTCGAGAGCAAGCTTTCCCAGGCCTGCAAGGCTCGTGGTGCGCGTGAAGTCGAAGCAGACCTTGAGATGGGCGCCATCGACCGATACCGAGCCGACCCGGCTGACGTTGTCGTAGCCGTGCACGTAACGCAGGTGCGCGATGTCGACGGAATTCTCGGTCGTTTCCTGCGGATGGCCGGGGAACCGGACGGTTCGAAAACCCAGCTCGCTCCAATCCGCGTCAGTTGTCGGGGCCTCGGGAAGGCTCCATTGCGGCGACCGGCCTTCGTTCCCCCACCAGGCGAATACCATGCCCAGGACTTCCCGCGTTTCGAACACCCGCAGCTTTGCCGACCCCGGCGCCCCGGCAAAAGGTGTTGCCACGCACTGGCCGGTCACATCGTATTCGAATCCATGAAATGGACAAACAAGACGACCGTCGCGCACTCGACCCCCGGCAGCGGGACCCAGGTGGGCGCCGAGGTGCGCACATGTCGCCTCCGCCACGCAGACGCGTCCTTCCTCGTCGCACCAGGTGACGATTTTCTCGCCCATCCAGATCTTCTGGATCAGCCCTGCCTTCTGTATGGAACGACGGCTGGCGATGAAGTACCAACCTTCGGGAAATGGGGGGAGCAGAGTGATGTCTTCACGTTCGAGGCGACCGGCTTGCATGATTCGAGGGTTCATTGTGACGGCTCGGCCCCGGTCGACTGGATCGTACTATATCTCATCGATCCCACTCCGACCGGAGACGGACTGCTTGATCCGACTCTGAAGGAAATCAGTGAGGTCGACGAAGCCCTGGACGCACAGTACTGGATAGAACGGAACACGGCCCGCAGAGAGGAGATCGTCAGGCTGGTGAGCTCGGCGCCTTCGCCTTCCTGAAACCCCAGCCGTACATGATGCTCCCGAAGTGGTTGAACCACCGCCTTGCCTCGGGGTCCCCGAAGGGATAGTCCGCGCCGAGCTGCGTAGCGGCGGCGAGCCCGCTGACAAGGCACGTCTCCTGGCTGTTGATCAGTGTGTGCGCACCGCAGTGCCAGGTTCGCCTCCTGCCCTGAATGAAGCGGAACAAGGGAACGAGCAGCGTGACGTGGCGAACGTCGTGCACGATGTGCTGAAACCACCATCTTCCGACAATCTTCTCGTCATCGATCTTGCTGATCGGGTTGTAGGTCACCAGGCAGGGCTTGTCCGACCGGCCGGCCCACGGTTGCTGGTTGTGCATGATGTACGTGATTTCGTAGCTGTCGGGTCTGGTGCCGTACTGTTCGATGTGATTGCTCCGCGTGTTCAGGCAATTCACCTCGTTGTCCGGAAGGACCGAGGAGTCCGAGTGCACGACCGTATGGTTGTGCAGCTCGCTCTCGTAACGCACCGACGAGAGAATGCAGCGCTCAATCATTGTGGGGTGGTCGAGGATCATCAGTGTCTGGTTCGCATTGCAGGCGAAAACGACCTCGTCGAACGTTTCCTTTACGCCGTCTTCATCCTCGACCACGATATGGGACCGCTGGCGATACACCTTTCGGACGGGCCGATTGAGGTGCACTCGGTCCACGAAGCCGGCGGACAGATTCTCGTAGATGCGCCGTGTTCCCTGGTCCCATGTCTTCATGGGGGTGGCGGTCTCGATGTCGAAGAATTCGAGATACCTGGCAAAGAGGGCTGCCGGCATGTCGAATACGTTCGTGGCCATCAGGAAGTTCACGAACATGGGTTTCAGAATCTTGTACCGGAAGTCCCCGGAGAAGCCGGCCAGATTCAGCACCATTCCCATGCTGACGTAGTTGAACGGATTGAGCGCATTCAGAATCTTCGATCGGGATCGGCTCAGACGGCCAAGTCGATGCAGACGTCGCAGGATTCGTTGAAACTTTGCAATCTCGAGCTGCAGATCGCGTCTCAGGTCGGAGTCGAAGTCGTGTGCGTAGACATGACCACGGTACCTGACGCTGTAGCTGAATCGGGTATCGATCAGCTCGATTCCGAATTCCTTCAACAACAACGTGATGTGGTGATATACGGATGGAATGCAGGCGGTAACGGAAATGTCGAAGGGAATCGAGCTGCCGTCAGCCTGCGGCATGTCGGCGGTAACCGCATTTCCGCCGATCCGGTCCCGGGCCTCGAAGAGCGTGACATCGAATCGGTCCGGGTGGTGATTCAGCGCCCACGCCGCCCCAAGACCCGAAATGCCTCCGCCAACGATGGCGATGCGGCGCGGTGTGCGGTTTCGACTTTCGGCGGCCATGTCCTGGCGAACGACCCGTTCGTCAGGCGGGGACCGACCGGTCGGCGCCGTCCGGCTCGTCGGTATCCCCTTCGACCTTCATCAGCAGCGGCGGAAGGAGGAAGAAATCCGCGAGCAGCGCCAGGGCGATGACGAGCGCGGTGAGCTTGCCCATCCCGGCGTTGAGCTCGAAGCTGGAGAGACTCACCACTACGAAGCCCGCCACGAGCACGAGAGAGGTCGTGAGAAGGGCGCGGCCGACGGTGCGGAACGCGACGCGGACCGCATCGGGAGACGCGAAATCGAGCTCGCGCCGGGCCCGCCGGTACTTGCTGAGGAAGTGCACGGTGTCGTCGACCACGATGCCCAGCGTCATGGTCGTGACCAGTGACAGGGAGACGCCGACCTCTCCGACCAGCAACCCCCAGACCCCGAAGCCCAGGGCGCCGGGAACCAGGTTCGGGACGAGGCTGGTGAGCCCGAGCCGCAGCGACCGCAGCGCGAGAATGAGGACCAAGGAGATCCCGACGAGGGCAGTCGTGGTCCCGACGAGCATCGATACGATGTTGCGCCGGCCGAGATAGGCGAACATCAAGGTGGTGCCGGAGCTCTCGGGACGGGTGATGTTCGGGGCATTGTCCGCGAGCCACTGCAGCGCGCGCCGATCGAGAGCGAGCACTTCGTTCGACGAGAGCGTCTGCGTCGACACCACCATCCGTGTCGCCGACCTGTCGACGTCGATCTGGTTGTTGAGGTCGAGACCGTAGGGGAGCGACATCTCGTACAGGAGCAGGTACTGGGCGGCGAGCTCCCGGCTCGCCGGCAACCGGTACTCGGCCGGATCGTCGCCGTGCATGCTCATGTTGAGCTTGCGGAACGTATCGGTGATCACGTTGACGTGAATCGTCTCCGGCTGCTCCTTGTACCACTCGGCAAAGGCCGCGACGTCGGAGAGGTAGCCCGGATCGCTGATCCCTCCCGGCTCGCCCGATCCGAGCGAGTACTCCATGGCGTACAGGCCGGTCAGGTTCCGGGTGGTGAAATCCGCGTCGCGGCGAAACTCGATGCTCTCGTCGAAGTAGTGGAGGAATACGTCGTTCAGCTCGTTGCGCGGTATCGAGGCGACGAGCGCCACGACGATCAGCCCGCCCCCCCACAGAAGCACACGGCGCCGCCGCACGACGAACTCGGCCAGCGCCACCATCGCCGCGTCGTGGCGGTGCCCGGTGGCGCGCACGCGGATCGGAAGGAGGGAGAGGAGCGCCGGAAGAAAGGTCACGGAGAGAACGAAGGCCGCGGCGACCCCGAACGCGACGAAGGTCCCGAGCTGACGGAACGGCGGCACCTCGGAGAAGTTCATGCTCAGGAAGCCGAGCGTGGTGGTCAGGCTCGCGAGGAAGACCGGCTGAAGATTCACCCGCACCGACTCGACGATCGCTTCCCGCTTGAGCTCGCCGGTTCGGGTGCGCCGGAGCAGAGTGCCGCTGCCCTTGTCCGCGAGCGTGCGGGACGCGTCGGCCTGCATGCAGTGCACGAGGGTCGAATAGACGTGGACGCAGTTGGCGATCGCGACCGTCAGCACGACGATCGGCGCGATGGCCGAAGGCGCCGTCATCGGGAGCCCGACCCAGCCGCCGATTCCCACTGCGGACATGACCGACAGCGCGACGACGAGCATGATGGCGAACGTCCCGCTGATCCCCCGCGTCAGCAGCACGAGCATCAGCGTCATCGCCACGAAGCTCGCCGGGACGAGCGTCTTGAGATCCTTCAGCGACACCTCCATGAAGGTCTGGTTGAAAATCACCAGGCCGGTCATTCGCACGTCGATGCCGGGGAAGCGTTCGCGTACCTCGTCGGCAAGCCCGCGGGCGAACTCGGCGACCAGGGGACCTTCGAGCGTTTCGTCTTCGCCCGGCAGCTCCACGGAGACGTTGATGCCGCCGACTCCGGCGTCGCGGGCGATGAGGCGCCCTGCGAGGCGCGGCTCGGCGAGGGCGATCGCGCGAATTCGGGACCGCTCGCCGGCATCGCCGCGGGCAGCTTCGTCAACGAGGTCCCGCACCAGGATGTCGTCGCCGTCGGCGGTGGTGTGCTGGAAGTTGGTGACGGAGTCGACTCGGATCGAGTACGGGATCTGCCAGGCCTGTTCGGTGAGCCAGGCGGTGGCCTCGAGCGCGAGGGCGGAGGTGGCGTCGCGGTCTTCCGGCACGATGGTGAAGAAGACGTTGCCGCCCTTCGCGTAGGTGTTCTCCATCGCTTCGTAGGCGAGGAGCTGCGGATTGTCCTCGGAGAAGTAGGCGCGGTGGTCGGCCGAGAAGTCGAGGAGCAGCGTGCCACTCGCTGCGATCCCGACCAGGATCACGGTAGCGGCGATGATCGGCCACCGGGCGGCAATGACCCAGCCGCCGAGTCGTGATTCGAGCGCTTGCACGGGCTGCGTTCGGGGCTCAGGCCGACACCGGGAGTCCGCCCGACCTTGCCGATCCCGGCGCGAAGAATTCGCCGATTCCCGGCTGCGGGCGCGGATCTGCTAGCGCGAAAAATTCACCGATTCGCGAAGCGAGGGCGCGGAGATGGTCAGGCTTCCGCTTGCTGCGCAAGCTTGGGATGATTTCGCAAGGCGAACGCGAGTCAGGGCGCGCAGGCGTACTTGACAGTACGTCGAGCACC
>MKWU01003349.1_pt1 | contig 21427 bp, 15 predicted proteins | sample 809101 | NCBI WGS metagenome assembly MKWU01 (sample SAMN05860141, study PRJNA318959) | sponge metagenome | host: Aplysina aerophoba | place: Slovenia: Piran, Adriatic Sea, Gulf of Piran | collected 2013-05-07 | reverse complement strand
AGGTATATCGCCTCTGGTAACAGGGAACACGACTGAGTTTGTAATCCCCGCGGTTACATGATTGGCAATATCGCCAGTCGTCGCATGGTTCGCAATATCACCGGTGGTTACAGGGAACACAACGGAGTTTGTGATGCCTGGGGTTACGAAGTTTGAAACATTAGGTATATCTCCAGTCGTCGCATGATTGGCAATATCACCGGTAGTCACAGGGAACACAACCGAATTCGTGATGCCTGGGGTTACGAAGTTTGAAACATTAGGTATATCACCAGTCGTCGCATGATTGGCAATATCACCGGTAGTCACAGGGAACACAACCGAATTCGTGATGCCTGGGGTTACGAAATTTGAAACATTAGGTATATCTCCGGTCGTCGCATGATTGGCAATATCACCGGTGGTTACAGGGAACACAACCGAATTCGTGATGCCTGGGGTTACGAAGTTTGAAACATCAGGTATATCGCCTCTGGTAACAGGGAACACGACTGAGTTTGTAATCCCCGCGGTTACATGATTGGCAATATCGCCAGTCGTCGCATGGTTCGCAATATCACCGGTGGTTACAGGGAACACAACGGAGTTTGTGATGCCTGGGGTTACGAAGTTTGAAACATCAGGTATATCGCCTACTGTAACAGGAAACACGACTGAGTCCGTAATGCCGGCAGTGACAAAATCCTCTATTTCATCCGTCGTTACATACCCACTCAAGTCAATAGTATTAAAAACAAGCCGAAAATTGATTGTCGCTTCAACCGTTCGCGCCACCCCGCCAACAGTCCCGGTTGCACGCACCACGACATTCGCATTCGCATTTGCTGTTAACCCTCTAACAGATATAGAAAGATCACCATTACTGTCTATAGATGCCCCTGTTAGCGTCGCCGAACGCGAAGCAACTGTTAACGTAACCGTAGCCCCTGATGGGTTGTTCAGATTATCCTCTAAATCAGAGACAACAACACCACTAAAAGCACCTTCGCTATCCGTGAACACGTCTATCGTTGGGAACCAGAACCATTCTAAGATATCGGTATCCGCTTCGACGCTTGTATTATAGGAAATGTTATAGTATCGGTGTTGCGCTGGCCCCGTAGTGCCATCATCCGCTGCCGCAACACTATCTGCTGCGACTTGTATTTGGACATCACCCGCGTGATTTTCAGGGAAAGTTATTTTCAAGCCTGCTGTTCCAGCACCAGAACTGAAATTGGATGTCGACCCCTTCTTCGCGGGATCACTCCAAGTTAGAGAAATATCTCCAACCACAAACGTATCAGGGTCTATATTTTCCGACCATGAGATATTAAAATCAGCAAAACTCCCGTCGCTCGCCAATCTATGATACATTGTCGGTTCGGGCGGCTCTGCCGACGCAGGGTCAACGTATACATACACACGCTCACTATCAGAACCTCCCTCACCCGTTGCCGTTATCAAAAAGTCCTCTGCTGTATAAGGTGTGTTTTCGGGCGGTGCTATCGTTAGGGTTCGGTTGACACCCGTTCCGCTTCCGAGTGTTATCCAGCTCTCATTTTCAGAAATGCGAACACCGTCGTCATTTACCTCACCTGAAATATAGTCGTCAAGGCTTATCGTAGCAGTTTCGCCCGGACGCATGAGTTTCGTCGGTATCGTATCTATTTTAGGAGGCGGTGTCGCTTCGACGCTTGTATTATAGGAAATGTTATGATACCGATTTTGGGCGGGTCCTGCAGCATTGTCATCGGCTGCATTAACGCTATCTGCTGCGACTTGTATTTGGACATCGCCCGCGTGATTTTCAGGGAAAGTTATCTCCAAGCCTGCTGTTCCAGCACCAGAACTTAGCGGCGCTGCCGACCCCTTCTTCGCGGGGTTACTCCAAGTCAGTGTAATATCAGAATCTGTAAATGTGTTCGGGTCAATATTTTCTGACCATGAGATATTAAATGTAGCAGAATTCCCATCTGATGCTAACCGATGATACATCGTCGGTTCAGGAACAGTCGTATCTTCTTCATCAACCCGTGTATCATAAGAAATGTTATAGTATCGGTGTTGCGCTGGACCCGTAGCATTGTCATCGGCTGCATTAACGCTATCTGCTGCGACGCGTATTTGGACATCACCCGCATGATCTACAGGGAAGGTTATCTCCAAGCCTGCTGTTCCAGCACCAGAACTTAGCGGCGCTGCCGAGCCTGTCTTCGCGGGGTTACTCCAAGTCAGTGTAATATCAGAATCTGTAAATGTGTTCGGATCAATATTTTCTGACCACGAGATATTAAACGAAGCGGAACTACCATCTGATGCTAACGAATGATACATCGTCGGTTCAGGAATCGTCGTATCCTCGTCATCAACCCTGGTATTATAGGAAATGTTATGATAGCGATCTTGCGCTGGCCCCGTAGCATTGTCATCGGCTGCACTGACACTATTTGCAGCGACGCGTATTTGGACATCACCCGCGTGATTTTCGGGGAAAGTTATCTTCAATCCTGCTGTTCCAGCACCAGAACTGAAAGCGGCTGTCGAGCCCTTATGATTAGAATCACTCCAAGTCAGCGTAATATCAGAATCTGTAAATGTAGAATCCTTTATGTTTTCTGACCACGAGATATTAAACGAAGCAGAATTCGCATCTGGTGATAACGCATGATACATCGTCGGTTCAGGGAGAGTCGCGTCATCGTTATCAACCCGTGTATCATAAGAAATGTTATAGTATCGGTGTTGCGCTGGACCCGTAGTGCCATCATCCGCCGCCTCAGCACTATTTGCTGCCACTTGTATCCGAACATCACCCGCGTGGTTTACAGGGAAGGTTATCTTCAATCCTGCTGTTCCAGCACCAGAAGTGAAACCAGATGTCGAGCCTTCATAATCGCTATTACTCCAAGTCAACGCAATATCCGAACCTGCAAATGTGTTCGGGTCAATATTCTCTGACCACGAGATATTAAACGCAGCAGAGCTACCGTCTGATGATAACGAATGATACATCGTCGGTTCAGGAATGGTATTCGCCTCTGTATCAACCCTGGTATTATAGGAAATGTTATAGTATCGGTGTTGCGCTGGACCCGTAGCATTGTCATCGGCTGCCGCAACGCTATCTGCTGCGACGCGTATTTGGGCATCGCCCGCATGATCTACAGGGAAAGTTATTGTCAAGCCTGCTGTCCCTGCACCAGAACTGAAATTGGATGTCGAGCCCTTCTTAGCGGGATCACTCCAAACCAACGTAATATCAGAATCTGTAAATGTGTTGGGATCAATATTTTCTGACCATGAGATATTAAACGCAGCAGAGCTACCGTCTGATGATAACGAATGATACATCGTCGGTTCAGGAATCGTCGTATTCTCGTCATCAACCCTGGTATTATAGGAAATGTTATGATACCGGTGTTGCGCTGGACCCGTAGTGCCGTCATCCGCCGCCGCAATGCTATCTGCTGCGACTTGTATTTGAACATCGCCGGCGTGATTTTCAGGGAAGGTTATTGTCAGGTTTCCTGCTGTCCCTGCACCAGAACTTAGGGCAGATGTAGACCCTTTATGATTAGAATCGCTCCAAGTCAGCGTAATATCAGAATCTGTAAATGTACTCGGATCAATATTCTCCGACCATGAGATATTAAATGTAGCAGAATTCCCATCTGGTGATAACGAATAATACATCGTCGGTTCAGGGATAGTCGCATTCTTACCATTAATCTCCCTAAACTCAATAATCGTCTGTGCCGTCTCGGTGCTACCGTTAACCGTCCATGTCGCAGTAATAACCAGATAGGTATCCTGTGTCCCGCTCCCAAGCGTCCAGTGCAAATCGTTTCCGTCGATGCGTGTTTTTGCCTGCTCAAAAGCATCAGGCGGTGTCAGCAAAGTGAGCTTCGCGCCAATCGGATTCTTCAGATACTGCTTGAGATTCCGAAGGACATCGGATTGACCGTATTGCGTTGGGATCGGATACCATTCGTTCATGAGTAGTTGCCAGTTGTCAGAGCGTAACAAGTTTTAAAGATGTTGTTACGGGTTGTCGGAACGTGTGTCGGAGGTCAAGGACTTGGCATAATGTGCCGTTGAGGTGCATCCTTTCCTGGATTTTCAGGTACACGACATCGCCAACAGAGAGGTGGAAACTCGGTTTCAGTGTCAAATTGAGAATCTGTTTTATCTCCTTGAACCGTTCGAGATATGCGTTGGCGAGCCATTCAGCCCAAATTCTTTGATGGGCATCCAAAGGCACGGTAACCTCTAAAAGCCGTGCGCCGTTTTCAGCGATACTGGTGGTATCCTCGACTAAAACTTCTTCATCATCACCATATCGGAGTCGGACGCGGTTATAGAATTGGCGGAGATCGTTAGTCGCGACGACAGATTTTATCGGCATTTCGAGTGTGTCGCTGTTTAGCGAAAGTACATGATCAACAAAGGCTATATCAAAACTGCCGGTGTGTGCCGCGGCAGTCGTTTCCGCGTCGCCGCGGACAAGGTCTGAAAACTGCCCGTTCGCATCTGCGCCGGTATGTTTTATCAACTCACCGTTCACATAGAGCCAGCCCGCGCTTGGGAAATCGCCCCAGTTCAGTTGCGTCGCGGTGATAGCGGTTTGCGTCGCGGTAACCCCAGAGGAACCGTTGACGGCTTTTTGTGGTTCACGTGGCCGCAGAAAAAAGGTATCATTTTTAAATCCGAGTATAGCATTATTAAGGATCGCGATGTCTTTCAGCACATCGAACCCTGTGCGTCCGTTTGTCAGGACTTCGGAAAGCCGCTGGTTGATTTGGTCGTGATATTGAATCCAGTTCCAGTTCCCGATCCGGTTGACAGGGAATTCACCGCGGGGCTGTCCGATGTCGTCAAAATTCCCGAAGCCGGTGATCATAAAAAGTGCATCGTCTACGATCGCGATGGGGGCAGTCGTCGCGCCGTGAACGCCGTAAAAATAGTCTGTTGTCTCGGTATCCGGGTTATCTCCTGTAGACGCGCTCCGCCAATTCCTTCCGACCGTCTCGATACGGCCTGACGGATGCTCGATTTTTCTGATATATCCGATTTTTTCTCGCCAGTTCCGATCGGAAAAAATCACATCGTCGGCGTACATGTAATGGGATCCCTCGATAAAGTAAAGCACATCCCCATCAACGGACAGCGAACGCGCTGCGAGGGTTATATCCGAGTAAGCCTTGAGAATCTCAAATTGGCAGTTGGCTGTGTTCAACCTCACCAGTGCGGCACCAGCCTGTAGATCCGCGAGGAAGTTTTCCGGGGTGTCTGGTATCACGAGATCGCCTTCAGAGTTGATCGTTTGCGTGAACTTTCGGATTTGCGTCACGAAGTAAAGATAATCCGCAATAGCTACAGGCTCAAAAACGCCTGTAAATGCCCCGCCGGCATCATCCCCTAAGTGTGGTAGCACATCGTTCAGCAGATCGTTGGATACGATGTCTTTCTCCAGGACACAGACAGTATCTGCACCGGTAACCGTCGCGACGGCTGTGGGTGCTGCGATCTCGAAAGTGCGCTCGGTATCCTTTTCAGGACCGAGGACAGGCGGATCAGACATCGCCGCCTGTGCGACCTCTGCTGGAACCGTAATCGTAACCTTCGTGTTCGTTGTCGCTTCCGGGATCGTGAGCTCCGCGGTATACTTTGAAGCATCACCGGGCACCATCGCGAAGTTTCCGATCGTTCCGACATCCGTCTCAGTATCCGCAAGCACAAAATTTTCGACAGGTGCGCGTTCTCCGTCAGAATAGACCCAATCGAAAGTGAGTGGCACAGGGCGTTGCGTGATGGGTCTTTCCGTAGGCACACCGATTTTGACGATCGGGATTTCGCCTGCGAGTTGCATCGTGGCAGAGGTATCAGACGACGGGCCCGTGATACTCGGATCCACGAGATGCGAAGCCGTAAAACTTCTGACGATGATTGTCCAATTACCTTTTCTGATAGAGAATCGGACATCCACGGAATAGCTGCTCGGTGAGTGCTGCGTGAAATTAAATAACTCTCCGCCCGGTCCAGGAACAAGCGAACCGATCCCGAAACCTACGACGGGTGCGGGTTGTCCTAGGTTGTCCACCCATGAGAACCGTATCGTCGCGATGCGTCCGCGGTAAGGCGATTCTGTAGGCAGCGTGATGCGCACGAACAGTTCCAGCGTCGCGGTTGATGGCGGCGTGGATCCGCTGACAAGTGTAATTGAAGATGTATTCGGTTGTCCGCGTAGAGCCATGATGTATAAAATCTATATAGGTTCTTGAGACATGTATAATTTTTCGCAATTTTTATACATGTCAGGGTGTCATCGTCATTTGACGAAGGTTTATTTAACAGTTTGTGCTACATTCAGAGTGCTTTTTTGAACACAAGGATTTGACTTTTCGACCTGCTCACGAAAGTTGTCCCACCGTGCAGTGTATTGTTATTGATATCAAAAGCTATTCCCGCGTGATTGCCGTGATTGTCTTGGTTTATCGTGATAACCGCCTCTGTTGTGTTCGCTCCTGTTGCTTTAGCGATCCCGAATTGACTGTTCGCGCTGTCCACGAAAGCATAATAAAGCCCGTTTCCGTGATAGATCAGCTGCCGTCGAGAGTCTGGACGCATGAAACTGCTGCCTACGCCGTGGTAGTAGTGTGCGAGTTGTGGACGTGTGCCGACGGTATGCGCGACAAAAACGGTTTCCGTGGGACCGGTGATGTCCAACTGGAGAATCTGATTTTCGCTGCTACTCTCATTTGCGTCGTAGTTTCCGCCCGTCGATCCGAGAATGTAAAACACATCACCCACTTTCGTAAATTTCCACACTTCCGTTGGCGATGGAAATTTGTGGAGTTGACGATACGTGCGGGTTGTCACATCGTATTCGATCACCTGAGAAATCCCATTAGGGTTGCCGCGGTGTCCATTATAGAGAAAGTACCACTTATCAGCGTCATAAAGAAAATCGGTCACGTATCCGTTCCACGTCACAGGGAGACTGCTTGCGATGTTTCCGATCAGATCATACCCCACGCGTCCGTTACTCGAAAAATGCGGTGTCACATCGCGTTCGGGTATCGCGATCTCCGAGTTCGTGATGCCGGCACGGTTGAGAATATCCGTGATAACATCCAAGATATGCCGGTATCGGTAAGGCGATTTCATTCGGAGTTGCGGGTAACCGACCTGTCTGTTAACGATAGGCCCGCCTTCCGTGCGCACACCGTTCGCGTCGATAACAAAGTTTCGCGGGTCCAGGGTGCCTTCATTCTTCAACTTCTGGACGGGTGCGATCGGCGTATCCGTCGTTTTCGTTTTCAGCGTAACCGAGCCGTGAGATGCCGGCATAATGGCATCCATGATCGGATAGTTCCCGTTTTCGCCCGCTGCCTCTAAATCTTCCGTCAACATAAAATGGCGTGGGACACCGAAATCAGCAATCCCTTTCGTGCGCATATCACCGAAATTATCGGAGCAGACCACCCGGACGGTTGCACCTGTTGCGTCTTGGACGAGCCGGATGATCGTCCCTTGAAAAACCGTTTCCGTGTGCCGTTGTCCACTGACGATAAAGCCCGCCTCGATAGTGACAGGCGAGTTGCGTCCGGTACGTCTGCCGCCGTGTTGCGTGAAAAAGTTTGCTGCGTTGTTTGGCGAAAAATCGCCGTGGACATCTCGGAGCGAAAAACTGGCTTCTCCCACGCGAAATTCCGTAAGATTCGGATAGTCCACGCCTCGCGCAATATCGTCTACCGATGCGATGTCGTCTGTCACATCTTGGTCATGAATTTTCACGCGAATTGCGACTGGATGTCCGCTGTAACTATGTTGCTTTAGCATCTAAGCCTCCCTGACGGAGAAACTGACGCGCCTGCCTGCCCCTTTCCATCTGCTTATGTAGCGAATTTGCGTCTCCGCAGACGGCCAAAGTGCCGGAAAAACTCTATCCGGGTATCGGTTGTATTCTGGGGCAAAGACAAAATTTTTATAGCGGCGTATAAACCATATAAGTTTGTCTGATATTGTTTCGCGTGCTCCCCTTCTCGGTGAGTAGAGCGTGAGATTCACCAACCATTTGTCGCGCTCTCCACCGATTGCGGGAACATAAGACAATCTTTTCCGTAGATCGGGCTCCACAACGCCCAGATCCAGGCTATCATATTCAATCCTTGAGAAGCCCCCATCCGCGTTTAGCGTCAATAACCGATCCAGTACCATCACTTCATATATTTTGGGTGATGTTCCGGTAAAGGTCAACGTGATGGATTTCGCTTTAGGCTTCGCGGTGCTTTCATCCGTCCAGAGCGGGTACAAATCATTTTGGAAGCCGTCAACTATAATCGGCACACTATCCCTTGAATCGTTTGTTACTGTTTCCGGCAGTGTCCGTGCAGCGGGGGAACCTGTGATATGCTGTGGGTCGGTCAATGCTGCGGTGTAGCTCTCAACACCTGTCGCCTTCACAAAAATATCCGTAAAATCGCGCGCAGTCCCAGTGCCGTTGCCAAGCGTGTCGATGTGCAGGAGCATACTTGTCTGGTCGGTGAAAGTCGAGTAATCGTTATCCGCGACTTCACGATATTGGCTGCGTCCGCCGCTATAGTTCAAAGGGTATGAAAAAAACTGTGTCATATTACGATTTTAGGGTGTTTTTGATAATAAGAATTATTATATTACGATTTTAGGGTGTTTTTGATAATAAGAATTATTATATTACGATCGCTGCTAATATAGATTTACGCCCTGTTCTCCTGCCGTAAAGTGTCCTGCTCATCGGTGATTTCCCGAATCTGATTATCCCCGATTTTCAGAAACACCTGCTGAGCACCAAACGCCCGATCGGGTGCCGAGGCAACATTTGAAAGCAATGAACCGATGGTATCTGCTATGCCGCCAGAAATATTCCGTATCTGTTCCGGAAACAAAAGCCCGCTGATCCCCAGTGCAGCACCTCCACCAGCGAGCGAACCGCCAAGCCTACCGAGTCCTGATAAATTGCCAAGTCCAGCAAGATTCCCAAGACCGCCTGCCCCTGCTGCCTGTTGTGCGGCGTTCACCTTCTGAATGTTTGCGACTTTATGTGCAGTCAAGGTATCATCGAGGCGCAGTCTGATCTGATGCTCAATGAATGCCCGTGCGACGATCCGGAGCGACTGTTGAATGAACGCCGTCGCGACGGTTTCAAAACTCTGTGCCCTACCTGTCGCCAAATCCAAAAACGTATTCGAGACGAGATTCGCAAATTGCCGGTACTGTCTGGCGTTTGCGTTGATACTCCGCTGTATGTCGCGTTCCTCGCGCCGCAGTACGGTGTTCAAAAATTGCCGTCCTTGTTCGAGTGCATCTTGACGGATATCGGTGAGCGTCTGTTGACCGCGCACCTCTGCGGCAATTCGGTCATCAATCTGCTGTTGTCGTACACCGGGATCGGGTATCCGTGCCTCTAAATCTAAGTCGGTGGCCCCGAGAGAGAGCCTAACGATTTCACGCATCACACTCAGCAAGCTGCGTCCTTGTTGTTCCGTGTCCTCAAAATCCTGTCTGAGTTGCGACGTGAAGTTCCCGTATTGTGCATCCGGGCTACTGAGGCGTGGGAGTGCAGCGATGCGTCTTTGGAATTCGGTAGCGGCTTGCGTTGCTGCATTGAACCCTTCGACTTCAGCATCGCGAACAGCGTTCGCGGCATCGATGCGCTGCTCGGCGAGTTGCGTGACGGAATTCTGTCTCTCCGTTTCAAGCCGTCGCTCCGTTTGGAGCCGTTGTCTCCGTAATTCAAATATTTGGGTTTCGAGTGCGTTGTATGCCTCGGTGCCGGCGGTTTCCGCTGCGAGTGCCTGTTGTGCTTTAGCGATCCGAGCGTCATAATAGGCGTTGCTGGCGGTGATCGCTGCCTGAAAATCTTGCGTATCCTGCGCGTCCTCGGCTTCTGCCCTGAGTTTCGCAATCGCAAGGCTGTAATTGACGACAGTCGCCGCTGCAGTGTTCACCGTCGGCGCTATATCCTGAAACCCGTTTTTGAGGAGTTCTATCTCGCGTGTCAATGTCGCAGCCGTTGTGCGTTGCGCTTCAAGCCGTCGTTCGAGTTGCTGGATGGCGGGGTTCGTCTGTCCAACGGCTTCCTCTCTGGCGCGTGCGAGTGCCTGCTCATATCGCTGGACTTCCGCTTGCGCTTTTTCGAGTGCCTGTGTCCGCTGATTGATAAGACCTTCGTTTGCGACATCACCCGTACCCGCCGAAGCCTGCTGTAGCGATCGGAGGAAATCTATTTCGTTCGCAGCGTCGCGTATCCGTTTCGCGTATTCGAGGTATTCGTTGCTGGAATGCGATAACTCCGACTGTTCAATGCGTAACGCCGCCGTAAGCCTTTGCAACGTAGAGATTCGGGCATCAACGGCTTCCGTCTGTCCGGTTGCAGTGTTAATCTCTGCAAGCCTAACAGCAAACTCGCGTGCCGAGTCAGAGGCGTTCAGGAGTGCGTTATGCCGTTCATCAACAATGTCAAAAAAATCGCTGACAACCTGTACACCTTTCGTCATCGTATCAAAGAGGCTCGCCAACCCGCGTGCAGTCGAGGCGACGATCGGGAGCAGTTCCGTGCCGATAGCGATTTTGAATTGTTCAAATTCTTCGGAGAGCGCGTCAATCGAGCGGGCGTAAGAATCGACGGGTGCAGCGGGGATTTCTTGCCGGAGTTTCGCGAGGACGGGTAACAAGAATTGACCGAGCGTCTGTCCGGATGCCTGAAACGTCTTGTTGAGGTCATCCATTGTGCCATCGGTGTTGTAAACTTCTTGCGAAAGTCTGTTGAAACTGGGGATGAGTTCCTTGATCGTAGAGAAGTTCTCTTGCGAGATTTTATTTTCACCGAACGCCTGTGTGAGCTGTAGCATGGCGCGCGAAGTGTCTACGGCATTACCGCCTAAACCTACGATAGATTGTCCGAACGTTGTGATAATCGCGTCCACTTCGGCAGTCGTGGCACCCGCGGACCGTAGCGAATTCGAGTATCGGATAATCTGCGGCGTATTCAGCCCTGGTAGTTTCGCGATCTCGTTGAAATCCCGGAGTCTTGCGTCTGCGTCGCTCCCTTCAATCGCGCGAAGCCCCCGCAGCATTCCCTCCATTTGTCCAGCTGCCCTGACAGAATTTACACCAAATTCAAAGATTTCGCGTGCCGCGGCCGCAATACCTAAGCCTGTCAAGATGCCGCGCATCCCGCCTAACGAGCGTGTGAGTGTATTTGCACCTTGAGAGGCACCGACGAACCGACCGCGGACATCCCGGAGTCTACTGTTTGTCTCTCTGAATTGGTCGCCGAGTCGGTCAACATCTCTCGCAGCGGCGCGCGACTGATCGCCTAAGCGATCTATGGCGTTCCCTGCTGCGAGTGCGTCCCTACGCGAATCCTCTAACTCAGTTTCGAGTGAATCCATCTCACGCTTGAGTCTATTAAACCCCGCGCGTGCTTGCCGGTCATTCACATTGAACGTTAGGATAGTGTTAGGCATCTTTTTCTTGCTAAAAAGTGGGGAAAATGCTACAATAGAAGGGATAAGTGGGAAGGGTGGTACCCCTTCCCGTGCCAAATATTGAAAGACCTAAGTATCACCAAAGGAATCGCATTGGCATTTTTATTTTAACACTTCCGTGTAGGAATGTCAAGCGCAATGTCCCCAAACATTATAGGAGCTTGACATGGGTTACGTCTACAAAATCACGTGCGTCCCAACTGGTAAAGCCTATATCGGTATCTCTATCCATGAACCTGAGAAACGTAGAATCAAAGCCCATCTTTCTGGGCGTGGTAATCAGTTGTTGGCGCGTGCTGTTAAGAAGTATGGCAAAGACGCTTTCACTTACGAAGTCCTTGAGGCAGATGTCTTTGATGAATTTTTACCGGATTTAGAGATTGCTTATATCGCTGAACTTAACACTGTTGTCCCTCACGGGTTTAACCTTACTCACGGTGGACCCGCACCCCTTAAAGGTAGAAAGCATTCCGAAGAGTCGCGTCGTAAGATGTCGGAAGCCCATAAAGGTAAAAAACATTCTGCCGAAACGCGGCGTAAGATGTCTGAGGCACATAAACGTAGAATGTCTTTTAAAAAAAATCGGCGGAAAGTATCTGAATTCCATAAAGGTCGAAAACGTTCTGCCGAAACGCGGCGAAAACTCTCGGAAGCATCTAAAGGTAACCAGAAATTTTTAGGTAAAAAGCATTCTGCCGAAACGCGTCGTAAAATTTCTGAAGCACAGAAAGGTAATAAAAGTGGATTGCATCCTATTTATATACCTGCCCGTGATTATTTCTTCTCACTACCATCCGATATGCCGTTGAGAGATAAACGAAAATTGTTTTTTACAAAATTTTCGACAAGCGTTTCCAGAAACACAATTTACCGATGGATAAAAGAATGGCAATCATCCGATTAGGCTTTAGATAAAGCGCGCTGCTCGGCTTCCTCTAATAGTTCCGCCTCGTGTTCTTTACCGACGCACATCACCGCAAAATCTATCTCATAAGCCGAAGTGATCGGTATTTTGTCACCGAAGGCATAATAACTGGGACGTTGTCCAAATTCTTTGGCGGTATAATAGAGCGCGAGGATTTCGTCACGATTCTCATCACTTTGCTGAATCCACGTCAGAAAATCGAGCCACCGCTTTCGACGGTCGACTCCCTTGCATCAGCGCGTTATGCATCGCCATGATGTAAAAGGGATCCCACTTCTTCATCCGTTCCGCAGTGACACCGGGTGGGTGTAAGATACATCCTTCCAAAATGTCCAACAACTTTTTGTCATACTTTTTGACAGCGAGTTCATCTTCAAGCCGTTGTCTCTCCCCATCATCAAGTTCAACATCGGGGTTCGGATGTGCGGCTGCTGCCTCCAAGAGTGTATGCCCCAAAAGCGTCTGATAGTATACAGAAAACTCGCCAGGTGTCATGTGTCGGAGTTCAAAATCAATCGGCTCACCCTCTGGATCAGGATTCGGGAACCGGCAGACGATGTTATCCGCCTCCAAAGCCGCGTCAAGCGCGTCCAAATCAGAGATAAAATTCAACTCGCCTTCAACCTCTTTACGTCTGAAAGTCTGCGTCGAGTTGGCGGCAGCCTTCGCCGCGATGTCGTCCATCTTTTTCACTCTTTATAGCCCTCCTTGGAATAGAACAGCATCGATATTTCGTCCGGTGTCGTGTTCCCGACGGACGGGTCGGCTTGGAATGCGAGATTCCGAGTGACGGAGCCTCTGCCTTCGATGGGCAGTCCGGGAATCTCTGTGAGTCCACAGTTTGGGAATCGGCTCTCGATAAGTACCTGTCGACCGTCCGATAGCCAGTTATAGTTTCGGATAACGATCGGCACCTTCCGTTTCTCGAAATAGATGTCCTGCCAGTGTACCGTCTCGTTGTTCTCGGTTGCGTCATCGGTTTCATGATAGATAGAAGCCGATACAGTAACCGTGCGTGATTCCGTTTCGCTGGTTGTCGGTTGCCCTGAGAGCGGATCGCCTGTAAAGCCTTCGGGGTCCACATAGTTGTGGTTACCTTCGATATCGACGCTCGTCACAGCGATAGGCTCTGGTGCTAATTTAGGATCCCCATCAATCCGTGCTATAAGATCCTCAAGACTCTCGTTCGGGTTTCCGAGTACGACGGCTGTACCGAGGCTCGGATAAAAGTTGAGCGGTTTACGCGGATATTTTGAAAGGATACCGTCCGGAGTCCGTAGATTCGCCAAAACGTTTGTCTCAACGGTCGGATCTTCGAGGGTTCTCGCTTCTTGGACGTAAGAGGCGAGCAGCCCCAACAGTAACCGGATATTCGCGCCTATGGACAGGCGGAACAGATTCGGGACGATATTGTAAGCGATGTAGGGTGTGAAGGCTTTCAGCATCTGAGCCGACCAGCCATCGAAGGGGTTATTGTTCTCGTTGAGTGTTAACTTTGCCCAATTCGTATCGGGTAGGAAAGTGAATCCCACATCGGTGGGTGCTGTGCCGCTGCCCCATATCAGTTCGAGCTTGTCGGCGCGGTGATAGAAATTCGTTGACTCGACTTCCTTATCGGAGGCACCGACCGTAACCACTTCGGTGACCGGCGTATTGAACATATTCGAGCGTGAGCCGCGTTTTTGTCCGATGATACGGATTTTACCGGCACCGGAGGCGCCTGTGAGTGTCAGTTTCAGTTGTCCGGGCCAGTCGGCTAAAGCGTTATCGGCTTTGGTATTGACCGTTACCGTTGTACCGTCTACTGTGACAGCTCCTGCGGGGATCGCCTGATCGTCAACCTTGGTATTCGTTGGGAGTGCGGTCGGATTGAACCATCCTAAGAGCATGTGGATGGCATCATCGGGTAGCAGTTCGAATTCCCATTCGCCGCCACCCCCGCGTTTAGAGATGATGCTGGGGGGTGTCGCGCCACCGCCGATAATACTTTCCGATTCCGTTTCCTCTGCAGTCGGATCGAGCGTATTCCGTGTAAAGACGAAATGGTTTCGGATAAGTTTCGCGAGCGTCTCTGTCGGAGCACCGGCATCAAAAACATCTTCACCGATGATGGGTGTCCCGTATTTGAGTTGGCGACCGGCAAAGATATAAGAGTCGCCGCCGGCTCTGCGTTGTGGTGCCATTTTTTATGTGTCTCCTTCGGTTTCTATGGTGATTTTACCGCGCTCATCGTGTGTCGTTCGGGTCTTGACGAACCCGCCAGTCTCCGTTTGCCGCCACGGCGACCAGTTCTGGAGCGCGAAGCGTTTCACGAGTGCGTGTTTTGCACTTTTGATCGTATGCGCGGAAATCGTTTCAACGATATGCTCAAGAATCGTGCCGTGCGGTGTGCAGCGGGTATAGGTGAATCGGAAATGTTGCATAGTAAAGTAGTTACCAGTTACCAGTAGCCAGTTACCAGTTACCAGTTACCAGTGGCCAGTTAAGAACGCGAAACTTCTTTCTGGAAACTGGAAGCGAAGCGTACTGGAAACTGGAAACTGATACACTGGTAACTTCTAATTCGGTGCGCGATTGAACAGGCGCGCGAGTAGCCCGCGATTTTCGAGTGCCTCGATTTTCGCTTCCGCTGTGGCGAGGTTCGTTTCTACTGTCTCCATCTTCGCTTTAAAGGTGTCTCGCTGTTTCCGTGCCTCGTGCGTCTCCAGCCGGATGTCGAGTTTATCGAGATCGGTTTCGATGGCTTGCGCGATGAATTTGGATTCCGAAATCCCTAACGCCTCGGCGGCTTTCTTGACGCGAAGCCGTGTCTGTCGCTGTACGTTTGAAGAAATGCGTTCGGTTGCCATAATTTTTCTCCCTATAAATCTTCACCCTTTTTCGTCCTTAACAGAAAGTGGTTTTGACACTCTAAATCATAAAGATGTCTCGCGATCTTATGCCTCTCCTTCTCTTCAACATAGAGCGAGAAGAACACACCCGATAGGATAAATCCAACCATCATTAGAATCGTTATCAGTGAGAACATTTTAATAAACCCTCTCGGTTATGAGATCAATGAAACTGCAACAAATGACGGGGTATTCGATGAATTACGACCCGTTGGAGTCAACACACGCGTTGAACTATTCCAAGAAAACTTATTATTACCACGACCAAAATTAGCAAAGTTGCCACGTGCCAAATCAGCCGTCTCGATAATCAAAGTGTCCGTATTACCGCCTTGTTCGACAAGCAACTTACAAAAACGCCATTCAGTGTAGTTTGTCGGAAGTGTAGCGGTTACACTATTAGCACGTGATGGATTCCAACCCAATATGATTGATCTTTCGCGTCTCGGTGGGGCGTTCACAATCGGTATCTCTATCCGTTCACGCACAACCTCTGTAGCACCATCTCTAAATACTAAATCAAGGTTCAGTGTGGTATCGCTACGAAGATTCTGCACTACATTCGCCACTTCGGTGGCAGATAGTTCAAGAGCTACAACCTGTTCTGTGTCAACTGATGGATCAAATGATGCACTATGCACGACTTGACCTTTCATTGTGGCAACGAGTGTGTCAACGCCCGGCAATAATGATGCCACGATATTGTGCAGTTGCAGATAGTATGTTATCGGGTCTCTATTCGTCCGGACGTAATAATTTCGGTCTATGAAAGCGTCAAATGGGCGTGTGTCTTGCTTTGTAATATCTAAACCTGCAAGCATTTCTTCAATCGCTGGCACACTCCCAAGAAAACGACTATGTGCGTCTACACCGTGATGTTGTAGCGTCAAGACTTTGCCAGCGGCATAATCGCCTCTGAATGATAAAACTAATAGATACACATCAAAACCTGATAATGTCCCGAAAGATATGAGTTCAGACGCATCAAAGTTCGTATAACTACCATCTTCAAGCAATATGCGATAATCGTGTGGGTTCGCGTTTTCAGGGATACGGATTACAATGCTGCCTGTGCTTTCAGTAATATTAGGGACAGTATACGCCGCCGCCCAGTCCGTTACGGCTTGTAATTCTGTGTTCCCGAAACTTGCACCTGTCGCGTGGATACCAGCGTTATCGCCTGCTGTCGCCCAAGTTTCTGTAGCGTCATACCTTAAATCACGCGTCAAGTTTTGTAAAGCACGGATAACACGGTCGTTCACGGCATTCTCAATAATCTGCCGGATAGTCGCTTCCGCAGCAGTTGTGCCGTCTGATAACTCTATGATAACAGTAGAGTTTAGCACTTGCTCCTTTGTAGGATCATCAGGCTCTATCAGCGTGCCTGTCGGGTCTGCCCTGTTCACTAATTTTGTCATCGTTCATCTCCTATACTTGCGAATTTCGCAACTATACGCCATAGACTTTCAGGTTATCACCGTAGACTGCCAAGTTATCACCGTAGACTGCTAACTGACCTCTGACGCGTTGGACTGCTAACGTTGTTACCGTCCGCGTTGTTACGAGCGAACGTCCTGCCGGGTTAGATGCCCACGCTTGCACTTCATACGCAGTAAGCCCTTTCAAGCCTCTAACGTTAACACGACTTCCGTCTGTCCACGCAGTAGTGCCTTGTTCTCTGTATCTAAAGGTTTGTCCTGTAGCGCGATAACCGGTTGGCGGAGATACTATCCTAACATCAAAACCGCCTGCTTGTGCTGTCAAGAATAGATCGGGACGGTTCGGCACGCCTATTATCTGTAGTTGTTGACTTGCCGACCAGTCGCTATTACCAGCGGCGTTTACCGCACGCATCTGTATCTCTATTTGCTTACCGATAGAACTCGTTTCAACTTCACTTGCGTAAACTGGTGCTATATTTGACTCCGCAGTTGTCCAAGTAGTTGCGCCTACGTCTCTAAACCGCCAATGATACCCTGTCAGTGGTAACACTGGACTTGTGGGTGCTACTGGGTCAACTTGAAAACTTAAAGCGTCGTCCCATACAAATGGGTGATATGCGATAGAGAATGTCGGCACTTGTGGCAACGGACGGGTTATTACAATCGTCTGCGTAGAAGCATACGCACTATCGCCAGCATCATTACGACTTCCGACTTGGACTTCATACGTCTTGCCAAGTTCGGATTGATTCAGTTTGAAACCGTATTCCGTGTCGAGTTCGGGTTGTGCGACGACAACTTGATTCGTCCAATCTGTTGTTCCACTCACACGATACCTAAACAACCAACGCGTTACCCCAACACCATCAGCATTAGGCGTAGGCGTGAAATTCACAGTCGTTCGGACTTGCGAATTCTCAACCTCGTAACGCAACGCAGAGAAAACAAATGTAGGAATGCCCGGACGCTGTGCTGGCACTACTCCAGCCATCGGTGTGGCAGACATGTATGTCGACCAATCGCTATACCCTGCATCGTTTTCGGAACGCACACGGATTCTGTATGCCCTATCGTTTATGAGACGATGTGATGATTGACCAGTCGTCCGCGTCTGAAGTATGTCTATAACTAACTGCGTGTCGGTGTCGCTGATGATCCTATGCGTCCCCGCAGCACCAAATCGGTCTGATGTGATGTTTTGCGATCCGTCTGCATCGGCAACCCAAGCAGTATCCGCAGCATTCCGTTCTTCTATCAGATACTCATAAGTAGGGTTTCTGACCATCAAAGGATCGTCAACTTTAGTAAGCGTCAATCGGATAGCTGCGTCATGTGCCTCAAGTGTGAATGGCGGCACTGCAGGCAGATTTGTCAACGGAACGACTTCTTTATACGCGCTCTCCGCCCCATCACCCACCACGTTATAGGATATAACTTTGACTTGATACTTGCGACCGACTTCAATGGGTTGGTTTTCCGTATATTGAGTAAAGATATAGGAACGTCTCGTCCCAATATCTATCCACGCTTGAGCCGACTCCCAAGCTGTATCCGCCTCATTTCTGATTCTAATCCTAACACTATTCCCTTGAACCCGACCACCAGTAGTCGGTTCTATGATGTCCACTTGTATAGCAGCAGGAAGTGCAGTAAGCACAAAGTCCGCTTGTCCCGGCACTTCGGTCGGCGGTGCCGCTTCTGCAACATCACACCCTTGGTCAACAATTGAGCGGACTATGGGTTCTGCGATCGAACATAAAAAATTTCTAATCATGGGGATGGTGTTTGTCTATCCAAATTTCAACGCCGGCTGTCGCTGTGACGAGCCGGTATTCAAATTTTCTTGTCGCTTTAAGATCGAACGTATCTCCGACATCCGACAACTCAACCTCTTCGCCGTTGTAGCGCACATTATTGAACGTGCCGTCAGGCGGTCGGATTTGAAGTTTCGCAGGGGCTGTCCCAGCAGCGGAACACGTCAACTGATACTCGCCGTACCAGTCTTTGTCGAGGATGTCTGCATCATCGGTTGCAGTTTGGTCTGATTTCAGGATAACTTTTGCCATTGTATCAGTTGCCAGAGTATCAGTTTCCAGTTTCCAGTTACGAGTTTCCAGTTACAAGAGGTTTTCGATAAAATCAGGTTTCTCTTAACTGGTTACTGGTTACTGGCCACTGGTGACTGGCTACGACTTCTCCATATCAGTTTTACTCAATTATAATGTAGGGCGTGAGGTGTCTATAAGGGGAAATCTGTAGGAAAACAATAGAATCACAATAGAATCACAATAGATTTGAGAAAAGCGGTGTTTGTGTCGTGGGCGGGCTGGAGAGATGCGTTGAACTTAACGTAATGGGCAAAACGTTAAGTTCATACAATCCTTCAGATTTTCATACCGAGTTGTGCGCCCATGAGTTGTTTGATGGCGTGGCGGAATCCCAAAACGGAACTGGATTTCATATTGCAGAGGTGTGGGTAGGGTGGGAGTTTCGGCTCTTTATCTGCAATGGCCTCTGGGTATCTCTCAATCATAAGGGAATCCCTGAGATTATAGGCGTGTTGTTTGGTTTTTAGCAGATGGAGTGCGACCTGTGCTTCTGCACCCAGATGACCGAATTCCGCTAACCATGATAGGAACGCGTCTGTGATCTCGGTGGTCTGGTATTGCACAATAGAGGTATCGATATGCCAGTTCGGTTCGCCGTTTTCATTGAAGAAATAGGTCGCGATATTCTGTTCATACGCTTGGTTTCCATAGACAGCTATATTCGCATCGTGCAGAAACTTCGCTCGGTGTGATGCGCCGACGAGATAACCTGCGAGTTTCTCACGGTTTCGTTGGCTACTGAGTCCACGGAGATGTAGGGGCGCATCCATACGCAACCAGTTGTCTTTCGTATCGACGGTATTCATCGGATGGATATCATAGTCTGCCACGCCCCAGCCCCAATTGTGCTGAAGGACGTGTCCAAACGGGAGTTTGATGTCGGCGGTTCTATCACTGCTCTGTCCGCGGAACGCCCAATAGCATAAGTCGATAATGCACACAGAATTGTAGGTGCTATTGAGGAATTCCGAGTTGACGATCTGCGTTGTCGCGTCGAGGATCGTGTTTTCGGGGAGGTCGAACCTTTTGAGTGCGGTTTTGATACGGTCTTCGGTGCCATCCTGACACGCGATAAAGAAATGTACACCTTTCATGACGAGATCGGTGTTATTGATGAGAGATGCGAGGGTCCAGGGTAGCATCTTCTCTTGCCAATCGATGTCGGTAGCGTTGACAGGAATAACGAGCGCGGTGTGATTGGCGGGGATGTACGGCACTTCGTATTCGAGCGGGCATTCGGGGAGTTGTGTGCGTAGATCGTTCATAAGAGTTATCCGTTTCCAGTACGGTTTTCTACGAAAACCTTTCGGTTAATAGTTGTCAGTTTCCAGAGTACCAGTTTCCAGTTACCAGTACGCTTCGCTTCCAGTTTCCAGTAAAGACGCAAGCGTTCAATAACACCTCTTTTCTTAACTGGCCACTGGTTACTGGGTACTGGTTACTGCTACGCGGGAAACATCGTGCCGTTTTGGATAACGAAAAGCCGGTTATCTTCAAAGCTGACCACGAGCGCGCCTTCGTTATCGGGATCGGTGAGCACGGCATCCACAGCGGACACACCGTCCTGTTTGTGGCTTTTATGTCCGTTTTTCGCATAGAAGTTCGGCTTATCGACGCATTCATACCAGATCGTCTGCCCTTGTGTCTCTGCGGCTGCCTTCTTCTTCGCGACATAATCCTTGACCTTTCCCGGCAAGACGGGTTCATATTCTTCAGGAACGTTCATTCGATTTTCCACTATGACCTCCTTTTTCTGCGTTGTGACACGACGCGGGTCTCCCTGTCAACTGCCTTTCGGATAACCTCTGTTTCGGAGATGTTCTGCATCCGCGCCATGATTTCTATATTTTGCTTCTGTTGCGGCGTGAAGTATTGGCGTTCCTCTTTTTCCGCTTGAACATCCCTATATTCGTCCAATGCGCGCCGGACGATCTCCACTTTTTTCAAACCGGTTCTCTCGGCTTCTTCATGCAGCCAGTCCAACTGCGGTTGCGTCATGATGAATGTTGCGGGTTTCATTTTGTTCGCCAATGTCGTCTCCTTGTCGGAAAGAATAGCAGTCAGCGGATTAGCCGTCAGCGGATTAGCCGTCAGCAGACAGCAAAGATGCAAGCGTTATAAAACTGCCTCGCAGTGAGCGTTCTCTTTGCTGAAAACCGAAGCCATCTTACCTATTATAGCATAAGCAGCCGATCCTTTCAACACCCCTATCTGCCTATTTTCTCAAATCTATTGTGATTCTATTGTGATTCTATTGTTTTCCTAACGAATTCCACTTCTGAATGCCATCAACTCCACATTATAATTGAGAGTAGCAAGAAAAGGGAAATGGAGACACTGAATTAGGTTCGTCAAATGACGATGCATAGATCGCCTCACAAACCTGTTTGAAACCTGTTTGAAACGTGTTTAAAGCATACATAAAGCATACATAAAGCATACATAAAGCATACATAAAGCATACATAAAGCATACATAAAGCATACATAAAGCATACATGGAGTGGGAAAAATGGCATACCCGATGGGTGAGGATATACGCAATTTGC
>MKWU01003346.1_pt1 | contig 21453 bp, 20 predicted proteins | sample 809101 | NCBI WGS metagenome assembly MKWU01 (sample SAMN05860141, study PRJNA318959) | sponge metagenome | host: Aplysina aerophoba | place: Slovenia: Piran, Adriatic Sea, Gulf of Piran | collected 2013-05-07 | reverse complement strand
AACCCTCCCCACTACTTCTACTACCACCGCGGCTTTGTGGACCATTCATATCCGAAAAAGCCGAGAGACTACCGAACGGTGCTAACCCGCTAGCAACCGCCAAACGAAACCCGGCGGCCCCAAGAGATTGCTTCTTCATCCGAGGCGTCCGAAACGCAGCTCCCAAAAACAGCCAGACATCCGTAAGAACGAACCCTCCGATGGCTTGGGGCTCCTATCCGGAAATAGTTGACTGCCAGTCTGCGTAGTCGATCAGTCGCACCAGTTACGAGGCGCCCGAGTGGAGGGTCTCCCACGACTCCTCGGTGTTTCCTCCACTGTTGGTCTCGGACCGCACCTGCAACTGCTATGCGTATACGGGGTGTTTGCCACCACCCCTGACCTGGGGGTTAATGGGGGGTTCAGGGAGGACACCACAGTTATAGGGGGAGGACACCACAGTTGCGTGAGCCCCCGTAAAGGGCGGGATCGGGCTTGGCGTGGCCGGTTTGTCGCCACCTAAAGATGGAACCGCAGTGGGGGGCTGGTAGGAACATGGAGGTCTGGGCTGCGGAGACACTCCTATCCATTCAGCAACTGTCGCATCCAGTCCGATAGGGCTGCTTGGATTTCTTCGCCAGCAGGGTCGAACCACCATCTCAACAGCAGCAACGAACCTAATAGCCACATCATGAATCCACTTAAGACCAAGGCCCATCTTTGCAGCGCCCTCTTGGTGGGAATGGGCGCATCGTCCAAAAAGACCCCTTCCCCAACTGCCGGGATCACCAACCTTGATCCTGCATCTGTCGTGGCGATCACCAAAGGAGGCATGTCCGGGTGGCGCCATCTACCCATGTCCGGCGAGTTGCCCTTGGGCTTGTTGCAATAGGAGTGAGCAGCTTGGAGTAGGCCGCAAGTGGTGTGACACCCTCGACGGCTAGGGCATCGACCATTGTCTGCCACATGGTCGACAAGCCGGCATCGACAGCGGCGTGGCGTGATCGGGTGGTTTCGCCTCGGCATCCCCTCTGCTCGGAAGCGATGTCCGCTAGGCCCGAACACCCCCGCCATAGGAAGCGACAGCACACCAGTTGGTTCGAGTTGACTCCGAGCAATGCGGGTGTACCACATGGTCGATGCCGTCTAGGAGGATGTAGATGGAAACGAGAATGCCGATCCAGCCGAGCGAGGCGAACAGATCGGGCAACCATCTCGGTTCGTCGAAGTCTGTTGTTGCCGGAGTAGCTGACCGGGGAAGCCTACGACTGCGAGGTTCCCCTTGAGGGTGACGGTGTGTTGGGAAGATTCTCCGCTTGCGGTCAGTTCGCAATCCTGGACAGCGAACGCAGTTCCGCTGTTATGGGCACCGCCAGCAGGTTCTTGGTCGGCGTACCGGTCGTGCTGACAGAGAACCGGTATTCTTTCTGATCCGCATAGTCGACACCCTTGAAGAATGGCACGGCAGCCGCACGACATTGCAGGGGGACCGCTTCGATGAAGCTTTGGGGACTGTTGGTGTATACGACCGGGCCGTGGTTCACATATACGATCCGCCTGGGCGGTGTTTGGGAGCGAAGCATCTCGTGCTGCAACCGGTGGAACGGATCGTCCAGCGACACTGTCGGGGGTGGCGAGAGTCGGGCGAAGGCGCTCCCGAGTTCACGAGCGAACTCAGAAGGCCCCCCGAGCGCTGTCATACAGTCGCCGTCGTAGTGGCCCTGCATCAGTGCCCGCTCCGACTGCGACCCCCGGCGGTAGGCGGTGCAATAAAGCCAGTGAGCGTCCGGTTGGTACGTTACCGAGCCCGACAACACAGCCTCCACCGTCAGGGTTGTATCTCCGATGGTGAAAGTCTGAGACCAAGATCCGAGCATGTCCACGGCCTCGGGGTTGTATTTGCCGAAATAGCTGTCCAAGGACTCCCGATACACTCCCTCGTCAGGGTCTTGGACACCGGGACCCTCACCTTCGTATCCTCGGTAGTACGGCGCGGTTCCTAGCTGCACCGATTCGTGGGTGGCAGGCGAGAACTGTCGCGGCGAGAACTTGACGATACCCTGCGACAGCCTGGGCTTCTGTTGCGGATCGAGATCAACGCGGCGAACGAACACAAAACAGGCGAAAGGCTTCGCTTCGACGAAAGCGGACTCGAGGCGAATCTGAGCACATCCCAAATGCTCTCTCCACTCAGGGGCGACGGCAATCTCAGCACGCATCCCGTGTTCGCGAAGGATCGCCACCATCGCCTCCCAATCAGAGCCGGGTGCTTCCACCGCACTCACTTGCACAGAACCATCATCCCCAGAATATTTTATGCCCTACAGGTTGCTGGAGCTCGCGACCCCCGTTGTTCGTTCGGTCGCCCTGGTCGGGGCCGGTGTCCCCCATCGTTCTCCAACTCCGAACCTTCGTCACCGATCTTCGCAGAGGCTTCGGGGGAGCAGGTTTGGCTCTTTGGACAGGTCGCTGCCCACCACGGCTATTTCCGAAGGGGAGGATGGTGCCCGATCCCGACGGACGATTGCAAGCTTCGCAATGAAAGGACCGGCGGGTGTGGTGGGTGGGGAAGCTGAACAGCTACGAGACTGCTTCCCCTTGCCCACCGTGTGCCGGGGCGGCTGCTAGATTGCGCCTGTCCTGCCGGCGCGTCTTGGGACAATAGTCCGGCACCATGGGCCGTAGGTGAGCATTCGGGTTGCACTCGGTGGATGGCTCGTTCGAGGGTCCTGGTGGTTTGGGGTTTGACATCTAGAGGGTTGTGCGGCGTGGTCAGGTGAGGAGTGTCGAACGCCGCTCCGGGCCTTGATGGAAGGGTTTCACTCCGCCGCCGGTCATCGAGATCGCCGGGCTCCGAAGGGTTGTCGCAGGCGCGTTGCAACTCTCGCTGCCCAACCGTGGGGTGGTGGGAATGGGGACTCTCCACTACCGCGGGCAGGGTGTGTCGGCGCGGGATTCGAAGCGGTGTTACAGGTGCGCGGCGCCTTTTCGCGGGCGCGTGTAGGGTTTTGCGCAGGTGGGATGGGGGGGGTGTCTGTAACGTGTTACCTGTTACTTCCCTGACGAGCGCAATGGTCGCGGTGAGCGCTGCGACTTGGTCTGTCAGGATGGGAGAGGTTGTCGGGTGCCCTGCCGGAGCTGGTCGGTGACGCGGCGTTCTTGGAGAGCGGTTTGGAGGAGTCGGTGTTCGGGTGTTGCCTTTCACTTGGTTGTTGATCGGAGGTGTTCTCGGGCATGTTCGGCGATTTCGGTTCTGAGGTGTTGGTGCAGTCGCCTTTGGAGCAGGGTGTCCAGGATGGTGAGGGTGGTTTGCTGGGTGTCATGGTTCTGGTTTCGTTGGGCTATCTGGGTGCTGGCGGGGATGCGTCTGTTGTTGGCTTTTTTGGTTTCAGGGTGAGATCCGGTCCCCTGTTTGGAGTTCGTTGCGTTGACTTCGGCAAAACAGCCGTATCCCTTGAGTGACAGGTTGCCTTCTTGCAGGGCGGTTTCCTATGGCTCCTCGGCGGTTTCGAGGCGGTCTTCGCCGCTGGTCTGTGGGACATCCGGCGCTGTTCCCGCCTCCGGGGCGACGGAACTTTGTCGTTTTCGCTGACGATGACACGCACGTTTTGGCAGGACGGGCACATCGGTTCCGGTTTCCGTCACCTGGATAGAGGTACCCGTTGCCGGGGTGGCTTTCGACCGGGGCGGCGCGGCAGACACCATGTGGTGGGTTTCCCGCCATTCCCGCGCCTCTGTCCGAATCGAGTTTCAGAGGTGGCGACCTCGTCGGCGCGGGACGGCATTGACCTGGGTTGAGGCAGTGACGAACGTTCCTTTACTTATGATAGTTCCTATAGTAACCCCGTTTATAGACTCTGATTAGGGCCAGTTATGGGCCGTATATTGGCACAGATAGCGGGCTGTTCAGGAAGAATTAGTAAACCGCTATCAGGCGTTTACTGAACGGGGTTCTTGGTCAAGTCAAGCACGCTGCGTAGGGGAGCGGCCCAGCTCAAAGGACCAATATCGATCTCGGTGCACCGGAGCAATCCGTCACCCCGCCGCCCTATAATTGACCTGCTAAGCGCCTTAGTCGTAATATTGGAAAAAACTGTCACGAACTAGAAAAAAGCCTTGACGAAGCATTATTATGATGAATAACAGCTACGAGCGAGAAGGGCAAACAAATGAAGCATTGGACAACCGCACTAATAGCAACATTCCTTTTGGCGGCGGCGTGCGGAAGCGGCACTGCCGTCACGGAAACGCCTGCTCCCGAGGTGATCATCGAGCGACCCTCTGTGAACACCGAGGCGCCCCCACTGCTTCTCACTACCATCACTGCTTTCCAAGAGGGAACCGAAACCACCGCAGTCTCCGAACCGCAGACCCCGACCACCACCCATGAAGTGGTGTGTCCCGAAGGCTTCGTCCCGATCGACGAGGTTGGGTGTTTGCACGTATCCGACGATGAGGCCGATGGCGCCACCGACGGGCTCGACGCTGAGGCACTGTCCCTGATCGACCCTGACGGTGGAGTTGCGGGTTCGGATTTGTTCGATGACGTGCCTGTCGGTCATTGGGCGGACGAGGAAATAGGGTGGGCGGTCGCCAACGGGTTGATGGATGGGGTGGCTGATAGGCGTTTCGGTGTTGGCGGGGTGGTGCCCCGCTGGGAGATCGTGACGTTTCTGTTTCGCCTGGCCGGTCTGTCCGGTATTGCCATGGACAGCGGAACTTCGGGGTTGGGGTCGGCCAGTTTCGATGATGTGCCCGCCGGTCATCGGGCGGACGAAGAGATAGGGTGGGCGGTTGCCAACGGAATCACCCAGGGGAGGGGCGACGGTCGGTTCGACCCGGGCGGGTCGGTGAACAGGGCGCAGATCGTGACGTTCCTGTTTCGCCTGGCCGGTCTGTCCGACATTGCCATGGACGCCGGGGTGCTGGGGTCGGCCAGTTTCGCGGATGTGCCCGCCGGTCATTGGGCGGACGAGGAGATAGGGTGGGCGGTCGCCAACGGAATCACCCAGGGTGTGGGCGGAGGCATGTTCGACATGGGTCGGGTGGTGACCCGTGTCCAGATCGCCGCGTTCATGTTTCGGGTGGCAAGTGCCGTGAAACCAGCCGATTCTTCGGTGGTGGGGGTTTCTTCTTCGTTGGAGCGGTGCGCTTCTGCGGGGCAGCCCGGCAGTGGCGTGTTGGCGGTTCTTACTGGTACATCCGCCGGGGGTTTTTACGAGCCGATTGTGGGGCCGGGCGGTTCTTGCGAGCGGATCATGGAATGGTGGGAACAGGCCCGCCGGGCAGAAGCGCAGCGTATCGACCGTGGGGAATACCCATGCGAATACGATTCGCCGCCGGAGGGGTACGGCCCCGGCGAAGCGGGCGAAACTCACGGTACCCCCTATTTCGTGGGATGCTGGCCCCTGGATATAGCGCACGACGCTTCGGGGGAGCAGGTGTATCCGCCGAACAGCCCCCCGTTCGTGGAAGCCCTATGGAACTGCTACAAGGGGGCGTTGGAAGGCTCGCCGCCCGGCTTCGACGGATACTGGTGGCCCACGATAAACGATTGCCACGACGGCCTGTTGTCCTATGGACATCCGATGCGTGGTATGGGCATCGACCCGGCATGCGCCGCCGAGTCGTACACGCGCCGAGTCGCCGAGCTGCTGATCGGAGAATACCCCACTGACGACGGCCACCCCCAGCCGCACTCGTGGTACTACGCCGGGCCGAACTCGTGGACCGAGTGTTCCACCCGCGCCGAGCGGATGGTGCCAGACACGGGCCAAACATTCCAGCAACGATGCCTAGCGGTGATAGCCGCCGCCGCTAAAGACCCGCACACCGCTGAGAACATCGAGCGGCAAGCCGCCGTTTACGGTTTGGAACCCGATGTCTATCTGACCGAATGGGGAAACATCGTATGCGGCGACTGGTCTTTCGAAACCGTCAAAAACGCCGAAATAAACGGTGTTCCCCTGGAAGGCAATGTTTTCATCGCTTATTGGCATGCCGGACCGGAAGCGCAATGCCACCAACAGGTGATCCTCAACCTCGCGGAATCCTACCTACGCGGCGGCACCGACGCCGTGCCAGCGGTCCGATTCTGCTGATGAACACCCAAGCGTGTCTCTGTTTGCGGATCGCACGGGAATGTCCCCGCGGGGGAGCGTTCCGATGAGCCAACACGCCCGCCGCCGCCGAAACACCAAGTCCATCTTATGGGCCGCGATCGGGGTGCTGGCGCTCGCCTTTCTCTTGATCGTCGGGAGCCGCACAGCAGAGGCCCATCCAGCTTCCTGCTCGTCATGGGATCATTACGGCCAATGCGAAGGCTACTCACATACCCCCCACAGGCCACCTCGCACCACGCGGCCGCGCACCACCAAGGCGCCCACCACCCGGCCGCGGCCCACCGGGTGTCAGGGCAACATGTGCCGCCCACCCGCTCCGACCACCAGACCCCCGGCTACGCGGCCTCCGGCCACCCCCCCCCCCCAGCCCCCCGCCCCCCACCCACCCCCCACCACAACCCCCCCCCCCCCCCCCCCCCCCGCCCACCCCCCGGCCCCCAAGCCCCCCCGCACCACCAGGCCACCCCGCACCACCAAGCCACCCCGCACCACCGCTCCACCCCGCACCACCGCACCACCCCGCACCACCTCCGCCGACACCAAGCCACCCCGCACCACGCGGCCACCCCGCACCACGCGGCCACCCCGCACCACGCCACCCGACCAGTACGTCGGGTGCGGCACTGGCTTTCAGCTCATAAATGGGAAATGTAGACCCATCCCCACCAACAACCCCGTCAAGTGCGGCACCGGCGAGAAGCGGGAGGGTGACGGGTGTGTGCTCGATCAGCACTTCAACCCTAAAAAGTGCACGGGTGGCTACCGCTACAGTCCGCAGTCGGGAACGTGTATCGGCAGCAGGAACACCTGCCAGGACGGGCAGGGCGCCGGCTGCGACGGCGACCACGGCACACGACCATGCGAAAGTGCCTACGAGCATGACTTCGGTGACGGTCAGGGCTGTCGTGTCAAGCAACGGTCAGACGACCCTATCCGGTCGGCTGCCTGCCCGTCCGGGATGGTGTTCTACTCGCAGATAGGATGCGACTGTCCCGGCGGCTGTCCCGACGGTAACGGTGGAAGGATCCAGCGCAGGCCGGGCGATCCGCCTCCTGCTACCGCTCCCCCGACCACCCAGGACCCGCGGTGTCCGATCGGTCAGCACAGACACGCCAGCGAGGGCTGCCACTCGGCCACGCCGCCTCCCTGCCCGGTTGGACAAGGGTTATCGGGTCATCACACATGCCGGCCAACCACGACCACTCGGGCTGTCACGACCACCACCCAGGATTCTCGATGTCCCGCGGGTGAGCACTATCACGCGTCCCACAAAGTGGGTTATTACCCGTACACAGACACCTGCCACGAGCACGAACCCGAACCATGCGTGACGGGCTATCTGTATACCTACCTGGCCCACGACAAAGACGACCCCTCCGTACATGTCAAAGTGATAGTCCCGCCGTGCGGCACCGACCATCCCGACCCCACCGGCGACACCTGCCCGACCGGGTATCACTACCACGCGGTTCCCGGCGAGTGCCATCCCGACCATGTCGTCCCGTCATGCAACCCACACCCGAGAGCCGTGATCTACACCGTGCACCTGCCTCAGCACTCGCCCGACGACCACGCAACCCGAGCAGCCGCCCGTTGCCCGATCCCCACCACCACTACCACTACTGCTCCCACCACCACCACCACCACTACTGCGGCGGTGTCGGGATTGACCTGCGGAGCGATACCACAAAGCCAGCTGGACCTGGTGAAAAGCGTTTACGGGTGGGACTCCGCCTTCAACTATCCCTCCACCGTCAAGAAAGGCACCGCCCTGCCTCAGGGAGGCGGCACCAACAGCCTGTTCATCACCTCCGACAAGATAAACTCGCCAGGAGCGGCCGAGCCTCAAATATGGCCGGTGTACCCCTCCACGCCCTCATTGGTCACCGACGGAGGAGGGTGCGTATGGGAGGCGATGGAGGTACGCTCGGTATGGAAAGAACTCAAGATGTGGAACGCCGCGGACCGTCTGCTGATCGGCCGGGTGAAGCCCACGTTCATCACGAGATGGGACAGGCTCTCCACCGTCCAGAAGGACATCCTCAGAAACGGCCACCACCATCTGAAAAGAGGTATCCCCGATACCTTGGGCGCCCATAACTCCGATACCTTGGGCGACTGTCCGATGAACACTCTCGATCCCCGAGGCGACTGCGCCTTCTACCTGCCGCACCCGGGCGTGTACGCGTGGCAGCTGCAGGTACGGTTCGAGACCGACAGCGGAGGAACCACGGAGGAGTCCTGGGAAACCCTCCACTCGGGTACCTCCTACCTGGTGCGATTCATCGACTACGCCGACTGGCAGTCAACGATCTCCGGCTGAGCCCTGAGCCTGTTTTTCGCTTGGGGGCGAGTTGGCGGTTCGGGGGCATGGCCTGGGGGCAGTAACTGGCCATACTGATTGTCCCCATCAAGCGTGAGCCCGCACGCATGCTTATACGGCCGGGTGCGGCAGGTAGAAGGTGCAATCATCCTCGGGGTTGGGGTGTCGCGAGTCGCTGGTTGGGGTCTGGCGGAGGAGTGGGGCGAGGCGCAGGTTGCTGGACTAGGGCTTGGGCCGCTTGGCGAAACACATGCTCTCGAACGGGTATTTGCGGCAGGTCATCGGCTGACCGGACAGTAGCCGTGCGGGAGCGTCGACTCGTTGGCCCCACAAAGCGCCGGTGTTCGTTGACCATGACCGTTTCAGGGAACAGGTATTGCGATCCAGCCAACAGTGGACCGTCCGGGGACACTGTTACAGTTCATCGGGTGCTAGCCCTTTGGAATCTGTTTCTGACATGATGCCCACCGCCTCAGAGCACGACCGGTACGACCCGGCTTCCGACCCTGTCCTGTGTGACCCCTATCAGGAACCGGACCGCCATTGGAGGTTGGACACTTACGGGCGGGCCATGCCCGGAGAGCCGCTCCCCGGGCGGCGCCCTTCGTTGGTCGCCAGGTTCGTTCCCGACGACACCAAAACCCCCGGGATGCAGCAAGAGTGGGATTTCGGATTGGTTGAGCAGAACCTGATCGTGGAGGCCATTCGGAGCAAGGTCAGCGAGTGGCGATCAGATGAATATCCAAAGGTCACCGGGATAACTCGGAAGCTGCTGATCCACTGGGCCGACGAGGGGCAGTGCCTCCTGCCCCCGTTCTTCGCTCAGAGGGAGGCCATCGAGACGATGATCTGGCTGCGGGAAGTAGCCACTAGGAGTACCCCTGAACGCCGGGAAATAGAGGAGTTGTCTCGAGAGTTCAACGATGGGATCGTCCGCTACGCGGCGAAAATGGCGACAGGTGCGGGCAAGACCGCGGTTATGGGAATGCTCATCGCCTGGCAGACTTTGAACGCGGTCTCTACCACTCGCTCTCGGAACTTGCGACACGGGCAACGTTTCGCGGTGCTCACTCCCGGCCTGACCGTTCGGGAACGACTACAGGTGTTGGTACCAAGCCACCCGAACAACATCTATAAGGAAATGGGGCTTGTGCCCCGAAACCTGCGGGGGCGCCTCAACCATGCGCGGGTGAAGATCATCAATTTCCAGGCTTTCGCCCGCCGGGATCTGCTAGGCGGCAAAACCGTCGTCCGTGACGTACTCCGAGTAAACAAAGACCAAGGCCGAGAAGACCCGCAAGCCGCCGCCGAGAGGGTCTTGCGAGAACTCACCCGAGGCAGTGCCTACGGAGATGTCGTGGTTATCAACGACGAGGCTCACCACTGCTGGTTGCCGAGCGAGCAAACCACCCGCGCCAAAAACAAGGCTGGTCCCGCGTCTGTGTGGTTCAACGCTGTCCGGGCGTTGCGAGACGCCGGGCACCTCGGACGTAGAACGGCCGATGGTGGGCAGGAGTCGGTGGTTTATGACTTTTCTGCCACTCCCATGTGGATCGGTACCACCGCGCGGAAGAAACCAAGACTGTTCGAGTGGGTAGTGTCCGACTTTCCGCTTATGGACGCTATCGAGTCGGGAATGGTGAAAGTACCCAGAGTGCCGATAGACGACGACACCGAACAGGAACAAACGGTGTGGCGCAATCTCTACAGCAACACCTACCCCACGACACTCAAAGACGACGCACCCCCACCTCAACCCTTGTATGGCGCAGCGAGAGCACTGTACGCAGATTATGTGCATACCCACACCGAGTGGACAAACGCTGGGCTGCTCACCCCGCCGGTGATGATCGTGGTCGCCAACAGCATTTCCAACGCCGGGAGGCTATTCAACTGGATCGCTGGTCATGAACGAAACGGCGGCTTGCCGGTGCCCGGCAACCTGTCTCTTCTGTCCAACGTCGACGAGAACGGGAAGTGGTACAACCATCCACGAACGCTGCTTGTTCATTCACAGATCGACGAGGGCAGAGACGAACTCTCGGACGCGGTTGGGAAACTGGCCAGGCAGCAGGTGCAGCGCTACGCCGAGACCACTACTGACAAGCTTTTGGCCAAGCGTCTCTTAGCGATAAAGAAACCCGGCGAGGCGCTCCGGTTGATGATGAACACGGTCGGCACCCCGGGACAACCGGGCGAACAGGTTCGCTGTGTCGTTTCTGTCGATATGCTCACCGAAGGCTGGGACGTGAGAACCGTCACTCATGTTCTCGGGTTTCGCAGGTTCGGCACCCAACTTTTGTGCGAACAGGTCACCGGGCGGGCGTTGCGCCGCTCCAGCTACGAATCGTGGCGGAAAACCGAAGACGGTCGGCGGCTGCTCGAACCTGAATACGCGGATGTGGTCGGAGTTCCGTTCGAGTTCATGCCGGCGGGAAGCAACGGCACCCCTAAACCACCCAAACGCCGACATGTGGTCGAGTCGTTACCCGACCGCGAGCACCTTCGGATAAGTTTCCCAATAGTCGAAGAATATGTGCCTGTTCCCCCTAGGAGACGCATCGAACTCAACCCCGACAACGTGAGCCGCTACGACGCCAGCGCTGCTTTGTTTCCCTCCATAACCGCTCTTGCCGGGGTAACTGGTGAAGAAAAGCTAATGACCGAGTCCGAAACCACCGAAGCGACAGCAAAAGTCGAACTCACCGCGGCGCTGGTGCGAACCTTCAGCAACAACCCCGACCACGCCTCGTTGACCAGAGGGCACCTGTTCCGAGACCTGTACCGGGCAGTCGGCGAGTGGATGAACCACCCGAACGTGTCATGTCCCGACCCGAAACTGCTGCTGGCCTCCGACCATGAACAAAACGTCATTGAAGCGATCCTGGCGGCCTGCGAACTTCTCCCCGAAACCAATCGCGGAGGGTGGACCGCCAGGTTGTCCTACCCTCCACTAATCGACACTGGGAATGTCAGATTCGAGACCGCCATGGAGCACATCCACAAGACCGTAAGGTCCGAATTGAACCTGGCGGCCTGCGACACCGGCTGGGAACTGCGCTGCGCCGAGATCTTGGACGATCATCCGCATGTGACAGCGTGGACCCGCAACTACATCCAGTTGGGATGGACTCTCCCATATCACTACAACGGCGCTTGGAGGCCCTACCACCCCGATTCGTAGCCCGCCTGGCCGACGACACCCACCTCATAGTCGAAGTCAAGGGCCAACCCGGTCCTAACTCGGAAGCCAAAAAGAGATACACGACGGAATGGTGGATACCCGCGGTAGCTGGAACGCCGGCTCTTCCGCATCGCCGGTGGGCATTCGTGGAACTCACCAACAAGAACACCATGAGAGACGAGTTGTACCAAACCATCCGCGATCTGATAGGGAAGGGAAACCCATGACTCCCCAGGATTATTATCGCCACGACAGCGCCGATCGGCTCAACCTCCCCACCGAGGAAACCCCCGCTGACCCTGGCCGAGTTCAAACAATCCGCTATCAGGCACCCCGCCGCGAGGGAACCGACCCGGTGCTGGCCTGGGACCGCGGCGACGGCGGGGAACACAACGGGCCGGTGCTGTCCGTCCGCGAAAAGGTCCACCCGCAGGCCTTTGTTGACCAGTTCAGAGCAGGCCAACGCGGTACACCTCTCAACCTGTTCGATGATTACAACGGTTTTCCCCCGGACAAAGACATTTTCGAGCACTATCAGCATCGCCACAACTGGCAGAACAGGCTCATCCACGGAGAATCAGCCCGGGTGATGTCCTCTCTCATCACCCGCGAGCAAATGGCCGGGAGGGTGCAAGTGGTCTACTTCGACCCGCCCTACGGCATCCAATTCAAATCGAACTTCCAAGTCTCCACCAACAGTTTGGCCACCGGAGACAGCAAAGACTATGTCCCGGTCGGAGATCCCGCCACGGTACAGGCCTACCGCGACACCTATAACAATGGTGTCCATTCGTTCCTGGATGCCATGCTGGAACGGCTGTTGCTCATCCGCGAGCTCCTAGCAGACACCGGAAGCATGTTCCTCCAGATCGGCGACGAAAACGTTCACCGCCTGGCGTTGCTATGCGACGAGGTGTTCGGACCGGAAAACAAGGTGGCCACCATTACGTGGAAACCCACCGGGTCTTCTTCGGCCAAGATGCTCTCTCAAACGGCCAGCTATCTGCTCTGGTACGCCAAAGACCAAACCCGGGCCAAGTATCACCAACTGCACGAACAACTCGACCGAAAAGGACTCATTGAAAAGTGGGGCAAGAGTTTTTCTCCCGCTCAAATGGAACTAAAAGACAAAGACGCAGGGAACGTGTTCACGCGGGGTCTTACAGCTGAAGAGAAACAGGATCCCAGCAGAATCCCCGACGGTGCCCGCATATACCAGGCAATGCCCCTGACTTCTCCAAACGCAACGACTGGAGGGACCTGCGAATACGAATACGAGGGTGTCAAATACCATCCGGGATCTACGAACCATTGGAGGGTGTCCACACCTGAACAGGAGAATCCCCGAACTGGCTACAGAGGTCAGCGAACCGGGGACAAGACTTTCCGAGGCGACCCGGAGGGACCTTGCGGACTGGACCGGCTCGCCGAACTCGGGCGACTGGTAGGCACCGGGCCCGGTGGGTCTTTAAGGTGGAAAAAGTACGAGGAGGAAGACCTGGGACGGCGGATCGACAATGTCTGGCACCAGGTGATGAGCCCAGGCAGAAACAAACGCTATGTAGTTGAAACCGCCGCCTCAGTAGTGGAGAGATGCATCCTCATGACTTCCGACCCGGGTGACTTGGTGCTCGACCCCACCTGCGGTTCGGGGGTCACCGCCGATGTGGCCGAACGGTGGGGACGGCGATGGATCACCATCGACACCTCTCCCGTGTCGATCGCCATAGCCCGCCAAAGGCTCCTCACCGGCGTCTACCCCTGGTGGAACCTCGCCACAGAAGCCAATACTTCCGACCCGGCGGTAGGTTTCGACTGCCAAACCTACTCGACGGTTTCCGCGGGGACTCTCGCTTATGACACAGTCAACGACCCCAAAAACACCAAATATCATGTAAACCGGCCCCGTGACAACCGCAAGAAACTACGGGTCAGCGGACCCTTCACGGTAGAAACCGAATCTCCCTACTCCTACGCTCCCTTCACCGACCCGCAAGTCGAGACAGACGACCTGGGCCTGGCCAACGCAGAAGACCGCACCACCGTGATCGAGTCTCTCAACGGAACCGCCGTCAGATACCCCGACGGGTACGAAGTGTTGGAGATAACCGAACTTGAACCGTGGCCAACCGGCCGACTCACAACCCACGCCGCCCGATGCCAATCCAAAAGCCGCGACACCGAGTTCATGGCAGCTGTTCTGGTCGCCGCTCCCGATTCAACAGTCGAAGCCCGGCAGGTGTCCCGAGCCGTTTCCGAAGCCAAACAGCACCTGCCCGACGAAAAAGACCTACATCTGATAGCAGTCGGCTGGGCGTTCGCACCAGACATCGAACGCGCCTACCGCAACGTGCCAGTGCTACGGATACAAGCACACCGGGACCTGCTGATCGGACAACTCCAAGACTCCCAAGAAAACTCCTCATACACGCTCCTGGGCGAACCCGACCTGAGAATCCACCAAGAAGGCCAGGATCAGATCTCCGTAGAAATCCTCGGGTACAACACCTACGACCCAGCCACCGGAGGAGTGAAAATCGGCAACCCGGACGAGATAGACGCGTGGATGATCGACACCAGACACAACGGCGAGTCTTTCTTCTCTCACCTCATCTACCTGCCCGTCGCCAGACCCAATAGGACTAGAGGAAAGCCGGACCGTCGGCTGCAGGCAATCCTCAACCGCCTGAAAATATCCGCATCGTCAGATGCCATAACCAACATCACCTCTACCCGATCCCAGCCGTTCACCACCACCGAAAAACCCGTAGCCGTCAAAATCGTCACCACCACCGGCGCCGAAATGACCACAGTCATCCCCACATCCCAAATAGCCGACACCGCCAGAAACTGACAACATCCAAGAGCGAAGGGCAACCCATTGGCCTTGTGTATCGGCAACTTCGTCGTCGTATCAGCCCCGCGACGGATCATTACAACCCGCCCCTCCCTCTCGGTTGGATTCGGGTGCGGTCCGAGAATCGGATACCGACAGGGTACGATAACCAACATGGCAGGGGGACCCTTCCACCTCCGGCCCTGCATTGCGGGTGTAATCACAATCATGTCAACCCAAAGCGTTCTACGGATACCAAGAAGACCGCGGGAAAGGCAGACTAGACCGAATTGCTAGAGCTTCCGTATCTTCTCCCAGGCAGTGACGATGCGGGCTCCGTGATAAAGGGTGTTTGAGGAGGAACGGATTGAGGGCACGGAAGCCTCCCCGGACTTCGCTGTTCCCTCCTAGGGTCTGTCCATCTCATCCTCGCGCGGCAGGGACCTCCTCTGTCACTTCCCTAACCGCTCCATGTCCCTCTTGTTTGAGGCGACTCTCGAATTCCTTCGAAGTGGTCTTGGACTGAATTCAGATCGACGGCGCCAATAGAACGCAGCAAGGACAAGCTAGCGTCAGCAATGGCCTTTTTGTCGGTGGGGGGCTTTATGAAGTCCACAGCAAGCCAAAGCACCCAACCAACCATTCCTCCCAGATGGTTGAGCGACAACAAAGCACCAACTTCCTGAAAGTAGCCGCCCAGCGTTGGCAGGCTGAAGGGGTTGTGATTCTGCGGAGATGTCTCAGGATTGACGTGTACGAACTGCCTGCTCAATAGACCGTATGTGTCCTGATCCATAGGTAACGGAAGTGGGAGGTCTTCCAGCAGGCGGCGAACCTTTACCGGACTGAACTCCTTGCGTGCCACCTTCTCGGAGGCATCTTTCCACTTCTCATGCGACTCCGGAGACTGCACGAATAGGCATGCAAGGTTGGCTGTCTCTCCGATCTGCCGAACCAAACCGAGCGCCTCGTCGTAGTAGCCCGTTCTGAGCAAACCAAGAGCGGCGCGGGTATTGCTCGCAACCCTTCCAACCAAGCGTTCTTCAGCATGAGTGCCTTTTCTGCAACCCCACCAGCAAGAGGCTATGCGGTCCAGGTAAGAAAGGGCAGTGCCAAGAGCGTCCATCGTTTGAGGAGCCTTGATTCCTGCTTGGGGGAGCCATTCGTCGAAGCTCTCGGCGCACCGATGCTCTTGGTCTCGGACGACCTTCAGAAAGTCGCCACCTAGAGGAAGATTCAGTTCTGTTTCAATCACTCTGCGGGCTCCTTAGCACCCATCATCACTCTCATCCTCTCCCGAGGCGTGGTCATACTCTTTTCTGTGGTGATTGCACAATCCTCTCATGTCTGGAAAGTGGCAATCGGGACAGTCCCTCCATAGGCACACCATCTCTTCATCGCACCACAGACCAAGATGGAGACGACCTATATCCAGCAGTCGATCAACTTCTGTAGGGTTTGTTGGCTGACCTACCCGATGTTCTGCCCAGAGCACCATGACATAATCTGAATTGTCCGTCCAGAACTCGCTTTTGCACCCAGTGCACCAGAAGCGGTGAGTGGAACGCGACGGACTGTGTCGACGTAAGAACCCGTAGCGAAACTTGCAGTCGGGCATGCTCCCATGTGTTCTTACATACAGGCCTTTTCTGTATTTACTCCTGTCTCGGGCCATTCCCTCTCTTTGGTGGGCGGGGTTCATGGTAGCGATCTCTCTTCGAAATCTGTTAGGGAGGGGGCCGATCACAAAAGGGAGGTCTTGCTCCTGGCCAAGACATGACGTCCCGTTCGAAGGTACTTCTTGACTCCGATTCAGTCGCCTGCCCGGCGGCGCTAGTGCCCCATCAGCTAAAAGGTCTGGGCAGTCGGCACTAACTCAAGTCTGCGCCGAGCGGGGATCACCAGATGGCACCTACCCAGGTTTTTGGCAGACGTGATGTCGTGGGAGAGGCTGCGGTAGAGCAGTTGTCGGAGTTGGATTGTGGTGGAATCTGTAGCGGCGGAGTTCGGCCAGTTCCTTGGCGTGCATCTAGACGCGGCACCTGGGGTCATCGCACATGCCAGCGATCTCGATTTCTCTGTCGGTTCTCTGTGTGCTCATGTTGTACTGGTGTTTGGAAACCGGGTTTAGTTTACGGTGGGCTTACCACGCGCTGTTTTGTTGACGGGCCTCGGTAGGCGCGCCCGCGTGCGCGAGAGAAGAGCGGGGGAGCACACCAGCCGTGAGGTCAGGAGATACAGCGGCAGTGGGAGGCGGGCACACGGTCACAGCCGGGCGGGTGCATTGGCGTTGTGGGTGAGACAGCGTCCACTGGTTGCGAGGTGTCGGGCAGGACCGCCGGCTTCGCGTGTACCGGACAACTACGCGGTTCCTCGCTGTTCACAACTCCGATGCCCTGTCTCGCTGCTCGGCGATATCTTCGCTCTTCTCAGCAACAATTTGTCAATGTGGTCCTGCCTGTCTCTATAAACCACAGCAGGTCACACCAGAGGAATACCATTGAGCAAGCACCTTGGATGCAGGCCAGGTGTGCTGTGATCACCCAGGGAGGCGACCCTTGATTGTCAGAATGTCAAGAGACCCCGAACGCCGGTGGGACGAACTGCTGATGCAGAGGTATCTGCCCGTGCATTGGCGGTTCCAAGAGTTGCTTGGATATCCCGAAGATCGTTCACTGGATGGCATTCACCAGTGGTGTGTGGCTGTTCAGAGTGCCATCCGCGAGATCCTGGGTCATGACCACGAACGCTCCCAGGACATGATGCAAGTTCGGTCGCGGCTATTCCAGGCACAAGGGATAGTCGGTTGGAGACGGGAGCAGAAGATGAGACGAGAGGTGGGGCATTTGCGAGCGCAAACTTTCGGCATCCTCTGCCTAGCGGCTGAAGAGGAAGCGGAGGACAGAATGGCGATGAGAGTGGTGGCCCTACACCCTTGGATAGCGGAACCGGCCGCTCCCAGGTTCAACAGCGACCGGCATGCGGCTGTGTCTATGGCGGCCAGCAACCTTGAAACCAAATGGAGAGAGCGTCTTGGAGTTGACCAAATGAGCTTCGGCTTCCTTGCGGAATCATTCGATCCGAAGAAAACACCCACCGCCAGTCATCCAGCGCTTCGGTTACACGGATACACCAAAGGCACAGCCGACTTCGAAAGTGCACACAAGGGAGCGGAACTGATGGCGAAAGGGTGCGTGAAGGGTATCCGCAACCTTCACGCACACCGAGCCGATGTGCCGATTTCACCCGGTTACGCCTTGGAAATGCTCGGCTCTCTGAGCTTGATTGCCCGATGGGTAGCCACGGCCGAGGTCGTCCCTCCAAAACAGGGATCCTGAGATGTTGATGCCTACCAGCAGGCCCAAGGTCGCGGCCATCGGGTTGAACGAAGACCAAGCGGTATCCATAGGGCCATTATGCGGAACCCTACGAACAGCTGAATCCGTAGGACCCGAGTTTGGCGGGTGGTTTGGTGTTTTACCAGGTCAGAGTGCATACGCGAAGAAGGTGTTTCCACTACATTCGGTGTTTGAGGCCGGTGGTGGGGTTAGGTGATGGTGGCTTTGTCCCAGGTGCGGGTGTCGACGCCGATAGCGGCGAGTGCCCGGGTTTGGAGGGGGGTGCGTCGGGTGGTGAGCGTGATCTGGTGGTTGTTGGTGGTCAGTTCCACACGGCGGACGCGGTGGAGTTGTTGGAGGGCCCGTGCGGCAGTGAGGTGTTGGTGTTCGAGGTCGGGATCGCGAATGTCTGCTGTGGTGAGAGCCTGGGTGATGAGCGTCTCCGCTAGGGCGCCGTACACACAGACTGCGACGTGACCGCGGACTCGTTTCTCGCTCCAGTGTCTCACCGGTCGTAGTCGTAGGAAGTCTTTGAGCACCCGAAAGCGGGTTTCAACTGTTTGCAGTTGCCGATAGGCGGCCACGACTTCGGCGGTGTCGGCTTGTGCGGGTGTGAGGCTGGTGGTCAGCACATAGCGACCCGCCAACAGCTTCTCATATGCTTGGGCTTGTTCGTTGTAGTGGTAGAGAAACCGACCTGGTCCGATTTCGAGGTCGAACAGTCGCCCGACCCGCCCGGTGTCGAGGATGCGTTGGGCGGCTCTCCCGATCTTGGCAGGGTCTTTGAGTCTCCCCGAGCGGACGCGATGTTCCAACGCCAACAACCCGGTTTCGGCAGCGGCGATTAGTTCGGTGATGCGTTGGGTGTCCCGACGGGCACGAGCGTCGGACTCGACCACCACCGTGCGGGTCCCATCGGAGAGGGTGACATCCGCGGCCCTGCAACCGTGTTGGGGGATCTGCACCCACACCGTGTCCTGGTCAATATTCGAAAGGGTTTGGGCGGTGATCGGATCGCGGTGGAGTCTGGTGGCCATCAGGTGATCAAACCCCGCTTGGGTGACCGTTTCCAGGTTAGATGCTGATATGAGACCCCGGTCTGCGACCACACAGATCCTGCCCACCGCGAACCGTTTCGCCAAATCGTCTAACACGTCGGGTAGGGTGGAGGCGTCGTTGGTGTTCCCCGAGAACACGTGATGGGCTATGGGGATCCCGTCTGTGGTGCACAACAGACCGATCACGATCTGGGGCCTGTCCGGGCGATGATCCCGCGAGTATCCGAACACCCTGGACGGAAACCCTTCGGACTTGTGGGTGGAACCTTCGAAATAGGTGGACGTCAGGTCGTAGCACACCAGCCGCAGGTTTAGGTTGGTCAGGTTGCATTACTGCCGGTAAAGGTGCTCCTCGGTCTCTTCTTTGACGTCGGCCACGGCGTCCAGGGCACGGTAGTACTGGTCCAACGACGGCGCTGACCACCCTTGGGGCATGACCACGTCATGTTCTGTCCATTCGGGCAAACGACGTTTCGAACAGGGGGCCACCAGTCGGTTGGCCACCATCGCGAACACCGCATGTTCCAAAACGTCGGCGCCTCGCCTCTTGCCCACATCGGCGAAGAACCCCCCAAGACCCAGCTGTTCCCACACCGCAGCCGCTGCTGCTACCGCTCCCACCGCCGGTGCTCCCTCGGACGCCATCCCCTCGACGTCGATGCGTTGTTTGTGCAGGTGGCGTTCCAACGCGGCGATGATCCGTCCCAGTTGTCCCGATTCGCGCAGTGCGGTGACTTCTCCCAAGCGCAGCAGGGTCCGATGGCCGATCTTCGACCCCTTGCGAACCGTTTCCACCAACGACAAATACTCGTAAACCTTGTCGCCCCTCCTACGGCGGGTCGTCTTAACGAACACACCCCACAATAATAGCACCCCGATCCCCGAACCACCAACAACCTGCCGCCCCTACAAAATGGTGCAGAAGGAGCACCTCACAACACAAAACCCCAGGTCAACACACCAATCGCCTCCCACCAAACCCCCTCACCCGCCAAACTCGGGTAGGAGAGTATGTCCAAGAGTTCAGTTGGACCGAGACGGACATTGTGTGGCTGGTTTGGGCCTTTTCGGGCGCGCTAAAGCCGACAGTAAGGGTTTACTGTCGGCGCTTGGGTGCGGCTGAGGTGTTAGCCGGGCGGTGCCCTGGGGGTGAGGCTGCCCGTGCTGATGTTGCGGCGGGTCGGCTGGTGGCTTTTGGGCCTGGCCGGAGCGGCGGGTGTGTCGGTTTGGCTGTCTTCGATCTTGACGGTTTGTTCGACGTTGTGAGCAATGGCTAGTGCCAGCACGCCGATGGTGTGCGCCGCCGGACCGAAAGAGCGGCACCGTCCGGGTTTGAGTCCGCCTTTGATTCTTGACCATGGAAATGGTTTTCTCGCGGATGCTGACCGTGACAGTATTGTTCGTTTTTGGTATAATAAATTCCAAGCGAGAAGAGGCACAGTGAGTCCGATAGAGGTATCTCCCGATGAGAAGGTGCCGCTTTGGGTGGACCGAGAAACCGGAATGATCCGGATCGTGGGCAGCCGACTGAAGTTGCAAAGCGTTATAGCGGTGCTGCACGAAGGCTACAAGCGGGCCACTGATGTCGTGGCCATATATGACACTTTGAGTCTTGACCAGGCCCAACAGATCATAGATTGGTACCACACTCGTAGGGCAGAAGTGGATGAGTACATGGAATGGAGCGAACAGCAAGCGATAGCTGTCATGGACGAGATCGCTCCGTATGTGGATGGGAATACGCGATCAAGAAAGGGCCTTCCGTACAGGTTGCCGAAAACGCAACCCGCGTAGAGTTTCATGACTCCCATCCGGTTCGTCACGGACGAGGACTTTCACGGCTACCTGACCGAGGCCCTGCCAAGGCTGGCATCCATCAACAACTTGGCAGTTGACGTGGTTAGGGTGCAGGACAGAGAGGTCGGGTTGTCTGGGGAATCCGACACCGCGATCCTACTGTGGGCATCCCGCAACAACCGGGTGGTGCTGACACATGACCGCACCACCATGCCCTATACGGCCAGCACGCTCGTCGCAGAACAGGGCCTTCTGATGAAAGGCATGATTGTGGTAGCCAGGCCAAGAGACCTTCCAGCTAGCAGAAATGTCACTTTAAGGGAACTAGCCGAAGATATCCTGATAGAGGCCGATGACCTGTCGGATCCACAAAGGGGCGGATGGGACTATCGGATTAGGTATCTGCCGTGATCTGCTATCTGTTTGCGGAGTCGGCGCACAGTGGTTGGGTTCGGGTACCTTCTGGTTTGTTGAGGATCGCCAGCCATCCATCGCCCAATTTGGGCGGCCAAATCACCGTCTCTCCAAATGTGGAGCCTTCCCGGTTTGATTGTGGAGTCCCGTGTGGAGCCCCTGTTGCGCCGCAGGTCAGGGGTGGTGGCCCACAGGCCACTTGGGCCAGTTAGTCCGTTTTTCTTGCCTTTTTGCCCATTTTCGGGCATTACTAGTGGTGCGTCGCGGTTTTGGTCGGGTGGTGGAGGGCGGCGCGTCCTCGTTGTACTTTGGTGATGATCTGTTGGGCGGTTTTGTGCCAGATGAAGGGTTTGGGGTCTTGGTTCCAGTGGTCGGTCCAGGTGTTGATCGCTCCGATGAGCT
>MKWU01003345.1_pt1 | contig 21463 bp, 16 predicted proteins | sample 809101 | NCBI WGS metagenome assembly MKWU01 (sample SAMN05860141, study PRJNA318959) | sponge metagenome | host: Aplysina aerophoba | place: Slovenia: Piran, Adriatic Sea, Gulf of Piran | collected 2013-05-07 | reverse complement strand
TCGTGGGTGACGACCGCAAACCCGAACGCCGGGTGGGGCGGGTCGAGGCGCCGAAGCCGAGCGCCGCAGCCCGGCCCGACCGCCGGCTACCGCGGCCGGCGCCCGCCCCTCCCCCCCCACCCGACAGCACTCCCGGGGCCGCCGCGCCCCCCCCCCCCCTCCCCCGCCATCCGACAGCACTCCCGGGGCCGCCGCGCCCGAGGCGCCCGCAGGGGACGGCGCACTCCCCGAGGTATTCCGCGAGCGCATCCGCTCCCTGGGGAAGCGGAAGCGCTCGAAGCCGCTCCGCGCGCTGATCCTGGACATCTGCGCCCATCGCGAGTGGACCACCGTGGGCGAGCTGGCGGACTGGCTCGGCGTGGACACCTCCAACCTGCAACGGCGTCACCTCCGTCCGCTGCTGAAGTCCGGCCGGCTCCGGCTCCGCCATCCCGAGAACCGGAGCCACCCGGAGCAGGGGTATCGCGCTACCGGCGCCTGAGGTCCGAGGGCGCGGCGCCGCGCGCGGCCTTCCCGAGAGCCATGGTCAAACGCCCGAAGCCATGGTCAAACGCCCGAGAGCCATGGTCAAGGCCCGGAATGACCGAAAAGGCCATGGTCAATCGGCGAATTCGGGCCTTTTTGGCCGAATTCGCCCGGTTTTCCGGTTTCTCCGCGAATTCGGTCGCTACCGGCCAAAGCCGGCTGAAGTCGGTCTGGATCCGGCAATTCCGGCCGGTTGAGGGCGGATCGGGACCTCCGGGAGCCGGCATCCGGAATCGTGAGAACCGGCCGGCGACAACCCCGGTCACGCGGTGGAAAACCGGGCCCGAACCATGGTCAATTCGCCCGCCGGATCCGGCTGGACCGAGGACGAGCCATGGTCATTCCAGCCGGAAGCCATGGTCAACCCGGAGCGCGACGGGCCAGGACTCAGAACGGGACCGCCGCGGGCAGGACCAGCCGCAGCTCGCTGTCGTCCACCAGCGAGTACTCCGGATAGCGGCCCGTCAGCTCCTTCGTGTCAGCGCGAATCCGCGGGACGCCGTCACCGCGCTGCTCCATAAGGCGCTGCTTTCCGAGCCCGGGAGGCGAGGGACAACGCGCCAGCAGAGAAACGATCAGCGGGTTCCGGCTCACTTGGCGGAGGTGGAGCGCATCGGGGGTCAGCGTGTTGGCAAGGGCGCCGGGAACCGCCAGCTCGATTCGATCGGAGAACATGTGCAGACGGACCCTGCTTCCGGTCATCGAATAGTCCCGATGCGCGACGGCGTTTACCAAGGCTTCGAATACCGCCCTCTCGCTGTACTGCGGAACATCTTCGCGACCCACGGCCTTCACGGCCCCGAGCCGCATGTTGTGGCGGATGAAATCCAGCCCTCCGGCGACCTGGGCGTCGAGTGGCCCGACGATGTCTCTCGCGTCCAACTGGTACTCCGTGTCCAGCCTGTCTCCCGCGTACATCACCGCCTGAATATACGCGGCGCGAAGCCATTGCTGCGGCTCGGACGTGCACATGGCGACGGCTGCCACGGAGAGCCGCGGGTTCCCGTCACCGTCCTCGACGATCAGCCGCAGCTTCCGCCGGGCGGCCTGGAAGTCGTGCTCCTCACCCAGAAACCGCTCGGCAAGTTCGGTGTCCAGATCCGCGACGGTTGTGCGGGGAACGGGAGACTCGTCGAAGGTCATGAGACCCGTCGAAGCCCGCACGATCATCAGGCGCTGGAGTTCGGCGGGTGGAATCGCCCGGGTGGAACTACCCACCCGCCGAAACCACCCGCGAGGACTGCGATGCAAGTCCAGACTGCGTGGAACCTCGACGAGTAGTACCGGTTTCAACTCGGTTGTCGAGGCCGCGGGTTCCGGCTCCACGCAGAGTTCACGGCGATAGATGCCCGCGTCCAGAGAGGGCGTGATCGAGTCGGTACAAATCTCCCGGACCAGGGTTTCGATCGCATCCAGTCGCTCCACGGGAATGCCGACGACCTCTCGCGAACCGTCCCTGACGCCCAGAACGACAACCCCGCCTCTCGAGTTTGCGAAAGCGGCGAGATCATCCGCGAGGTCGTCGCGCCGAGGACCGGCGATTCTCTTGCCCTGGAAGCGGACCTCCTTCAGTTCCAGACCCCCGTCCTCGCCGAGGCGGATCCGGTGGATCAGTTCCTGGTCGTTCATGCTGTCCCTCAGTTAGCGGCCCGCCGCTCCAATTCCACGAAGCGGGGGTCATGCGGAAGTGTTGGATCGATCTGTCTCAGACCCTTGAGCATGTCCCCGAGAGGGGCCCTCGCCCAAGGGTCAATGCCTTTGGCGGGAACGATACGGTGGAGAAGCGCGATCGCCGCTCGCGGGTGCGACTTCCAAACCTTCGCACGGTGCCAAACAGAGCCGATCTGCCGGTCGTTCAGCGGCGCGACGTAGCCGTTCGCCCACTCCACGGCATCGGGGAAAGCGTCACCGGTTTCGAGGATCACCTCCACGAGCGCGGCAGAACTCTTTCCCGTGTTGAGATCCTTCTCCCGCGGCCAATAGCTTTCGAGCCAGGGACGGACAAGCGCGCTCCAGTTGTGTTCTGCCGGCCCGGGACTCCCCTGCAGGATGTTTGTCAGCGCGATTCCTACCTGACCGGGCCGGTCCCTGACCGCGATTCGAGCCAGCTCGCGGCGGTCGTTCTCGCTGATGAGTCTGGCTTGATCCGAGGTGCTCACGTAGATGAACAGTCGAATCAGATTCTCGCCGTGCCCGAGTTCCCGGTGGCGTCGGACCGCAGTCCACAAATCGGGACCGAGCGTACGGACCAGGTCGGGCGGCAGCAGCCCGTGCATTGCCGTGACTTCCCACAGGGCGCGGACCCGCTCGGAGCTGTCGTCGGTCGCTGAGCCGTCCTCCCACCGCATTCGAGAAAGGATGTTCTGCTCCGTCCACGCGGGAATCCGGGCGTACAACCAGTTCAGCCGGAACGCCAACATGAGGAGACCCGACATCCCGGATTCATCACCCGCAATTCGATCCAGAACGCGCAAATGATCGTCCGAAATCGTTTCCTGCCTACCGACCGCCTGAACTCGTTTCAGCGCCGCGCCGGCATACCCGCCGGCCGTTGTGTTCATGGCGTGCGTCAGGGCGTCGATCCGAGTGAGGATTCCTGAATCGTGCGACCGATGTCTCCAACCGCGTCTCCAGAGCTGCCAGAAGGTGGTTTCGTCCTCGGTCGGCCAGCGTTCCGCCAGAACGTCGACAATCCAGGAGACCTCATGGTGCAGCCCGCGGAACAGTTCGTCAGGGATTCCGAGGAGCAGTTCGGCCAGCCGGAGACAGTGCCGAGATCTCGATTCCTTGATCCTGCTCTGCGCAGTGTCCAGCGCCGGCTTCCATAAAACACCCGGCCACTCCCCCGTCTTTCCGAGCGCCTTCAGCGCCAGCAGCGCCGCGACGGGGCGCGCGTGGGCGAATCTCTTGAAGGTCTCGCCGTCAACGGACCCCGCCTGGAGCACCTTGACAACATTGCGGATGCGTCCGGCCAGCACGGGAGTCTCCTGGGAGCGTCGCCGACGAGAGCGGTCCCGACGCTCCTTGAAGGTGGCGAGAATCCTCGCCGCCTCCGGCGACAGCGTTGCGCCGCCACCTTCAAGAGCCTCCAGGCGGTACCCGACGCGCGCCAGCAGGGAGGCGTCCGTGTCAGGCGTGGCGTTGGTTCCGATCTTGTGTCGCACAGCGTCCACGAGGGCAGACTGGAGTTCGGAGGATCCACGGCCCCCCGCTAGTCGAAGTACTGAAACGACCTCCCGCGCGCAATCGTCATCCCAGAGCACGGCGTGCGACGAGCGTAGGAGGAGGGGCTCGATCAGATCGAAGTCGGCCTGGTCGTCGCTCGCAATCGCCTCAAGTGCGAGGCGCCACAGCATCTTTTCGTCGCTTGCGATCCAGGAACGAAGCAGGTCATGCCTCGTCCTGGCGTCAGGCAACGAGTTGTAACTGGCCCGTACCCACGCGATCAGGAGCGTCCAGCCCCTGCCGAGCTTGCGGGGCCGCTGCCTGCGCCCGCCGCCCTCGGCGCGCTCAGCATCCGCAAGGTCAAGATGAATGAATCGCGCGTGGGTTCGATCGCTCCTGTTCAGGAGAACGAAGGCGGTCTTCAGGTACTCCGTGAGTGCAACGGCGTTCCGGGCCAGAAAACCCTGGAATCGGGCAGGTTCGATCTTCGTCAGGACGTTCCAGCCGCGAATCTCGTCTCGGCATCCCAGGATGACGTCGGTGTGGCCGCAATCCAGCAGGGCCGCTTTCTCCGGGTCAACAGCGGTGGTCCGGTACGGCGCGGGACCCGGAAACACGGCGAGACGTGGGCGGAGGAGACGAAGCAGGATGTCGTCCGTCACCTCGGGCACCGAATCCGAGAGGCGGTTCAGGATGCGATCCAGCCGGATCAGGAACTCGGAGTCTTCCGGCGGCTCGGCGAGCAGGAGAGTCCAGAGGCGGAGGAGCCGCGGCGGGATTTCGGGGAGGTCGTCGTCGGTTGCGGTGAGGCGGTCCCAGAGTCGGCGACGCAGTTCGAAGTGGAGGTTGCGCCCGTGTGCGAGGACCCACTTGAAGACCTCGGGCGCATGTGCGTGGGTTTCGATCCAGAGCGTCACGACCTGGGAAACCGAGTCCGCCTGCAGCATCTGGTGCTCGGCGCGAGCCGTGACCATCGGTCCCGCCGGACCGCGTTCATGCGGCTTGGGGCGGTCGGTTCCGGCCAAGAGACCGCCGGCAGCGAATTCGTTGAGCCACGCCGCCGCCTGAGGTCCGGGGACTGGCTCGCGCCGGATTCGGTTGTACGCCGGCCACGCCGCGGCTGCATCCCTGAGGGCCCACACAACCCGGTCCGGATCGGCTTCGTGGGTCAACGGGTTCGGCTCATGGGGCAGTCCCGACACGGCGACCTGGACGCGGTAGCCGTGCGGATCGGCCGCGAGCCTTGCCCACTCCTCGACGGTTCCGAGAAGCAGTTCGTGATGGTTTCGGGAGTCGTAGAGGATCGGCTGGATGCGATGGCCCTTCCATTCCGGTTCCCGTCGCCCGCGCTGCGCCTGGTCCGCATAACCGGCCAGGGAATAGATCGGGTTCCTGCGCGGACTGCTACTTACGGCCTTCGTGAGGTACCTGACAACGACATCGGCCATGCTGTAACCGACGAAAACGACCGTGTAGCGATCCATGAGGTTCGCCACGAAGCGAGAGGCCCACCGATCGCGGAGATACGCCTTGCCGAAGTCGCTGTCCGTCAAGACGAGCGAGGACGCGCTCGCTTCGGGGGCCGAAGGATCAACACGGCCATGGAGGTGAACCACGGAGTGCCAGTTGTCAAGGTCCTTCGGCACGTCGGAGCCCACATGGAACGGGATGTCGTTCGATTCGTTGGCGCGCCTGAAATTGTCGTCGTAGTTCGTCGTCACCAAACGGATGCCGGAAGCACTGCGCGCTATTTCAAGCAACGCGCGATGCAGGCGCAGCGACCCCGGCCGCGGTGGCGCGGAAAGCAGCCGAGCGACTGCCTTCCGTACCTCCTGGTCCATGAGTCGGCCTTCGAGGGAGTCAAGCGCCTTGTCGAACTCGCAGCGCTCGATCGCCTCTGCTTCGCCCGACGTTTTCGAGACGTTCAAGGAGGAGTAGATCTGTTCGACAAGTCCTCGGTAACCCGGTAGTCCCGTGGGCACCGAAATCCCGGCGCCACAGAAGAAGACCATCTCTCCGGCTTCCTGCTCGTGGATGAGCTCCGCCGGAATGTCCGGGCCGCCGGGAACGAGTCTGGGCATCGGTAGATCTCGGGCCTAGAGTTGGGGTGACTGCAAGACGCTGGGATTCGAAGAGAACGCACGACGCGAGGGACAAGAGATCCCGTCGTGCGGGGTTCGTCGCGGTCACATTCTAGGCGGCATCCGACTGCGCACTTTGCGTCCACGGGGCCCTGATCCCATGAGCGACGTGCTCTTCGGGAGCGGCCGCCGTGGTCAAACGCACCGGGGCGCCATGGTCAAATCGGCCCCGCAACGACGTTCAAACGGTCGGAGCCATGCTCATTGCCGGGCCGGTGGTTCAAGCCTCCGGGCCACTGCACCCGGCAGCGAGACGCGTCTGTGCCCGCACTGGGCGGGCGGTGCCGGCTGAAGCCGGCGTTCCCAGCCCATGCACCGCGACCGGGGTTCGACGTCTCGGCCGCACTTCGTCGCGGTAAACGCGATCACCGGGGGGTGGCCAGAAATCGGCCGTGCACATGGCGTGGATGCGGGCGGTCACCGGGCGGCTGGAAAGCCGGCAGGTGTACCCGGTCGGCGTCGTTTACAACACCTTCCCGCTGCCCCGGAACGACGCGGACCTGTCCGCGCTGGACAGACTTGCCCAGGCGGTGTTGGACGCCCGCGCCGCCCCTCCCGCCGCGATCCTCGCTGACCTCGATAACCCCGACGTGACGCCGGTGGATCTGCCTCGCGCCCACCAGGCCCTCGACCGCGCGGTGGACCACCTCTGCCGCCCCCGGAAGTTCGCCTCCGAATGCGAGCGCGTCGAGCACCTCCTCGCCCTCTACGAGCGGCTGCGCGCCCCGCTCACGGTGAGCGGCGAGCCGCAGACGCGGCGAATGCGCGTGCGCCGGGTGCGCCCGTGAGCCCGGACCGCCAGGTCGAGCAACCTGCAACGGCGTCACCTCCGTCCGCTGCTGAAGTCCGGCCGGCTCCGGCTCCTCCATCCCGAAAACCGGAGCCACCCGGAGCAGGGGTATCGCGCTACCGGCGCCTGAGGTCCGAGCGCGCGGCGCCGCGCGCGGCCTTCCCGAGAGCCATGGTCAAACGCCCGGAGCCATGGTCAAACGCCCGGAGCCATGGTCAAACGCCCGGAATGACCGAAAAAGCCATGGTCAATCGGTGAATTCGGGCCTTTCTTGCCGAATTCGCCCGGTTTTCCGGTTTCTCCGCGAATTCGGTCTCTACCGGCCAAAGCCGGCTGCAATCGGTCTTGATCCGGCAATTCCGGCCGGTTGAGGGCGGATCGGGACCTCCGGAGCCGGCGTCCGGAATCGTGAGGAACCGGCCGGCGACAACCCCGGTCAGGCGACGGAAAACCGGGCCCGGACCATGGTCAATTCGTCCACCGGATCCGGCCGGGTCGAGGACGAGCCATGGTCATTCCAGCCGGGAGCCATGGTCAACCCGGAGCGCGACGGGGCAGGACTCAGAACGGGACCGCCGCGGGCAGGACCAGCCGCAGCTCGCTGTCGTCCACCAGCGAGTCGCGACCCGTCCCGCGTCGAGCGAAGGCACGGGCAGCGACTCTCGCTACCGCCGTACGTCACCGATGCAGGGTCTCTTCCCGCTCCTGCCGCTTGGCCAGGGGGATCATCTCTTCCGGGACGTCCACTCCAGTCACATTCTCCGGCGCGCCTCGGCGAGCGCTACGGGAGCCGCGCGGGCGCCAGCGACCACCGCTTCAGTCTCTACGGAATCATCAATCTCGGCGCTTCGCGCCGGGAGTCACCGCCGGAAGCGACATCGCCGGAAGCGGGTTCGGGTTCGCAGGTGAGGCCCCGCCCCCGCCCGCGGTAGGGATTTCGCTCCCGGGCGGTCCGTCCCTCACCCGTCCGGCCCGCCGGACGCGCTGATGCCGCCCGGCCCTCGCTACCGCGTCGCGCTGAAGGCGATCACCGGCGGGTTCTTCAGGAAGTCGTCCCAGAAGGGGTTGCCGCGCTCGGCGGGGTCGAGAGAGACGCCGAGCCAGCGGAAGTCCCGGAATCCCGCTTCCCGGAACGCTTGCGCATAGGTCTCGGGGCTCTCGTAGTAGTTGTCGAACTCGAAGCTCGCGCCGTCCTCGTTGGTGATCCGGTAGCGGATCGGCGCACCCGCGCGGGGGACGGCCGGGCCCGTTTTGACGATCCCGTACTTGCTCCAGGAGACCGTCCCGCGCGGCGGGTCCAGCACGTTGTCGTTGAATCCCACGAGCCGCCCCCCGGGGCGGAGCGCCCCGTGACAGACCTCGAGGAGGCGGAGGAGCTTCGCCCCGCTCCCCGCGTAGTGCAGGAGATACACGGCGGTGACGAGGTCCACCGCGCCGACGGGCTGGTAATCGGCCACGTCGGCGCAGGCATAGCGGCATCCCAGGGGGTGCTCCCGCTCCTGCCGCTCGGCCAGGCGAACCATCTCCTCCGAGATGTCCACCCCGGTCACCTCCGCGGCGCCGGCCATCTTCAGGAGGCGGGTGTAGAAACCCTCCCCGCAGGCGAGGTCCAGCACGCGGAGCCCGCGAATGTCTCCGAGGGCCCCGAAGAGCGTGTGGCGCTCGATGTGTTTCCGGAACGGGAGCTGCTTGGAATCCTGGTACGCGGTGGCGATCGCGTCGTACGCGGCCATGGCCGGCGAGCATATCCCTGAGCGGGCGGGATAATGGGACAGGAACAAACTTGGACTGCCGCTCCCCCGTCGAGCCGGCCGGCTTGCCGGGACGGCAGGATGCAAGCGGAGGAATCGGCGTGAAATCTCTCTCAGTCCTGCTGGCGGCCTCGCTGCTGCTGCTACCGGCAACCGCCGCGAACACCCAGGAAGACCAGGGCGAGGCACTGCGCGATGCCGCGCGGGAAGGGGATGCGGCCCGTATCGACGCGCTGCTGGCCGCCCGCGTCCCCGTCGATGCTCCCAACCGCTACGGCGCGACGGCTCTCTTCTTCGCTGCCGACCGGGGACACCTGGACGTGGTTCGGCGCCTCGTCGAGGCCGGCGCCGCGCTCGACGTCGCCGACCGTTTCTACCAGATGACCCCGCTCAGCCGGGCGGCCGGTTCCGGACACCGCGAGGTGGTGCTCCTGCTGCTGGAACGGGGTGCGGCGGGGGCTGGGCCGCTTCTCTTCCAGGCGGCGCGCCAGGGTGACGAGGAATTGCTGAGCGCAGTTCTGGAAAACGGGAACTTCGACGAGGACGCGCTGACCAACGCCCGGGACGCGGCGGCCTCCGAAGATGTCCGGGCGCTGCTCCGGGGCCGGAGCGCACGCGCGGTCGCCGTACCGGAGCTCAGCGACGAGGCCCGGCAGCAACTGGCGGGCCGCTACTGGAACGAGACCGCTGAACGCGGCGTCCTCGTGCTGGCGGAAGGGGGAACGCTTCGCGCCCGTCAATTCGACCGGGATTCCGGGAACGACCGGTTCATCGATTCGGCCGTCGCGCTCATCCCTCGCGGAGGACCCCGCTCCTTCGTAACCGAAGGGGAAGAGGCTCGCTACGCATTCCCGGGACGGGGCGGAATGGTGGAACGGCTGATCGTCGAACGGGGCGGCGAGACGGTCGCCTACCAGCCGGAGGGAGAGTCGGAGGGCCGCGCCGCCGCGAGCGAGGCCGCTGAAGCACCGGCGGCAGCCGACCGCGCCGGGGATGCACTCGTGCCGGTGAGCGCGCGGCCCTGGCCCCAGTTCCGGGGTCCGCGTGGCTCCGGCATTGCGGATGAGCAGGGGGTGCCGCTCCACTGGAATGCAGTCGACGGGACGGGGATCGGCTGGGAAGTGCCCTTGCCGGGGCTCGGGGTCTCGAGTCCGATCGTCTGGGAGGACCGGGTGTTCGTCGTGATCGCGGCGAGCCTCACGGAGGACTCCGAGTTCCGGATCGGCCTCTACGGCGACGTGGCGCCGGTCCAGAACGACAGCGAACACCGCTGGGAACTCCGGGCGTTCGATCTCACGACGGGAGATCCGGTCTGGTCAACGGAACTCCGGCGCGGCGTGCCGAAGACCCGCCGCCACACCAAGTCCAGCCAGGCCAATGCGACTCCGGTGACCGATGGCCGGCGGATCGTCACCCTGATCGGGAGCATGGGGGTGCTGCTGTGCCACGACCTCGACGGGAATCTGCTCTGGGAGCGCGAAGTCGGCGTCCTCAATAGCGGCTGGTTCTACGACCCCGATTACCAGTGGGGCCACGCGTCCTCTCCCGTGATCCACGGCGGCGCGGTCATCGTGCTGGCCGATGTTCATGGCGACGCCTTCCTCGGCGCCTTCGACCTCGAAGACGGAGAACCACTCTGGCGAGCCCCGCGCGACGAGGTCTCGACGTTCTCGACGCCGTTCGTCCACGACGTCGGCGGAACCGCCGAGGTGGTGGTGAACGGCACCGTGATCCGCGGCTACGACGCGGCCACGGGTTCCGAGCGCTGGCGCCTCGGCCCCAATTCGGAGATCCCCATCGGGGTCCCCCTGCTCGGGGACGGCCTGCTCTTCGTGCAGGCCGGCTATCCGCCCGTACGTCCGATCTATGCGATCAGGCCCGGAATGGAGGGGGACCTGAGCCTGGCGCCGGGTGAGGATTCGAGCGAGGCCATCGCCTGGAGCAAGAACCGGGGCGGCGTGTACATCCCCTCGCCGATCTTCTACCGGGGAGTCCTCTACCTGAACGCCAACAACGGACGCCTCTCCGCCTATGACGGCGAAACCGGAGAGCGCCTCTACCGCGCCCGTATCGGGGGTGTCGGAGGCTCCTACGCCGCCTCTCCCTTCGCCGCCGACGGCCGCCTCTACTTCACCACGGAAGAGGGTGAGACGTTCGTGGTGCGCGCCGGGCGCGATTACGAACTGCTCGCCAGGAACAGCGTGGACCGGATCGTGATGGCCTCGCCCGCGGCGAGCGGCGGTGTCCTCGTGATGCGCGCGATCGATCGCCTGTTCGGCATCATCCGCTAGTTCCGATCCTTCTACAATGAACGCTACCGCCGGAGGTTCCGCCATGTCCCGATTCGCTCTTCGTCTTCTCCCGGTCCTGCTGATCGCCGGTCTGCTGCCGGCTGCCGCCGTTGCCGAAGACTGGCCCCACTGGCGGGGACCGACCCATGACGGGATCAGCGGCGACACCGGACTCCCGGTCGAGTGGGACACCGAGAACGGGATCGTGTGGAAGACCCCGATGCCCGCCTGGAGCGGGGCGACCCCCATCATCTCGGGGGACACGATCTTCCTGAACGTTTCGATTCCCGCCGACGCTGCCGGAGTGCCGGCAAATCCGTCGGCGAGCAACCGGCGCCGGCGGGGTGCGGTGTCCGGGCGCGGCAACGTCGCCTACTCGGGTCACATTGAGCTCTGGGCGCTCGATCGAAGCGACGGATCGGTGCGCTGGACGCGTCACCTGAGCGACCGGGACACTCGCGGGCGGAAGCAGAACATGTCCTCGCCGTCTCCGGTCACCGACGGGAATCACGTTTTCGTCCTGACCGGCACCGGGATGCTCACGGCTTTCGACTTCGAGGGGAACGAACTCTGGTCGCGCAGTATTCAGGCGGACTACGGCGACTTCGGACTGAACTGGGGTTACGCGAGCAGCCCGCTCCTGTTCGGGGACGGCATCTACGTCCAGGTGCTGCACGGCATGAAAACGGACGATCCCTCCTACATCCTGCGGATCGACAAGGCCAGCGGCGAGACGGTCTGGCACGTCGAGCGTCCCACCGACGCGATTCGCGAGTCCCCCGATTCGTACACCACCCCGTTCATGCACCAGGTGGGCGGACGCGATGAACTCGTCATCACCGGCGGCGACGTCGTGACCGGACACGATCCCGAGACCGGCCGCGAGCGGTGGCGTTCTGACGGCCTGAACCCGGAAAACAACGGCGCCTACCGGATCGTGGCGTCACCGGTCGTGAAGGACGGGATCATCTACGCCCCGACCCGGGTGAAGCCGCTGCTCGCGCTCCGGACCGGCGGGGAAGGGGACATCACCGACTCGCACCGCATCTGGTCCTTCGACCGCGGACCCGACGTCCCGAGCCCGGTGACCGACGGGGAGCGCTTCTACGTGGTGACGGACAACGGCGTGATGTACGCGCTCGACGCCAAGACCGGCGAGGTTCTCCTGGGGCCGACGCGCCTGGCGTCCGGCACCTACAGCGCCTCCCCGGTGCTCGCCGAGGGACGCATCTACATCATCAACGAGGACGGCGTGGCCACGGTCGTCGGACTGGGCGAAGACGCTCTCGAAATCCTCGCCACCAACGACATGGGCGCCTACACCCTGAGTTCGATGGCCATGTCCGGCGGGCAGATCTTCCTCCGGACGGCGGAGGCGCTCTACTGCATCGGGGGGTAGCCGTTCCCGAGGCGCCGGCACTCTGATTCGACTCGCGTTCGCCGGCGCTCTCCTGCTCATGTCGTGTGGGGGCGACGGCGGGTCGCCGATCCTGACCGCACCGGGGCTTCCGGCCCGGGCGCAGCGGCTCACGGGTATTTCGCTGGTCGTCCCGCAGACGGTCCTCCGCGTCGGCCAGTCGGTAGGTCCCCTGGTCGTGCGCGGCACCTACGACGATGGTCCTTCCGCCACGGTCGAGGCGGTCTGGACTTCCACAAACCCACGGGTCCTGACCGTGGACGAAAGCGGCCTGGTCACCGGCGCCGGCGTGGGAACGGCCTCGGTGACGGCGACGTTCGGACCGTGGAGGGCGGAAGCTGTTTTCCAGGTGGTCGCCGGCCCGGATTGAGCGGAGGCGCGGACCTGCGAGCCCCCCGGTTGCGCCGGCCCCGAGCCTGAGGCCGTTCAGTGGGGCCGGATTGCGGGCGCGGTTCCTTGCCTGGCGCGGTACGAGAAGAGGAAGAGCGCTGCCAGGGCGGCCAGCCCGAGGACGTTCGGTAGCGCGAGGAACTCGTCCGGCGCCGGTGGCCACAGCAAGAGCGCGGCAGCCGCCAGGGCGGCCGCCCGCACGGGTCCGGTCAGCGGGCCGAACAGCCAGCCCACGATCCCCGCCGAGAGAAGCAGGACCACCGCGCTGCCGAGCAGGAAAGCGACGACCGCTCCGGCAACTCCCCGCCCGCCGTCCAGGATCAGGAGGAGTTCCGGCCGGAAGACGAAGAAATAGGGCAGGGCGAAACCCGCGAGCGCGAACCGGAAGGCCGTGAGCGCCGCGGGGATGATCGGGGTGTTCGCAATTCCGGCGGTGGTGTAGGCGGCGAGGGCGACCGGCGGCGTCACCATGGACATCATCCCGAAATAGAAGATGAAGAAATGCACGGATAGCGGGGGGACACCGAGCTGGCCGATGACCGGACCGATCAGGATGGCCATCAGGAGGTAGCAGACGGCGGACGGCAGGCCCATGCCCAGGACTACCGAACCCACCATGATGAGAATGAGCGCCGGCAGGAGCCCCTCGCCGGCAACGGACAGGACGGTGGCCGGAAAGCGCGTGCCGAGGCCGGTGAGGGTGACCATCCCCAGGATGATCCCGACCGCCCCGGCAGCCGCCACCAGCGGGGCGGCGCCCTGGGCGATGCGGGTGAGGGATGCCCAGACCTTCCGCAGGTCCGGCCGGGTGCTCTGGTGGAACAACGACGCGAGGACAACGATCAGCAGGGCGACGCTGACCGCGCGAAACACCGTCCGGCCGGCAATCAGCGCCACCACGAGCGAAACGAGCCCCACGCCGAACACGATGCCTGCCTGAATGGGAACCTTCTCGTCCCTTTCTTCCGACTCGGTGTCGCTCGGGGCCGTCACGAGGTGGCGGCGGGCATGCAGATGGACCATGGCGATGAGCGCCACGTAATAGAGGAGGGCCGGGAGGATCGCGGCCTGCACCACTTGCAGGTAGCTCACCGGCGGATCCACCAGCTCGAGCATCATGTAGGCGGCGGCGCCCATCACCGGCGGAACGAGCGCCGCCCCGGAACTCGCCGCCGCGGTAATTCCCGCCGCACTGCGGGCAGTGAACCCGGTGCTCTGCATCAGGGGAATCGTCACCGTGCCCGTCGTGGCGGCATCGGCGACGGCGCTCCCGGAAAGGGAACCCATCATCGCGTTCGCGACCACCGAAACCTTGGCGGCGCCCCCGACCGTCCCCATGAAAAGACGCCGCGCCGACGTCGTGATGAAGCGAATCGCACCCGTTTGCTGCAGCACCGCGCCGAAGACCACGAACAGGAACACGTAGGCGAACATGACCTTCATCGCGATCCCGAAGACTCCCTGGCTCTGCAAGAAGCCCTGGGAGGCGATGCGCGCCAGGGAATAACCCCGGTGGGGGAAGAGAAGCTCCGGAAGGTGGGGACCGACCGCTGCGTACAGGAGGAACAGGCCGGCCAGGATGGGCAGGGCGGGGCCGATCACCCGTGCCGTAGCCGCCAGAACTCCAAAGAGGCCGAGGAGCCCGAGCGCGATGTCGAGGCCCGTTTCCGCGCCGGCGCGGTCGCCGAGCGAGGTGGGGCCGAGGCCGCTCCAGTAGAGAACGAAGGCGCACCCGGCAACGGCGGAAACAAGACCGAGGAGGTCGAGTCCGCGCCGCCACCAGGGATCGCCGGGCGTCATCCGGATCAGGAAGCAAAGCGGCAGGCCAAACAGGGCGAAGGCCGCCAGCTGCGCCTGGGGGGTGAGCGCCGGCCGATTGACCTCGACCAGAACGAATACCGTCAGGAGAAGCGTGAGAATCCCGACGGCGGCGCCGCGAGCGCCCGACGACGCCCGCGGAACCGAGTCACTCACCGCGGCGGTGCGTCCGAGGGTCGCTCAGGGATCCGGCCAGATTCCGGCTTCCCGGTAAAAGCGCTCGGCGCCCGGATGAAAGGGAACGCCGGTGTTGCGGACGACATTGTTTTCGTTGATCGCCCGCCCCGCGGGGTGCTTCTCCACCACCGACGCGCGACGCTCCCAAAGGGCCCGCGTCGCCTGATAGACGGTCTCCTCGTCCGCATCCGCCCGCGTGATGAGGTGCATCGACCCCACGTCGAGCCCGAGGTAATCCTCGTCCTGGCCGCGGTAGGTGCCGGCAGGAATGACGGCTTCCCGGTAGAACGGGTATTCCTCGGGCAGTTGGCTGCGGATCTCCGGATCCAGCGGGACGAGCAGCGAGTCCATTCCCGCGGTTGCCTGCACGATGGATGCGGTGGGAACCGCACCTCCAAGAAAAGCCGCGGCCGCCGAGTCGTCGCTCAGCATGTCCACGGCGCCCGCCTGGGTGTTGTAGAGCGGAATGAAATCCTCGTAGGTGACGCCGTGGGCTTCCACGATCGGCCGGATGAAGTGCTCGAAACCGGCGCCCGCCACCCCGACCACGATCCGTTTGCCGGCGAGGTCGGAAATCCCGTTCACCTCGTGCCGCCGGGGAGCGATGAAGGTGGCCACGTTCGGTGCCAACGTCATGACGGCCTGGACCGGGTACGCACGACCCCAGCCGTCCTCGCCGCGCGCCGCGAAGTAGGTCACCGCTGCATTCGAGATCGCGAAATCGAGTTCGCCGGACGCCAGCCGGCGAATGTTCTCGCCCGAGCCCTTGGTTGCTTCGGGAGTGACCCGAAGGCCGACCTCTCCGAGCACCTCGGCGAGCGCTCCGCCCACCACGAAGAATGCGCCTCCGGGCGGTGCGGTCCCCAGGCTCAGGAAAGTCGGCGCGGTGTCTTCCCCGCCACCACCGCAGCCGGCCGAAACGGGCAGGGCCAGGCAGACCGCGATCAGCGCGCGGGGAACGCGGGGGCGATGCAGATCGGAGAGCATCGATCTTCGGCTGGCGGGCACGCGGCTACCGGGAGAGGGCAGCCAGGGGACCGGAGAGCGCGTCCGCGAGATCGTCGAGGGTGTCGAATCCCCCGCTCAGACCACCGGATTCGTCGAGCGCGAAACCCGGGAGGATGCGGTCGGCGCCGTTTTCGCCCGTGCGCAGATGCCGTTTCCCGGCCTCCCCCGAGGTTACGTGCGGGAGGCGTCCGCTTTCACCGCTGAGGAACACGAGCGCCCTCTCCCCGACCATGAATTGCGCCGAGTGCGTCGCGATCATTCGGGTATCGCCCACCGTTCCCCCGGGGACCCGGAAACGGACCAGATTGCGAGCGGTCCCCTTGAAGCTCCGTTCCGTGCGCAGGGTCACCGTGGTGAAGATCTCGCGGCGATCGGCTGTCCACGCGGAACGCATGTCCAGGACCTCACCCGCAACGATCGTGTCGGAATTCTCGACGAGGTCCGAGAGTCCCGGCCAGGCGTATGGATTCCGGAACCGGTCCCTCTCGGGGGACTCGCCGCGCTGCGCCAACGCCGGGGGAACCACAGCCAGGACGCCGACCGCGACCAGAAGCCAACGGGCAGCGATCCTGCCGGCCGAAATGTCCGTTGTCTGAACTCCGCGCATGCTTCAAGCATACCCATCCGGTCCGGCCCCACGCCAGCCGGGGCCAGGGTGACCCCGGTCAGATCGGCGGCAGTTCCTCGTGCCAGGAGGTGCGCTCCTGATAGGCGTGAGCGACCTGGAGCAGGCGGTCCTCCGAGAAGGGAGGCCCGTAGATCTGAAGCGCGAGAGGCCGCTTCGGCGCCTCCGAAGTGAAGCCGCATCCCATGGTGAGGGCCGGGTATCCGGTCATGTTCCCGATGAAGGTGTTTCCAGGCCGGCTCTTCAGCTCATCAGGATTGGTCCCGGCGCGGACGTCGCTCGAGGCTGCCTCCGGGGACCGGAGCGGATCGGCGGGGGAGAGGGAACTGGGCACGATCATGACGTCGCAGTGCCGGAACACTTCGGCCATTTCCTGCTGGAGGATGGTCCGCAAACGAAGGGCCTTGATGTAGTCGGTGGCGGGATAGAACTTGGCCACTTCGAGCCGTTCGCGCACCAGGGGATCGAGGTCTTCGGGTTGTTCGGCAAGCCGTTTCTCGTGGAATGTCGCGGCTTCGGCCATGGCGACAATCCACCCCGCACTCCCGGCCAGGTGGGCATGCGGAACCTCGACCTCACGGGTCTCGGCGCCGTCGGCCGTCAGGAGCGCCATCGCGGCGTGGACCGCTTCCCGCATTTCCTCCGTCGCGTCTTCAAAGAACCCCGACACCGGAACGCCGATCCGCAGGCCCGAGACCGCGGGCGTGAGCCCCGCGAGATAGTCCGGAACCGCTACCTCGGCCGTCGTGGGATCCCGCGGATCGGGGCCGGCAATCGCTCCGAGCATCGCCGCCGCGTCCCAGGCCGTGCGCGTCATCGGGCCCGCGTGGTCGAGCGTCCAACTGAGAGTGGTGACCCCGAAGCGGCTGATGCGGCCGTAGGTCTGTTTCAGGCCCAAGACGCCGCAGGCGGCGGCGGGCCCCCGGATGGAGCCGCCGGTGTCGGTTCCGATCGAGAGCGGAACCAATCGGCCGGCCAGCGCGGCGCCGGAACCCGAGGAGGAACCGGACGGCGTGTAGCCGGTCGCCCAGGGGTTTTGCGCCGGGCCGAATCCGGAAAGCACGCCGCTTCCCATCGCGAACTCGAGGAGATTCAGTTTCCCGACCAGAATCGCGCCGGCGGCATTGAGACGGGCGGTAATCGTGGACTCGTAGTCCGGAACCCAGTCGGCGGTGGCCTTCGAGCCGTTCGTGGTGAGGATTCCGGCAGTAGCGAGGATGTCCTTCGGTGCGTAGGGGATTCCGTGCAGGGGCCCGCGCCAGTTGCCCGCGGCGATCTCCGCCTCCGCTTCCCGCGCCCGGCCGCGCGCGTGGTCGCCCGTCACCGTGATGAAGGAGTTGAGGGCGGGATCCGCCGCCTCGATGTGGGCGAGGTGGGCGTCCACGACGTCGACAGGTGAGAGTTCCCGGCGGCGAATGCGCTCGGAGAGTTCGCGGCCGCTGAGCTGGCAAAGGTCCGGGATCATCGGATCATTCCCCGGAATCGCCCCGGTCCGGTCCCCGGGCGACGAACATCACCGACGGCTCCACCAGATCGGGGATTTCCAGCTCCCGCACCGGCCGGAAGAACGCGCGGTTCATCCGTACCGCCGGCAGGATCGTGGGGAGCCGATCCGCGGCGAGGGGGTGATCGAGGAGGCTGTTCGCGAACTCCAGCGACCTGACCGTGGGACCGGCGCCCGGTTCCGGACCGGAACCACACCCCGCGAGAATGAGAGGCGCGGCGACCGGAGCGGCGGCAGCGGCGCCGAGCAGCCGCCTGCGGGTCATGAGTTTCGGATCGTTGGCCATAGCGGACCTCCACCTTCGGGAACCGCATTCTGATTCTACCGGCGCACCTCGCGGCTCGGATCCAGCCGAGCCGGGGTATCCTTCTCCCCCGTGCTGCTTCGCGAAGCGGATCGCACGGCGGTCCGGAAACACTTCGAGGATCTCGCCGGCCCCGTCTCCGCAACCCTCTACTCGCAGCAGGAAAGCTCTCTCGTAGTGCCGGGCCGAACGCCCTGCCCGACCTGCCCCACCGCCGAAGCGCTGCTGCGGGAGGTGGGGGAACTCTCGGACCGGCTGACCGTGAAGGTGCGGGATGTGGATGAAGCCCCGGACGCGGCGCGCGACGCGGGAATCACCCGCCTGCCCGCCATCGAACTCACGGGCGTCGCCAAGGGGCGGGTCCGCTTCCTGGGGCTTCCGGACGGGCACGAGTTCGGTTCGCTGATCGCCGCGGCAACCTGGGTCTCGGGAGCGCCGCTGACCCTTTCGGAGGATGCAACCCAGCAGTTGTCCGAACTCCGGCGTCCCCTCCACGTGAAGGTCTTCACGACCCCTACATGACCCTGGTGTGCGCCGGCGGCCAGTCTGGCCGTCCAGTTCGCGGTGGCAAGCCCGGCGGTCACGACCGACATCCTCATGGTCCAGGAGTTTCCGGATCTGGCCAGGACCTACTCGGTGTCTTCGGTCCCGCTGACCGTGTTCGAACCACTGCGCGACGGCGCCGGGCTGGTCGGGCAGGGGACCTCCGTCCTGGGGGCCCGGGAGGAGGAGGTCTTCCTCTCGGCGGCCGCCGAAGCGGGTGGCCTCCAGAGTCCGCATCAGGATCACGGCTCATGAGCGATCCCCGTCCCCGTCACCCCCTGGCGGACTGGCGCCTCGACCGGCGCCGGGCTCTTCGTGTCCTCTCCGGAGGAGCGGCGCTCGCGATCGGAGGTCCGGCTCTCGGCAGGGAAACGGCTCCGCCATTCACCGAGGATTCCCTCGCCGATCTCGGGCGACGCCTCCATGCCGTCCGGCGGCGCTTCGGCCTCCAGCGAGCCATCGGCATCCACGTGGAGGACCTGGAGACCGGGGCTCCGCTCTTCGGGCACAACGCAGACCGCACTTACGTACCGGCCTCCGGGATGAAGCTACCGATCATGGCCGCCTGCCTTCACTATCTGGGGCCGAGCTACCGCTTCCCGACACGCCTGCTGGTTGACGCGGCGCCGACCGAAGACGGCGTTGTCGAGGGACCCGTCTACGTCATCGGCTCCGGCGATCCCAGCCTGCAGCGGCATGACATGGACTTCATCGCGGATTCCCTGGCGGCGTTCGGGCTCACGGAGATCCGGGGCGACATTGTGCTCGACGACTCGTTCTTCGAAGCCCAGGAAACCGATCAGGCCCTCGTGAGACGCCGGATCCGGTACAAGGAACCCATCCAGAGCGCCCTTGGCTACCACTGGAACAAGGTTGAGGTCGCCGGCGTCCCCGGGGACGGCAATCAGCCGGCCGTGCGTGACGAGGGCTATGGCTACTACGCCATCCAGAACCGGATGGTGCTCCGCAACTCGGGACGTCCCTACATCCTGGCCCAGCGCCGGGGAACCCGCGGAATTCGGCTGCAGGGGCGCATTCTCCGAGGCGGCAACGAACGCGCGGCCCTCTTCACTGCGACGGAGCCCGCCCTCTATTTCGGGTATGCCCTCAAGGGCAAGCTGGTCGAGCGCGGCGTGCAAGTCGCCGGTGAACCCCGGCGAGGGACAGTTCCGGCAAGGGACCGCAAGCTCCTGCTTTACCGCCACGAGTCCGCACCCCTCACGCAGGTGGTCGAGGCGCTCGGCAAGTACAGCAACAACTGGTCGGCCGAACAGCTCTTTTTTGCTGTCGGCGCCCACCGCTGGGGCCCCCCGGGGACGCTCGAAAAGGGTGTGCGCGCCACCGAGGAATACCTCGTTGGTCTCGGGTTTCCCGCGGACAGTTTCGCGGTCGACGACGGCTCGGGACTCTCGCGGAAGAACCGCCTGAGCGCGCGCCTGCTTGTCGCGGTCGTCCGCGATCTCTACAGCCAACCGGAGCTCCGGACCGATTTCCTGTGTTCGCTGGCGGTTTCCGGTGTGGACGGCACTCTGGCGCGCCGTCTCTGGGGGGAGGCGACCCTCGGCCGGGTGATGGCGAAGACGGGGAGCCTCAGCGGGGTCAGTTCACTCTCGGGAGTGGCGTTCCCGCTGGCTGCCGAGAACCGGGCGCTTGGTTTTTCGGTCATGACGAACGGCATCCGCAACTCGTGGAACGGCGACGCGGTGGAGAACCTGATCGCGGCCGAACTGGTCAAGTGGGGCGGCGTCACCACGTAGTGCGCTAGTGCGGTGAGGGGCGTTCCCGGACTCGATCCTCCGGAATACGTCGACTGGGCTGAGGATCCGGAACTCCTCCGGGAGTTCGGGACGGTGGCGCTGCGCGACCCCGGGCGCGCCGCCATCGTTCAGTCCCTCGGCGAGCCAGCCCGGCTCCGCCTCTACGAAGGCCTGGTCCGGAACCGTCTCCACGACCTGCAGTTGAAAAGGTGGGTCCGGTCCGGAGTGCTGTCCAAGGCGTGGCTGGGGCCCGGCGAAGAAGCGGTGACGGTAGGCGCGTGCCACGCGCTCGAGCCCGGCGACGTGGTCGGACCGATGATCCGCAACATCGGCGCCTGCCACGAACGGGGGATGAGCCTTGCCACCATGTTCCGGGGAGCGCTCGGCACCGGAGACGGGCCCGCCCGGGGTCGGGACCTCCATTTTGGAGATCTGGAGCGGGGAATCCTGGCGCCGATCAGCATGGTCGGCTCGCTCGTGCCGGTGTGCGCCGGGATGGCGCTCGCGTTCCGCCTCCGGGGCGCGTCGAACGTGGTGCTGACCTGGGCGGGAGAGGGCACCACCGGAACGGCGGCATTCCACGAGGGCATGGTGTCCGCCGTCGCGCTCAAGGCGCCGCTGGTCGTCGTGATCCAGAACAACCGGATCGCTCTCGGCACGCCGCTGGCGGACGGCGGTGAAGAGCGGCTGGCCCGGCTTGGCGGCGCATACGGAATTCCCACGCTGCACGTGGACGGGAACAACGTGCTGGACGTCTTCGCGGCCACGGCCCTCGCCAGGCAAGAAGCGCTCGCCGTTTCCCGGCCGGTGTTCGTCCTTGCGGCCACCTTTCGGATGGGCGGGCACGCGACCCACGACGAAGGCGAGAGCCGGCGGATCCTGCCAGCCGAGCTGTTCGCTCACTACGGCCGCCGGGACCCGGTCCGTTGCTACCGGGCTTTTCTCCGGTGGGGAGGCGCCGGAGGTGAGCCGGTGGCGGACGCCGTGCTCGATGGAATCGATGCGAGGGTCGAGGCGGAAGTCGCAAGCGCCGAGCGGGACGCGCTGGCTTCGCGGCGGGCTGAGCCGCCCGATCCCGCCGGGGCGGGGGAGGGGGTCTTCGCCTCCTGAGGACCGACCGGGCGCGCTTCCGCCCGCTAACCCGGATTTCTCATACTCATGGCCCGGGGCGGACCGCAATGGGTCGTAACCCACTCTGTCGCGGTGGTTTGTCCAGCAGGTGACAGCGTGGACGCACCGAACGGCGCGCAGCGTCGC
>MKWU01003344.1_pt1 | contig 21467 bp, 24 predicted proteins | sample 809101 | NCBI WGS metagenome assembly MKWU01 (sample SAMN05860141, study PRJNA318959) | sponge metagenome | host: Aplysina aerophoba | place: Slovenia: Piran, Adriatic Sea, Gulf of Piran | collected 2013-05-07 | reverse complement strand
AGAATTAGCCGTGAAAGTCAAGCGCATTCGCAAAAAAATCTGTCCTGAGTCATAAGCTGCTGATCTCAAATCGCTTACGCTCCGAGTCCACCAGATCTACACTCCACACACTCGGTCAATGCCATTGACCGCGCTCCTGCTCGAGGTGCTGCAGGAACAGGCGCACGCGCTCGGCCGAAACGTCCTGGACGCAGAGCCGGTCGACGGCGCGCCAGAGCCGACAGGAACGGCAGCAGCAAGGCCAGTGTGTCGCGGTAGCTGAGCTGGGTGTTGCTGGCCAGATTGCGCTCGGTGACCAGGTGCTCGGCAAGGTAGCGGCGCACCCACGGCCCCAGCAGGTTCTCACTCGGCATGGCAGCCCCCTTCCCCGGCGCACGCATGGCGCTCGAATTGCCGCCCCGCCTGTCCCAGCAGCGCCGGCGTGGTCGCCAAATAGGGTTCGGTCTCGGCCACGCTGGCATGGCCGAGATAGGTGGACAGCAGCGGCAACAGCCGCTGCACGTCCCCGCCCCGCCGGTAGCACTCGGTGAGTCGTTCGGTGGCGAAGCTGGAGCGCAAGTCGTGCAGGCGAGGCTGGTAGCGAGCCCCTTGCGTGCGCAGCAGGCTGGCGGCTGCGCTCACGTGCCGGAAGGCGTTTGAGGCCTTCCGGGAGGGCCCGGACGGGCACGGTCGGCCGGCCGTGCTGGCCAACTTCCGCCATACGCTGCACACGGTGGGGCGCCATCTGGAAGGGCTGTTCCTGCAGCGCGCCAAGGCGGTGGGCGAAGCGCTGCAGCGGATCCTGGACGGGATCGGGGCCAGCCGCCAGCGGCGGCGTCCGGGCCGCTCCTACCCGCGCCGCTCGCGCAAGCCCGAGACGAAGTGGAGGAACCGCAAGGCAGCCGGAACCGCAAGTCCAGCTACAGCCTGACGCCGCCGAAAATCGGGCCCGAACCCGAATTCCTTACCGTGAAACTTCTGGGATGTGACGTAAACTACCCCTTACCCCGCGTTCGCGAGTTGGTGGCATGCTGCGTCCGTTCCGAAGGGAAGAAGAGTCGCGCCGAGCTCAGGGGCAGCCCCGAATTATGGCCCAAGGCAGCGGATCGCGGATCCACTCCACCTCGAACCAACGGACATCGGCACCCTCTCGAGTGCCGCTCAGAGTATACCCAGTTTCATGCTGTCGGGGCGAGCACCAGCCCTGTTCATGAGGGTTTAAGTCAATGCGCTTCTGTCACTAAGTCAATGCCATTGGGCGCTCGGCGGCACGCTGGCAAAGACCGTGCCGACCATGCGCGTGGTGGCGGGCGAGAGCGAGGTGCCCTCCAGTCCCAAGGACCGGTCGCGCGGGAAGAAGCCCGCCTGGCAGGCCGCGCAATGGTAGTAGGCGCGGTGCAGTTCGACCGGACCGAGCGCGGTGAGGAAGGTCTTGGCACGGCGGCCGGCGTAGCGGGCCGGATGGCCGCAAGTGCAGGGCAGGCGGGGGGCCTGCCCCGCGGGGCCGTCGGGGGTTGGGCGGGGTTTGGCAGACACAGCCGCCAAGTGCGGGGCAGGCGGGGGCCCTGCCAGTCGGAGCCGTCGGCGTTGAGCCGGTCTTGGACAGCCAGCGCCGCAAGCTGCGGGGCGCAGCGCCGTGCGGCGGTCTCGAGGGCCTCCAAATCCAGCGCAGCGTCGGGGCCGCGGCTCAGCAGCGCCTCGATCTCAGCCTGGATGGCGGCGGCGACGGCGCTGCCGAGAGTTTTTTTTGCCCGCGGCAGTCTTGTCTTCGGCCAAGCGGGTATCGCACAGCTGCTCGCTGACCTCGATCAGTTCGCTGGTCAAGCGGCGCAGGCGCTGGCATTCCTCGACTTGAGCGCGCGTCTCGGCGACGCGTTCGGCAGGAATCGAGCGGGTGGTCTTGCGACCGCCGGTTTGGCAGTCGAGCACGAAGTAGGGCCCGTGGCCGGGATCCTGCTCGTGCTGGCAGCGGCAGGTGGGCTTGCCGCAGCGCATGAACTTCTCGCGCAGCGGTCCGGGGCGCAAGTCGCCGATGGAGGCGAGTTGGCTGCGGATGCGGTCGCGTTGCTGCTCGAGGGCGGGTGTGTGATGGGGGTCTGGCATGGGGCCTACTGTCTTTATTATGCATCACGTAAAGACAATGTCGGCAGAAACCCTTGCAACGAATGCGGCATACCTACCGCGTTCGGCTAAATCACACTGATCTCAAAACCGAGACGTACACCCCTATTGTCATCGCGCATTGACAATAGCCGCGCCTTGCTATACTGCGATAGGCATGACCGAAACTGCCAAGACCGTTTCAGCAATTGTGTTAGCCGTTGCCGCGATTGCTGGCTTGCTCTTAACCGTTAGCGGATGGGTACGAGACGACATTAGCGCGGTACGAGACGACATTAGCGCGGTACGAGACGACATTAGCGAATTGAATCGGAACATGACAGCGGAGCATGAGAACATCCGTAAGGATATGCGGCTTGACCGCAAGGCGCTGTTTGACCACCTAGCAGACCGCAAGGCGCACGGAACGCCATAGCGCCGTAGACGGGCCGGGGCGCTACGACTGCGCCCCTGAAGACAATCCGTTATCCGCGATGAGGTCTTTGTGCATTAGCCGCTTGCCGACAAGACGAGCGGCAAGAGTCGTCATCTGCGCAAGCGTCCCTAGATCGCGGATATTGTGCTTGCCAGCGAACTCTTGGACGTAGCGGTTTTGGGTGCTTCGGGCTGATCTTGTGGAAGGTGCCCTTGTGAGCCCTCTTGAGCGTCGCCCAGAACGACTCAACCCGATTGATGTGCGCCTGTCCCTTGACGTACTCACCCACTGAGTGCTTGACCGTTTCGTGATCAAACGGGAGCGATTCGTAGGCGGTCGCTTCATCGGTGTAGATCGTGGCATCGGGATCGGCATTGTCCTTGACGAACCCCTGCAACGTTTCGCTATCCGTGGACGTTACGACCTTGGCGGACACTTGGTTCGTTGCCCGATCCTTCGCGCCGACCACAGCCGTCTTGCCAACTGGACCGCGCCCGGTCAACGCCTTGCGCTTCGAACGGCTCATGTTCTGCCGCTTTCCTCCGAAGTAGGTTTCATCGACTTCGACGGGGCCGTTGAAGGAACCATCGTCATCCGTGTCAAACCATGCCTGGCGAATCCGGTGGAGCATGAACCATGCGGTGGCCTGAGTCACACCAATGTCTCGATGGAGCTTCATTGAGCTAACACTGTTGAGGCTTGTCAATTCGAGATAGATGGCAATTGCCCACTTGCGTAGGGGTACCTTCGACCGCTCAAGCGCTGTCCCAGTGCGAACGCTAAAATAGCTACGGCAGTCCCTACACCAGTACGGCATCGGCTTCGCGTTCGGGACTTCTCTAGTTTCGACGCTACCGCAATGCCCGCAGCATCGTCCTCTCATCCATACCTGTGACTCGAACCAGCGATTAGCCGCTTGCTCGGTCGGGAACATTTCTAGTAAGGTGATTAACGTGATTCCTTCACGATGGGAACGACCCGGTGACTTGTGCCTGTGTGCCATATCCTTGACCCATGTATAGTCTATCGGATTTCGGCAGTTTTGTCAAGTCAACCGTATAATTCCCAATGGAAACATGTGCGTTGGCACGTGGAACGGGTCTTTGCTTGTGCGGCTCGACAAAAGGAGGCATGACGAGACGTTGGCGGAACCCCATACAGAGCCAGCTGACATGAATGGTCGGGTTATGAAGGGCTGGGCGCTTGTCCAACCGCCGGGCATTGACTCCGAGCACGACCTGACGGTTTGGCTGGACAGGGCGGTGGAGTTTGCCGGATCCCTGCCAGTCAAGTGACGCTTCGTGCAGACCGAGGCTGGAACCCCGAGGCACAGCCCTGGGAATCGCTCCACAACAAAATAGTCAGGATGTAGTGATCGAACAGATTGTGCCAGCTCACCGACCGGACTGGGTGTCAGAGGAAATGTTCCCATTGGAGAGCAAGTTCTACGCCACCCCGTCGGGGCATCGTATGTACTTTGTCAACGAAGGTGCTGTTGAGCCGGTCGTGCTCGAACATGGCAATCCCGCTTGATCCTTCGAGTTTCGGCATCTGATCAAGGCGCTTCGAACCGAGAATCGGTGTGTGGCGCCCCACCACATTGGTTTCGGCCTCTCTTCGCGAAGCGCCCGGCCGGAAGACCATCATTCCGACTCCCACACGAGGGCGTCTGCCGCCCTTGTCAACCATCTTGAACTCCGCGAGCTGACGCTGTTCATGACGGATTGGGCCGGGCCGGCTTGGATTTCGCGCGCAAGCATCCGGGCCGAGTCAAGCCGATCGTCATCGCAAACGCTTGGTGCTGGCGGGTCGAGGACGATTCTCATTTCAAATCGTTCAGCGCGCATATGTCGAGTCGCCTCGGCCAATTCCCCACAAGACCCCAGAACGTTTTCCTTAGCACGGTGATGCCGAAGACGGTTGGCGTGAAATGAGTCCTGACGTCCAAGGTCATGGCGCACTACCGTAACGCGCAGACCACTCCGGGCGTGCCTGGCAATTTCCGCCCAGCCGGGGCAGATCGTTGGTGCCAGCGGATGCTGCGATCAATCTGGAGTGACCGGGCGGCTTTCGTGGAAAAAACCGGCACTCATTCTCTGGGGACTCGAGGACATAGCGTTTCGCGGGAAGGAGCTAAAGCGGTGGAAGTCCGAACTCACCAACTTCGGGCTATGTGAGTTTGGGGACTGCGGACACTTTCTTGCGGAAGAAGCTCCAGAAGGGCTCGCAATCGCGCTCCGGGCCTTCATTGGTCGCAGGTGGCAAATCGCGCGATTGGCACTCGTCGTCTGGCCGGGCACCACCTGCCGCGTCTTTGCCGTGTTTGCCCTCGGAATCGAAATGCCTGGTGCTGATTCCTCCGTCCCGCCCGCGATAGGGCATTAGCGTCTAAGCTCGCCGCGAGTGTTGGCCATGCACTCCACGAATGGGGCGGAGTCCAGTGAGGTTGAAGCTATAACGTGTGAGTGACCTTGGAGAGCATTCGAGGGCGGTCAGGGTTCAAGCCCTTGCACTCCGAGAGATGCCCAGCGAAGAGTTGCGCGGGAATGATCGACGGAATCGGAGTGAATGTATCGTCAGGAACACCAGTTCGTGTGATCGGATCTCCATGCACGAGCAGTTGCCCGTCACAATGGGGGGTGTTGACGATCGTTTCGTGACCGATGCATACAGTGTTCACCCCGCTTTCGGCGAGCCGGGCGACCAGCTTCTCGGTTTGCTCAAACGTCGGTCCTGGAGGAGTGAACACGAAAGCGGGGAAGCCCTTATCGACCATTGCGATCGGGCCGTGCGCGAAGTCAGCGCCGGAGAATCCCGTGGCGACGACGTAGCATGTTTCCATCAGCTTGAGGGCGAATTCGAGTCCGTTGGCGTAGTTGAATCCTCGGCCGACAACCACTGCGTGGGACATAGCTCGGTACTGTCGTGCGAGGTCTCGGACGGACGCCTCGCCTTCTAGCTGCTTAGCAACCATCGCGGGCAGTTCATTGAGGTCACTCGAATGGATGGCCGCGCCGAGAGACTGCGCCAGGCAATACAGCACCATCATCTGCGAGGTGTATGTCTTCGTGGCTGCGACGCTGGCTTCCTTGCCAGCCCCCACTGGCAGGACTTCGTCCGCGAGGCCCGCAAGAGTGCTCGCAGGCTCGTTGGTAATTCCGATCGTGAATGCACCGCTGTTCTGGGCGGCCTCAAGGAAGGAGTTGATGTCGGTCGATTCACCGGACTGCGAGATTCCAATGACCAAGGTTTGATCCGGCAGCGTAAGCCTGCGGTAAAGGGTTGCGATGGAAGGTGCCGCAAGAGACGTCGGAATGCCCAGCGTGATTTCAAAGAGGTATCGAGCGAAGAGAGCCGCGTTGTCGGAAGTTCCGCGCGCCACGATGACGATCAACCCGGGCCGCTGCCTCGAGAAACGCTTCCGCAGCTGCGCCAGTGCTGTCGGAGGCCGATCCAACAGAGCCTGGAGCACCTCGGGCTGTTGGCGAATCTCTTCGATCATGAGCGACATGGACGAGCCTTCTGCGCTAGCAGCCCTCTAGATTCTAACGGCGACATCTTCCAGGTGGGCCCCTCCCCGGGGAGATTCCTGCGATGGGTGCGCGAACGGTCGCGAACCGAGTGGCGATGCATGAAGTCGAACTGGGGCCGGGCTTGCCGCCGACGCCTGTGCTGGGACGCGATCAGACGTGACAGACAGCAAGTCCGCGCTTGGCGAGGTACTGTTGATGGTACTCTTCGGCAGGGTAGAAAGTTCCGGCCGACTCAATGGCCGTAGCGATCGATCGCTGGACGCGGCCGCTACGTTCGAGACGCTCTTTCGAGGCCCTTGCCGCGGCCAGTTGGTCTACATCCTCGCAATAGATCACGGACCGGTACTGGTACCCGATGTCAGGTCCTTGGCGGTTTACTTGCGTTGGGTCATGACACTCCCAAAACACATCCAAGAGCATTTCGAAACTGACCTGGTCGGGTTCGAATGTCACCCGGACGACCTCGGCGTGCCCGGTGTCGCCGCGGCAGACCTGTTCGTAGGTGGGGTCGGGATGGCTTCCGCCGGCGTAGCCCACAGTCGTTGAACTCACGCCGGATGCATTTCCGAAAGCCACTTCGACTCCCCAGAAACAACCCGCGCCAAACATTGCCGTTGCCATCGAATGATCGCCTCCTCCGTCGATGCGGTTGCCGACTTCAATCCTTTAGCACTGCGAGATGTTCGCGGTAAGTCGAACGGGCTGCGATGAAGTCGGAGTGATCGAGCCGGAGTTCCTTGCTAATTGCGCGGATCTCGTTGTCTTCCTTGACGCTGATAGAGTGGTCCGAAGACGAGACCGCGAACAGACAGTGAAGCAGGGCCTGCTTCTGAGACCGCGTGGCAAGCTTGTTGAACTCCTTGGTAACGACGAAATTCTCCGTCGCGCCGAACAGGAGATGCTGGCTCTTGGAGATCTCCACCACCAAGACGGCCTGCTCTTCCGGAAGGCCGCCGACCCGCTCCACGATGCGCTCCATTTCGGAGATCTCTTCATTGCTGATATTCATGTCCGCGTTCGCAACCCGCCCCAGGATGAACGCGAAGGTCGCGATGTACTTGGCCCGGTCCGGTGGAAGCTTGTCGATGGCTCGGGAGATTCTGCGGATCGTGTCGGAGGAACTGGCTTCCTGGGGTTGCTTCTTTGGGCCGGTTCTGAACAAGTCAAGCAGTGACATCATTATTGCCTCGGATTCCCTTGATCTGGTTGTGAAACGAAGACTTAGCTTAGCAGCCTTCGGTCGGTCTGATCGCCCGCGAGCAGCGATCGATCCCACGCTCGCTTGTCCGCTCCGCACGGTGCGGCGGGTGGCGGCTGGATTGGGATTTCCTTGGCTGTCAGCGACCTCGTGGGCGCGTGCGGCGTACGGTGGGTTGGAGTGCGGCGTCGATGGCATCCAGAACGAGTGGCGCCATGACCTTGTAACCCTCTGCGTTCGGATGCAGGCCATCGTCAGAGAGAGCCTCTTCAAGCCGTCCGTTGGAGTCGACCATCTTGCTGAAATAGTCTAGGTAGGTCCATCCCCTCGAGGCACAGAGCGTCCTGAGCCAGCGATTGAGTTCAATGATCCGGGCCGGGTTGCGCAGTTGTGTGCGCAAGTAACGGGGATGCTTCTCACGGTGGTAGTCACTGACCGGCAAAATCGAAGCCATCACTGGAACAATGCTGGCGGCCTCCGATAGCAGTCCGATCGCCTCGAGGTTGTTGCGGATCGTGCTGTCGGGTACGCCACGGGCCAAGTCGTTCGTGCCGCCCAGCACGACGACCGCACGGGCATCCACGTCGATGACATCTGCCTTCGTGCGGCCCAGCAACTGTCCGGTGATCTGTCCGCTGATTCCGCGGTTGAGGAATGGTCTTCCGGTGAAGTATTGGTTCAGCCTCCAAGCGTCCGTGATCGAGTCTCCCAGGAACACTACGCGCGGCTCGTCTGTGGTGGTTGGGCCAACTTGGCGGTTCCGGTCTGAGTATCGGCGCAAGTTGTCGCGGTCCGCCCCGAGCGCCTGTGTCTCCCGTGCGTCCAAGGTGGCGAGCAAATGCGATTCGAGCCGTTGGATTCCGTCTCTCAGGTCCGACATCTGCGTGCCGATTTCCTCAGAGAATTCCGGGGATTTTGGCAGCGAGTCCGATAGCTGGAGATAGGCCTTTGCATTGGCGAGCATCCTGTAGATGACCCCGGTGTGGCCACGCCTCTGGGAGGACTCGAGCGTCTTCATTCCTTGCCGAAAATTCTCCTGCAGCGGTGCGCCCGCGCGAGAAAGTTCGGGCATCACGATCCGGGTTGCCTCGAAGAGGTCCGAAATTCGCACCATGAGGCGGGTGGCATCCTCGCCACTCAACATTCCTTGGGCAGATCCTTCCGGGGGACTTGAAACGATCAAGAGCAATGGCAGAGCCAATCGGGCGCAGTGCTTCAGCATCAGCATGAGTCTATTCACGGTATCAACGGTCGCAGGCTTTCGCAGACCAAATCTGGGCTGCATGCTCGCATCGAGCCACTTGGGTCGCTGGCACGCTTGTAAGTGGTATGGGCATTGTCGAGCCGAATCACCTTGATGGAGCTACCGTAGGGCCCGTTGCGTGCGGGATCCGTCGGCCCGAATATTGCTACGCCTCGCTTCCCCAGTGCGCCAGCCAAGTGCATTGGGCCGCTATCGACGCCAACCACCGCCTCTGCCTGGCGTGTGGCCTCGATCAGTTGGGGGATCGTCGAAGGATGCGGGACAGCCGCACCTGGCGGTGCGTTCCGGCAGATTTCGTCGGCGAGCGTGTGGTCACTGGGAGCGCAGTCAATGACCAATGGCAAACCGTGCTCGGCCTGGATCATCCCTGCGAGCGTGCTGTAGTGTTCAGGGGGCCACTGCTTCGCTCCCCAGCCTGCTTGCGGGCTGGCGAGGACGAAGCGGCCTGGCAAGCTCGAGGGTGCTCCTGGCGGCAAGGCGAAGGTGGCTGCCTCTGGAACTGGCGAGCCGGTCACAAACGCCGTCAGATCCCTGTACCGGTCGACCACGTGCGGTTTCGATGGCACGACAGTGCGGTCGTACAAGAGTTCCGCGAGTGGCTCACGCAGGGAACTCCGCTCGAAACCTGCGCACAATCGTGCTCGGCTCAGCCGGGCGATCACAGCGGACTTGAGCAGGCCTTGAAAGTCAAGCGCCAAGTCAAAGTCTCCATCGCGGAGGTCGTGGGCGAAAACCGCCGCCTGGCTCCACGACTCGGGACTCAACTTTGCATTGCGCCACTCTCGCAATCCCACGCGGATGATCCGATTAATGTGCGGGTTGCCTTGCAACAGAGCGGACCAGCGAGCTTCGACAACCCAGACGATGAAGGCGTCCGGAAACCCGGCCCTGAGGTCCGCCACTGCCGGCAGCGTGTGAATCACATCGCCCATCGCGCCCAGCCGCACGATCAAGATGCGCGCCGGTCGTCTAGCGTTGTCCGTGCAATTGAAGAACATCCCGGACCACGTCGCGCTCCGTGGACAACTCGACATCGAAATCGGCATGGGCTCCGAGATCTGCGACGGCCGCACCCGCATCGGCGGGATCGCACACGTAGACGTAATCCACGCAATCCAACGCTGCGACCATTTGCGCCCGGTCGTACGCGGTGAGCGGTGCCGGGCGGGCGTCCGATTCGCGATACACCAAGGCCAGCAGGGATCCGCCAGCGGGCTTCGCCTCCAGCAGAACGCGGCATATATCGGCCGTTAGAACGTCGAACCAACCGCGGACGACATGCAGTTGCCCAAGGCAAGGAGGAGGCAGGGCTTGGCTGAGGATTTTCGAACGGGTGTCCAAGGGTTGTTTCCTTACGATACCGCCCGGCGTCGGATGCGCCTGGTTGGCTGATTTCCGACGGCCCTCACCGCCCTGGAGGGGCGCCCTTCCAACTTGGCGGCTGATATTGGGCGATACTCTTGGGGAATCCGTGTCGGAGTTTACCGGAGAGCGGCTCGTTCCCGAGGCGAGCGACCCAGATTTGCGTAGCGAGCATGTCGCTCGATACTGCTTCGCCGAGCTGCTGGCATCTGGCAGGCGGGTCTTGGATGCCGGCTGCGGTGTCGGCTACGGCTCCGCGGGCTTGGAACTTGCGGGAGGTACGGTCTTTGCGCTCGACAGCGCCGGAGAGGCTGTCCGTCGCGGCCAGGCCAGGCATTCGGGCGTGCGGTTCGTGCAAGGAGATTGCACGGCTTTGCCGTTTGCGGACCGATCCTTGGATCTCGTGGTTTCCTTCGAGGTAATCGAGCACATCGCATCGTGGGCCGAGTTGATAGTGGAGGCTGCTCGCGTGTTGGCACCGCCGGGACTGTTCCTGGTGTCGACACCAAATCGGTCGTACTACGGTGTGTCGCGGGAGGAAGCGAATCCATTCCACGTCCATGAATTCGACTACGAAGAGTTCCATGGCGCCTTGCGGCAAGCGTTTCCCCACACCGTTGTCTTTTGCGAGAATCATGTTCCAGCGATTTCTATCACTTCCGGGAACACGCGGTTTGGCCGAGCCCGATTCGAAGCATCCGAGGCTGATCCGCGGAGCGCACATTTTTTCCTCGGCGCCTGTTCGAAGGCGCCCCTTCAGCTGCCCGAGGGGTTCACGTATGTTCCCGAAACGGGGAATGTGCTACGGGAGCGGGAACTGCACGTGAGCAAGCTGGAAGAGTGGATTGGAACTCTCGAGGCAAGCCATGCGGTGGTCCAAGGACGGATGAGCAGGGAACTCGCGCGGCTCCCATACCGGATTCTCCGCCGATTGGGCTTGGCCCCGCGCCTACCTGTCAATTGGTCCGAATAGGGGGCTACCTTCGGGTACCCCACTATCGCTTTCGGAACCAGAGCCAGAAGTACTGAGTTCCGGCTCCGGCCGAGCGCTGAAGATCGAATCCGTGCCGAGTGGCCATTGCGGCCGCTTCGGATTCGGAGAAGCTGGTTCCCAGCCAAGTGTCGCGGCCGGGCTTTCTCAGGCCCCTGCCGTGGTGACCTTGGACCTGGAACTTGAAAATCGACCCGCTGCGCAGCCGTCGACTGACTTCGCCGACATACCGGTCAATCACGTCACGGCTCGGGATGTGCTGAAACACGATGAACGAATAGGCGAAGTCGAACCCGAGGTCGCCAAGGACCTGCAGGTCCGTGCCGGAGTTGCAATGGACGTGTACATTCGAGGTGGATTGCAGGTACTTTCGCGCGCGTCGCACCATTTCTGGACTGACATCGACGCCGTGGACCTCGCCGAACACGGCGGCCAGGGCCCGAGTCATCCGACCCACACCGCAGCCGATCTCGAGAACCCGCATTCCCGCAGGCTCCCGGCCTTGGCAGATTTCGGTCATTTCCGACAGGATCTGATCCCGGACATTGGCCTCTCCGGTTGCGAAGAAGGCATCCTCGTCCCAACGCTCTTGGCCCGTGTTGACGTAGTGCAGGGCATCCTCGCGTGCCCGGCGATCCCAGTCGCTACGCATCTTGCGAGCTAGGCTGGCAAGTCGCAGCCGTTGAATCAGTTCCGTCACGCCGGCGATATCTCAGCTAGATCAATCTGGTGGAGTCTGCAGCACCGGGTGCAGGGAATCGGCTCTCGCCGGGCCGGTCCGGCTTTCCTCAAGCGAACAGCTCTCGAACGACCTGGTTGGCAAGCAGCTCCGTTGGGGAAAAGATCTCGACATAGTGGTACGCTCGGCCCGAAGGCGTTTCCTCGATCGTTTTTGACCAATCGATCCCCATGGCCGAGTAAATCGTCGTTACGAGGTCCTCTGGATAGACCGGGCGATTTCCGCTCCAGCCTGGATCAATGATTTCAGATCCGGTTTCGTTGGTTGCCCCGAGCACTTGACCGGCCTTGATGCCGCCTCCCGCGAATAGTCCAGTGAAGGCGTATTGGTAGTGGTCGCGTCCCGCGATGTTTGTCAGTTCACCCGGTGTCCTCCCAAACTCGCCGACGCACACCACGAGTGTCTCGTCCAGCACGGAAGTGCCGTCCTTCCGCTTTGCCGCCCCGAGGTCGTCGAGCAACTGGCTCAAGCCAACGTCCAGCTCTGAAGATCGCTTGTAGAAGTTCTCCCGCTTGTAAATCGAGCCGTGGTGGTCCCAGTCCTCGTGGGTAAGGAAAATGAAGTGCGTCCCGGCATCCGCGATGACCAGATTGCGAGCCAACACGAACGAGTCGCCGACGGGGTTGCTACCGTATCGCTGACGCTCCTCCGGCCCCACGCGAAAGATGTTGGCGCTCCGCGGATCCGACATGATCTCAACCGCACCTTCGTAGTGGTTGTGGAAATCCCGGAACGCTTTTTTCTCCAGTGCCGGGTCCGTCCTCACCCGCCCGTCGAATTGCTTGAGTAACTCCCAGCGTCTCTGAAATCCCGGAAGGTCCTGCCGCTTCGGGGCGATCGCAGAAATGTCCGACGAGGTGTTGATGTGAAAGGGAGTGAATGTCCCAGGCAGGAAGCCTGAACCGATCAGTCCGACCTGGGGAAACGTGTTGAAGCCCACGAAGGGGGGCAGGGAGTCGGTTTCCTTGCGGCGTGCGGCGTATTCGTAGGCCACGACAGATCCGACGGCCGGGAGTTCGGGCGCGAGAGCGGGATTGTGCTGATGTCCGGTCTGCATGTAGTACTGGCCGCGGCCGTGCTGGCTTTCCCAAGTCGCCATCGAACGCAGCAACGAGTACTTGTCGCGGCGCTTGCCGAGTTCCGGGTACAGCCCGATCGGCCATGCCCCGAATCCCGGAACCGTCCTGACATCGAAGTCGGGAGGGGTCCAGGGACCCTCCTTGAAATCCCAGGAGTCAACGTGCGACTGCCCCCCTTCCAGCATGACGAAAATGCAAAACCTTGCCTTGCCTTCAACCGAACTGGCCCGGCCAGCTCTGGCCCGGGGTTGCACGAGCGGCAGGAAGTGATAGCCGGTCACCGCAACCGAACCCACTCGCAGCATCTCTCGCCGTGTGAGGAAATGGTCTTCGAATCGACTCATCTTGGTCCTCTCGATCACCTACCAGTTGAACAGGAACTCAAGCTTGTTCATCAGGATCCACTGGAGATCCTCCCCACCCACGCGGATGCCCCGGTCGGCTAGCAGTTCCAGCGAGGCCTGCATTTCCTGTGGGGCGGGGTCGCGAGTCAAGAAACGCCAGTAGAGGGCCTCCGCCAACTGCTCGCCTTCGATTCCTTCATCGATCAGCCCGGAGAGGTAGCTCCCTTCGGATGGTTTCGCCTTTTCCCGGACCAGGTTCGAGTTCATCATTAACGCCGCCTGGATGATCGAGCCGCGTCTCGTGGGCTCGTTGAACTCTCGGTTCGCTTGGCCGAACGACTCCACGAAGAACTGCAGGTCCTGCCGCTGCTGTGGGTCCAGCGTCGCGCTACGCCGGATGTCACCCGGACCGCGCGTCTGGACCAGGTACTCGACCTGCTTGTCTGTCAGCGGAATCTGAATCGGATCTTGGAGATCTGTCGCCTTGACGATGGCGTCGTACACCTGTTCGGCCGTCAACCTCCTGACAAACCTCCTGGAGAAGTAGGTCGTGTATTCGGGTTTCCAATCAGCCGGGAAGCTTGCCGCGAGCTGGTAGCTCGACGACTTGACGATTCGCGTGTGCAGGTGCTGCAAGTCGTATCCACTGTCAATGAAGTCCTGGGCCAGAGCCTCCAGCAACTCGGGATGGGTGGGCTGCAAGTCCCAGCCCTCCGGGAGGCTGGCAGGGTCCATGCGAGCAAAGTCAAACCCGTCGAGGGGTTCGACGATTCCCGCTCCCATGAATTCGGCCCAGAAACGGTTGACGACGGCCCGGGCGAACTGCCGATGCGCTGTCAGAATTCGGGCTAGTTCCGCCCGCATGGGTTTGCCCGGCTTTGGTTCTTGTCCCCCGAGGATGAACGCGGGCGGGACCTTGCCAGTCCCTTGGCGGGCGACTCGCACGGTGCTGGGTGCTGAGCGGGAATAGCCGTCGCGCTTGGGATCCTTGTCGTCGATCAGGTACTCGTCCTGGGTGTTACGCAACTCCACGCGGCGCATCACGCGAGTGTTGCCAAAGAAAGCGGCCTGTGCCCAAAACTCTTCGCGCTTTCGCTGCGTGAGCCAGACATTGACTTGTTCAAGGTGATTGGCGCCGTCGTGGCACGAGATGCAGTGGAGATTAACACCCATGAACTGCCGGAATGCCATCACCGTCATCTCGTCGGCGGTGTCCTCGTGCATGATTTCCGTACAGTTGTCGGCGAACACTGCCCAACGCACCAAGTAGCTCGCCGGGCCGACATACCAGTTGCTACGAGCTTCGGATGTGAGCAGTTCACGGACGAATTGGTCATACGGCTGATTCAGCAGCAGGGCGTCCGCGACATAGTCGTGGAAGAGGTTGCGGCCGGCCCAGCCGACCCGGTTCTGGCTTGTGCGCCACAAGTCTAGGTGCCAGTATGTCCAGCGGTCCCTCCAGTCGACGCTACCCACCAGGCGCTCAATGAGCCTGTTCCGCTTGGCCGGGTCCGAATCTGCCACAAACTCCCGTGCCTCGCTGCCGTCCGGGATGCGCCCGGTTAGATCAATGTGGATCCGACGGAAGAACGTTGCATCGTCGGCGAGCGGGGCGTGGGGCACAGAGTCGCGTTCGATCTTGCCGAGGATGTGCTCGTCGATGAAGTTGTTTCTCTCGACCACGGCTTCGAAAGCCGGCGTGCCGGGGACAATCGATTCGGTCTGCTCGGCGAGGCTCGTCCTGCGGTCGGGGACCACGGTCCCCGGGTGATTCTCGGGCAACGCCTCGCTCTTCGTTTGCGCGCCGAGAGAAACCGCCGAGAGCAATACGCAAACCAGGAGAAGCGATCGTTTCATTTTGCCGATCCAGCTCTAGTGTAGTGCGAACATCGTGCCGGCCAAATGACAGGAACGATTCTGGCCCGGAAATTCTCGCTTGCTAGCTGGGTGTGCGCTACACGGCGTTGCAGTGGGAGGCTTGATTGGGCGGCTCTGGACCACGGCTAGAAGGGAGGAGCGTCGCTATCCGTGTGTGCACCTTCAGGCGGAACGTTCTCCGCCTGGGATTCGGCTGCTAGGTTTTCGAATTTGGCGTACTTCCGATAGAAGGCGAGCTTGATTCGTCCTGTTGGGCCATTGCGCTGCTTGCCGATGATCAGCTCCGCGAGACCTTCGAGAGACTTGTCTTGCTGTTTGTACACTTCCTCTCGGAAGATGAAGGCCACGAGATCAGCGTCCTGCTCGATCGAGCCCGAATCACGTAAGTCACTAAGACGCGGGCGGGGATCTCCTCGCTGTAAGCTCTCTGTTGCGCGACTCAACTGAGAGAGCGCGATCACGGGGATGTTGAGATCCTTGGCCAGTAGCTTCAACCCACGCGAGAATGCCGAAATCTCCTGAACACGGTTTTCTACTTTCCCCTTGGACCCGAGTAACTGGAGGTAATCAACGATCACCAAGTCTAGTCCCTTCTCAGCCTTGAGCCTCCGGCACTTCGAGGTGATCTCCATCATATTGATGCTGGCTGTGTCATCGATGAGCAGGCCGCTTTGGACCATCTCGGACAGGGCCTTCACCAGGCTCTTTTGTTCTCTAGGGACCAGGTGACCCCGGCGGAAACGGCTTTGGTCCACTTTGGCCTCGGCACACAGTATGCGCGTTAGTAAAGCCTCCTTCGACATCTCGAGAGAGAACACGGCAACGGTCTTGGCCGGTTCGCTGTCGTGCGGGGACGCCACGTGTGACGCGATATTCAGAGCCATGGCTGTCTTGCCCATGGCTGGACGTGCCGCGAGGATGATCAGCTGGCCGCCCCTAAGTCCGTTGGTGAGCTCGTTGAACCTGTGGAACGGGGTGTTCAGTCCCTTGGGCCGTTTGCTCGGATCGAGGAATGCCTCGATGCCTCCGTCGAATTTCTCGAGCGTCGCCTTCGGGCTTTCCAACTCCGATTGCAGTAGTTCCGTCCCGATCCTCATCACCGATGATTCGGCATCGGACAGAATCTCGTCGACCTCGCGCCCTTCCTGGACGCAACTCGCGCTGATCTGTTGAGCGGTATGGTGGAGCCTCCTGAGGATTGATTTGTGCTTGACGATCTTGATGTAGTCAGCGAGGTGCGACAGCTTGGGCATGCCCTCGCTGAGCGAAGCGAGATAGGCGAATCCACCCACGTTCTCGAGTTGTTGGAACTTGTCGAGTTCGTTGCCCAGAGTGAGGTATTCGATACTGTCGCCGCGGTCGTTCAGGGCCTTCATGCAGCGGAAGATGCGACGGTGCTTCTCGATGGCGAAATCATCCATGTCAAGCGCTCCGCCAACTTGCGGGAATACGCTGCCATCAACGATCACGAGCCCGAGGACAAACATCTCGGCCTCGATGCTCATCGGCAATCCGCGCTTCAACGCCAGCGCGTTGACCTGCTGATCGGCCTGAAGCTCCTGTTCTTCGATGGGGGGCATGGGCGTACTTGGATTCGTCTAGCCTCGAGCTTCGCTGGGGGCACCTGACCAGCCTCGAAAGTCAGGGACATCGTATTGCAGCCGTTGTCCCGGGACCAACCGAACCGGCGCGAGCATGGCGACCAAGAAAACGGGCTAGGCTTCCAGGCTTGTCGGCGGCTCAACCGAATGGCAATCTAACCCGCCACCATCATACTCCCTCGAAAAGTCGCTAGGAATTGGCAGAACGAAGCGCCAGCGAGACGCCGGCGAAGGGTTCCCAGAGCAATCTCCGCGCTGTTACCATCGGCCCGATGCTGGCAACTCTTCGACGCAAATTCATTCATCTCGAAGCCGTCGCAAGCTGGCGTCCCGACGTCGGCTCAGGGCGTGTCGAGCGTGTAGCGGCTCCGGAGGTCGCTGCGACCCCGACCCTTGCCTCACCGCAAGAATTGCAGATAGCCGTAGAGTGCGGGCAGGGCAAACAGTAGTCCGTCGATGCGATCCAGGACTCCGCCGTGCCCAGGGAGGAGCTTTCCGCTATTCTTCATCTCTGCAGTGCGCTTGAGCGCCGATTCGGCCAAGTCACCCATCTGCCCAAACACGTTGATCACAAGTGCCAGCACCATGGCTTCCATGTTTCCGATTTCGCCTGCTAGGAAGACCGCGGCATACGCGGAACCGGCAGTGGGGCCGACAACCACCGAAGCGATCGTTCCCTCCCACGTTTTGCTCGGACTGACGACCGGAGCGATCGACCGTCGTCCGATCGTCTTGCCGACGGCCAGCGCGATCGTATCGCCGACCGCCGTCACCACGAGGGCAAAGACCAGCCAGTGAGGTGAGAGGTCATGCAGCAGCATTCCCCAGAGCAACGGGCCCGCGATGTAAACGACCCCGGCCGCAGTCACCGCAGCAGATGGGAGCACACTTTGGATGGGCCTCCCGGCGAGCACGCCGGTGCCGAGCAAGAGCACCAAGTAGAGACTGGAGAACAATGCACGGTCCAGATTCGGGCACAGCAGCCAGACGAGTGCCCCCGCGTAACCAAGTGTCGGGTAGGGCCGCATGCCGCTCTCCACCAAGATTCCGAAATACTCGCGGAGGGCCAGCAACGCAAGGATCGCGACGGTCCCCAAGATGATGGGAGAGCTTGCACGGAAGGCCAGCAACCATGCTGCCGAGGCCAGTAGAAGGCCTATGAGAATCCGAACCACGATGGGAGTGTCAGTCGTTGACCACGACAACCTCGTCTTTGGCGGCCTCCTTGGTCGTGGAGGAGGAGCGGTTCGATAGTCCTCCGTATCGGCGGTCACGACTTTGGTAGTCCAGCAAGGCTTCCAACAAGTCCACCGTACGGAAATCCGGCCAGTACCTGTCCGTAACCCAGATTTCGCAGTACGCGATTTGCCAGAGCAGGAAGTTACTGATTCGAAACTCGCCCGAAGTCCGAATCAACAAGTCGGGATCACCGCTGTCAGCTGTGTAAAGCAGGTCGCCAAGCTCCCGTTCGTTGATTCGTTGTGGCGCACCGTGTTTGCCGGCGCGACGGAGCAAGTCGTTGACCACGTCCACAAGCTCGGACCGGCCGCTGTAGTTCAAGGCGACATTCAGCCGCATACCTGTGTTCGCAGCTGTCTCGACGATCGCGTTGTCGATGTCGTCTCGAACTTCCTGGGGCAGTGCTTCTATCCGACCGATCGTCTGAAATCGAACTCCGTTCGCCTTGAGTTCCGGCAGCTCGGCACGAAGGTACTGGCGCAGCAGCTTCCACAGAGTCTCGATCTCGGAATGGGGTCGCTTCCAGTTCTCGACCGAAAAGGCATATAGCGTCAGAGTCTCAATGTCCAGGCGACAACAGGCCTCGATGATCTCCCGGACCGGTTTGACCCCGGCTCGATGACCCGCAACGCGCGGCAGGAAGCGCTTCTTTGCCCACCGACCATTGCCGTCCATGATGACGGCTATATGCCTCGGAAGCCTGGTTGGGTCCAGACTCCTAGCCGTTTGCCATTCCTCGCTACCAGGTGAGGCCCACTCGAGAAACTCCTTCATCGTGTGCAGGATCGGACCTAGGCTTCATCGTACAATGCCTCCTCGGAGAGGTCTAGCTTTCGGCTCGCGGTAGAACATCGCCCTTCGCGAACAACAAGGCTTTCCGGCCGCCGAGAGCGGAAACCGGCATCTCCTCCGAAGATACTCGACTCTTAAGTTTGACACAGTGTTGCAAATAGTGATATCGTCCTAGAGCTGAACGGGACAACTCCGATACGCCCGCTAATGTAATGTAAACAGCGTACGATGGAGTTCATTGTCTCAGTTGGTGTTGGTGAGAGGATTGAGCGTTTGGCTATGTTGCAATCGATTTGCATGAGTAACGTCGACCTCGATCGTGTCCACCACTGCCGATGAACCACCCTTAGGAGGACTGCCATGCAATGTGAATCGGCCTTACTGGCGCGCGAAGATGGATTCGGTTCTGTCACTCGCTGCGGCCACGGCCTTGTCCATGTTCAACTGGGCGTGACCACGCTGACCCTCACTGATGAGCAGTACCAGCGATTTGTCGCGATGTTGGCCGATAGCGCAGCGAGTTACGAGCTGTGGCGTCACACCGAAGAGCTGTCTCGTCTGGACGAGGGACACGCGGCCAGCACGGAGGGAACGGATGCGGACTGTTCTAGCCCCCTCCCAAACTGACGTCGCACGCGTCTCCTGTAGTGCCCGGCCTGCCCGTCTAGCTTCGGCGGGCGATGCTCGGTGCCTAGGGGTGGGCGGCGACGGGCGGTTGATCGAAGCACCCCAAAGACTCGCTCGACGCCAGTTCTTGGCGGTTCTTGCGACTTCGGTTGGTGCCCAAGCAGCGCCTTGGCGTCAGTTCCTAGGCAATGGATCCCGTTCTCTCGACGGCGGCGAGAGATTGCCGACCGAGTGGTCAGATGGACACAACGTCGCGTGGCGTGCCGCAGTCCCGGGCTACGGTCAGTCCAGCCCCGTCGTGGTCCAGGATCGGGCCTTTGTCACCAGCGTTGACGGAGCGCAGAAGGAGTCCCTTCTTGTCACCTCGATCGACTTGGCGTTGGGCGAGTTGCTATGGACGCAACGTATTGATTCTGCCCAACGCATCGAAGAGTCCGACATGGTCAGCACGGCAGCCCCCACGCCAGCTGTCCATGGAGACACCCTGATTACGTTCTTCGAGACCGGAAACTTGTTGGCGACCAGCCTTGAAGGAGAGCGTCGCTGGGAGCGCCGATTGACGGAGGAGTATGGCGAGTTTCGTGGTCGCCACGGCGTCGGCAGTTCGCTTCGCATGTGCCGCGCCGGAGTTCTCGTGCTGGTGGCCCATGACGGCCCGTCGTACCTGATTTGCGTCGATCCCGAAGACGGTCGAACCGTCTGGAAAACCGACCGCCCGGATGGTGTCTCTTGGAGCACTCCCACGACGGTCGAACATGTAGGCCGAGAATTCGTACTGGTCAGTGCTGGTGGAGCGCTGGAAGCCTACGCGACCGAGGACGGCTCCCAACTGTGGGTGTTGGACGGTCTGGACGGAGCGTTTATCGCCTCGCCGACACCGATGAACGGTGGGGCGATCATCGGATCGAGCATGAAGGGCAAGACTGCGGCCGTGCGATTCGGTTCCGAGGCAAGTAGTGTTCCGGAAGTGGTTTGGCACGCGCAGGAGGCATCGTCATACTTCAGTTCCCCGCTCCTCCACCGGGACCGTGTGTACATGACCAGCAAGGCGGGCATCGCATTCTGCTTACGCTCCGACACCGGGGACAGCGTCTGGCACTCGCGCCTGGAGGGCCAGTGCTGGGCGTCTTCGATCGGTCTGGGAGACCATGTGTATTTCTTTGGAGTTGACGGCGTGACGGACGTTGTTCAAGCCGGTGATAAGTTCGTCTCCGTTGCTAGCAACCGACTGTCCGTTGGAGGGCGCCTGTACGGAGTTGCGCTCGCTGATCGGGGCCTTCTGTTGCGTTACGCCAAGGATTTGGTGCTGGTGGCGGGTGGTGGACCACCAGATATCTCGCCGTAGCCCTTACCGGACCGGGCGGTTTCGCCGAAGGTGGGGCTCAGGGTGATGTCGGACGCGCTTGCCGGATCGGCTAGCGCGTCATGCATTTGAGCCAGTCGGGCAGACCATCAGTTGCGACTGGCTCGCCGTCTCTTGTGGATGCAGCCAGGAATTCTCAATTTGGCCTTTTTTGTCTCGGGAGCCGCTGAGGGGCCGGCAGCAAGGGACCGGTTTCTGGGGACTTAACTTTGTGGGCACCGCTTTCAAGCATAAGATGTGCCCTCCGTTTCCAATTCCTGCGTGCTCGAGACGCTTCTGGATCGCTTCCAACAAGCCGCCTCCGCCCTGCCCGACCCCCGGACCGGCTCCAACAAGCGCTACGACGTCGCCGATGCCGCGGCCTGCGCCCTCGCCACGTTCTTCCTCCAGTCCCCCTCCTTCCTCGACTTCCAGCGCCGCATGCACGAGCAGTCCGCCCGCTCCAACTGCCATTCGCTCTTCGGCGTCAGCAAGATTCCGAGTGACAATTCGATCCGGAATCTGCTCGACGGTCTCGACCCCTCCCTCTTCGCCGACCTGTTCCCCCTCTGCCTCGACACCGTCCGCGACCACGGCGGCCTCGACCCCTTCCTGCGCCTCGACGGCCGTCTCCTCATCGCCCTCGACGGCATCCAGTTCCATAGCTCGGACTCCATCCATTGCGAGCAGTGCTCCACCCGCCATGTCGGCAAACACAAAACCAGGCAGTTCTTCCACACCATGCTCTCGGCCACCGTCGTCGCCGACGGCCACAACCGCGTCCTCCCGCTCATGCCGCTGTTCGTCCAGCCCCAGCACGACCCCGCCGCCAACCAGCCCGACCTGCCCGAAGACCAGCGCAAGCAGGATTGCGAGCGCAACGCTGCCAAGCGCTGGCTGCCCGCCCACATCCCCGCTCTGCTGCCCTACCGGCCGGTCCTGCTCGGCGACGATCTGTACTGC
>MKWU01003342.1_pt1 | contig 21472 bp, 20 predicted proteins | sample 809101 | NCBI WGS metagenome assembly MKWU01 (sample SAMN05860141, study PRJNA318959) | sponge metagenome | host: Aplysina aerophoba | place: Slovenia: Piran, Adriatic Sea, Gulf of Piran | collected 2013-05-07 | reverse complement strand
TGCGCTGCTGCATCCTCAGCGGCCGCTTCGAAGGCTTCTGGGAACGACGAAACGCCGCTGCATGAGACAGCACCTCACAAATCTGACGTGCACCCCCGGCCGTTTGAACCGCTGCGCGACGCCTCCACCGCCGCGGGCCGCGTGGTAGCATGCGGCCCGCCCGTCCGCCGGGACACGCTGCCCAATGTCTGCGCCACAGATCCTCACCGAGCTCGAGCCCGACGCGCTCGCCGAGACGCTGGCCGGCCTCGGGGCGAAGCCGTTCCACGCCCGGCAGATCTACGGCTGGATCTACCGGCGCGGCGTCGCCGACTTCGCCCGCATGACCGACCTGTCGCGGGACCTGCGCGCGAAGCTCGAGCGGACGTTCGCCATCCCGACCCCGGCGGTGACCACGCGGAGCGAGTCGGCCGACGGCACCGTCAAGTTCCTGTTGCGGCTCGGCGACGGCCGCGAGGTGGAGTCGGTCTTCATCCCCGACACGCCGGCCATGACCTTCTGCGTGTCGACGCAGGCCGGCTGCGCCATGCGCTGCGGCTTCTGCCTGACCGGCAGGATGGGCCTGCTGCGCAACCTGACGGCGGGGGAGATCGCCGCCCAGGTGCGGGTGATGGCGCACGACCTCGATCTCGCGGGCCGGCGCTTCAACATCGTGCTGATGGGCATGGGCGAGCCGCTGCACAACTACGACGAGACGATGAAGGCGCTGCGGATCCTGGCCGCCGAGTGCGGTCTGGCGGTGAGCCCCCGCCGCGTGACCCTCTCGACGGTCGGCGTACTCCCGGCGCTCGAGCGGCTGGCGCAGGAGCCGCTGATGCCCAACCTGGCCGTCTCGCTGCACGCCACCACCGAGGAGCTGCGCGACCGCCTGGTGCCGGTGAGCCGCAAGTACGGCCTGGCCGACCTGATCGCCGCGTGCCGCCGGTTCCCGCTGGCGCGGCGCGACCGGATCACCTTCGAGTACGTCCTGCTGCGCGACGTCAACGACGGGGTCGCCGACGCCCGGCGGCTGGCGAACCTGCTGCGCGGCATCCGCTCGAAGGTCAACGTGATCCCGCTCAACGAAGCCCCCGGCATTCCGTACCGCCGGCCGTCGGACGCACGGATCGACCGCTTCGCGCAGACGCTGGCCGACCGACACGTGACCGTGTCGGTGCGCAAGAGCCGCGGACGCGACATCCGCGCCGCCTGCGGGCAACTCATCGTCGAGGGGGCGCGGCAGGCGCCGGGACAGCGGGCGGCCGCCCTGCTGGGTTCGTCTTGAACGCAAGTCCGTAGAGACCTAACATGAAGTCGTGGAGTCGAACGGAGGCAGGACCGTCCAGATCCTCACGCTGCTTCTCTCGCTGGTGGCGGCGACTGCCGGACTCTGGAACGGATGGCAGATCGCCCGGCTGACAGGACAAGTCGAAGCTCTACAGGAAGTGCTCGTTACGCATGTAACGACCCCCGGCGTACACTCGGATTGAGCACTTGCGCCGCGGGAGACTCGCGCCGGCAAACGCGCAACGCGACCTCTGGTCGCGCCGCGACCAGCTCGCCGGCCAGCGTCTCGCCGGCGGCGGTGACGCGCACGCGGACCCGTTCGTTCTCGGGGCAGTCGACCGGCACCCGGACACGCAGGTAGTTGTCGGTCAGCACGACCGTGCCGCCGCCCTGTGCGAGCGTCAGCCCCGGGCGCACGCTTCCGACCTGCGCCGCACGGAACCGCTCGGCCAGCACGGCGCCGGCCTCGCGCACGGCCCGGGCCCGCTCGCGGACGCGTCGCCCGTCCACCTTGCCGGACATCGCGGACGCCTCGGTGCCGGGACGGTCCGAGTAGGGAAAGACGTGCAGGTACGTGAGCGGACTCGCTTCGAGGAAGCCGAGGGTCGCCGCGGCGTCGGCGTCCGTCTCGCCAGGAAACCCGACCACCACGTCGGACCCGATCGCGGCGTGGGGCAGGCGATCCCGGATGTCGGCGATCACGGTCCGGTACTCCGCCGCCGTGTACGGTCGCCGCATTCGCCGCAGGACCGCGTCGCTGGCGTGCTGCAGCGGCAGGTGGAAGTGCGGCGCGAACCGCGGGCTGCCCGTCACGAGCTCGACCACCTCGGGGGTGCAGTCCATCGGCTCCAGCGAGCTCATCCGCACCAGGAAATCCCCAGGGTGCGCGGCGAGCGCCCCCAACAGTGCGACGAGGGACGACGGCGGGAACAGATCGCGCCCGTAGGATCCGAGGTGGACGCCGGTTAGCTGCAGCTCCCGATACCCCGCCGCGACGGCCTGGTCCACCTCTTCAAGCACGCGGGGCAACGGCACGCTGCGGCCGCGCCCCCGCGTGGACGGAATGATGCAGTAGGCGCACGCCTCGTCGCAGCCGGTCTGCACGCGCAGGGTATAGGCGGTCCGGCCCCGCTCGCCGGGCCGGATCGGAGCCCCGCACGCGCCGGCGCCCCCGCCGAAACGCTCGGCGGTGGTGGGCTCGACACTGTCGAGTATGCGTTCGGCCAGCGCCTCCTTCTCGACGTTCGGCACCACCGCGACCACGCCGGGCAGGGCGGCCACCTCCTCGGCGGCGCGCGACGCGTAGCAGCCGGTGGCGACGATCCGGGCGCCAGCGTTCGTACGCGCGATGCGCCGGATCGCCTGCCGCGTCCCCTGATCGGCGCTCGCGGTGACCGAGCAACTGTTGACGACGACCACGTCCGCCGCCTCCACAGGCGCCGGGGAACCGCCGCCGGCGCGCAGGCCGCGCTCGATCGCGAAAGAGTCGGCCTGGTTGACGCGGCAGCCGAACGTGACGACGGCGAACTTCATCGGGGGGCAGTATATGTGACATCGGTCATGTCGCCCGCGTCCCGAACCGTGCTACAACGGCGCACTTGCACATGTCAGAACCGACACGCAGCCCGTCCGGCAGACGCGCGCCGAGCGCCGCACTCCCGAAGATGGCGAACGGCCCGGCAGAAACCGACAGCCGACCCGACACGCGCCCGCCGCGGGGCGTCTTCGCCTCGCACGCCATGCAGCGCGTGCTGAGAATCGCGACGGAGGCCGCGCCAAGCGGTATTCCCGTGCTGATCACGGGTGAATCGGGAACCGGCAAGGAGGTGCTCGCGCGCATCATTCATGACCGTTCCGGCCGCCCGCGCGAGCAGTTCATACCCTACAACTGCACCGGCACCTCGCCCGAGATCGCCGACTCGCAGCTCTTCGGCCACCGTCGCGGGTCGTTCACGGGAGCCAGCGACAACGCGCTCGGGGTCATTCGGAGCGCCCACGGCGGCACCCTGCTCCTGGACGAGATCGGAGAGCTCGACTTGCGCATCCAGCCCAAGCTGCTGCGGATGATCGAGAACCAGGAGGTCCAGCCCCTCGGCCAGCCCCGCCCCTCGAAGGTCGACGTGCGCATCCTGGCCGCCACGAACGCTGACCTCGACGAGATGGTCCGGGACAAGCGGTTCCGCGAGGATCTGCTCTATCGTCTCAACATCATCCGGATCCACATACCTCCGCTGCGTGACCATCGCGAGGACATCGTGCCGCTCGTGATGCTCTTTCTGCGCCGGTACGCCGGCGAGCAGAACAAGAAGGAGATTCGCCTGTCGGGCGACGCGATCCAGCAATTGCTCGAGCGCGACTGGCCGGGCAACATCCGGCAACTCGCCAACGAGATCCGGCGCCTGGTGGCGTTCGCGAAGGACGGGACACTCATCACGCCGGATGATCTCGCCCAATCCACCGCCTCTGCGGGTCTGCCGCGGTCGGAGAACGGCGCCGGCGCCCGCAGCTCCCGGGACACCGTCACCATCTCCGCGGACCAACCCTTGCCCGCCGCCTTGGAGGAAATGGAGCGCGCGCTGATCATCCGGGCGCTGCTGGCCGCGGGCGGCCGCCTCAACGCCGCGGCCGGGCGCCTCGGCGTCTCGCGCAAGGGGCTGCTGCTGAAACGGCGCCGGCTGAACATCGACGCGCTCCTGGCCAGCAAGTGACCATCAGGACCCGACCATGCCCGACACCCCTTCCGCATCGCCCGTCGAACCCTCGCTCGGCCAGGCTCTCGTCCCGGTCGTCCTGCTCATCGCCCTGCTCGGCGCCGCGGTGTACCTGTTCGGGGACGAGTCCTCGTTCGGCCCCAACCAGATCGCGCTGGTGCTCGGGACGGCCGTCGCGGGGCTGGTCGGCCTGGCCAACGGGCAGTCGTGGGCGGAGATCGAAGGCGCGATCAAGCGCGGCATCGCCACGTCGATGGGCGCCGTCCTGATCCTGCTCGTCGTCGGCTCGGTCATCGGCACCTGGATCCTCGCCGGCATCGTGCCGACCATGATCCACTACGGCCTGTCGCTGCTCGCGCCCTCCATCTTCTATGCGGCCGCCTGCGCCATCTGCGCCGTCGTCGCGCTGGCCACGGGCAGCTCCTGGACCACCGCCGGCACCGTCGGCCTGGCCCTGATCGGCACCGCCGCGGCCTACGACCTGCACCCGGGAATCGCGGCCGGCGCCATCATCTCGGGCGCCTACTTCGGCGACAAGATGTCGCCCCTTTCCGACACCACCAACCTGGCCCCGGCCGTCGCCGGCTCGGAGCTGTTCACCCATATCCGCCACATGGTCTGGACCACGGCGCCCAGCTTCGGCCTCGCGCTGATCCTGTTCGCGGGCATCGGCCTGGCGACGCCGGCGCCGGAAGGGTCGGGCGACCTCGACGCGGTGCTGGCCGCGCTCGACGACAGCTTCGCCATCGGCCCACACCTGCTGATTCCGCTGGCGCTCGTGCTGACCCTGGTGGTGCGCCGGATGCCGGCGTTCCCGGCGCTGCTGATCGGGGCGCTGGTCGGGGGCCTTTTCGCCGTCGTGTTCCAGCAGGAGGCGCTGCTGCGCTACGTCGGCGAGCCGGAGCTGGCGCGCCCGGTGGCGCTGCTCAAAGGCGTGTGGCAGGCGCTGCACGGCGGCTACGTGCTCGAGTCCGGCAACCCCGCCCTCGACGAGCTGCTCTCGCGCGGCGGCATGGCGAGCATGCTGCAGACGGTCTGGCTGATCATGACCGCGATGATGTACGGCGCCGTGCTGGAGGCCACCGGCATTCTGCAGGCGCTGGCCCGCCGGATCCTCTACGCCGTGCGCAGCGCGGGCGGCCTGATCGTGGCAACCCTCGCCACCGCGTTCGGCGTCAACGTCCTGGCCTCCGACCAGTACATCTCCATCGTGCTGCCGGGCCGGATGTTTCGCAGCGAGTACGAGCGGCGGCGGCTCGACCCGAAGAACCTGTCGCGCTCCCTCGAGGACTCGGGCACGATCACTTCGGTGCTCATCCCCTGGAACACCTGCGGCGCGTTCATGGCCCAGACGCTGGGCGTGTCGACGCTGACCTACGCGCCGTTCGCCTTCTTCAACCTGATCAACCCGCTGGTCGCGGCCGTCTACGGGTTCGCGCGGATCGGGATCGCGCCGCTCGATTCGGACGCCGCCGAGGCCCCGGCACCCGGCGAGACCCCGCACCCCGCCGCGTGAGCGGACCGGGGGCAGCCGAGGACAACTCGCGGACGGGAGGAATCGCCTGGGACCGGGCGTCCGCTACGGCCGGGCCGCCTCTGCCTGCAGCACCTGGTCCAGCGCGAGCACGCGCCGGACGGCGTCGCTGATCGCACGCCCGGTGAACGAGGAGCCGGCGATCCGCCGGATGCCGCGCCGGATGGCCAGCTCGTCGTGCAGCACCTCCCCGTCGAACTGCCGCAGCCAGTCCTGCGGCGCCATGTACTGCGCCGGCTCGAAGAAGACCGTGACGTCGACCCGCTTGACGCGGCCCTCGGTGTCGAGCGAGATGAGCAGGCTCTGGCGCTCGGTCTTCGGGGTGTGGGTGTCGATGTAGGCGCGCCCGACGACGGCACCGTCCTGGTCGCGGGCGATGTAGCGGGGAAAGATGCGGCCCTGCATCCCGACGCGGGCGAGCGCCGCCACGGCCCCCATCTGCTCCCGCGTCAGGATGACCCGGTCGCGCGTCACTTCCGCGCCGGGATAGACCGCCGCGAGCGCCTCGCTGCGGGTGATGACGCCCTCCTGGGCGCCGGGGGCGGCCGCGCCGCCGAGCAACGCGAGCACAATCGCCACGATGAGTCGTCTCGTCATGTCGCGTCGCACCGGGAGCGGGCACGTCATTCTATCCCGCTCAGGTCTCGGGGTCGGTTTCCGCGTCGCGCAGATCCCGGAGGTAGTACGCGAACGCGGTCCCGGCGATGGCGCCGCCGGCGAGCACCTTCAGCACGAAGCGCACGGTCACCGCGCCGTCCAGGAAGTTGTAGACGACCGCCGCGACGGTCCCGATCAGCACGCACGACGCGATGAACAGCGTCACGTAGGTGAGCTGCTGCCGGAGCCTCGACGCGCGCGCGGTCGGGTCGGACGCTACGGCGCGTCCTATCACGCGGGCGACGTACAGGAACACCGGCGCCGCGACCACCAGCAGCGACACCGCCCAGCGGATGCCGTCGCGCGTGATCGCCTCCGGCGGATCCTCCGGATGCGGAAAGGCCAGGTCGACGAAGCCGAACGCGAGCGCGCCCAGGTTGAAGGCGCTCACGAAGAGCGCCGCGAACATGACGGCGTACAGGAAGGCCTCGCGCGGCTTGACGGAAACGGCGGGCCGCGGGACCGGGATCGGATACCCCGCGGCGTCCGCGAAAACGGCCAGCGCCCGCGCGACCTGGTGGCGCGGCCCGCCGGCGCGCGTTGCCGAACACGGCGGGCCGCGGGCCCGGCAGCGGATCCCCGGCGGCGTCCGCGAAACGGGCCAGCGCCTGCGCGACCTGGTCGCGCGGCCAGCCGGCGCGGATCAGCGTCTCCTCGATGTCCGGACGCGCGACGCCGCGCGCCAGGCTCTCTCCGACGAATCCGACCAGGTCCAAGCTGAGCGCCATCCGAATCGCCTCCTGTCGAGCCCTTGCCCGCGAGTGCGTCCTCTATCGATTATGCGGCAATCGGGACGAGCCCGCCGGAACGGCCGGTGGCGGCGGCTTGCTGCGGGATGCGGATCGGTCCGCAACCCTATAATCGACCATCGGCGAACCCCGGAAAGCGAGGCTCTGCGCATGCGTCGGATGTCGCTCGTCGGCCTTCTGCTCTTCACTCCGCTCGCGGCGCCGGCGCAGGAGTCCGGCCCGCCGCGCACCCCCTGGGGTACGCCGGACCTGAGCGGCTACTGGGAATACCGCAGCACGACGCCCCTGCAACGGCCCGCCGCGCTGGCCGGCAAGGCCGTGCTGACGCCCGCCGAGGAAGCCGAGTACCTCACCGAACGTCACGCCGCGATCGGGCGCGAGCGCGACCTGCAACTGAACGCCGACTGGTGGCAACCGGGCGGACTGACCGACGGCCGGACGTCGTTGATCGTCGATCCGCCCGACGGCAGGCTGCCCGAACGCACCGCGGCCGGGGCGGAGCGGGCGCGCACGCTCGGCATCGCGATCCGGCTGCGGTCGGCCGACGGCCCGGAGGACCGGGAACGCTACGAGCGCTGCATCATGGGGCGGACGGTCCCGCTGCTCGCGGTCTCGCCGAACCGGCTCGCGCAGATCTTCCAGACGCCGGACCACGTCGCCATCCTGCACGAGCAGAACTCCGACCTGCGCATCGTCCCGCTCGACGGCCGGCCCGCGCCGCCGGCGTCGATCCGCCAGTGGCAGGGCAGCTCCCGCGCCCGGTGGGAAGGCGACACGCTGGTCGTCGAGACCGGCGGCTTCAACGGCGCCTGGACGATCCAGGGCAGCGGACCCGACGCGCGCTACGTCGAGCGCATCCGGTTCTCCGACGCCGACACGCTGCACTACGAGTTCACGGCCCACGATCCCGACTCGTTCGCCGGCCCCTGGACGGTGATGTTCCCGATCACGCGCGCGGCCGGGCCGGTGTTCGAGAACGCCTGCCACGAAGGCAACTACAGCATGCCGCTCATCCTGCGCGGCGCGCGCGCCCAGGAGCGCGAGCGGCCGTGACGGGTTCCACCGGCCGCGCAACCGGCGGCCCCGTCGCCCAGACCGCGCGCATCGACTCCATCGACGTGCTGCGCGGCTTCGCCCTGCTCGGCATCCTGGTGATGAACATCCAGTTGTTCGCGATGCCGGAGGCGGCCTACTACAACCCGACCGCCTACGGCGATCTCGAAGGCGCCAACCTGTACGTCTGGCTCGGCGGACGGCTGCTGGCCGACCAGAAGTTCATGACGATTTTCTCGATGCTGTTCGGCGCCGGCATCGTGCTGATGACGACAAGGGCCGAGGCGCGCGGAGCGACGCGCCGCGTGCACTACCGCCGTATGGGATGGCTCGCCGTCATCGGTCTGCTCCACGCGCACCTGCTGTGGGCCGGCGACATCCTGTTCCTGTACGCCGTCTGCGGCATGCTGGTCTACCCGTTCCGCGGACTGCCTCCCGGCCGGCTGCTGGTCGTCGGCACGGCGACGGTCGCCGTGGCGTCGGCCGTCTTCGCGGGCTTGCAGGCATCGCTGCCCTCCTGGCCGGAGGAAGCGCTGGCCGAGGTCACGGTCGGCGCGTGGCAGCCGACGCGGGCGATCGTCGACGACGCCCTGGCCACCTACCGCGGCGGCTGGCTGGAGCAGCTTCCGACCCGGTCGGCGATGGCGTTCGGCTTCGAGACCTTCATGCTCGTCATCTGGGGGGGCTGGCGCGCCAGCGGCCTGATGCTGATCGGAATGGCGCTATTCAAGCTCGATGTCTTCAGCGCCCGGTGCTCGCCGCGTTTCTACGGCGCCTTGATCGCGGCGGCGCTCGCGGCCGGCATCCCGGTGGAGGCCTACGGCGTCGCGCTCGATTTCGAGTACGGGTGGGCGCTCGACTGGTCGCTGCTGCAGGGCCGGCAGTTCAACTACTGGCCGAGCATCGCGGTCGGTCTCGGCTACGTCGGCCTCGTCATGCTGGCGTGCCGGTCGACGGCGCTGCGCAGCGCCACCCGCCCGTTCGCCGCCGTCGGCCAGACGGCGCTCAGCAACTACCTGCTGCAGACGGTGATCTGCACGACCATCTTCTACGGCCACGGTCTCGGGCTCTACGGGTCCGTCGACCGCGTGGGGCAGCTTGCTATCGTCTTCGGCGTCTGGGCGGTGCAGTTGATCGCCTCGCCGCTCTGGCTGCGGCGCTACCGCTTCGGCCCCGCCGAGTGGGTGTGGCGATCGCTGACGTACGGGGCACGCCAGCCGTTGCGGCGCGCGACGGCGGCGGCGCCCTGACGCGGACGCGCCTCGCCGCACACCGCAGCGGCGACCGGCGCTCAACGGCGCACGGCCGCCGCCGCCCGCGGCGATCAGGGCATCAGGCCTTCGACCAGGGTGTCGATCCGGTAGAGGCCGGTCCGCGCCGTGATGTAGAGCGTGCGGCCGTCGTTGCCGAACGCCGCGTTGGCCGGCTGCTCCGCCGGCCGCACCGTGCCGAGATGGTCCCCCTCGGGGCTGATGACGACTATGCCCCCGGGTCCGCTCGACCAGAGGTTGCCCGCCGCGTCGACCGCGAAGCCGTCCGGGACGCCGGCGTCCTCGCTGTCGGTCAGGTCGAGCAGCACCGTGCCTTCGCCCACGCTCAGATCGTCGTTGACCGGATAGGCCACCCACTGGCGCGCCTCGCCGTCCGAGTTGGCGACGTAGAGGGTGCTCTCGTCCGGCGAGAGCCCGATGCCGTTGGGCCGGGTCTGCCCGTCGGCCAGCAGGTGCACGGCGCCGTCGGGATCGAGGCGGTAGACGCCGTTCCAGTCGAGCTCCGCCGCCTCGGGGCTGGCGAGGCCGTAGGGCGGATCGGTGAAGAAGGCCGCGCCGCTGGAGTGGAAGACGATGTCGTTCGGGCTGTTGAGGCGGTTCCCCTCGTAGCGGTCGGCGAGCGTCACCCGCGAGCCGTCCTCCTCGATCCGCGCGAGGCGCCGGTTGCCGTGCTCGCACAGCACGACGCGGCCTTCGAGGTCCAGCGTCAGCCCGTTCGAGCCGCCCTGCCCGTTGGTTTCCAGCTCCGGCAGGAACACGGGGTTGAGGAACACGCTCGTCCCCTCCGCCTCGGACCAGCGGTACACCGTGTCGCCGGGAATGTCGCTGAAGAGCAGGTGACCGTCGTCCGCGCCCCCGACCCAGACCGGCCCCTCGATGAACTGGAAGCCGTCTGCGACCTGCTCGACCGCCGCGTCGGCGGCGAGTAGCTGGTCCAGGCGTGGATCGAGCCGCTCGACGGTGCCCGCAGCCTCTTCGGCGGGCGCCTCCGGCTCGGGGGCGGGCGGCTCCTCGGCCGGCGCGCAGGCAAAGAGCGCGGTGAGCATCCAGGCGGCAACAAGCGCGGTTCCTCTATGCATGATTCGAGTCCTCATCCCTCCTCGTTCCCTTGCTGCCCGCATTGTAGGCAATCCGAACGGGTCGCGGCACGGCTGCAGGCGCCCTACGGCGTCGCCGGCAGGGGGAATCGCGCCTCGAAGGCTGGCGTCGCGCGGAACGTGACATCCGCCGAATCAGGCTCGATGGCGATGAAGCAGGCGGCGACGCCGCGCGCCGCGGCCCACGCGATCCCCTGGTCCGGCCCCATCACGTACAGCGCGGTCGACAGAGCGTCCGCAACGAAGGCGCTCTCGTGCCAGACCGTGACCGACGCGGATCGGAGGACGGGCCGTCCGTCGCGCGGGTCGATGATGTGGCCGATCCGGCTGCCGTCCTCCAGAACCAGATCCCGTTCGGAGCCGCCGCTGGTGGCGATGGAGCCCGCCGCGAGCGACAGATCGAGAACGGCCGTGCCGCGCCGCGCGGGGTGCGCGACGCCCACCGTCCACGGGCCGTCGGAAGCCTCTCCGGAAACCGCCATCTGCCCGCCGAAGTCGATGCGCCAGACGCCCTCCCGGCCGCGCTCGGCCGCGCGCACGCGGTCGATGGCCGCGCCCTTGCCGAAACCGCCGGCGTCCAGGATCACCGCGGCGTCCCGCGTGACGGCGCACCGCTCCGGGTCGAGCGAGAGGTTCTCGAATCCCGCGCCGGCGAGCGCCGCTTCCAGCTCGTCGTCGTCAGGATGCCGCCCTTCCTCGCGCAGACCCCAGGCGTCGATGAGAGTGCCAATCGCCGGATCGAACGCGCCCCCCGTCGCCTCCTGCCAATCCCCGACGCGCGCCAGCAACGCGCAGGTTTCCCCCGGCAGCCGCAACGCCTCTCCCACCGGCTGCCGGTTCAATGCACTCAGGACCGTGTCGTCCCGCCACGTGCTGAGCTCGGCCTCGGTCCGCTCGACGATGCGGACCATGCGCTCCAGCTTCGCCAGGCCCGTGTCGCGGTCGATCGCCTCGGTGACGAAGGTGGCGAGGGTACCCATCAAGAAGACGGTGCGCTCGACGCGGACCGGGTTCTCCACGCCCGCGGCACGTACGGGGGCCGTCGCAAGACCGCAGACCGCCGCGCCGAGGCACAACAGCCGGCGCACTGCGACGCGTGAGGCGAGGCGCGTCATGGCGAAACGGGGGCGGGCTTCGGACGCGGCGTCGCGACCGTCCCGCGCGGAGTCCTGTCGATCCGCCAGCCGTTGACGAGATGGATGCCGTAGCCGACCACGAACACGACGCTGGCCGCGACGTGCGCCCAGATGAAGAACGTGATGAGGGCCGGCGTGGCCGCGACCTGGATGAGGTAGCCGGTGAGGGCCATGGCCGAGAAGCTGAGGACCGACGTCCATCCCGTGCGGCGGTTCGCCGGGTTTCGCGACCGGAGCTTCCCGAACGAGTGCGAGCGGAACAGCATGCCGAAGAAGGCAACGAAGAGCGGCGCCGCCACGACGTGCGTCGAGAGCATCGTCGGCTGCCAGGGATGGTTGACGATGGCGAAGGGGTCGTCGGTGGTCAGTGCGTACTTCATGTACAGGTACACGATGCCGGTGACCGCGACGATGACGTGGAACGCGTTGAAGCCCCAGCGCTCCCACCAGGTCATTGCACGCCGCGCCCCGCCCTTCCGGGCCCACTCCCCTCCAGCACCCGGTCGAGGGCCAGCACGCGGCGCACGGCGGCGTTGACCGCGTGGGTCGTCAGCGTCCCCCCCGCGATGGGACGGATCGCGCGGTGGATCGCGATGTCGTCCCCGAGCGGCCGCTCGTAGTACTGCCGCTTCCACCGCTCCGGGGGGACGTACTCGGGAGGCTCGAGGAAGGCGGTCACGTCGATGCGGCGCACCCGCCCGTCCGGTTCGAGCGAGATGAGCAGGCTCTCGCGCTTGGTCCGCACCACGTGCGTGTCGACGTATGCCCTGCCGACGACGACGCCGTCGCGCCGCGCGACGTAGCGGGCGTAGATGCGGGTCCGCATGTCCTCGCGCGACAGCTCGGCGATCCGCTCCGCCTGCTCCGCCGTCAGGTAGACGCGGTCTCCGCGGATGGTCGCGCCCGCGAACACCGCGTTCAGCGCCTCCTGGCGCGAGATCACGCCGGGCTGCCCGGAAGCGGCGCCGGCCGCGAGAACGAGCCAAGTCGCCAGCGCGCCGGCTGCGCGCCTGCCTGCCATCCGCCCCGCGGTCGACCCCTGCTTCATGATCGCAAACTCCGCTGCGCTGCGTTCTGCGGCGCAAGCTCCTAGAACGCGTACCCGACGTTGACGTTGAACTGGTTTACCCCGCTGTCCACCGCGTTGCCGACCCACATGTGGTCCACCTTGAGGACGATGTTCGGAATCGGCTTCAGCTCGATGCCGAACGTCGTGTAGCGGTTGTTCCTGCCCGGGTCGCGGGTGAACCCGGCCGCCAGCGCGGTGTGGGTGTCGACCTTCTCCAGGCGGAGGTACGGCGTGAGCCCCACGCCGCCGGCCGCCGGCGCCTGGGACAGCAGGTCGTAGCCGAGCTGCACGTAGCCGCCCTGCATCTTCTCCGCGACGCCCTTGCTGCCTTCGAGCCCGAGCACCTGGTTCAGCATCGACGTGTCGTCGAGGCCAGCCTGCGCGAACAGGGCTCGGAAGTCGAAGCCCCGCGCCTGCGCCTGCGCGTGCACGTCGAAGATGCTGGTGCGGACGCCGTAGTTGCGGCCGTTGTCGTCGACGATGTCGCCCTGCCCCGATCCGCCGGTGTAGAAGCTGCCCCCGAAGAAGACGCCGGGGGTCGGCGTGATGTCGAGGCGGCCGGTGAATGCCATGTCGTTCGCCTTGGCCTTGCCGCCCTTCTGCCGTCCGCCGCGCAGGCCGCCCGACGAGAACGCCGAGCCGTTGAAGCCGTTGACCACGTAGGCGCGGAAGGCGACGTTGTCGAACGCCCCGTAGACGCCGCCGCCGTTCTCCCGCCAGGTGGTGGGGATGATCTTGTTCTCCGTCACCGGCCGCTCGGCCCCGATGAAGACGGTCGGCTCGTGGAACTCGTTGACCAGACCCATCGGAATCAGCAGCATGCCGGCGCGCAGGCCGAAGTTCGGGGTTGCCAGGTAGTCGACGTACGCGAACTCGACGAAGATCTCCTTCGCGTGCTCGACCTCGATCTCCGAGTTGAACAGGAACTTGTCGTTGAAGCGGTAGCCGGCGTACAGAATGGCCCGCAGATAGTCGAACTGCGTCGTCTTGTCCGAAGCGTAGTTCTCATACAGCGCCTCGCCGTAGCCGGCGATCGACACGCCCGAGTCGATCGCGTAGGTCGCGGCCGCCGACGGCGCCAGGCCGAGCGCGCGGGCCTGGTCGATCGTCACCTCGTTCTCGGGCTCGCCGCTCCGCAGGCGCTCGAGCTCCTCGGCCAGCAGCTCGATGCGGCGCTCGAGCTCCTCGACGTCGACCTCCTGCTCCTCGGTATCCTGCTCCTCCGCCGCGCCCTCCGGGGTCCCGCCTTCCGAGCCTGCCGCCGGCTCCGCGGCCGCTCCGGTTCCAGCGGGGACCAGGACGCCCTCCGTCAACTCCGCGAAACCGGCCTCGTTCGGGCCGGCGCCGGCCGCGGGGGCCGGCCCCCATCCGATCCAGAACGCAGCCGCCAAAGCGGCCACCCCGAAGGAAAAACGTCCGATTGCCATCGCGCCACCTCCATCGCAATGCGGTTGCGTGGCGCGGGGCACGCCCCTAGAATGAGACAGTCGGAACGTGCCGCACGCCGTGCAAACCAGGGTCTGGGAACCGCGGGGGCGAGCGTTCGGCAGGCCCGTCGGGTGTTGGCGCACCTGACGGGCCGTTTTCTTTCGACGCCCCTTGAGCCACCTTACTCGGCCCGAGAAACGCCCCCGCAGCGGAGGCCAAAATGAGACATGATCTCAGTTGGCGAGAGGACTATATATCCGACTGATTTGGTCGGTCAAGCCAAATGAGATTTGGTCTCACTTCAGGCCGGTAGTCGAGCCGCCAAGGCCCTCGTGAAGTCCCCCGGGATGACGACAACGCCACTCGCCTACCGCCGCATCTTCGCCTTCTGGCTCCCACTCGCCGGCACGTGGCTGATGATGGCGGTCGAGGGCCCCTACCTGGCCGCCATTATCGCGCGGCTGCCGGAAGCCACGATCAACCTTGCGGCGTTCGGCGTGGCGTTCGCCTTCGCCATCATCATCGAGTCGCCCGTCATCATGCTGATGAGCGCCTCGACGGCGCTGGTCGAGGACGCCGCGAGCTACCGCGCCCTGCGGCGGTTCGCGCTCGGGCTCGCGGGGCTCGTGACTGCGGTTCAGCTCCTGGTCCTGCTGCCGCCGGTGTTCGACGCCATCGCCGGGCTGCTGCGGCTTCCGGCCGACGTCGCGGGCCTGACCCACGGCGCGCTCGCCATCCTGCTGCCGTGGCCCGCGGCCATCGCCTACCGCCGATTCCGCCAGGGGCTGCTCATCCGCCATCACCAGACGCGGCGCGTCGCCTACGGCACGGTGATCCGCGTCACCGCCATGTCCTTGACGGCGATCGGGACGTTCCTCGCCACCGGCCTGCCGGGCGCAAGCGTCGGCGCGCTGGCCCTGTCGGCCGCGGTCGTCACCGAGGCGCTGGCGAGCCGGCGGATGTCCCGGAAGATCGTCGCCGAGCTCCTGGACCGCCCCCGCCCCGCCGAGCGCATGGCCGCGCTCCGCCTGCGGGCTCTCGTCCGCTTCTACGCGCCGCTCGGGCTGACGACCTTCATCGCCCTCTCGGCCCAGCCGCTCGTCACCTTCTTCATGGGCCGGGCGCGCTTCCCGGTCGAATCGCTGGCCGTGCTGCCGGTGATCCATGGCCTGACGTTCATCTTCCGCGCGGTCGGCCTCTCGTACCTCGAGGTCGTCATCGCGCTCCTCGGCCCGCGCCGGGAGCACTTCGCGCGACTGCGCAACTTCGCCGGCCTGCTGGCGGTGGCCGCCACCGCCGGGCTGTCGGCCATCGCCCTGACGCCGCTGGCCAACGTGTGGTTCCGGACGGTTTCCGGATTGAGCCCGGAGCTCACCGAGTTCGCGCTGTTGCCGCTGGCCATCCTGGCCGTCTTCCCCGCGCTGTCGGTCGCGCTGCACCTGCAGCGGGGGGTGCTGGTGCACGCCCGCCACACGCGCCCGACGGCCCGGGCGACCGCGCTCGAGGTGCTGACGGTGGCGGCGGCGCTGGCCGTCACGATCCACGGGCTCGGACTCACCGGCGCCGTCGCGGCATCGATTGCGATCCTCGCGGGAAGGGTGATCGGGGTGTCCTGGCTGGTTGCGCCCTGCGTCCGGGTATTGCGCACCGGCCCCGCGACCGAAACATCTGCACAGAACGAAACTGACGCTGCATCCACGAGAGCGATCGGGTAGCCTGAGCAGAAATGGCCTTCGATCTGCGCCAACTCTGGGTCACGGAGTGGATCGTCTGCGGCTTCTTCCTCTACCTGATCGTCCTCTCGCGCCTGCGCCCGCTCGCACCTGCACGCCGCCGCCGCGTGCTGCTCGTCGGTCTGGTGTGCATCGTGCTGGCCGTCATGCTGTCGCAGCTCCGGCCGTCGCCCAGCCTGCGCATCATCCGCGACTGGGTCCCGGCGGGGTATCTGCTGCAGGGCTATTGGATCTGCGGCCTCTTCTTCCGGCGGCCCTCGCTGCGGCTCGAACGCCGCCTCCTGGCGTTCGACACCTGGCTGTTTCGACGCACCGGCATGCGCCGCGCCGCCGCGCGCGCACCGCGGCTCGTCGCCTCGTGGTTCGAGGCCACGTACCTGCTGGCGTACCCCTTCGTCCCGGTAGGCTTCGGCGTGTTCCTGGCGCTCGGACACCGCGGCCGCGCGGACGCGTTCTGGATGGCGGCGCTCATCGCGGGATTCACCTGCTACGGCATGCTGCCCTGGATCCAGACGCGCCCGCCGCGCGCGCTCGCGTCGGACCGCCCGCTCTGGATGCCCCACCCGAGCCTGCGCCGGCTCAACACGACGGTGCTGCAACGGATGAGCGTGCAGGTGAACACCTGTCCGAGCGGTCACGCCGCGACGTCGGTGGCAGTCGCCCTGACCATCGTCACGGTCGGCGCCCCCGCCACGGGCGCCGGGTTCCTGCTGGTGGCGGCCAGCATCGTCGTCGCCACGGTGCTCGCCCGCTACCACTACACGCTCGACACCCTGCTCGGCCTGGCGGTCGGCATCGCCGCCTGGGGAGTCGCGTTCCTGTCGCTATAATCGGTCGCCTGGACGTCTGCGCGGCAGAGCCACGCCAGCGCGGACGGTGGCCAGCCCGACGATTGCCGCCCAACCGGGCCTGGCTGGGAGTCTGCACCGGTCTTGCGGCGCAGACTCCCGGAGGCCGCTCACGTGGAGGGATACCCATGATTCGCAGACTGCTCCCGTTCGTCGCGCTGACCGCCTGGCTCGCCGGCGCGCCCGCGGCCGCCGCCGCCGCCGACTACCACCACATCCACCTCGTCGCCACGTCGGCGGCCGAGGCCAAGGAGTGGTACATGACCCATATGGGGTGCACCGACTACGGCCGGCACAACGCCTGCGCCGCCGGCGACACCCTGATCATCTTCTTCGAACGCGAGCCGACCGGCCCGAGCGTCGGCAGCGGAGTCGACCACATCGGCTTCTCGTTCCCCGACCTGGCCGCCAAGATGGCTTCGTTCGAGGCCGCCGGCATCAACATCCTCGATCCCATGCGGGAGATCGACGGCCTCTTCAAGCTGGCGTTCATCGAGGACCCGTGGGGCACCAAGATCGAGGTGGTCGAGGACACCGAGTGGCTCGGCTTCCACCACCTGCACCTGCGGTCGAACGATCCGGCCGCGGCGCTCGACTGGTACGAGCACATCTTCGCCGGCGAGCGCGACAGCCTCAAGGGCCGCATCGCCGGCCTGCGCTACGGCACCGTCTGGCTGCTCATCTCGCAGCACGACGGCGAACTGGCCCCGACCGAAGGCCGCGCCTTCGACCACCTGGGCTGGCAGTTCCCCGACCTGCGCTCGGCGGCCGAGGAGATCAAGGGCAAGGGCGTCGACTTCACGATGGAGCCGCGCCCGTTCACCAACCCGCTCGGCGAGGACATGCTGATCTCGTTCGTGGTCGGCCCCGACGGCGTGCGCATCGAGATCGTGCAGCCGCGGGTGTAGCGCGACACGAGCGCGGCCCGTGGCCTGCGTAGACTCCGGACCCCCGCGGCGAGCGCGGTGATAGTAAAGTGAGCCGACACCGGAAAGAGCCCGGTCCGAACGATCCGCACGCGAGGAGGTCACCGATGCACAGCCAGCCGCCCGACGACCAGACACCGAAGCCTTCGCGCAGGCGGTTCATGGAGAGCGCCGGCGCCGTTACCGGCGCGGCGTTCGCGACCGCGACCATCCCCGGCGCTGCCGCCGCAGCCCAGGCCGGCGGCAGCGGCAGCCCCGGCGCCCGGTTCCGCGGGCTCCTCGGCGGCGACGACCCGCCCTACTGCGTCAACTGCGGCGACGTCGCCACCGCGCGCCTGGCCGAGATGCACGGCTTCCAGATTGTGATGACCGGCGGCAGCGCCCTGTCGCTGAGCAAGTACGGCATCGGCGACTTCGGCATGATCACGATGGACGACCTGGTCGAGTTCTGCAGCCGCACCGCGGACCGCATCGACACGCCGATCATCGCCGACGCGGACGACGGCGGCGGGAACCCGCTGAACGTCTACCGCACCGTGCAGCGGATGGAGAAGGCGGGCGCGGCGTGCGTCATGATCGAGGACCTGTACGGGGCCAAGCATCTGGCCGGCTACGACGAGGGCAAGATCCTCGGCCGCGAGGCGATGGTCGACAAGGTGCACGCGGCGGTCGACGCGCGGCGCAACGACGACCTGGTGCTGCTGGTGCGCAGCGACGTGGTGGCCGACGGCGGCCCGCTCGAGGACGCGCTCGAGCGCGTGACGAGCTACGCCGAGGCGGGCGGCGATCTCATCTTCGTGCCCGGCATCCCGCTCGACCAGTGCCGCCGCGCGGTCGAGATGGCCGGGAAGCCCATCCTGACCGGCGCGCCCTCGCTGGCCGCGGCCCGCGACGCCGGGGTCGGGGTCCTCTTCGTCGGCGCGATGGGGGCCATCGCGGCGGGCGCCATCGATCGCGCGATGGGCGAGCTGATGCGCGACGGACAGCTCGGCGACACGGCGTCGCTGTCGCTCCCCGGCGCCCGGCGGCTGGAGCTGATCGGCAACGAGGCGGCCGCGAACCGGGCCCGCGAGTTCAACGCGCTGCGCGAGGACGGACAGTAGACCTGTCCGCGCCCTGATCGAAGGACGCCTCGACCGCCGCGCGCGCGGCCAGGGCGCCTTTCTTGTCCGGTTGCGCCAGGGGCCAACACTCGTCAGGAGATCGTCATGGTTACCGTCCCGATGCTCTGGCTGCCCATCCTGCTCTCGGCGGTGCTCGTCTTCGTCGTCAGCTCGATCATTCACATGGTGCTGCAGTACCACGCCGGCGACTCCCGCGGCGTCCCCGACGAGGCGAAGGTGATGGACGCGCTCCGGCCGTTCAGGATCCCGCCGGGCGACTACGTGATGCCGCGACCGGCGAGCACGAAGGAGATGGGCGAGCCGGCTTTCGTCGACAAGATGAAGGCGGGACCGGTGGCGCTCATCACGGTGCTCCCCAACGGGCCCATCGCCATGGGCGTCAGCCTCGCCCGCTGGTTCGGCTACAGCCTGCTGGTCGGCGCGATTGCCGGCTACACGGCGGGGCTCACCCTCGGACCGGGCGCGGAGTACAGCCTCGTCTTCCGCATCGTCGGGATGGTCGCCTTCGCCGGCTACTCGCTGGCAATCCTGCAGAGCAGCATCTGGTGGCACCGGAGCTGGCGCTTCACGTTCCTGACGATGCTCGACGGCGCCGTCTACGCGCTGTTGACCGCCGGCACGTTCGGCTGGCTCTGGCCGTAACGGCCGGCGCACTCCGCCGCGGACCGCGAACGGGCCGCGGAATCGCCACGCGCAGGGCGGGATTTCGTTGTCGGCGGCGTTGCGGATTGGTATGGTGTGGCTGGACACCGTCGACTGCGAATGGTGAGCGCTCCCGACCGGAGCCGAGGAGGACCGATGGGCAAGACGCAGACGAGCCGGCGCCGGTTCCTGAAGAAGAGCGCCGCGGCGGCGGGCTTGGTCGCCGCCCCGCCGAGCTTGGCGCTGGCCGCCGAGCCGGCCGCGGCAGCCGAGCCGACGCGCTCGATGCTCGACAACAACTCGCTGGAGAGCGTGCTCTACGGCCGCCGCTCGCGCTTCGTCACCACGACGCGCGAGGTCGAGGGCCGCAGCCACTACGACACTCCCCGGATCCGGCCGGAGCCGTACCGCCCGAGCGCGCGCACGCCGCTGGGCGAGTCGACGGGGACCATCACCCCGACGTCGCTGCACTTCACCACGCAGCACTACTACGGCATTCCCGACATCAACCCGGCCGAGCACACGCTGCTGGTCGAAGGGCTGGTGGAGCGGCCGCTCGTGTTCACGATGGACGAGCTGCGGCGGCTGCCGTTCGTCTCGCGCATCCACTTCCTGGAATGCGTCGGCAACCGGCCGAACCCGCGGGCCGCCACGGTCACCGGGACGCACGGCCGGATGGCGTGCAGCGAATGGACCGGCGTGCCGCTGTCGGTGCTGCTGAACGAGGTGGGCCTGAAGAACGGCGCGTCGTGGGTCATCGCCGAGGCGGCCGATCGCGGAAAGCACACCAAGAGCCTGCCGCTGGCCAAGGCGCTCGACGACGTGATCGTCGCCTACGGCCAGAACGGTGAGCCGGTGCGGCCCGATCACGGCTATCCCCTGCGGCTGGTGGTGCCCGGCTTCGAGGGCATCTACAACGTGAAGTGGCTGAAGCGCATCAAGGTGGTCGACCAGCCGTACCTGTCGTTCCAGGAGCACTCGCGCTTCCTGACGCCGAACCCGAAGACGCAGCGCGACGCCTACGACTTCGGGCCGAACTCGGTCATCACCCAGCCGTCCGGCTCGCACGAGCTGGGTGGCCACGGCCTGCACGTCATCAGCGGACTGGCGTGGTCCGGCGCCGGCAAGGTCAGCCGGGTCGAGGTCTCGACCGACGGCGGCCACACCTGGCAGGAGGCCGAGCTGGCCGGCCCCGTGCTGTCGAAGGCCCACACCCGCTTCCACCTGCCGTGGCGCTGGAACGGCGAGGAGGCGGTGCTGCAGTCGCGCTGCCTCGACGAGCGGGGTCAGTTGCAGCCGACCGAGGACGAGTACGCCCGCTACTGGAGCCTCACACGCGGCCAACTGTACGGGACGATCCAGAGCCAGCTCGGCTACTGCAACTGGATCCAGCCGTGGAAGGTCAGCGCCGACGGGAAGGTGACCAATGGGCTCGCACCGACCGACGTGGTGGTGGATGTTCACGGGTAGGAGTCTGCGCCGTAGCGGTGGGCGCGCGGTTGCCGGGTGCACACCGGTGAGGCTGGCGGGCGCACTGGCCGGAGCCATCCTGCTGGCCGGCGCGGCGGCCGAGGCGCAACAGGCTGCCTCGCCCTCCGGCCTCGGGCGCCCGCCGACCGCGGCGGAGCAGTCCGACCGCATCATCGGCCCCGACGGCGCGGAGCTGCCGCCGGGCAGCGGCACCCCCGCCCAGGGCGAGATGGTGTTCGGCCGCCGCGGCTGCTCGACCTGCCACGGCCCGACCGGCAGCGAAGGACCGTCCATCCAGTTGGTGGGCGGCGACGTCACGACGCGCACCAACTACTGGCCCGTCCGGCACTGGCCGTTCGCGCCGAGCATCTGGGACTACATCCGCCGCGTCATGCCCTACGACCGCCCCGGCGTCCTCACCGACGACGAGGCCTACGCGGTGACCGCGTACCTGCTCTACCGCAACGGCATCATCGGCGAGAACGACGTGATGGACGCCGATAGCCTGCCGCAGGTCAGGATGCCGCGGCGCGACGACTACGTCATGCCCGGCGAATGGACGCCGGACACCCGGCGCGGGTTCGAGATCCCGCCGGACCGCTAGCAGTCTGCGCCGTAGAAACGGCGTAGACTGCTAGTCAGGCCCGGTTGGGCGGCAATCGGCGCCGGCGGCGACGATTGTCGGGCTAGGAGTCTGCGCCGCAGAAAAACAGATGCGACAATTGTAGGCGAGCGAGCCGACGACGGAAGGATTCGAT
>MKWU01003340.1_pt1 | contig 21487 bp, 14 predicted proteins | sample 809101 | NCBI WGS metagenome assembly MKWU01 (sample SAMN05860141, study PRJNA318959) | sponge metagenome | host: Aplysina aerophoba | place: Slovenia: Piran, Adriatic Sea, Gulf of Piran | collected 2013-05-07 | reverse complement strand
ATCGTTAAGAAGCAGCGGAGGCAATACGACCGGTGGCATAAGGCGCGCCGAAAGGCGGCGTGAAGCCCCCCTGGTCGTACGGATACGATCAAACAAGGCGTGCAGAACAACAGAACTGGCCCGAGGTATGTCCGCTGGGCAGATCAGATCCCGAAAAATTTGCGGAAACCGGCGTAAATCCGACTTTTAGCAGAGACGCTAACCTAAATACGACGTGACCAAGCCACCACCCCCTCGAATTGATACCTCAGACGTACGCAAACCAGGGCCATGACGCCCTTAACTCAGCCGAAATAGGTGTTTTCTGGCAGACACTATCTATGATCCGTCTGGACACCCTTTGAATCGTTTTTCCATTGCAGGTCTACCGCTTCGTTATCAGGGACACTATTTGGACACTAGTAGACAACCACAATTGCCAGACGATATCGTCGAATCCATCAGCTATGTTCCTGGAGGCATGATTTTTACGAGTGCCGTAATGGATCATGAAGGAAACCTGTTTCTGGAACACGGAGGGAAAATAGAAGAGATATCTGCGAGTAGGTCGGTGTACATGATCACCCTTGAAGGAAAAGAGAAGGGTATGTTCCAAATGCCCCGTAGAACAAGCCTCAAGTACATTGACGAAACGGGACACGCATATGCCGCAGAAACAACAGAGGAGTCAACTGTGCTGAAAAAATATAAAATTGAATATCAGGAATGACATTGTATCCTTACCGAAAGGACAGGTCTTCTTGCTTCATCTGCCGCAGCGAACATTTCGTCTGATGTCGAAATGCTCTCACTGGACCCCACGCTGCAGCGCAAGCTCCGAGTCTTGATTTCCCAGGCGGGCGATTGAGATTTGCCCCTGAGAGGCTCTGAGAGCAAAATTTCGCAGGGGTTATTTCAAGTGTGGGTAGGTCCTCGTTGATCCTACCCCTCCTGTGTGGCTCGTTTATAGGAATTTGACCTGGATTGCCCGAAAATCGCCAGTTTTCATGATTTTGGCCGGCAGTCCGCACGACCGCCTCGTAGACGGTTTCGGGGACAAGCAATTTGATATAGTTGCCGTACCCCCGCTTGATCCAGCCCGCGTCCCTTAAGGTACCGAGGGCCCGTTGTTCCCGTAAATCCCCACTCAACCGCGAACGCCCGCCCATGCGTATCTCATGATCGCATCCTGCTCTTGACCCAGCGTAGCCCGCGTATCCACGACCAACCGAGCTTGCTTATGCAATGCAGGCCAGTCATAACTGGTATGGTCTGTGGCAATTAATACACAATCTGCCTCGGCTATAGCAGCGTCCAGATCGACAACCGATACCATCTCAAGCTCATCGAGGGTAAAAACCGGCACGTATGGGTCATGGTAACTGATTTTTGCCCCTTTATCCTTAAGAAGCTTGAGGATATCCAAGGCGGGGGACTCACGTAAATCGCCTACATCCTTTTTGTATGCAACACCTAATACCAGGATGCTGCTGCCCCGCAATGGCTTTCCTTCTTCGTTGAGTACATCCTGAACACAGCCTACCCAATACTTGGGCATGGCTGTATTAATCTCGGTTGCCAACTCGATAAACCGAGCGGTGTATCCCAGCGTACGTAACTTCCAGGACAGGTACTGTGGATCAATGGGGATACAATGGCCCCCAAGCCCTGGACCCGGTAGGAATTTCATGAAGCCAAACGGCTTGGTCCCTGCAGCTTCAATCACTTCCCAGGCATTCAATCCCAATTTATCGCAAATCAGCAGCACTTCATTGGCCAACCCGATGTTTACGGCCCGAAATGTGTTCTCCACCAACTTCGTGAGTTCTGCCGCCTCCGCACTTGATACGGGGACTACGGACTCAATGGCGGACTCGTAAAGCATTCTACCCACCCGAAGACACTCCGGTGTCACTCCACCCATCACCTTTGGTGTATTCTTTGTGGTCCAGTCCCTACGCCCGGGATCGACACGTTCGGGCGAAAAGCACAGGAAAAAGTCCTTCCCCACTTCCAGGTTTTCAGCTTCCTGATGAAAGCGTGGCAAAATCACCTCGGTGGTTGTGCCTGGGTACGTAGTACTCTCCAGTACGACAATCATACCTGAGTGAAGGTGTTCAGCGATCGCATCTGCAGCACTCAGAATGTGAGAAACATCTGGTGCTCCAGTCTTACGCAACGGGGTTGGAACACAAATACTTACGGCATCGCAAGTATCCAGAAGATCAAACTGATTCGTAGCACGCAGTAATCCCTGATCTGTGAGCGGCCTCAACCGTTCGCTGGCCATGTCCTCTATGTACGATATGCCTCGGTTGACTAATCGCACCTTTTTCTCGTCAACATCAATTCCAATAACCCTGAACCCCACCTCGGCAAACGCTGCTGCAAGCGGCAATCCAACATACCCCAGGCCTATCACGGCAATGGTTAGATCACGTGATTCTATGCGCTCTTTCAGCGCCTCATATACTGATTTCTTCATGCTATTATTCTACAGAAAACCTAAATCTCTCAGCTTCCGCACTACAAGCTGCGTGCTCTCTTCCACGGTTTCTTGGTCCGTCCGACAGACAACTTCTGCATTTTCGGGGACTTCATAGGGATCGTCGATCCCGGTGAAGCCCTTAATGATTCCAGCACGGGCCTTTGCATATAACCCCTTAACATCTCTGCGTTCGCACACTTCCAATGAAGCATTTACGAAAATCTCAATGTAACCACCTTCGCGCTCTATACGCCTGCGATTAATGGTACGATCCTCTTCATACGGGGCAATCGGTGCACAGATAACCACTCCACGATGCTTAACAATTTCTGAGGCGACATAGCCGATGCGCTGCACGTTCGTAGATCGATCTTCTTGCGAGAAACCCAACCCTTTACTCAGATTGGTCCTAACTACGTCCCCATCCAGAAGAGTGACTGGACACGACAAGCGTTCCAAGAGTCGTGCCTGGAGTGCATTTGCAATCGTGGATTTTCCTGAACCGGACAATCCCGTCAGGAACACGGCAAAGCCCTGTTGTCCGCGTGGGGGGTAAGTCTTTCGCAGCTCCTCAATCACACCCTTGTAAGAAAACCATTCGGGGATTTCCTCTCCATTCGAAAGCATCCCCCGCAACTGAGTCCCTGAAATATTCAGGGTTTCCTCCCCTTCAACCACCTCATCTATCGGCTTGTACGCGTCTGATTCTGGCGCATAAACCATTAGCCGAAATGGTACCACGTCTATTCCGGCTTCTTCGGTATGGGCCCTAACCAAATCCTGGGCATCGTACGGACCATAGAACGGTGTGCCGTCCTTCATTGTGCCTGGACCGGCATGATCACGCCCTATGATAAGGTGGGTACAACCATAATTCTTGCGAATAATTGCATGCCAGAGTGCTTCTCGCGGTCCACCCATGCGCATCGCGAGTGGCAACAGACTTATTAAAGCCTGACCTTCAGGATAATAGTGTAGTAGTTTTTTATAGCTGCGTACACGCGTGTAGTGATCTATATCTCCCGACTTCGTCATCCCCACCACCGGGTGGATTAGCAGTTTTCCACCTATCTCCTGAGATGCTTGATCAGTTAGCTCTTTGTGCGCGCGATGCATTGGATTGCGCGTCTGAAAGGCTACAATACGCGAGCTTCCCTGACTCCGAAAAATTTCACGCAGTTGTCTGGGCGTATGCCGAAGGTCAGGGAAGTCGTAATGGGGAGGCAATTGAACACCCTCCAGTGTGCCACTTAGATAATACGTGCCTGCTCGGTTGAAGAGATGTTCCACCGCTGGGTGTTCGGTGCTGACCGTACCAAACACCTTTCTTGCCTCTATCTCTTTGTCCGGCTTCCAGAGATCTCCGATATGAAGGATTGCCAGAAGCAACCCGGTGACATCACGAAGTGCTAGTTGATTATGCCCCTTGAGCCGCTTCACATCCTCCTCAGTAATGTCGAGTGTGATCGGCATCGGCCAAAGCGTACCGCACGAAAGACGCATGTCTCGCAGAACGCCATCATAATCTTCCTGATTCAGGAAACCCTTGAGTGGAGAAAATCCACCGCAGAGCAACAGCTCTAAATCGCATAATTGCCGATCTGACAGGACTATCGACGGAAGATTGACCGAAATGTTTTTGAGGAACTCCCCGCGCTCTTGATCTACAAGAAGCTCCGCCAGTGAGCCTCCATGAGGCTCAATCAAAACTGCCATAGCGTTTCTATTGGAAGTAGAATGATAGAAGGAAGGTAGACTACCTAAAACCAAATAAACGACGTTGCATGAACAAAGAGCGTATCTGTTCGCGCAACTTTTACAACCATCTCATGGAGATGATGGTTGTAGAGACTACCATTACCAACAGACTAACCGGTAACCCAACACGTAAATAGTCCCGAACCCTATAGTTCCCTGCAGCCATAACCATTAAGTTTGTCTGATAACCAACGGGGGTCATAAAGCTGGCTGCCGCGGCAACTGCCACTGTCAATACGAAAGCCTTGGGCTCAGCATCAAAGGTCGATGCCATGGAAAACGCAACCGGCAACATAAGTACGGCGGCGGCCTTGTTGGCAATCAGCTCCGTGAGTACGTTGGTACATGCATACAGTGCGAGTAAGGCCAAAATCGGGCTAATCACGGTAATATCAATCAGGACTCGGGCAAGGCCCTCTGCGACACCGGTCTTCCCTACGGCAACCCCAAGCCCAAGTGCTGACGCTATAAGTAGCAGCACTTGCAGATCCAGTGCGTTACGAGCAGTTGCAACAGTTATACAGCGTGTCATTACCATGACAAGCGCTGCTGCAAATGCTGCTGTCGGCAAAGGAACTCTTCCAGTACTGATAGCCAAAACCATGGCTACCAGAATGCTCACTGACGTTACTATACGGGCTTTATCAAATTTTTGACGGGATACCCCTCGAGGCACTACATAGTAGAATTCTGCGTGACTTGCGTTCCAGCGCTCCTCGAAACCCGCTACAGCACCAACCAACAGTAGGTCACCGGCCTTTAACATTGTATCTCTCATACCAGCACCTTCAAGCACGCCCGATTTGTATTGCACAGCCAGTACAACAGCACCATACGTAGCAAGAAAGTCCACTTCGGCAAGGGATTTGCCAATCAGGGTGGAAGTATCACTGAGTACAGCCTCGTACATTGGAAGAAGATTGCCAAGTCGTTGCTCAGAAATAGCCCTTCCCGGACCAAATCCTGGCCTATTCAGCAGGTCCTCCAGAACCGAGAGGTTGCCGCTAAAGCATAGCACATCGTCCTGACCCAAAATTAATTGAGGATCGAAAGGCATAACATGCATACCCCGTCTTATCTGAACAATCACAGCAGATTCCTCCACAACATCCAATCCAGACTGCTTCAAGGTTCGGCCAATATAAGGAGAACGTCCAGTTACGCGAACTTCAAACAAACACTTCTCCAAACGGGACCGGGTAAAAGTTGGCTCGCTAGCACGATCCGGCAAAAGTCGCACTCCGACGAAAGCCATAAATATCAGCACAACGACGGCCGCCGGCAGTCCGATCATAGTAAAATCGAAAAGGGCAAGCGTAAGCCCTTGATCCAGTGCCAATCCAGAAACCACCACGTTGGTTGAGGAGCCTATCAGCGTTATCATACCGCCAGCGATTGCAGCATACGATAACGGGATGAGTAATTTAGATGGAGAAAGCTTGGATCTATACGCCCACCGCTGCACGGGTTGTGTCCATATTGCAACAACCGGAGTATTGTTCATGAATGCCGAGACCAGTGCCGTCGGCACCATAAGCCGAAACAAAGCCACTGGCAGATTAGACACTCTTCTCAGTAACCGCCGCTCAAATCGGCGTAGCAGTCCGCTCTCCTCTATTCCCGCGGCCACGACGAAAAGTGACCCAAGTGCAATCACCGCCCCGTTAGAGAAACCCGCAAATGCCTCTGATGGAGTAATCACACCTGCAACCAGGAGCACCCCCAAAGCACCGAGAAAAATGAGATCAGGCCTAGCAAGATCCCGAACAAGTGCCACAGCGATCGAGACGATCACAGCAATAGTCAGATACGCCTGCCAATCCATTGCCATCTGTAATAATCCAAGCGAAAAAAATCATGCTCTTCCAGCAGGGGGCAGCCTTGGACGACCAATGCTATGATAATCGAATCCTCGCTCTGCCATCCTGCGGGCATTATATAAATTACGCCCGTCAAAGATAAGCGGTTGCCCCATCAGCCCCTTAATTCTCTCAAAATCAGGCCGCCTGAATTCCGGCCACTCCGTGCAAATGAGTAACATATCTACGCCCTCCAAGGCAGCATAAGCACTCTTGGCATAGGTCACTGAATCTCCCAGGATTGTCTTAGAGGTTTCCATCGCCTCCGGGTCAAAAGCAGTAATACGTACGCCTTCCGCCAAAAGTCCACGAACAACTACATGGGCGGGGGACTCGCGAACATCGTCTGTATTGGCCTTGAAAGCAAGCCCCCAAACCGCCGCGTGTTTTCCCCTCAGATCTCCCCCAAGGTAAGCCCGCACGCGGTCTACCAGTAACATCCGTTGACTTTCGTTCACCTCAAGTACCGCCTGAAGCGTCTTAAAAACATAATCATTGCTACGCGCGGTACGCAGGAGCGCCCGTACATCCTTCGGGAAACAACTGCCACCAAAACCAATTCCCGCGTACAGAAAATGCCTGCCGATACGGCTGTCACTGCCGATCCCAATGCGCACCTTATCCACATCCGCCCCCACGCGGTCACACAAGTTTGCCACCTCGTTCATGAAGCTGATACGTGATGCCAGAAAGGCATTTGCCGCATATTTGGTAACCTCCGCTGAACGCTCGTCCATGATAATGATGGGGTTACCCTGTCGGACGAATGGCTCATAGAGACGTCGCATGATGTTGCCTGCACGGTCACTCGAAGTCCCTAAAATGACCCTCTCCGGCTTCATGAAATCATCAACGGCAGCCCCCTCCCTGAGAAATTCCGGGTTAGATACTACATCAAAATCCTCCTCATATCTGGCCCCCTGCTCAGCCAGCACTTCCCTGACCTTGGCAGCGGTCCCGACAGGCACGGTGCTCTTGTTAACTATAATCCTGTACCTAGCATTGTCCCTGAGCCATATGCCGATCGCATGTGCGACCTGCAGTACATAAGACAAATCCGCATCCCCGTCTGCATTGGGCGGTGTTGGCAGTGCAAGAAATACGATCTCAGCATTTTCCAAGGCTTCGTTCAGCGAGGTCGTAAAGGTCAGACGTTTTTCGCGCAGATTGCGGTGCAACAAACTATCAAGGTCCGGTTCGTAGATTGGCATTTCTCCTCTACGCAGACCTGCAACCTTAACCTTGTCGACATCAACGCACCAGACATCATTACCCATTTCAGCAAAGCAAACTCCTGACACCAAACCAACGTAACCTGTTCCGACTATTCCAATTTTCATGCAAGTAGCATTCCCGAAGTAACAATGACTACTTGTACGCCAAGCGCTTACTATTGGGTCAACCTTGTTTAACAACAAATCTTTGCAGAAATCTGTCTTATTTGATGGAACCGTGACTAATCTGCCTGTATACAGTAGAATCGTCTTCCAGCTTTACAATCGGTTTATATCTTCTGGTCCAACCAACACAGACATGATCTACAGTGTTATTATGGCAGGGGGGATCGGCAGTCGATTTTGGCCGCGAAGCAGAGAGGCGCATCCCAAACAGTTCATTAATGTTCTGGGAAAAGAAACCCTACTCCAAAAAACGGTGGCGCGTATTGCCCCGATCACGCCTCCAGAGCGAACCTTGGTCGTAACTCATAAGCGCTACGCAGACCTTACACGCGAGCAGTTACCTACGATTCCCGAAGAGTGCATTCTTGGCGAGCCGATAAGCCGCAACACTGCTCCATGCATTGCTTACGCAGCTATCAAACTGCGCGCAATTGATCCCGATGCAATCATGGTCGTGTTGCCGGCTGATCATTTGGTGAAAGACGAAGCACGCTTTATCGAGATTCTGCAAAAGGCGATTGTTGCGGCTGAGCGCCCCGGTGCCCTCGTTACGATTGGTATCCAGCCTTCCTATCCCGCCACCGGCTACGGTTACATCCAGTATGCCACCTCCGACAACAAGGGCGCCGATACCCATAGAGTGCGAACCTTTGCCGAAAAGCCTAACGAAGCAACTGCAGAACGATTTCTGGATTCCGGCGATTTTCTATGGAACAGCGGGATTTTCGTCTGGCGTGCTGATGCACTCCTGTCAAATATGCAGACACATCTGAAGAGTACCTGGACTGCCTTCAATAACGCAGCTCAACACATTGGGACTGAGCAGGAAGATACAGCGATCCGTAAGGCTTACCACAAGAGCACACGAATCTCCATTGACTTTGGCGTCATGGAGCGGGCCAGCAACGTTTACGTTGTTCCGGGAAATTTTGGGTGGAGCGACATTGGAGACTGGCGTGCAGTCTACGACCTGAGTGATAAAAACCGCCATGGTAATGTACTTAGGGGCAATGTTATCGTGCACGATTCCAGCCGCTCCCTTGTGCATGCTGGTAAACGCCTGGTTGCAGTTGTTGGCGTCCATGATGTGGTGATCGTAGATACCGACGATGCACTGCTAGTTTGCCACAATCGCAGTACACAGCAGGTTAAGAACGTTGTAGACTACCTGCACGCACACCAGCACAAGGATTTCGTTTAGCCCCACGAGGCCCAATGCGCACTCAATGTAATTCTCAATCTTTTTATTGTCAACACACATCAAGACCGCGCGTACAACTGCGCTCGCTGTTGGGTTCGTCAACGTGGATTTGAGTGAAACCTGTCCCAATACCAGCTACCACCGATTTAATGCGGCTCGCCATTTTCGCCACTGTTCTATTCTTGCATGTTCCCTTCGCCCGCTCCCAGGATGCTCCTATCAGTATCACGCTGAATGAGGCCGTCGAGATTGCCCTGCTAAACAATTATGCCCTCCAGGCCAGCAAGCTTGTCGAGGAGGATAACAGGTTGCTGATTCTTGGCTCAGTAGGCATAGCTTTCCCAACAATAGAGGGAACGAGCTCCTATACGCGAAACGTAAAGGACGCCAACCCCTTTGCCGGTAGCGCCGCTGGAGACTTCTTCTCCGGATTTGCATTCATTGATTGGCTCGGCTTTAATGAGTCCGCACGAACGGATGGAAATAATGCTACAAATCCGATCACATTTGCCGAGTTTGCCGATCGACAACGAAGAGGACTGGACGCTGCGGGAATCATTCCCAGCGAGCCCAGCGATAATCCGTTCTCGGTTGCTAATCAGTATCTGAACTCGATTTCAATCACTCAGAAGATTATAGATGTGGCCAATTGGGTCAGAATCGTGCATCCGCATGGGTTCCGCACTGCACTTAAACAAATCAGTAAAGCAGCCGAGCGACAGGAGCAGGTTATAATTGGTCAGGTTCGCGAGGCATTTTATGGTGCATTGCTCGCCGAGGAAGAAGTTCGTGTTGCAGCACAGAGTGCGACAAGAATTCGAGCCTCCCGGGATGAAACAGCAATCCGTGTGAACAGAGGAATCCTGCCCAAGATTCAACGGCTCAGTATGGACGTAGAGCTTACCAATCGGGAGACAGCATTGGTTCGTGCGCAATCCCAAGCATCCAATGCCGTTGATCAACTCAAATTCATGCTCGGACTGCCTATGGAGCAGGATATTGTCATTAATGGAACATTGGCGATCGATGAAATATCTCCATACCTCTCTGTGGCAGCTACAGATGCATTCCAACGTGCTATACGCGGACGACCGGATCTTGAAGAAGCCAGACTGGCCTATTCATTTGCTCTGAATGAGGTCCGAGCAGCCAAATTAACCCGATTCCCAATATTGAATGCATTTGCCAATTTCAGCTATACCGGTCGGGTCCCGGATACTCGAACTTTTACTATTACGGATCCTACCAATCCATTCAGGTTTTCGCAGGGCAGTAATACTTACTTCAGCGAGGCTTACTGGCAGTCCGCAGTCAATATCGGGTTCAGACTTGAGTGGACAATCTTTGACGGATTACAAAATAGACGCACGATCCAGCGTGCGGAGGTCGCTGCCCGCCAGGCGGGATTGGCAATCGATGAGGCCACAGCTGCGATGAGAGTCGAAATTGAATCTGCTCTGCGTGAACTCACAACTGCTTATCACCAGATCACCAGCCAGGAGACAAACGTAGCGAATGCCGAGCTCAACTATGAGTATACCTTGTCCAGGTCTAATGAGGGCGTAGCCAACCTTCTGGAAGTAAGATCCGCATCCGAGCAACTGGACACCAGTAAGCTGAACTATCTGCGTGCAGTACACGGCTTCCTGATTGCTCAAAGTAACCTGGAGGTGGCTCTCGGCGTACCGATCGAGAAACAAACCGACTTCAGACTGGCATCAGCTGGTAAGTAACAAAAATCGACCTATGCGAATTCCTTACATCCTACTGCTTTGTTGCGGGTTTTGGTCTGCGTGTGCAGACCCGGGAGATGATCTAAGTACCGAAAATGAACCGCCGCCGATGGCGGCTAAGCATGTTGAGACACTCGAAGTACTTCCCATTGCATTTGATGATTTTATCGAACTCACGGGGACCATTGAAGCAAATCACGATGTAATCGTCTCAGCGCGAACGATTGGTACCCTCGAAATGATAGCCCCCCTGGGACAAATTGTCCGTGTAGGACAAACTGTCGCACGTGTTGACGATGAGCTTCTGCAGACAGCTCATCGTCAAGCTGAAGCGCAGGTTAGTAATGCCCGAGCTGCACTGAGAATCGCCCAGGAGAGCTACGATAGGCAACAGCCGCTTTTTGCAGATTCAATTATCAGTGCATTGGAGTTCACACGTCTGGAAACGACGCTTGATCAGGCAAAGTCGGCACTGTCTCTGACTGAAGCTGCCTATGACCAAGCTACGCGCCAACTGGCTAATACCATTCTCCCCGCACCAATCACTGCCACAGTTGAGGAGCGCTATATTGAACCGGGTGAACAGGTTGTAGGTGGCACCCAGTTACTCCGCCTGGTAGATTCGCGTAATGTTCAAGTCGTAGCCGGGGTCTCAGAAAGGTATGCCGGCGAGATCGAAATAGGCACACTGGCAGAAATCAGCCCGCGCAGCGCCGGAGCCCCGGCACGCACAGGACGCGTCAGCTTCGCCGGTAATGTAATTGATCCCGATAGCCGCTCATTTGAGATAAAGGTTGCCGTGGATAATTCGGACGGAAAATTGAAACCCGAAATGATCGTGCGATTGACGGTCGTAAGACTCACTGTCGAAGATGCACTTGTGATACCCGGCAACGCCATCACCCGCAACGAGTCAGGACTTGCGATTTATGTCGTTGAGGAACGTGATGGGGACAGCTTTGCCCAAAGACGTAACATAACCATTGGTCCTGAATATGCCAACCGGGTCGTAGTTACAAGCGGCTTGTCCGCCGGTGAAACAGTGGTCATTCGCGGACAAGCAACCTTGGGAGATGACGTTCGCGTAATCACAGACCAACACTACACTGCACTGAATGAGTTTGGAGTTCCTATCCTAAATGCACCCCCGGATTTCACTACAGACCTGTGATCGGCTATAATGAAAATCACTGAGCTTGCGATTAAGTACCGCCCGAGCGTTGCAATTTTGACCTTGATGCTCACGGTGGGAGGTCTGGTCAGCTATTTGACGATTTCGAAGGAAGCTTTCCCTTCCATTGAAATACCAACCATTATTATCACCTCTATTTATCCGGGAGCCAGTCCAAGCGATATTGAGTCCCTGATCACGAGGATCGTGGAAGAGGAAGTCCACTCCGTATCCGGAATCAAGGAAGTTCGATCCTCCTCGGTACAGGGAGTATCTACTATCATCGTGGAATTCAATCCTGATGTGTCACTCGATCTTGCCTACCAGCGAGTTCGGGATAAAGTACAACTGGCCAAGCCACGCCTACCCGGTGACATTGAAGAACCCATCGTCAGTGAGTTCGATGTCGAAGATATCCCCATCATGAGCATCAACCTAGGGGGAGCGTTCACACTCACTGAACTCAAAGAGGTTGCGGAAGATCTGGCAGACGAAATTGAAAAAAGCCCGGATGTCCTGGAAGTGCAGATCATTGGCGCGCTCGAGCGAGAGGTTCAAGTGAATGTGGATATCCGTGCACTACAAGGATATGGCCTCACGTTCACAGACCTCATTGAGACCATCAACGCCGAGAATTCCAATACACCGGGAGGCACGATTCGAGTTGACCGCCAAAACTATATCCTGCGCATTGACGGAGAATTCCAGGAGATCGAGCAGGAGATCGAAGATCTAGTTATCGAAAGCCCAGGGAGATTTCCCGTGTACGTAGGTGATGTGGCTGAGGTCGACTTCGGCTTCAAGGAACGGTCCACCTACGCAAGACTGCAGCTGATGCAGGAGGAACGAGGTAAACGCCTGATCAGACTGGCTGAATCAGGGATGTACCCGGTCATTACGCTCAATATTAAGAAGCGCAGCGGGGCAAACATCCTTGATACGGCTGACGATATCCAAGTCGTCCTTGATGAGTTTCCTTTCCCTCGCGGAACGCAGGTTTTGATCACCGGCGACCAAAGTGAGCAGGTCGGACAGCTCGTAACCGATCTCGAGAATAACATTATCAGCGGTCTGATTTTTGTGGTTCTGGTGCTGTTGTTCTTCTTGGGCGTTCGTACAGCAACACTGGTGGGGATTGCTATTCCGCTCTCCATGTTCCTCTCCTTCCTCACCCTTCAGATACTGGGGCAGGAGTTGAACTTCGTAATACTCTTTTCGCTGATCATTGCACTCGGCATGTTGGTAGATAATGCCGTGGTGATTGTTGAGAATATTTATCGGTACAGAGAACTGGGGTACCCCAGATTTGAGGCAGCCAAACGCGGAACAGCTGAAGTAGGCTCCGCCGTCGTAGCATCGACTGCAACAACCGTGGCGGTATTTATTCCGATGATGTTCTGGCCTGGCATCACGGGGGAATTTATGGGCTACCTCCCTTTGACGCTCATCATTACGTTAACCTGCTCGCTCTTCGTTGCCATAATCATAAACCCTGTCATAACAGGATACTTCGTCCGTTTGGACACCGACCCGAAAAGACATTTTTCTGCCGCCCTGCGGATTGGATTGTTTGCATTTTTCGCCGGTGTTGCTCTGATCATTGGACTTACTAACTGGCAAACGCTCCTGGTACTCTCACTTGCAATACCAGTGCTCATGACGCTGCATCGCTTTTGCTTCAGCCCCATCGCACGTGGCTTCGTCGCCAAAGGCATGCCTAAGCTCATTAGTTGGTACCGTAAGTTCCTGGACGCACAACTGCAGCGTGACTATGAAGTCCGGACACCTGCCTTTGCACGCAAACGGCTCTGGTTTGGTGTGGCCTTAATCTATGTCATAGGATTGGTTGCCGCTGTGATCTCCATACTTCTGGCTACGCCGGATGGGCCTTCACCGTTGTTTGGAGCCGCTGCCCTCTTTGGATTGGCAACCGTTGTGCTTTCAATAATAGCGGTCTTCCGCACACCAAATCCTTATCTTCGAAATTCCTTCTGCCTTGCCTGTTTAGCTCTGGGCTTCCTCCTCTTAGTCCTGGGCGGGGTAGTCATTTCATTTGCCAATCCGGCTGCCGGAACTGTACTTCTTTATCCCGCGGGCATATTGATGCTGACGGGACTTGTGATGGTGCTCCTGCATTGCTGCGAAATCATCTACCTAGGTGGACTTCAAAGTATCAAGGCCGGTAGTTTCTTCGCCCTGCTCTCGTCAGCTATTTTGGGCTTGATGTCACTGATTCGCGGGGCAGAATTCCAGACCATTTTGATCCTGCTCTGCCTCCCCACAATAGTCATAATTGTTGGGGCATTGGGATACTTCATGAACGGGAAACTGCTGAAGTATCGAACTCGAATCTTGTTAACCGACAATCGTACACGACTTCTGACGGGGGTAACGGGTGGTTTTGTGGCTATTATCGGACTCTTCTTAGCCGCTCCAACCGGCGTGGAGTTCTTCCCTGATACGGATCCTACCTTGATTGCTGTTGACATGGAACTGCCGCTGGGCACGCACCTGGATGAAACAAACAATGTTGCTAACATTACGCAGTCAAGGGTCGAAGAACTTTTGAACGAAAACGCAAACGACCGGGACAACATCAAAAACATGCTCGTGAATGTTGGAACCGGCAGTGGGGGAGATGGGCTTACAGGAGGCGGTCCTGGCAGCCCTGAAAGGGCCCTTCTTACGCTAAACGTGGTTGATTATGGTGATCGATCTGAATCGAGTCGCAATACGCTCCAACGATTGCGCGAGTCACTGCAGGGTATTCCAGGAGTGATCTTCGAGATCAATAAGGACAACGCCGGCCCACCAGTGGGCAAACCCGTCAACATTGAAATCACCGGGCAGGATTTTGCTGAAATAACGCGTATTACCGAAGACGTCACAGCTTCTTTGCGACAAGCGGCCACAGACGGCACAATCCCGAACCTTGTGGACATTAATAACAACCTTAACACCGGCCGTCCAGAGGTCCGTATTCTGATTGATCGGGAAAGAGCCGCTCGCCTAGGACTTGATACGCGCAAAATCGGCAACGTAGTGCGCTCAGCCGTTCAAGGTACCGAAGCCACTAAATATCGCTTCGGGGAGGAGGAATACGATGTTACCGTGCGTTTGGGTGAGGAACAACGTGCAAGTTTGGAAGCACTCAACCAACTAACCATTCTGCATGAAGGAACTCAGATTCCCCTGTCCTCAATTGCGGATTTCGAGACTGTTAGCGGTTACGGATCAATTACACGGCTTGATCTGAGTCGTGTCGCAACTATTACCGGCGATGTTGTCGCTGGTGCAAATGGGGCTGCCGTGTTACAACAGGTTCAGTCACAGTTAGAGGACTATCAAAACTCTCTGCCCCCAGGCTACCAGTTGACCTACACCGGTGAGAGCGAAGATCAAGCAGAGGCTTTTGGGTTCCTGCAAACTGCGATGGCCATTGGGGTTGCTGCAATCACGCTGATCCTGATTGCCCAATTCAATAGCGTAATTGTACCCGTCATTATCATGTTGGCAGTTGCGTTGGGACTCATTGGTGTGCTTCTTGGCCTCATTCTGACGCGCACACCCTTCGGTCTGATGACCTTTATCGGGGTCATTAGCCTGGCTGGAATCGTTGTTAACAATAACATTGTGCTGATTGACTATATCCGCCAGTTGCGTGACCGTGGACTGAGTAAAGTAGAGGCAATCATAGACGGTGGAGCTACGCGTCTGCGTCCCGTCCTGTTAACCTTTTTAACTACGGTGATCGGACTCGTACCGCTCACCTTCGGACTCAACGTGGATTTTGTTGCCCTATTCGCCGATTTGGCCCCCAATATTCAGTTTGGATCGGAAAACACACAGTTTTGGGGACCCATGGGTATTGCAATCATCAGTGGCCTCACCTTTGCAACTTTCCTTACCTTGGTCATTGTACCAGTTATGTATTCTGCCTTCGACTCGCTGCTTACTCACCTTCGAGCCAGCAAAAATGCCACAATGCCAGAGCCGACCGAATGAGAAATCTGGCGGATTTTGCTGATGCGAATCTGCGAATATTTAAAAGGTCCCCTCCTGAACCCAATACACGCGACATATACCTGATTGGTATCTGTGGAACAGGTATGGGCGCCCTCGCAGGACTCCTCAAAGAGGCGGGTTACGCGGTGCGTGGATCCGACAGCAATGTATATCCGCCAATGAGTACATTCCTGGAAACACAGGGCATACCTGTACAGAACGGATACACGAAGGGAAACCTCGTCCCCACACCCGACCTGGTTATCACCGGCAATGCATGCACACCAACGCACGTTGAAGCAGCAGCAGCACGAGAGCAATCTCTCCCCCAGTTTTCACTGCCGGAGGCTTTACATCACTTTTTTCTGCTTAAACGCCGGAGTTTAGTGGTTGCTGGAACCCATGGGAAAACAACAACAACAGGGCTCCTGATACACTTACTGTGCTCGGCCGGCCGTGACCCAGGGTTTCTGGTCGGAGGAGTCCTCCAGGAACTCGGAAAAAGCTATTCCATAGGTACTGGACCACAATTCGTAGTAGAAGGCGATGAGTACGACAGCGCCTATTTTGACAAGCGGCCTAAATTCATGCACTATGCGCCGCAGGTAGCTATTGTGACTTCCATAGAGTTCGATCACGCTGACATCTACGCATCGTGGGACGAATACCAAGAAGCGTTCGTTGCCTTTGCTGACTTGGTGCCTACTGATGGATTGCTGGTCGTCTGTGGAGATGATCCTGCTGCAGCACGACTCTCCAGTCCTGCCCCTGTGCTCACGTACGGCCTGAGCGATAAACACGATGTGGTTGGGCGTATTACTGAGGCAACGGAAGATGGCGTGCGATTCAATCTGGTGCATTGTGGACTTGATCTGGGTCCTATGTTCCTTCCAATGAATGGACATCATAATCTCCGCAATGCCCTTGCAGCAAGTACAGTGGCGCTGCATGAAGGATTAACGGTAGACGAGATCGCCCGTGGTCTGGCATCATTTCGTGGGGTTAAGCGGCGACAAGAGGTACTGGGGAAACCCGGTGGTATTCTGGTTGTGGATGATTTTGCACATCACCCAACTGCTGTACGTGCAACGATTCAAGCAGCAAGTGAACGCTGGCCCAGCCATCGGATTCTGGCAGTATTTGAGCCGCGTTCCAATTCCAGTCGGCGAAAAATTTTCGAGATTCCATATGGTGGAGCATTTAAGGGTGCCGACGTAGCATACCTTTGTTCGCCTTCCTTTCGACACAATGATGCTCCTGAGCAGTTTATGAGTATTGATATGGTCCTTGATCGTATCCGCAAATCCGGCACCGAAGCTCACGCTTTCGCATCAGTACCACACTTACTTGAGTCTCTGATTCAGGAGGTCCGCTCCGATGATGTCATCCTTATCATGAGTAACGGAGGTTTTGGCGGTCTACACCAGGACTTACTTGAGTATCTTTCGACACACTATGGCGACTAGCTGCACATGTCAGGCATTGTTGGACATTTACTGATTCTGACAGCTTTTGTCAGTTGCATCTTGTCGGTCTTTGCATTCTACCGGGCTGCACAATACGAGAACGATGGTATAGACTTTCATCGCCTGGGCAAAATGCTCTGGGGAGTGATGACTGTATGTCTATTCAGTGCATGGCTGCTCCTTATCGTTCTCATAGCGACCCATCAGTTCCAGTACAATTACGTTTGGGCTCACTCATCTCTGGACCTGCCCTTTCACTTTCTGTTCTCTGCTAGTTGGGAGGGACAGGAGGGATCGTTTCTACTTTGGATTATCATGAATTGCCTCATGGGGCTTGCACTCATGCGGTGGGCCGCTCCCGACTATAAGGCACCGGTTATGGCGGTCGTGGCATTCTGCCAGGCATTTCTACTCACAATGATTGTAGGAATCAAGCTTGGTCCTATCGAAATCGGTGCAGCCCCTTTTGCCACACTTGCAGAAGCCAACCCAGATGCCCCGATCTTCCAATCAAACCCTGATTTCGTGCCTGCAGATGGTACCGGGCTGAATGATCTATTGCAAAACTACTGGATGGTGATTCATCCTCCGATGCTTTTTGTAGGCTTTACCACCATGATTGCACCATTCGCTTTTGCTGTTGTTGCGCTGTGGAAGCGACAATACACCCAATGGGTACGACCTGCACTTCCCTGGACGCTCATCAGCGTTATGTGTCTGGGAGTGGGAATTGCTATGGGAGGATACTGGGCCTATGAAACACTTAACTTCGGCGGATACTGGGCCTGGGATCCAGTCGAGAACTCTTCTTTCGTGCCATGGATGATCGGTGTGGCTACCGTTCACTTGATGCTCATTCAGCGTAAGGGAGGGATCGGGCACAAAGCAGCACTTTTCCTGTCCATCCTGGCCTATATGCTGGTGGTGTATTCCACCTTTCTTACACGCAGTGGTGTACTGGGAGATGCCTCCGTTCATGCTTTCGTTGACCTCGGACTGTATAATCAGCTCCTGATCTGGATCTTCGCAATGGGTCTGTTGGGCTTCGGTTTGTTTGCGTGGCGTTACCGTGAACTTCCCAGCGCACAGCAGGAAGCCCACTTTCTATCACGTGAATTTTTGGTGTTCTCAGGATCCGTGCTCTTAACCGTAATAGCAGCTGTCGTTATTCTGGGCACAAGTGCTCCGATCTTTGGACAACTGTTCCGCAATAATCCGGCAACCGTACCTATTGACTTTTACAATAGCTGGACGCTTCCGCTAGCGGTTGGCATTCTGTTTCTGGCCGGACTGGGTCAACTTTTCTGGTGGACTAAAATGAACGTCCAAAAGGTGAACCGTGTACTGATTTTGCCGGTACTCCTAGCCAGTGTGAGCACTGGCATTGTGTTGGTATTGACGCCGTTTGCAGCAGAAACAGTCGCCCCGGGTGAAAGCTTCTGGCAGCGCCACGGATATGGCATACAATTAATGCTCCTTCTTTTCGTGTCATTTTTTGCGCTTTACGGCAATTCTGCCGTGCTTTGGCGCGTCGGGCGCGGAAACTTAAAACTGGCAGGCGGAGCACTCGCACATGTGGGGCTTGGCATAATGGTTATAGGTATCATTGCATCCTCGGGATTTAGTCGGGCGATTTCTGATGCACCACGGGGTAGTGACCGAAACAATTTTGTCGTTGAGCAAGGCCAAGTGGTTCCTGTCGCAGGATATGAGGTTGCCTATATCGGCACTGAACCTGGAGAACGGGGACATACACGCTTTGTGCTCGACTTTAAGGATCCCGGTGGACAGTCCTTTCGTCTCAAACCCGTAGCCTACGAATCAAATACAGGCCAGTGGATTCAGCATCCTGATCTAAAACTCTATTTCGAAAAGGACATCTATGTCGCCGTCACTCCACGTGCCATGGTGGACGGTAACGGTTCGGACAATGAGGTTACCCTACGCCGCGGACAGAGTACCCTCGTAGGCGATGGCGCATATCGGGTTACCTTTACCGGATTCAATATCGCACCGGATATACAATCTGTTATGAGTGAGGAGGAAGCCGCGCGCACAGAGATTGCCGTAGGTGCGGTGCTGCAGGTAGCCAACATGACTACAAACCTGATTGAAGAAATTACACCGGTTTATATCATACGAACAGATCGCAGCGTGAATGCTATTCCTGCACAGTCAGATGGGATTGGGTACTATTTCACAAATATGAACGTCGACACCGGCGAGATCACGCTTACGCTTGATGGTGCAACCGGACCTGACTACGTGATCGTCCAGGCTCAGGAAAAACCGGCAATCAGTCTGGTATGGATCGGCATTATCCTGCTGAGTGGGGGGTTCCTCCTATCCGCGGCACGGCGAGCCAAGGCACTGCGTTGGTCTCTTTCCCGCAAGCGTGGAACGCGCACAGCATAGTGCTAGTCTCCCCTTCGTTCAATAAAGGGGACTTCAAGTATTCGTAGACCTAACGAATCAATAAAGGACAGGGATCAATTGGGCCTCCATTCGTACTTGAATTAGCGCTCCTTCCCTGGATTCTGTTCAATCGAGATCCGCTTGGACTGGGAGTCTTGTGGGATTTCTATTTTCTCGAAGGCATATTCCTCCGTTAACCATGTATGCATCGACGGGATGGGAACAGCGTATCCAATCCCGCTCTCCTCCAGTAGTCCCTTCTCTATAAAGCGATCAAACAACTTATTCGCCTTACTTTCGCCATACTCATTCACCAGCAAAGACATTATATCTTTATATTCAGCAGGTTTTCCATGGGGAACGCCCGCAATGGACATTGCCAGACACCGGATCTGATCTCCACGAAAACGATCTACTCGTTGCTTGTAATACACTGCTCGACCCCTTCGCCCCGCTTCCAGTACGGCTTTTAACCCATTGACGGTCATGATACCGTCCCTAGCTTCAAGATAATCTGCAGCACGTTTCGAATAAGATTGAACATGTCTGGGCCACCCCTGCGTTTCCTTTGCAATCGCATCAATCCATGCCGTTGGATCTCCCTTGGCTCTTCCCTCCTTATTAAGCCAATCCTGGATCACCGCACGCTCAGATTTCTTGCTCAACGCTCCTAATTCCACGAAACAATCCTCTGCAAACCTCGAAATCCCCAGTGCCTCAAAGGATTTCAATGTTGTCCCCAACCCGCCAGCGATCAACACGACAGGCCGACCGAGCGTGCCGTTATGGACCACATCAACTACGTTGGATGCAATCTTGGCCTGCTCCCCAGAAGGTTTGTTGGTCGTTCCCAGCACCTGTGCTTCATCTAGGATAAGCAGTAATGGGACCTTCCCTTTTTGTAGCAGACCTTTCACGGTCTGGGGAGGTAATTCCGCGCTGACTCCGGCCTCTGCAATGCCTGGAATTGCAACTTTCGCTGCCCCACCTTCAATGTTGAGTTTCCTTTTTGAATCAAGGGACTGTCTTAGCTCATCCACCTCCCAAAGAGCAGGCGCATGAATCCTTGATGTTTTCCATCCACCGCTTCCTGCCAATTTTTCGCATTCATAAAGCAGAGCGCTTTTTCCCGCGCCTGGGGCACCTTGGATCAGGAAGATCGTCCCCCATGTTTTTTCAGACGCATACTGAAGGAGTTCATTAAAATTGCGCAGTATCTTTTTTCGCCCGTGAAAATATCTAGCGGGACCACGGTCGGGTATGAATTTGGATGATATATGCTGAGATTCAGCCATCATAAGGAGATGCCATATCGAAGGTTGTAGAACAGCCGTCAGTCTTTAGGGGTTCCGAGATTTAGCGTGCGGCCGCACTGCTGCGTGTCACTTATCTCCACGTGCCGCACAAAACAAGCACCAAGCACTAGCAATGGTATACACTGCTTGGCGCTCCGTCAACGCCGTAGGTGTCAGTGGTGGAGTGGAAAATGTCAGTTCCCGAGGATACACGAGACCGATTCAAATCTGGGACGAGTCGTTAGATGGAAGAAAAGTTGGATTAGCGAGGTCCAGCTTTGGGTTGAGACGGAACCCAACCGCCGCGTTTGTGAGCCCAAGGCTAGCTGCTCGGATTCCGGGGGTCGGAGAGTTAGTTCCGCCCGTATCCGAGATAACAATTCCCCATGGAGCCCTATTCAAAATTCCTCAGTTGGGTAATATTTTTGCGGATTCTGAATGAGGTCCGACATCTCGATTTGATTGTTTCGAGTGAAGCATCCGCGTCCCACACCAGTCGCAAAAGCTATTGTGGTTTATTAGTGCACAGGTCAAAAGAAACTATCCAACATAAATTAACAGTTAAATAACCAGTATTTCCCCTTTGTGACGGGGATGTCCCAGATTTAGTTGATCTTTTGCGAACTGGTTTATGATAGGGTTGAGCGATTCAACTGACTCACATTAACCATTTCCGATTGATCTATGATCCTTTCCGATGATTTTTCACAGCTTGAT
>MKWU01003337.1_pt1 | contig 21494 bp, 21 predicted proteins | sample 809101 | NCBI WGS metagenome assembly MKWU01 (sample SAMN05860141, study PRJNA318959) | sponge metagenome | host: Aplysina aerophoba | place: Slovenia: Piran, Adriatic Sea, Gulf of Piran | collected 2013-05-07 | reverse complement strand
CATCGCGGCGGAAACCCCGTAAAACGTCCACCTGAAGAATCTGCTTGAACGCCCGCCCGGGCCTCCCCGGCGTTCCTCCACCGTGCTTTGCAGGCCGCCGCCCCCGGACCTTTGCAGGCCGCCGCCCACGGACCTTTGCAGGCCGCCGCCCCCGGACCCTTGCAGGCCGCCGCCCACGGACCGTTGCAGGCCGCCGCCCACGGACCGTTGCAGGCCGCCGCTCCCGGACCCTTGCAGGCCACCGCTCCCGGACCTGCGAAGGCGCATCCGCCGGAAGCCCCGTAACACTTTCACCAGGAATTCCCGGAAGCGATCCGACAGGAATCCGAACGGGCGTTTCGCGAGGAAAGTTCGGACGCGATGCCTCCAGGTTATGTTCGCGAGTCTATCAAGCAGGTTTCGAAAGAAGTTCATCGTCGAATCCCGGTCCGTCCACGACAGACGGATCAAAGCGCTCCGAGCGCCACGTACAGTTCCACGAACAGGTCCGCGGATACCGGAATGGTGACCACGTCGATCCGGCCGTCTATCAACCGCTCGATCTGGATGATCCGCTGACCCTCCGATACCCCTACCCGCTGCGCGGTGGTTTCCAGGTCCCTGAAACGCAGCGGATTGATGATTTCGTCACGCATTTCCATGTCCAGGCTCCGCAGTGTCTCGAAAAACTCCTCGGGGGCGAACACGTGCTCCATGCCTTCGTGCATCTGTCCTTCGGACGCCGCGGCGTAGGCGTCGATGATATCGAATTGCTCGGCCGAAATCGGCATCCGGTGCAGGATGTAATTTTCGTCGTCCACCATGTAGGCCTCGCCCTTGCGGATCCACCCGGGCCGGATGACGACCGTGTGCGTCCAGTCTTCCAGGGAATCGGGGTCGGATGCCGAAGGCGACCGGGAGAGTAATGAAGCCCCCGAAGAAGACGTCAAGTCAGCCCCCGAAGAAGACGTCAAGTCAGCCCCCGAGGCAGGCGGTACATGCGGCAGGCCGCCCGACATTGCGCCGGGCTGCGCCGCGGGCGGATGACCGAACCCGGTGAACCATCTGGGGATTTCGAGGAACCGGTCCCGGGTCATAATCAGTTTGTGACCGCGTTCCAGCCGGACTACATCGGTCGGCGAACCGGACCGGGTGTCCCGCCGCGCGGGTTCCTCCATCGCGTCCGACGCTACCTGGCTGCGCTCTTCGATCAGCCGGTTCGCGTGCTCCAGCGCCTGGGTGGTCCGGCTTTCCTGATCGACGAACCGCTCCAGCCGTTCGCGGGAATCGTTGCGGGCGTCCATGTACGCGCCGATGAACCGTTCGATGACGTGCCAGCGTATTTCCACCAGCCCCGCGGCAATCAGCGCGACGGCCAGCAACGCGATGAGCGCTGCGTGGATCGGGTTCTTCATGACCTTACAACATAGCCCTGGAGCCCTGTGAAGTCAAACGAAAAGACGGTGCGCCGGCGCACGGGAGAAGCCAAAAAACTGTTGACAGAACGGGCTTTGCGCGATAGAATCCGTCGACTGTCGAATGGGATATCCCTACCTACGGAATCTCCCCTCGAAACCAACCCTTTACGGACTCCCGGGAGCACATGGACTACACCGCTGCCACGACCATCGGTGCGCTGCGCGGCATGGGTTATCCGCAGCGAACCGTCAAGGACGAGATGCGGGACAACCTGTTGGCCAAACTCTCCAGCGGCGAGCAGGTCTTTCCCGGCATAGTAGGGTATGACAAGACCGTCGTCCCCGAGCTGGTCAACGCGATCCTGTCCCGGCACGACTTCATTCTCCTCGGCCTGCGCGGTCAGGCAAAGACCCGCATCCTGAGATCCCTGGTCTTGTTGCTCGACGAATACATGCCGGTGATCGCGGGCTGCGAAATCAACAGTTCGCCCTTCGCGCCCGTCAGCCGGAGCGCGCGGGACCTTGCGACCGTGCACGGGGACGACACGCCCATCGAATGGATCGGCCGGTCGCGGCGCTACGGCGAGAAACTCGCCACGCCGGACGTGACCATTTCCGATTTGATCGGCGACATCGATCCCATCAAGGCGGCCTCCCAGCGTCTTCACTACGCCCACGAGGGCGTGATCCATTTTGGCATTATCCCGCGGATGAACCGCGGCATTTTCGCCGTGAACGAATTGCCCGACCTGCAGCCCCGCATCCAGGTCGGCCTGCTGAATATCATGGAAGAGAAGGACATCCAGATCCGGGGATTTCCCGTGCGGATCCCACTGGACGTGTTGATCGTCTTTTCGGCGAACCCGGAGGACTATACCAACCGGGGCGCCATCATCACCCCGCTCAAGGACCGGATCGATTCGCAGATCCTCACCCATTACCCGGTCAACCGCGAATACGCCATGGCCATAACCGATCGGGAGGCCTGGACCGATCGGCCCGGCGGCGTACGCGTCGACATGCCGCACTTTCTGCGCGAAACGGTGGAAGAGATTGCATTCCAGGCCCGGGGCAGCGAGTTCATCGATCAGACCTCCGGCGTGAGCACGCGCATGACCATCGCCGCCATGGAGAACCTGGTCAGCCAGGTCGAAAAACGATGTGTAGTGCAGGGCGAACGGTCCGTCGTGCCCCGCATGTGCGATCTTTCCGCCGTGATTCCCGCGATGACCGGCAAGCTCGAACTCGTGTACGAGGGCGAGCAGGAGGGCGAGGTCAAAGTGGCCGAGGCGCTGATCGGGCGGGCCGTGAAAGAAGTCTTCGAAAGCTACTTCCCCGCGGTTTACGGCGAGGACGACGAACGCGGCGCGTGCTACCAGGAAATCCTCGCCTGGTTCGAAGAGGGAAAAACAGTCGAGATTTCGGACACCATGGACGACAAATCTTATTACGGCGCGCTGAACGGTGTCGGCGGGTTGCGGAAGCTGGCCAATGCGCACGTCGGTACGCAAAGCCGGGCGGAACTCGCTCTTGTCATGGAGTTCCTGCTGGAGGGCCTTCACCAGCATTCCAGGATCAGCAAGAACGTCGCCGCCGGCCGGCGTTCCTACAGCGATATGATGGGCAGCCTGTTCGAACGCTGAGGGGTTTCCGCAAAGCGGTAATTTTATTGACAATACCCGGTGCGCATGTTATTTTTATCTGTTTGTTCCGGTATGAAGAAAGCCCATGCGGTGCAGGGGGAACTGCCCAGGAGTCAGTCATTGAAAAGCGTCAGGATCACTCTTCCCGACGGCGGTCACATCGAATTGGAACCGGGTTCGACGGTCATGGACGCGGTGGAGCGCATCGGTCCCGGTCTGGGCAAGGCTGCGCTCGCGGCCAAGATCGACGGCGCCCAGGTCGACCTGGATCACCGGCTGGAAGGAGACGTTTCCCTGGAGGTGCTGACCTTCGGCAATCCCGAGGGCCGGGAGGTGTACTGGCACAGTACCACGCACCTGATGGCCCAGGCTACGAAGCAGCTGTTCCCCGAAGCGCGGTTGACTATCGGTCCGCCGATCGAAGAGGGCTTCTATTACGACTTCGACACGCCGGAGCCGTTCACGGCCGAGGATCTCGAGCGAATCGAAGACCGCATGACCGAGCTGTCCCGGGCGGACATGCCCATCCGGCGGCGCGAACTCTCCCGCGAGGATGCGCGAACCCTTTTTACCGAACGGGGCGAGGCCTACAAGGTCGAGATGATCGACGACCTCGCCGCTGACGATGTGATCAGCATCTATGAGCAGGGGGATTTCATCGACCTGTGCCGGGGCCCGCACATCCCGTCAACCGGAAAGATCAAGGCTTTCAAGCTGCTCAACGTCGCGGCCGCGTACTGGCACGGCGACGAGAACAACCAGAGCCTCCAGCGGATATACGGCGTCTCCTATCCCCGGCGGAAAGACCTGGACGCGTACCTGGAAAGGCGCGCCGAGGCCGAGCGGCGGGACCACCGCAAACTGGGCAGGCAGCTCGGGCTGTTCATGTTCCATCCCCACGCGCCGGCGTCTCCATTCTTCTTCCCGAATGGCGCCCGGGTCTATAACACCCTGACCGATTACGTCCGCGATCTGTACAGAAGGTACGGCTACGACGAAGTCATCACCCCGCTGATCTACGAAGCAGGGCTGTGGAAGACCTCCGGGCATTATGAGCATTTCTGGGACGAGATGTTCACCATCGACGCCGACGACCGGGAATACGCGCCCAAACCGATGAACTGTCCCAGCCACTGCCTCATGTACGCGGCGGGTCACCATTCCTACCGGGATCTGCCGATCCGGTACGCGGATTTCGCCCGGCTGCACCGGCACGAACGATCCGGGGTGACGGCCGGCCTGATGCGGGTGCGCTCCTTTTCGCAGGACGACGCCCACATCTTCTGCCGTCCCGACCAGATCCGGGACGAAGTCGACGATTTCATCAAGATGTTGCGGGAGGCCTATGCCACGCTCGGGTTCGAGGACACCAGCATTTACCTGTCCACCCGATCGGACAAGCGCGCCGGTTCCGACGAATTGTGGGACCTGGCGGAGGAGACCCTGGCCCGCGTGCTGGACAGCCTGGGTGTCGACTACGAGGTGGCGCCGGGCGAGGCGGCCTTCTACGGACCGAAAGTGGATTTCTTCGTGAAAGACGCCCTGCAGCGCCCCTGGCAACTGGGCACTTGCCAGCTGGATTTCAACATGCCCGAACTGTTCGAACTGGAATACGTCACCGAATCCGGCAAACCCGCCCGTCCCGTCATGATCCACCGCGCCATACTTGGAAGCCTGGAACGGTTCCTCGGCGTGTACATCGAGCACTGCGCCGGCGCGTTCCCGACCTGGCTGGCGCCGGTCCAGGCGATCGTGATTGCCATATCTGAACACCAGACCGAGTACGTCCGCCGGGTGGCAAGCAGGCTCCAGGACGCCGGGCTCCGGGTCGAAACGGACGTGAGAAACCAGAAAGTCGGGTACAAAATCCGCGAAGCGGAGACGAAGAAGATCCCCTTCATGGCCATTGCCGGCGCCCGCGAGGTGGAAGCGGGCGACGTATCCGTACGCCGCCATGGCTCGGGAGACCAGGGGAACATGTCGGTTGACGCCCTCATCGACGCGATGGAAGCAGATATCGTCCGGACCGTCCGGGCGGCGAACTGAATCGAAAGCACAAGGATCCGGGAGGACAGCCATTCAAAAGAGAACCGTCAGAGTCAACGGAATGATACGCGTGCCCCAGGTGCGAGTGATCAGCGCAGAGGGCGAGCAGGTAGGCATCATGGAAACCGGGGAGGCCCTGCAGCTCGCGTCCGGCGCCGATCTCGACCTCGTGGAAGTATCGCCCGACGCCCGCCCGCCCGTTTGCAAGATCATGGACTTTGGCAAGTACAAGTACGAGCAGAGCAAGCGGGTTAAGGAATCGCGCAAGAAACAGCACGTGACGCAGCTGAAGGAAATCCGCTTCAAGACGCCCAAGATCAGTGAACACGATCTGGAGTATCGGGCCAATCAGGCCCGCGAATTCCTGCAGCACGGCAATAAGGTCAAGGTGTCAGTGCGGTTCTGGGGCCGTGAGATGACCCACATTGAACTGGGCCAGCGCAAACTGGAGCACATGGCGAAAATGCTGGAGGACGCAGGCTCCATCGAACAGCGGCCCAGACTGGAAGGACGCAGCATGTCGCTGGTCCTCATACCCAGGTAAATTCCGGGAGTTGATCATGCCGAAAATCAAGACGTTGAAAGCGGCGGCGAAACGATTCAAGCAGGTCGCCTCCGGCAAGTTCAAACGCAGCCATTCCCACGCGACCCACCAGAAGTTGTCCAAGTCCGGAAAGCGCAGGAGAGGTCTTCGCGGCACCGCCATGGTCAGCAAGGCCGACACGCGGCGCCTCAAGCGGATGATGCCGAACTAACCGGCGAGGGACGCCGATCCAGAGAAGGAACGAACCATGCCTCGTGCAACCAACGCCGCCGCCTCGCACAGGCGGCGCAAGAAAACCATCAAGCTGGCCAGAGGATACTGGGGCCGGCGCAACCGGCTTTACAGGACGGCCCGCGAAGCCGTCAACCGGGGCCTGGCCTACGCGTACCGCGACCGTCGCCGGCGCAAGCGTGATTTCCGCCGGCTGTGGATCACCAGGATCAACGCGGCGGCAAGGCTCAACGGCCTTACGTACGGCCAACTCATACACGGTTTGAAGCTGGCCCAGATCGAAATCGACCGGAAACTCCTTGCCGAACTCGCCGTCAACGATCCCCCCGCCTTTACCGTGGTAGCGGACGCGGCCAAAGCGCAGAATTCCTGACGATTACCACGGAAGACCGCGGAACGGCCTGCCGTCCCGTCTGAAGATACCGGGCGACGGAGATCGGGAATGTTCGCCGCCGGGTGTGGTGCGTCCAGGCTTGCCGCCGCGTCTTCCTTTCCGATGAAGGACCGGACCGGACCATCCATGTTACAGGAAGCAGAAGCCATTGAAACACGGGCGCTGGAAGAAATCGGACGCGCCGACGACCCGTCGGACCTGGAAGACATCCGTATCAGGTACATGGGGAAAAACGGCGACCTGACCCGCATCCTGCGGTCCGTGGGCAAGGCGGCCCCTGAAGACAGACCCCGAATCGGCCAGCGGGTAAACCAGGCCAAGCAAGCCATCGGCGAAGCGCTGGAGGCGCGCCGGGCGGCGTGCGAAACTGGACGGGAATCCGCGTCCGGCACGCTGGACGTCACCCTGCCGGGACGGCGCCCGCCCCTGGGCAGCAAGCACCCACTGACCCTGATCCGGGAGGAAGTGTCCGAGATCTTCCGCGACATGGGCTTCTCGGTGGTGGACGGCCCCGAGGTGGAGTGGGACTACTACAACTTCGAGGCGCTGAACATCCCGCGGGATCACCCGGCCCGCGATACGCAGGATACCTTCTACCTGGGCAGCGACATCGTGCTCCGGACCCATACTTCGCCGGTGCAGGTCCGGGTCATGGAGCAGCAGCAGCCCCCGGTGCGGGTGATCGTGCCTGGACGCACCTACCGTAACGAGAACCCCGACGCCACCCATGCTTTCACCTTCCATCAGTGTGAGGGCCTGTACGTGGACAAGGGGGTCACGATGGCCCAGCTCAAGGGCGACATGACCTATTTCGCCCAGCGCCTTTTCGGCGGGAAGGTCAAAGTGCGTTTCCTCCCCGATTTTTTCCCCTTCACCGAACCCAGCGTACAGTATGACTTCTCCTGCGTCGCGTGCGGCGGCGGTGGCTGCAGGATCTGCAAGAACACGGGTTGGCTGGAGATCTCCGGCGCAGGCATGGTCGACCCGGCCGTGTTCGGATTCGTCGACTACGATCCGGAGTTGTACACCGGCTACGCGTTTGGCATGGGACTTGACCGTCTCGCCATGTTCAAGTACGGGATCGAAAGCATCCACATGTTCCTGGAGAACGACCTGCGTCTGCTCGAACGGCCTTAAGGGCGGTTCATCCGGGAAGGAGCCGAACGTCCATGGTGATTAAAGTGCCTCTTTCGTGGCTGCGCGCGTACTGCGACATCCCGTGGTCCGTCGAAGGACTGGTGGAACGCCTGGTCATGACGGGTCTGGAGGTCGATGCCGTCGAGACGGTCGGAAGCGACTTCGAAGGCTTTGTCGCCGGCCGCGTGGAGCGCGTGGAGCGCCATCCCAACGCCGACCGGCTCTCCCTATGTACCGTGGACGTGGGCGGCGAGTCCCTGCAGATCATCTGCGGGGCGCCGAACGTGGCCGCCGGCCAGATGGTGCCGGTTGCCCGGGTCGGCGCGGCGCTGCCGGACGGAATGGCGATCAGGAAGGCAAGGATCCGCGGGGTGGAGTCCTTCGGGATGATCTGCTCCGAGGCCGAACTGAACCTCTCCGACGACCACGACGGTATCATGGTGCTCGACGGTGCGACCGAACCGGGGCGGCCCCTGAAGGACGTCCTGGGCGGACCGGAAACGGTGCTGAGCATCGACGTGGGCACCAACCGGCCCGACTGCCTGTCCCTGGTCGGCCTGGCCAGGGAGATTACCGCCCTGTCGGGCGGCGAAACGCGCATTCCTTCGGGCGCCGCCGCCGATTCCGGCCCATCCGTCGAATCGCTCGCCGGCGTCCGTGTCGACGCGCCGGACGACTGTCCCCGGTTCGTGGGCCGCGTGATCACCGGCGTCCGGATCGGACCTTCACCGGACTGGTTGAAGAGGCGGATCGAAGCCGCCGGCATCCGGTCCATCAGCAACGTAGTCGACGTGACGAACTACGTCATGCTCGAATTGGGACAACCGCTGCACGCCTACGACCTGGATCGGCTGGCCGGACAGGGTATCGTCGTCCGCCGCGCGCGGGCGGAGGAGGCCTTCACCACCCTTGACGGCGTTGAACGGACCCTTGGTCCCGAGGTGTTGATGATCGCCGACCATGAGCGGAGTATCGGGGTCGGCGGCGTCATGGGCGGGCTGAATACCGAGATAACCGAAGATACCGAACGGGTATTTCTGGAAGGCGCCTGCTTCGACGCGGTCCGGGTGCGCCGGGGATCGAAGGCGCTGCAGTTGCAGACCGACGCATCCCGGCGGTTCGAGCGCGGCATGGACCCGGAACTGCAGGGAGAGGCCGTCGGCAGGGCCGCGGGAATGATCGCCGAGGTGGCCGGTGGTGTGGTGGCTGAAGGCATGATCGACGTGCGGACCCCGGCCGGGCCCGGGCCGGAGATCCCGTTACGGCCGGACCGCGTGAACGGCTTGCTGGGAACCGGCCTGGACCGGGACGAGATCGCCACCTTCCTGCGCAGGCTCCGATTCGGCGTACGGCCAGTTGGAACCGACCTCGAGGTCAGCGTGCCATCGTTCAGAAGGGATGTCCACCGCGAGGTCGATCTGATCGAGGAGGTCGCCCGGCTTTACGGCTACGACCGGATCGAACCGGCCGCTTCCGCGCCGCCCCGCGAAGAGTCGGTGGAAGCCCGGGAAAGAGAGAAGGACCTCCGCGGCCGGCAGGACGTCCGGAGGCGACTGGGCGATACGATGACCGGGTTCGGCTTCACGGAAGTGGTCACCCACAGTCTCCTGCATCCGGACCTGAACCGTCTCATAGATCCTTCCCGTCCCAGCTTGCTGATCGACAACCCCCTGAGTCCCGAACTCTCCGCCATGCGCACGAGTCTCGCGGCCTCCGTGTTGAACGTCGTGCGTTGGAATGCCAATCGCAAAGTACGGGACATCCGGATATTCGAGGCGGGCCGGGTGTACTGGCCGAAAAACGGCGGCCTTCCCGACGAACCCGAACAACTTTGTTTCGCCGTTACGGGACAGCGCCAAGACCCGCACTGGGACGGACCGCAGCAGGCCTTCGACTTCTTCGATTTGAAGGGGCTGGCGGAAGCTTTGCACGGACGGTTAGGGCTTGACAGGGTCGAGACCGTCCCGTATGATAATGACGACCCTCTGTTCGACGCGGACCGGACTGGCGAACTGCGCGCAGACGGGGTGCGGACCGGTCGATTCGGCGCGGTTTCGCGCCAGGTACTCGACCGGTACGAAATACGAGAGCCCGTGTGGATGGGGGTGATCGACTGCGGCGTACTCTTTGGCAAGGCGTCTGAACGATGGAACTATCATGCGCCCCCCAAGTACCCCGCGGTCGAAAGAGACTTGGCTATTGTCGTGCCCGAAGAGGTTTCTCATAGGGACATACTGGAAGAAATCCGCGCGTGTAGCGGCGACCTCCTGGAAGCTGTAGCACTGTTCGACGTGTATCGTGGAGAGCAGATTGCGGCCCATTGCAAGAGCATGGCCTACGCCATGCGTTTCCGGTCGGGCGAGCGGACACTGACGGATGGCGAAGTTACGAAACTGCAGGAAAAGGTGCTGCGCCGGCTGGTGAGCCGGTACCGCGCGGAACTTCGCTCCTAGCGCCGCCGAGGCGCGCGGGATATCACGTTATCGGAGGGATTCATGCAAGAACAATCCATAGAGCTGTTGCTGAGCCGGATTGAAACCATGATTGATCTTATTCAGCGGCTAAAGGACGAAAACGCGGAGCTCCGTGGCCAGAATCAGAACCTGGAGTCGCAAATTCAGGAACTGCAGCGTGTACAGGAGCAGTCGGTTACCTCGAAGGATGAACTGGAAAAGGAAAACCAGGCGCTGCGCGTCAAACAGGACGACATCAAGGCGCGCATAGACACCATGCTGTCGCGTCTCGACGTCATCGAATAAGATCGGTACCATGGAGAAACTGGACTCGGAATTCGCGTTCATGCCGCGTGCGGTCAGGCGCCGGTTGCTCACTGGGATGAACCCATTATGGATGACGGAAAAGCCACGGTTCGGGTCAACATCTGCGGAACCGAGTATCCGATACAGGCGGCGGAGGAACCCGAGTACATCCAGCGGATCGCCGCCTATGTCGACGAACGTATGCGCGAGGTTCCCGTCAGCGTGACCATGCAGTCCCTCACCAGCGTGGCGGTCCTCACGGCGATCAGGATCGCCGACGAGTTGCACAAGGAACGTGAGAAACAGACGAAACAGGTCGTATCGGAATCCATGCAGAATGAACGGATCGCGGAACTGATCCGGCGCATGGATGAATTGATGGAGACCCTGATTCCTGAACAGGACGACGGGCAGGAATACCATGACCGATCTTGTTGAGGAACGAACCATGTCCGGATTAAATACAATTTTTGAAGAAGGTGGCTGCCACTATGCTTGTGACGATCAGTCTCTACGCCGGCACCGCCCTGATCATGTTTCTCTTCGGATGGTACATTCGAAAGCGTGTCGAAAAACGCAAGACGGACAGTATGGAGCGCTTGGCAGAGAGCATTCTCGCAGAGGCGGTGGAAGAAGCTGAAACGATAAAAAACACGGCCCGGATCGAAATGGAGGAAGAGTCGTATCAGGCCAAGGCGAAATTCGAACGGGAGAGTAACACGGCCCGCCAGGAATCCCAACGGGCCGAAAAACGGATCGCGATCCGGGAACAGAACATAGAGCGCAAGGCCGATTACGTGGCCAAGCGGGAACAAGGCATACAGAAACAACTCCAGTCGATGCAGGAGCGGGAGGAGAAGCTTTCAGAAGAGGAAGAGCGGCTGGAACAGCTGATCAAGCGGCAGACTGAACAGCTTGAGCAGTCCGCCGGCATGACGACGGAGGAAGCGAGGCAGGCGCTACTCGGCAACATCCAGGCCCGGATACGCGCCGAAGCCGGCCAGCAGGCCCGCAGCATCATCGAAGAAGCCCGCCAGAACGCGGAGATCGAAGCCAGGGAAATCATCACGCACGCGATGCAGAAGTACACGCTGGATCACGTGACGGAAACGACGACGTCGGTCATATCCCTGCCCGATAATGAAATGAAGGGACGCATCATCGGGCGCGACGGACGCAATATCCAGGCTTTCGAAATGTCGACGGGGATCGATGTCATCGTCGATGACACCCCGAATGCCGTCGTCCTCTCCGGGTTCAATCCCATACGCCGCGAAATCGCGAAGCTGTCCATGGAGAAGCTGATCGAGGACGGAAGAATCCATCCCGGATTCATCGAGCAGGTCGTTTCGAAGACCCAGGAGGAGATCAACGACCTGATCCAGGATACGGGTGAGCAGGTGCTCTTCGACCTGGGCGTTACCGGTGTCCGTCCCGAGTTGGCCATGCTGCTAGGGCAATTGAAATACCGCATGACCGGAGGGCAGAACGCGCTGCATCACAGCCGCGAAGTGGCCGAACTGGCAGGCCTCATGGCGCAGGAGCTGGACCTGGACGTGACCCTGGCCCGGCGCTGCGGACTGCTGCACGACATCGGCAAGGCTGTGGACGGCGGTCCGGAAGGCGCGCATGGAGAACTGGGCAGAGCGGTTGCCGAGAAGTACGGCGAAACGCCCGAAGTGCTGGGATGCATCTCCGTGACCCACGAGAACCTGGATGAGGCCAGCCCCATGGCCGTGGTGGTCAGAACCGCCGACGCCCTCTCCGTTTCCAGACCCGGCGCGTTGCGGGAACCGCTGCAGAAATACGTTCGGCGGCTCCGGGAGATGGAGCGGCTGGTGAATTCCTTCGAAGGCGTATCCAGTGCATTTGTCATGAAGGCGGGAAAAGAAGTCAGGGTCATGATCGATCACGAAGAAGTCGACGACCTCCGTGCGGTTCAGCTTGCCACGGAAATCGCCCGGAAAATCCAGGTCAGGATGGAATATCCCGGCCAGATCAAGGTGACGGTCATCCGTCAGACCCGCGCGGTCGAATTCGCACGGTAGCGGAGTCACCGATACAGGCAGGGGAGGGAGGCCAGGCTTGGGGACTGACGGTGATCGCAGTATCCTTACCGTTTCCGAACTGACCGCCGGGATCAAGACGCTGCTCGAAGAGGCGTTCCCCCAGGTGTCGGTGTCCGGGGAAATCTCCAACTACAAGCGGCACTCGTCCGGCCATGCCTACTTCTCGCTGAAGGACGAACGCAGCCAGTTGCGTTGCGTCATGTGGCGGACGGCCAACCGCAGGCTGACCTTCGAACCCGAAGACGGCATGGAGGTCCTGGCCCGGGGCGTCCTCTCGGTCTACGAGGTGCAGGGGCAATACCAACTGATCGCCCGGGAACTGAAGCCCGTCGGCGCGGGCGCGCTACAGGCGGCCTTCGAACGACTAAAGGCCCGGCTCGAGCAAGAGGGCCTTTTCCGGGAGGAACACAAAAAGGCGCTGCCGTCCTTCCCGGAGCGCGTGGGCGTAGTCACTTCCGGATCCGGCGCCGCGATCCGGGACATCATACAGGTCCTGCGCCGACGCGCGCCGTGGGTTTCGATCATCCTCCGTCCGACGCCCGTACAGGGTGACGGCGCCGCGGCGGAAATCGCAGCCGCCATCGAAGAGATGAACGACTACGGCGAAGTGGACGTGTTGATCGTCGGTCGCGGAGGCGGGTCGGTGGAGGACCTGTGGGCATTCAATGAAGAGGCGGTGGTCCGCGCGGTCTTCGGGTCCCGAATCCCGGTGGTTTCCGCGGTTGGACATGAAACGGACTATACCCTGGCCGACTTCGCGGCCGACCACCGGGCCCCCACGCCTTCGGGCGCGGCCGAAATCGTCGTTCGCGACATGCGGGAACTGAAGGACCGGTCGGATGCCGTGTTACGGCGTCTCTGCGGGGGCATGGCGGGGTACATCGACCGGTATCGCCAGCGCGTCGCCACGGCAGTCTCCAGTTATGGACTCAGGCGGCCCGTCGACCAGGTCGGTCAGTACGCCCAATACACCGATGAATTGACCCGCCGCCTGGCCGAATGGTGCTTCCACGTCCACGAAACCCGCGTCCAGCGGGTCGGCGGACTGGCCGGCCGGCTGCAGGCCCTCAGTCCCCTCTCGGTGCTGGAACGCGGATACGCGGTCTGCCAGCGAGCGTCCGACGGACGCATCGTCCGCGGAGCGTATGAACTCAACGTCGACGACCGGGTGAAAGTGCGGCTGCGCAAAGGCGAGGCATTCTGCCGCGTCGAGCACCTTAACGGCGGGACGGAACAAGCCGCGGCGGCCACCCGCGGGAATCGGCGCAAGGAAGCACCCGCCACTTTCGGACTGTTTGATGAACCGGATAACCAGGAACCCGCCTGACCGTTTGGATACATAAAATGAACGAGCACGAAAAACCGACTTTCGAGGAAGCGCTCAAGCGCCTCGAGCAAATCGTTGAACGCATGGAACAGGGCGATCTTCCGCTGGATGAATCACTCGCTCTTTTCCAGGAAGGCATCGAACTTTCCCGGATCTGCACCCGCCAGCTGAATGCGGCGGACGAGCACGTACGCAAGCTGGTCCGGGTGGAGAACGGCCGGTTCGTCATCGAACCCCTCGAGCCGGAACCGCCGGCCAGCCAGGGTGACGATCTGTCGTTTTAGATTCCGGCGCCCTCTTGGCGCGTTACCGCCGGTTCGGGTGTCCCGTTCACAAGGGACCGTACCTCCCGCGGTCCATAGGCCGGCAACGCCGTGAGAATTGCCGACGGACCGCCACAGCCTGGTGATGCATATGACCGAGACCCCGGGGAAGCAGGGCTTCCTCGAAGCGCTGGCCGTGCGTAAGGAATGGGTGCGAGAATACCTGGAACGGGACCGCCGGAAAGCACTTTTCGTACCGGCGGATATCCATGACGGGGTGTTCAGCTACCTGAGGGCGTCCGGCAAGGTCCTCCGACCCTGCGTGCTGTATTTCTCCTGCGGCGCCGTAGGCGGCGAGGAGCATGCCGCAACGCCCGCTGCGGTCGCCGTGGAACTCTTCCACACCTGGACCATCGTCCATGACGACATCATGGACCGGGACACGTTGCGGCGCGGCGCGCCCACCGTCCACGAAGCGTTCCGGAGACGCGCGCTGGCCACGGAGGCTTTCGACGAGAGGGAAGCCGCCCACTACGGCATTTGCATCGGGATCATGACGGGCGAGGTGCAGCACGGGTGGGCCACCGCTCTCCTGTCCGAACTGTACGATGCGGACGCGGACAATGGAGCGATGGTAATCGAGCTGATCCGTTACCTGGAAACGGATGTGCTCCTGGCCCTCGTGGGTGGGCAGGCGCTGGATATTCAGTATGCCAAGGCGCCCATGGACAGCCTGGACGAAGCCTCCGTTATCGATATGTTCTGGCGCAAGACCGGCGCGCTCTACGCGTTCGCGGGCGCCGCCGGCGCGATGATCGGCCTGAATACGCCGGACCGGACCCATCCCCTGGTTCGGGCGATTTCATCCTTCACCGGCGAATGCGGCGTGGCCTTCCAGCTGCAGGACGACATCCTGGGTCTCACGGCCGACGAGGCCACCCTGGGCAAACCGGTGTGCTCCGACCTGAGGGAAGGGAAACGAACCCTGCTACTCGTCCATACCTACCACAAGGCTTCGGCCGCCGAAAGGCGGTTCCTGCTCGACGTGGTCGGGAAACCGGGGGCGACAGAAGAGCAGATCGCGGAGGTGCGCGACCTGATCCTGGCCCATGGCGGCCTCGAACACGCCCGGTCGCTCATGGAGCGACGGGTGGCCGACGCCATACGGAATCTCGATGACGTTCCCGGCTCCACCTACAAGGAATACCTGGTCAACTGGGCAGAATTCCTGATCGGAAGGTCTTTCTGATGCATCGCGTGGGCATCATCGCCAATCCGGTCCGCCCCGTGGTCAGCCACCTGATCCCCGAGCTTGTGCGGCTGCTCTCGTCACGGTCCGGAAAACCATCGCTCGCGGCCAGCCTTGCGGCCATGGTCAGTGATGAGACCGCCCGCCGGACATGCGTGATCGTCGATTCGGACGAACTCGCCGTGCAGGACGTCGACTGGGTCATCGCCATAGGCGGGGACGGTACGCTGCTCAAGACCGCCCGTCTGGTCGGCGCTTCCGGAACGCCCATTCTCGGCGTCAATTCCGGAAAGCTCGGTTTCATGATGCAGACGACGCCCGGCGAACTGGACGAAGCCATCGAACAGGTATTCGACGGGCAATACTCGCTGGACAAGCGGCTGGTCCTGCAGGGTCGGATCGGTAACGGAACCCCGGGGGACGCGGCGGCGGCCGGCGTGTTTTCGGCATTGAACGATATCGTGATCGACAAGGGATCTATATGCCGGGTCATCGAACTGGGCATCTATGTCAACGACGAATACGTCAACGACGTCATGGCGGACGGGCTCATCGTATCGACGCCGACCGGGTCCACGGCCTATTCGCTGGCGGCGGGGGGGCCGATTCTGGCGCCCGGCATGGAAGCGATCGTCGTATCGCCCATCTGTCCGCACACCCTGTCCAACCGGGCCATGGTGCTCGCGGCGCGGGACCGCGTACGGATCGAAGTCACGGCCGATCATCCTGATCTCCTGCTCACCGTGGACGGCCAGGAAAACGTGGTCATCCAGCCGGGCAGCACCGTCGAGCTTTACCGGGCGGACCACACGATACACCTGATCCGTTTTTCAGATCGGCCCTTTTACGACGTCCTGCGTACGAAGCTGAAATGGGGAGAACGCTGAAGACCCCGGGAATCAGCGGGCCTTCCCGGCCGCGCCCGGCGGCACCCGGCCGCGCCTGGTCCCGTCCGGTTCCGCACGGTCCATCCGGCCCGTTCGGTCCCACCCGGTCTCGCCGTTCATTTTGCAGCCTATGCTCGCGAACCTGAGGGTCAGAAACTACGCGCTGCTGGACGAGGTGGACATAGAGTTCACCCCCGGACTGAACGTGCTCACGGGTGAAACCGGCTCCGGGAAGTCCATCCTGATCGGCGCGCTGGGCCTCATTCTGGGCGACAGGGCCGCGTCCGAGTCCATACGCGGCGGCGCACGGACCGCCATCGTCGAGGGGCTGTTCGAAGGGGAGCACGACGCGCAGTTGCAGGCCCTGCTGGTGGAAATCGGCGTGGACCCGGAAGAAGGCATGCTGATCATCCGACGGGAGGTGGCCCGCGATGGCCGCAACCGGTGCACGATAAACGGCAGCCTGGTCACCGTTTCCGTTCTCAGGAAACTGGGCGTCCTGCTGGTGGACCTGCACGGACAGCACGATCACCAGTCGCTGCTGAATCCGCGGACGCACCGGGACTTTCTGGACGGTTACGAGGACGTCCGAGCGCCGAAGCAACGGGTCGCCGAGGCCTACCACCTTTTCACCGAGCGGTCGGAAGCCCTGCGGCGGATGGAAGACAGTCTCGCCGCCACCCGGGAAAGGGAAGATCTCTACCGCTTTCAGCTGGACGAGCTCGACCAGGCGGACTTGTCCCCGGGAGAAGACGAAGAACTCGAAAGGGAGCGGTCCGTCCTCGAGCACGCTGAACAGTTGGTCCAGATCGCATCCGACGCTTCCGAGGCGCTCTCCGAAGGGGAAGGCGCCCTGGTCGACGGATTGGTCCGGGTCATCCGCTCGCTGGAGGAAGCGGAGCGCATAGACCCCGCACTCGGCGAGGCTCTCGAGGGTATTCGAAGCGCGCGCTACCATCTGGACGACTGTGCCGACTTCCTTCGGCGCTACCGCGACCGCGTGGACTACGACCCGGCGCGCCTGGAAGAGGTGCTGGACCGCCTGGACCTTCTCGGGCGGCTCAAACGCAAGTACGGCGCCACGATCGAGGAAGTCCTGGCCTACCGTGGCCGTATCGCCGGAGAACTGGAACAGATGGACACGGCCGGCGAGCATCGGAGCAGTTTGCGCTCGGAGGTGGAAGCGGCCCGCAAAGAACTGGCCGAACGGGCGAAAACCCTGTCGGACCGGCGTAAGCAAGTGGCGAGCAGGCTGGAGAAAAGGGTGGTTGCGGAACTGGCGGAACTGGGCATGGAGAAGACGGGATTCCGGGTCGGTATCGAATGGCGGGAAGCCGAAGAAGGCCCCTTGCGGATCGACGGGCGCGGCTTCAGCGTGGACGCCCACGGGATGGATCGGATCGAATTCCTGATATCGCCCAATTCCGGCGAGGACCTGAAACCGTTGGCGAACATCGCGTCCGGCGGGGAGATCTCGCGCATCATGCTGGCGCTCAAGGTGATTCTGGCCGAATCGGACCGAATGCCGACGCTGGTATTCGACGAGTTGGACATCGGCATCGGCGGACGCATTGCCGAATCGGTCGGGCACCGGCTGAAGCTGCTGTCCCGGGACCACCAGGTGCTTTGCATCACCCATCTCCACCAGGTGGCCTGCTGGGGCCGTACGCATTTTACCGTGCACAAGCAGTCGGCCCGCGGCCGGTCGGTCACGCTGGTCGATCATCTGGACGAGGACGGCAGGATCCGGGAGATCGCGCGCATGCTGGCCGGGGAGACGGTGGACGCCATGGCCATCTCGCACGCACGCGAAATGCTCCGGCGCACGGCGGCCGTGTGAGCTCGCGGAGGACGGCGGCATGAGCCCGAATACCGGACGGAGCGGAAGGGCGCGAGGATTCTGGTCGCCGCCAAATATCCTGTCCCTCTCACGCATAGCCGCCGTTCCGTTCATTTACTGGGGTTTCGCAGGGGATGCGCACATGGTCCTCTACACGCTCATCGGCTGCGCCTTTCTGACGGACGCGGCCGATGGTTTCCTGGCGCGCCGCTTCCGCTGGGAAAGCAAATGGGGGCTTGTCCTCGACCCGCTGGCCGACAAGATCCTGGTCGGCAGCCTGTCGGTCTTCCTGGTGCTGTATCGAGACTTCCCACTGTGGGCGGCCGCGTTGATCATCGTCCGCGACCTGTCCATTCTGGGCGCGGGCGCGTATCTTTACTTCAGACCGGGCAACGTGGTCCTGCCGGCCGACCGGATCGGCAAATTGACCACGCTGGCCATGGGCGGCGCCCTCATTCTTTACGCCGTGGACTGGCAGCCCTACGGAGCGTGGGCGCTCTGGGCGGCCCTCTGCTGTGTCGCCGGGTCGGGCATCCATTACGTCCTTGGTTTCACGCGGCTCATCCGGGAGCGTACGCACACATGAATCGAGTCGCATCGAAATGGGAGGTCACCGGCTGGCATCACCTGTCGTTCGAGCGGCCGGAAGATTGGAGCATAGGCGCGGTAACGGGAGATTATTCATCGGGTTACCTGCGGCTTGACGATACGGAAATGCCCCGTTTCGAACTGAGGTGGGAGCGCACCCGGGGGCGGGAACCCGTCGACCAGGTTGTCGCGAGATATCTTAAGAACATCACGGGAAAGGCCGGAAAGAAGGGGCCTCCCGTGAAGGTCCGTCGGGACCTGGGGCTCATCAAGGCGGAGTCCGCGCTGGCGGACAGGACGGTGGAGGGGTTCCACTGGCGGACGGAAGGGCCGGACCCCCTGCAGGCCTATGGCTGCCTGTGGATGTGCGAAACCTGCGGGCGCACGGTCTTCGCCCAGGTCCTCGGACGCGGGGGAGAATCCATGATGACCCGGGCCTCGAGGTTGCTGAATACCCTGGACGACCACGCGCGCGGCGACAACGCCACCTGGGCCGTTTACGGGTTGCGCATCGAGCTCCCGTCCGACTACGCGCTCGTGCAGCATTCCTTTCTGACAGGCCGTATCGAGTTGACTTTCCAGCTCGGCGGCGCCAGATTGGAACTGGTGAGGATGAGCCTCGCCGAATTGCATCTGGAGAACCGTACCTTCCCGGATTGGTTCCAGGACACCTACGGAAACGAGATCGACCACTGGACTGACGGAGCCGGTTCCTATCGCGGCCATCCGTCCATCCGGGGAACGGGCGAAGGCGTGGATCCCGAGACGGTACACACTCGCATGGCCTGGTTGCCGTGGCGGCGGCCCCGAAAAAAACCATTGAGTTGTTGCAGCTGGCATTGTATCGATGGCAATAGGATATTCGTGCTGCGTCACCTGGACGAGAAGCTCCGGCCCGATTACCTGGACGGTATAGCAGGCACGGTGATTTGCCATTGAAATCACGGGATGTGCACATCCCTGGTTCGTTGCCGGGATCATTCCAACGGGTCGTAACCATGCAGTTCTTTCGAAAGAAACAGTCCCCTTTGCCCCGCAGGGATTTGTTGCGCGCGAAGCCGGTACGCAACGAAAGACTGACCTGCGAAGAAAACTCCGACGGGGAAATCGTACTGGGGATCCCGAGGAGAAAGACCTGGTGGATCAACAGCATGTCCCGGTTTTTTTACGTACCGAGCCGGCGGACGGTTGTGTTGGACCGCATCGGGTCCTTCCTCTGGGGGCTCTGCGATGGGCAGAATACGGTGGACCACGTCATATCTTCAATCCGGACCGAATACAAACTGGAACGCAAGGAAGCGGAAGTCTCCACGCTGACGTACCTGAAACAACTCACGGAGAAGGGCTTGATCGGACTGGCCGTGGCAAACAGAAAAGGAGATAGAAACGCATGACGACGGAATCGGCCGCGACGGCCGGAACGACGGAGAAACAAATATCACTGCCCTTGTCCAAGGCGATCGAGATCAGTTTCCGCAGCCTGAAGATAAGGTTCTGGCGGTCGCTTATCACGATCGGCGGGATCTTTTTCGGCATCGCCTTTCTCATGTCCATTCTGACTGGAGCATCCATCAATGAAGCGCTGGTGGATAGCGGTTCCCCCCAGGTCCGCGCACTGCTGGAACAGAAAGGTGCGGACGGCGATTCGGCGACTCAGCAGATATGGCTCGTTTCCCTCTCGCTGCTGGTGTGCGTCGTCGGCATCACGAACGCCATGCTGATGTCGGTGACCGAAAGATACCGTGAGATCGGGACCATGAAATGCCTCGGGGCCCTGGACAAGTTTATCATTCAGCTGTTCGTGCTGGAGTCCACCTTCCAGGGACTGGTCGGATCGGTGGGCGGGGTCATACTGGGTTGCCTTTTCATGCTGATTTCGATGATGACCTCCTACGGATGGGACCCCCTGGTGCTCTTTCCCGTGGCGGATGTGGCGTGGAGCGGCCTGTATTCGCTGGGGGCCGGGCTGGGTCTCGCCATCATCGGAGCGCTGTACCCCGCGTACCGGGCATCCCAGATGCCTCCGGCCGACGCCATGCGCACGGAGGTCTGACACTCGGAACACACCCGGAATACCATGCAGGATCGCAAGCAGTTTGAAAGCAACCTGAAAGGGGCGGGAAATGACAGAAGAGCAGACCGCGGTAGTGGACGCGCAGTACACCGCAACGCAGAATATCGTACGCACACGGGGGGTCAAGCGCGTGTACGAGATGGGCAAGCTTTCGCTGGAAGCGCTCAAAGGCATCGACATGGAGGTGCAGCGCGGGGAGTACATCTCCATCATGGGTCCGTCCGGCTCGGGCAAGTCCACTCTGTTCAACATGATCGGCGCGCTGGACAAGCCCACAGAGGGCAAGGTCTATATCGACGAGGTCGACGTCGCCCAGCTGGACGCCTATGAACTGGCCTGGCTGCGGTGCCGCAAGATCGGTTACATCTTCCAGACTTTCAACCTGATTCCGGTCATGACCGCCCTCGAAAACGTCACCCTTCCGATGATTTTCGCCGGCCTGGCGACGGACGAGGCGATCGACAAGGGCGTCGACCTGCTGTCGCTGGTGGGCCTCGGGGAACGGGTTCAGCACAAGCCGCTGGAACTGTCCGGCGGCCAGCAGCAGCGCGTCGCCGTGGCCCGCGCCCTGGCCAACGATCCGGCCATCGTCCTCGCGGACGAGCCCACGGGGAACCTGGATCGCAAGACGGGCCGGGAGATCATCGAATTGTTACGGGAACTGAACCAGGAAAAACAGGTAACGATCATTTCCGCTACCCACGATCTGAAGATGCTGGACGTCTCGGACCGAATCCTGTGGGTACAGGACGGAAGGATCACCAAGAACCAGCGCCGCGAGGAATTGGACCTGGATCTGGGCCAGATCGGCGCCGAGGAAGAATAGGCCGGCATCCCGGTAAACCGGCCAGGTGCGATCGGGCAGGTATGGTCCGGCCAGGTGCGATCGGGCAGGAATGGTCCGGCAGGTGCGATCCGTGCAGGTATGGTCCGGCAGGTGCGATCCGGGCTACGGACGGCTTGGTCAGCGCACCTCAGGCGATGCCCGCCCCGCAGCACTTCTTGTATTTCTTGCCGCTCCCGCATGGACAGGGTGCGTTGCGGCC
>MKWU01003336.1_pt1 | contig 21503 bp, 22 predicted proteins | sample 809101 | NCBI WGS metagenome assembly MKWU01 (sample SAMN05860141, study PRJNA318959) | sponge metagenome | host: Aplysina aerophoba | place: Slovenia: Piran, Adriatic Sea, Gulf of Piran | collected 2013-05-07 | reverse complement strand
TCCGGTGGGCATGCGACAGGGGACAGTATCCGGGGCTTTGAGCACATTATCGGCAGCGAGCATGTGGACACGCTGACCGGTGATGACGGAGACAATGCCATCTGGGGCGGCGGCGGCGCCGATACCCTGGCGGGCGGCGATGGTGATGACCGGCTGGGCGGCGGCATGGGAGATGACACGTTGCGGGGCGGCGACGGCGATGACCGGCTGAATGGCGGCATGGGAGACGACACGTTGCGGGGCGGCGACGGCGATGACCTGTTGTGGGGCGACTTCAGGGACGACATCGGAGACGACAATCTGAGCGGGGGATACGGTGATGACACATTGTGGGGCGGGGCGGGAGACGACACGCTGCAAGGCGGGACCGGCAATGACCGATTGGAGGGCGGCGCTGGTAATGACGCCCTGGACGGCGGCGACGGCGATGACCTGTTGTGGGGCGACTACAGGGACGACATCGGAGACGACACGCTACGGGGCGGAGACGGCAATGACCTTCTGTACGGCGACGACGGCGCGGACATCCTGGACGGCGGCGACGGTGAGGATACCATCTCCTATGCAGGGTCAAACGAAGGCGTCATGGTGAACCTGCATACTAATGAAGTCTCCGGCGGGCATGCGACAGGAGACAGTATCCGGGGGTTTGAGCACATTATCGGCAGTGGGGCCGCGGATACACTGATCGGTGACGACGGGGACAACGTCATTGACGGGGGATGGGGCTATGGCGCGGACACCTTAGAGGGCGGCGCTGGCGCGGACACCCTGCACGGGGGCGACGGCGGCCAGGATACCGTTTCCTATGCAGGGTCAAACGCGGGCGTCATGGTGAACCTGCATACTAATGAAGTCTCCGGCGGGCATGCGACAGGGGACAGTATCCGGGATTTCGAGAACATTACCGGCAGCGGGCACGCGGACACGCTGATTGGTGATGGCAGATACAACGTCATCGTGGGCGGAGCCGGCGAGGACACCCTGGACGGCGGTGGTGGTGATGATGATCTGTCTGGCGGCCATGGGGCAGATATTTTCAGGTTTGCCCCCGATCATGGAAATGACATTATCCTGGACTTCAGCAATGGGGAGGACAGGATTGACCTGAGCGCTCTTGATGTAGAGGACCTGAGTGCGGTCACCATCATAACAGGGGAGGATCGCGTGACGCTGGATCTCACGGACTATGGCGGCGGGACGGTGGAACTGCCTGGTATTGACCGGGCCGACCTGGATGAGTCGGATTTTCTGTTTTAGCGTTCCAATTCAATGAATTAGAACAATTTATCGGGTTTTTCAGGGATGACTGCTTGAAATATCAGTGACTTTTACCTCACCGGCAAAGTCTATGTCCAACAGGTCATGCCGCTTGTTGATATCACGCCGCGGGTCGTCAATTGTGGCCAAGTGGGTCAATAAACTCATGGGATGCTCCTCTGTTTGGGGGTAATACTGATCTGATCCCCTTAAAATCCATGAGTTCACTGCTTATTTATATCTCTTTGGAAAAAAAAACTCTCCCTTATGACTGAAAGTATGATCTTGCCCCGGTTACCGAGGAACCTGTTAAGAATTGCATTGACAGCTAATCGGTCTAGCCGTATGATCTCCGTTTTTTTGACGCGATTAAGTAGTCCGATGAAAACCTACACTGCTACGCCTGCCGATATCAAGCCCGAGTGGTACGTGGTCGACGCCAGGGGGAAAGTCCTGGGCCGGCTTGCCACCGAGATTGCCCGGCGCTTGCGCGGCAAACACAAGCCGGAATACACGCCGCACATGAATACCGGCGATTACGTGATCGTGATCAATGCAAAAGATGTCCAGGTAACCGGAAACAAGGCGCGCGACAAGACCTACTACCGCCATTCGGGTTACCCGGGAGGAATTAAATCAATCACTTTTGAGAAACTGATCCAGTCCAGACCGGAACGGGTTATCGAAAAAGCGGTCAAGGGTATGTTGCCTAAAGGCCCCCTGGGGCGGGACATGTTCCGCAAACTGCGGGTTTATGCCGATGCCGACCATCGCCATGACGCGCAACAGCCGAAACCGTTGGAAATATAGAGTTTATTATGGCAGACGAAACGTATTACAGCACCGGCCGCAGGAAGAGTTCCAGCGCACGGGTGTTCCTGAAGAAGGGCAGCGGCAATATCGTCATCAACAACCGCACCCTGGACCAGTATTTCGGCAGGGAAACGGGCAGAATGATCGTTCAGCAACCCCTGGAAAAGCTCGACATGATGAAAAATTTTGACATCACCGTCAGCGTCAGCGGCGGCGGCATTTCCGGCCAGGCCGGCGCAATCCGTCACGGCATCACCCGGGCGCTGCTCAAATACGACGAAGGTTTGCGTAAAACACTGCGCCAGGCAGGGTTTGTCACCCGTGACGCCCGCGAAGTGGAACGCAAGAAAGTCGGCCTGCACAAAGCAAGAAAACGCCCGCAGTACAGCAAGCGCTAACCGGGAACAGGCCGGTGTCTATTCCGGACCGGTACCGGCCCGGATGTGCGAGCTGATTACCGCCAGGAACGTCTCGCCGTATTGCTCCAGCTTGGTGAGCCCTACCCCGCTGACCTGCAGCAGTTGTTCCGGATTACCAGGTAACTGCTGCACCATCTCCGCGAGTGTCGAATCGTGGAAGATGACGTAAGGCGGCAGGCCCTGTTCAACAGCAATTTGTTTGCGCCGCGCCTTGAGTTTTTCCAGCAGTTCCGTGTCGTCGACCTGCTCCGTGGTTATGCGTTGTTTGCGCGGCGGCTTTTTAATCCTGTCGTCCTCGCGCAAGAAGACCTGCGCCTCACCCTGCAGTAACGGCTTGCTCCGGTCGGTCAGCCGCAGGGAACCGTAACCCTTCATATCGACGGTCAAGAAGCGGCGGGCGATCAATTGCCGGAATACGGAGCGCCATTGCTGCATATCCAGCTCTTCGCCGATACCGAAGGTACTGAGTCGCTGGTGGTTGAACTTTTTTACCTTTTCGTTTTCTTTGCCCAGCAATATGTCTATCAGGTGCCTGGCGCCAAAGCGCTGGCCGCTGCGATAGACGCAGGACAAGGCCTTGCGGGCCGCAGTCGTGCCGTCCCAGGTTGCCACCGGGCGCAGGCAGGTATCACAGTTGCCGCAACTGGCCGGGGATTCTTCGCCGAAGTACTGCAACAGGGCCTGGCGGCGGCAACTGGTGATCTCGCACAGGCCCAGCATGGACTCGAGCTTGTAGCGTTCAATCCATTTATGGTCTTCATCAGCGTCGGACTGTTCCAGCATCAGCCGCAGTTTAACCACGTCTTCCAGTCCGTAGATCATCCAGGCATCGGCTTCTTCGCCGTCCCGCCCCGCCCGGCCGGTTTCCTGGTAATAGGCCTCGATACTCTTCGGCAGGTCCATGTGCGCTACGAAACGCACGTCCGGTTTGTCAATACCCATACCGAAGGCAATGGTGGCGACGATGATGACCCCTTCCTCCTGCAGAAAACGTTGCTGGTGCCGGTTGCGCATACTCGCACTGAGTCCTGCGTGATACGGCAGGGCGGTACGGCCCTGTTCATTAAGCCAGCCGGCAATGGTCTCGGTTTTTTTGCGGGACAGGCAATAGACGATACCGGCGTCCCCCTGCCGCTCCGTCTCCAGATAGTGCAGCAATTGCCGGCGTTCCTGCAGCCTGGTCGAGATCCGGTACTGGATATTCGGACGGTTAAAACCGCTGATGAATACCTTTGCCTGCATGAGACCCAGGCGTTGCCGGATCTCAGCGCGGGTGCGTTCATCCGCGGTTGCCGTCAGGGCAATCCGGGGTACGGACGGAAAACGCTGGTGCAGTTGGTCCAGCGCCAGGTAGTCCTTGCGAAAATCATGCCCCCATTGCGAGACGCAGTGGGCTTCATCGATGGCAAACAAGGCAAGCTGTGTCCGCTGCAGCAGCGCCAGGGTGCGTTCCTGCAACAGGCGTTCCGGCGCGATATAGAGCAGGTCCATCTCGTTATTGAGCAGACCTTGTTCCGTTTCCTGGGCAGTTTGTACAGGCAGGGTCGAATTGAGATAAGCAGCCCTGATCCCGAGTTGCAGCAAGGCGCTGACCTGGTCCTGCATCAGGGCAATAAGAGGTGAAATAATGATACCGGTGCCGGGACGCAGCATGGCCGGGATCTGGTAGCACAGGGATTTGCCGCCGCCGGTAGGCATAAGCACCAGGGCGTCATTACCGGCAAGAATTTCCTCGATGATGTCCTGCTGGGCGTCGCGAAACTCCCGGTATCCGAACTTGTCCTGCAGGGTTTTCAATGCCTGATCCATCTGCTTTACCTCCTTGGTATCCTGTTATGGCCGACAGCTATCCAGGGGTCAGAGCTTTTGCTCTGACCCCTGCATTTCGGCCCCGACATTTAAACATCTTACTCCGTGAAGTTTACTATATTGTTTTCATCATTCCAGTATGTCGCGGGGAAATTTTTTTGCGAATTCGCCGTCGTCCACACGCAGCGCCGGTTCCACCAGGATTTTCCCGTTGACACCGCACCAGGGGCGGATATAGCGGAATACCGCTTCCGAACTGTCGGCCTCGAACGCGGCGATGCCCCAGTGGGAGGCAGCCTGCCCCTCAAAAATCACTTTAACCGCGCCGGTTGCTTCGCCGGCGCGTTCGGAATGCCGCAACGTACCTTTGGTCACCTCCGTGATTTTTTCCGGCATGATCTCAAAATAGCAGATAAATAACATGGTTGTGTTCCTCTTTATTTAAATACTGATAATTGGGGTCAGAGCATTTGCTCTGACCCCTTGAACTTATCGGGATAAGGTCCAAGCAGGACGATCAATACGGTCCCGACCAGGACGATGGCGGCCACCACCCACAATGCGCCGATATAATCGCCGGCGCGATCGTAATACAGGCCCATCAACGGCGAACCGACCATCGATCCCAGCTGGAATGCGGCAAACATGAGACCGTAGATGAGGCCGAATGCGCGCGGGCCGAAATAGCGGCTGCAGATATAGGCAATCTCGCTGATTTCCGACCCGGTCGCCATGCCGACACAGACCGCGGCGACGAACACCAGTGCGCCGGCGGTCCCCGTCGCCAGGATGATAATGCCGCCCAGCAGGCCCAGCAGGAAGAACGCCGCGACGTATGGCGCGAAGAAATAATCCATCAGGAACCCGGACAGGAGGCGCCCGGCGATCAGGCCCAGGGCAAGGGAACTCATGCACAGGGCGGCAACAGCCGGCGCAACGCCGCGGTCCGTCAGCATGGGCACCAGGTGCGCGATGATACTGGTGATGCCGATACCCACCAGCATGAACGAGAACAGGATCAGCCAGAAACTGCGGGTCCGCGCCGCCTGCGGGCAGGATAATCCGCTGGCCGGAACCGCTGACTTGTTCCCGCCGTTATCATTATCAGCCACGGAGACTGCCCCCCTGCTTACAACCGCGGGGCCTGCCCCGGCATGCTGTAAGCCGGGGGCAGGTTCCGCATGTTGTAAGCGGGGGGACACAGAGCTCACAGAGTTGCCGTCACCTGTATTTCTCGCGGGTCCGCCGTCCGGCGCGCTGCCCATTTCCTCCGGGGTTTCCTTCATGACGAACAGCGCCATGGGCAGGGCCAGGACGAAAACAGCCGCGGCAAAGCCGATATACGCCATGCGCCAGCCGTAATTCTCGATCATCAACTGCGCAACGACGGGCACCAGCATCGCCCCGACGCCGAAACCCGCCAGCGAGATACCCAGGGCAATGCCCCGGCGCCGTTCAAACCAGGCGATCAGGACGCGGGAATAACTCTGCGGCAGCGTGCCCGCGCCCAGGAACGGGATGAGGAAGTACAAGGCGTAGAAATGCCAGAGGTTGGCGCTGAGCAGGGCCATGGAGGCAACGATCAGACCCATCATGATCACGGAGGGGATGAGCACCCGGCGCACGCCGAACCTGTCGATGATGAATCCCAGGCAGGGCGACGCGAGGACCACGGCGAAATTGGTCATGGTAATGGCGAGCGACAGTTCGCCGCGGCTCCAGCCGAATTCTTCTTCCAGGGGTCTGACGAAGACGCCGAAGGCGAATATCGTGAACATGGCATAGCTCAATCCCATGCCCACAAAACCGGTGGCGACGTTCCACCAGCCGTAGAATAGTCCGGAAGGCCTGTCAGTCACAGCAGCGATTGGGGGCGGACTTAAGTCCGTCCCCGGCAAGTGCCCCGCAAGTGGTGATTCTGTCCCCGCAGTCGATTGGGGACGGACTTAAGTCCGTCCCCGGCAAGCGCCCGGCAAGCATTGAAGCCATCCCCGGCCCGAGCCTGCGCATCAGCGTTATAACTGCACCTCGTCGGCCAGGAGATAACCCGGTTCGGGCGTATCCTCCAGCGACCAGCCGCCCATGAGGTAATGGTGTACGATGCGTATGGCCGTCAGGCCGACGTGCTCGGCAAAACCGTCGAGGTCGCCGAAACGGCCGGCCAGCTTGTTCATGACGTAGCCGTGCATGGGTTCGTAGGCCCAGATGGGGACAAACTCCACGAAGGCCTGCTGGCAGGCCTCCTGGACCGCCTCGATATAATCGCAGCCCCGGACAAACCCTGCCCGGTCGGTGAGCCCGTAGCGTCCCGGAACAAACGTGTCCCAGTCCAGGTCGAGAAAGCCGCGCATGAAACGGACGAAATTGGCCAGGTGGATATCCGGCAGCAGCCCGTAACGGGCGTTGGCCAGGATGGTATCCGACGAGAACAGCAGTTGCTCTTCGGCAAACCAGGCGGCCAGGTTGCCGGAACCGTGGGTGGGACCCGGGTTCAACAGCACCAGCTCCACGCCGTCCACGGTGATCCGGTTTTCCGCACCGGTAAGCACACGGTCAGGCTGAAGCTGCCCCTCGGCCTCGCGCAGCTTGACCACCTTGGCGCACATCTCATCGGCGATGATCTCCGCCGCGGGCGCCAGGTCGGCGGCAAAGCCGGCATGGTCGAGGTGGTCGTGGGAGTAGATTATCGTGGTGACTGCCCTGCCCGGGATGGCTTGTTCCATGGCGCGGGCGTAGGCGCGGGACCGGCCGGGCGTACCGAAGGTATCGAAGGCGATTATGCCTTCCGAGCCCTTGAGAAAAATGGTCCTGCAGGTGCCGTCGCTGACGGTCCAGAGGCGTTCCGACAAGTGCTCGACCACCATTTCCGGCTCAAGGGCCAGGTAGGCCTGGGCCTTGTCCGACGTGAATAATCCCCTGTTTTCAGCCATAACTGTTACCTGCAAGTTTGCATGCGCTTTTCAAGATACGCTGTGAATACATCCCTGTACGCTTACCATCCGCTGTCCTTAACCTGTCCCGACACCTTGATATTGCTCTAGAATGGAGTAGTATCCGGCTGGAAATTCCCTTCTATCCCCCAGCCGCCGGTGAGGTATTCCTGCATATATCTCGAGAGGTTCATGGCGCAGTACTCGTGGTAACGGAACAGGTTGCCGAACGATTTCGACAGTTTCTCCTCGGTATACGTGCACACGCCGCTCCAGTCGTGCGGGTCCAGCCCGTCGATAATCGCCTGCTGGGCAAACCCGGCCATGAGGTCGTAGTATTCCAGGTTGTCGATGAAGCCCTGGCGGTCCGTGATCCAGAAATGGCCGGGGACGAACACGTCAAAGTCCAGGCTCAGGAAACGCTTCATGCTCGGCACGTACGGCTTGAAGTGCCAGTCGGGGAAGAAGGTGTAGCCGACCCCGGGGATGATGGTGTCCACCATGAACAATACCTTGCTCTGCGGGAACCAGGCGGCGATATTGCCGTCGCCGTGGGTCGGCCCGGGGTAGAGCAACTCGAAGTAAACGCCGTCGACCTCGTAGGCCTTGCGCTCGCCGTCCCAGACCTCCGTCGCCGGGGTCTGGCCGTCGGATTGTCTTGCCGCGACCACGTCGGCGCATAACCGGTGGGCAATGATGTCCGCGTCCGGGGCCATGTCGGCAGCGTAACCGGTATGGTCGAGGTGGTCGTGGGAGTAAACGATGGTGTGTATCGGTTTCTTCGGGAATACCCGGCCTATGGCGCCGGCGTAGGCCCCGGCCGTGCCGGGCGTGGTCAGGGTGTCGAACGCGACGATGCCTTTGTCGCCTTCCAGGAATATGGAGCGGTAAATCCCCTCGCTGACGGACCACATCCTGTCGCGCACCGGACTGTAAGAAATATCGCGCCAGGCGCCCATGATGGGATGAGGCGTGGGGATGGTGAAAATACCGCAGTGATCACATTCAGGCTGGCCGGAGCCGTTGTTGTTATCCGCGTCGCTCACGTTCCTTTTCTATCTCAACAGGTGTTGACGGTTTGGCCGGAGTATAACATGTTCTTTCAGGCAGAGGACCCTTCGTTGTGAGCACGAAAATTTACAAAATTTTTCGTTAATCCAGTAAGAGTTCCTTTAGAAAATCGGTAGGGGTTTGGATAATAATGCCGAATGTTTCCCCCGGTTTGTTCATGAATTTCCCAAAATCCCTTTTATCTCCGGTAACCAGATGTGTTGCGGAACATTCCAGCGCCGCCTGAAATATGGGTTGATCTTTCTCAGCTAACCCTGGAAGACTGGATTTCTTTTCCAAGTGCTTGATGATTCTGATATTATCAAGCAGCATTTCAAGCCCTGGCAAGCGCTCTGGACACTTGATCCCTAAATTATATCGGGCTTCAGCAACTGCATAGGCGCTGGAATATAATAGCCAGTGACCATCCCTTCCAGAATCTATGATAAGTGCAGCTTTACCTTGAGGATTATGCGCTGCGGTAAACAGCACATTTGCATCCAGAAATATCCGTTTCAATTCTATCGTTCCAATGACTTCTTGATTTGATCCCGTTCAGTATCAGTTAAACCATCATCCTTGTCCCACTGCATGATTTGTGTATCGTCATAAATTTCGATTTCCATCACTGCGGCAGGTTTGAGGATTAATTCATTTTTTTTCTCTTCCATTATCAGCGCTCCCCCTCCTTTCAATCCAAACCGCTTTCTGATCGCAGCAGGAAGAGTGATTTGCCCGCGTTCCGAAACTATTAATGTATTTGCCATGCATAGATCCAATTACGATAAACATCCTTGATCATAGCAGTTTTTCTGAAATTCAGCAATACGGTAATTCAGGTTATTTAGGTCGTATTTAGGGTCGGACCAGTATAATATTAATAACCGTTTGAGTTTCAAGGGATATTAATACTGATTTAAGCTTTTTTCCGCTTTAGAAGGTGCTTTTTACCCTGAAAATAGAGAACCTAAGAAAAGTCAGTTGTCCCAGGCGGCAGCGGGTGGTGTTGAGTCACTGAAAATGCCGGTCAAGTGCTATAATGACCATCATTATGAATGACACGAAAACCTACCGACTTGAACCCGTTTCGATGGGAGATGTAGCTGACAGTTATAACCTGACCAAGGCCCTGGAACTTGCTGATTTTCTGGAAGATGAAGAACTCGCCCGTGAGCTGGAACTGAAAAATGATTCTAATCGATGTAAATCTTCTGACTTACCCGGAAATTAGCGATAACCAGACAGTCAGTGTGTATTCAGACAGGAAGATGTACGGGAATAAACCTCTTTATAGGTCTCATTCGGGCACTTGTGAAAATTTTTTAAGATTCGCAGATTATCAACATCCATTTCGATGTTTTTGACCTCAATCTTCTCAATTTCCTGTTCCAGTTTCCTAATGCTCCCTTGCAGGAAGTAGATAGTGCCCAATACATATTCGTTCCAGCTCAGAAAACGGGCTAATTCATCGTTTTCTCTAACTGTCAGATAAAACTTCTCTATTGCTTCCTCATACCTTCCATCTGTCGCCGCCAGCTGACCTGAATGAAAGGTCAAGGCGTCTATTTTGTATTGATCCAGTTCTGCTCGATTAATCAATATGTACCTATCAATCAACTCCTGAGCCTGTTTTAATTCCCCTTTTTCGGCGAGGCATCTCCACGACAAGGGAGAGTCCAAACCCTGATCAAATACGTCAAAAGTCAGCTTGTTGAGGTTAGCCGAGGTGACAGTACACACACGTTCCTGTTCGGCCTGTACCTGTTTGACAATGACAGTCAACAGGATGAGGCTTGCAGCCAAACCCACAAATGATCGGACCTTGAACTCGTTTTGCGCCATACTTGTAATATCAACGCTCATATCGGCTTGGAATACGAATTGTTTATTGTTGAATCTATCACCTTTTTAATGCTGCCCATGAAAATATCCAAGAAATTTTTATACTTTGCCCTGCTGGTATTTCTGGCATCATCATTGGCAACCGCACTGATGCTTAAGACGACAACGCTGCTTGCCGATACCGGCGGAATCCGCTGGCAGGATTGGGGCAAGGCGCCGTTCGAGCAGGCGCAGCAGTCAGACAAGCTGATCATCCTCGATGTGGGCATAGAAGGCTGCACCGCCTGCCGCTGGATGGATGAGGACACCTACACGCACCCTGATGTAATCGGGTTGATCAACGAACATTTCGTCGCCGTTGTTGCCGATGCCGAAGCGCAGCCCGATCTCGGCGAGCGCTACTCCGACTGGTCATGGCCCGCAACCATTTTTATGACTGCGGACGGCACGCAGGTCCTGGCGCTGGCCGGGAACCGCAGGCCGGGAAATTTTATCCCCATCCTTGAAAAGATCATCGAACAGAAACGGGCAGGCAACATCGTACCCGATGAGCTGGCGCCCTATTCGGCGCCCCCGGAACCGGTTGAAACCGAGCTCACCGTGTTGAGAAACCGCCTGCGAGCGCGGCTGGATAACCTGTTGAATGAACAACACGGCGGCTGGTCCAGGAACGGTATCTCCACCACCACGGGCGCCCCGTTGCAACACCTGTACCTGCGCGCCCACATGTACGGCAACGACGAATTGAACCACTTGGCGCTGAAATCCAGCGCCGCCTACCTGAACGCCATCGATCCCGTCTGGGGCGGAGTCTACGTACGCTCCTTTAATGAGGCCCCGGCGCGCTTCAAGGGACTGAACGCCGTGCCGGAGAAACGCATCGCCAACCAGGCCAGCGCCTTGATCGCATTCTCCCATGCCTACGCCAACAGCGGTGACGGCAGGTACCTTGCCGGCATTGCCGAAGTGGATAAATTCCTGCACGACTGGATGAAAGACGGGAACAACACCTTCTATACCAGCCAGGAGGACGACCCGCCGCACCTGGAGGACGGCATGAACGCCATAGATTACTGGCTGATCGACAACGACGAGGGACGGCAGAAGTACGGCATCCCTCCCATCGACCACGCGGCCTATACCGACAAGAATGCACAGCTGATTGATGCATACATCGTCACCTATGAAAGTACCGGGGATGGGCGTTACCTGGAAACCGCAATCAAGGCCGTTGATGCGTTATTGCAGGGCAGGACAACGGAAAACGGCTGGATATTGCAGGTTCATGCTACGGATTCCATAGCTGATGACAAGCGCATGCGCCCCCTGGTTGTCCATGACAAGCCCTACCTGGGCGCACAGGCGTGGATGGGCGCGGCCCTGCTGGCCCTGTACCGCGCAACCGGCGATGCGAACTGGCTGGCTCACGCCGTCACCGTTGCCGATGCCATGCTGATGAATCTATACGACAAGGAAAACGGCGGATTTTACTCCGCCATTCCTGATGAGACGGTAACTATTATCCCACCCAGAAAACCCCTTGAGCTGAACGCGGTTGCCGCCCGGTTTATTTATGATTTATGGGTCTATACAAAAAACGGCGACTATGCGGAGATCCCCGAGGCCACCATCAGGGCCGTTGCCACGCCGGAAATCCTGCGCCGGGAAGGCCGCATAACGGGACAGACCGCGCTGTTGCTGGAGAAACTCACGGCCGCCTACGTGGAGTTCTCTGTGGTCGGCGATCCTGCTCACGAAGACGCACAGGCATTATTCAATGCCTCAAGGGAAATATACCACCCGCGCAAACTGCTGCATTTCGAGAAAGCCGGCCGTTACCCGTCAGGCAAGGAAGCAAGGCTGTATATATGCAATCCCGACAAATGCTCAATTCCTATCACAAATCCTGACGATGTGGCAAAGTATGCCGACCGGTTCCGGGCACCAGCGTCCGGTTCGGGGCTGTTCAGGGGGTAATTTGGGACACCCATAAATTGGCTCCAATTTATGGGTGTCCCAAATTACCGTGCCGGAACTATTGCCACTGTAACTTCAGGTCGCGTTGAGATTGTGCGCATTCGCGTAAATATAGATTAATAAGGCCCTGGTAGGGGATACCTTTTTCCTCAGCCATATTTTTGAAATAGGCAATAGTATCTTCGTCTATGCGAATAGTGATTTGTTTTTTTTGCCTATTTGCGTACGGGTTAGGCCTGGAATTTGAGAAATCATAGTGTTTACGCATGGCGGAATTCCTCGTAGATACGTCGTTCCTGTTTGTCTGCTTTACGTGCTGAAATGATACGGATAACATCATCCGTTCTGATACAGTGACAAACAACCAGTAACTTTGAATAGATACTCATACCCAGAATAATAAATCTATCTTCCTCTTGCGAGTGATCCGGATCAGCTATTAAACGAGCAGACTGATCCGTGAATACTGTCTTTGCCTCTTCAAATGAAACACCGTGTTTCCCTTGATTAGATACATCCTTGTCAGGGTCCCACTCAAAGACCAATTCTTCCATAATGATATTATAATTATATTGTAATTATCAACAAGTACTTTGCCATCATTCCTACCAATCCCGGAGCGACCGCGCCCGAATACCCGGAGATATGTGATATTACCGGCTTCAAACAGTTGAAAAGCAAAATCACCGCAAAAACGTGAGAAAAGTCACATTTGGGGAAATAGTAATTCAGGACACCCATTAATTAGCCGCAATTTATGGGTGTCCCAAATTACCACGCCCCCTGAATTAAACGTGTGCCTGTACTTTCAGGTTCAAGCCCAATCCGTGGATGATCCTGGTAAAACTGGATAATTTCGGGTTACCCGTTTCCGAGAGCATTTTGTACATGCTTTCACGGCCAAGTCGTGTGCGCGCTGCCAGTCCCGCTATGCCTCCCTCCTGGGCTTCGGCGATATTACGTAGCGCCATAAGCAGGATACCGGGGTTGTCTTCCTGTAAGGCCTGGTTTAAATATTCTGCCGCCACTTCAGGATTGCGTAGATGTACGCTGTGTGTCGCTCTGACATTGCGGGCCATTATTTTCTCCTCTTGTGCTCTTGCCAATAGGTCTTTGCTCGTTTGATATCCTTCGATTGTGTGGATTTATCACCTCCACATAACAGCAGGTAGGCATCCGGACCTTCTTTCCCATAATAGACACGATACCCGGGACCATAATGTATCTTTACTTCACTCAATCCATCACCGACAGGTTCAGAGTCACCGAACAAGCCCAACTCCATCCGGTCCACGTGCATGATAACTCTGGCCCTGGCTCGCGCATCACGCAACGATGCCAACCATTCCGCGTAAGGACTTTTATCCTGCTCATCTGTATATTCATTAATGCGATTGAGCATTTGGAATATCCATTAATTGTATCCATTAGGATACAACCTGTAAAGAAAAAAACTATTCTCAATAGACGAACTGTCTCGGTAGTACCAAGTGTATTTTGAAATAACTTCAGACAGTGTTGCTCACTTTACTGAGCAACAATATATTGAACAGCTACAAATTCGCAGCTATGTGAGAAAAGTCACATTTAGGGACAAGAATAATCCCGTTAGTAATTCAGGACACCCATAAACTAGCTCCAATTTATGGGTGTCCCAAATTACCGTCCCAAATTACCGATTTCTCCATCTCTATCGCGGAATTTAAAAAGACGACTCTCCGCCTGAATACGCCTTGATCGGCACGCCGGACAGGGGTTCGCCGCCGTCACGGCCGACGCGGTAGGTTTCCTGAAAATACAGTGAGTGGGTGCGTTCCTGGTTCATGAAGTGGGGGTGCATGGAGCAGACCATGTTCTCGGGCAGGACGAAGTCGAAGCCTTCGCCTATTCGGGGCATTTCGATCATGGTCATGCCGATGGAGTGGCCGCAGACGTGGCCGGAGCGGTAGCCGCGGTCGAATATGGGTTTCATGCAGGCATTGCTGGCCGCCTCCGCCGTGTTGCCCGCCTTCATGTGTTCCTTGGCCAGTTCATGGAACTCCTGGTAGGCCGTCAGCATCTCCCGGGTGATATCATCCGCGCCCTGCGGGAACACGGGGCGGGAGAACTCGACCCAGTGGCCGCCCTCGCCGGAGATCTCCAGGCCGTACATCATGCCGTCGCTGTCCTGTATGGGGCGGTTGGAGGGGAACACCATCTGCGGTTCCAGGGAACCGTTCGGCCCCATCTGGATCATGTCCATGGTATTGCGGGCGCAACCGGCCGCGGCAAAGGTATTCTCCGCCACACCCATCAGTTCCGCTTCCGTCTTGCCCGGTTCGTAGGCCTTTATCACGTCCAGCACACCCTGCTTGTTAATCTCCATGGAATGGCGCACCGAGGCGATTTCCTCCTCGCTCTTCTGCGCCCGGGCGTAATCGAACTGGAGTTCAAAGTCGATAACCTCGAAGTCCTTGGCCGCCAGGGCGGAATAATCACGCACGTTGATGATGTACTGCAGACCGTAGACACCCAGTTTCTTCACGCCCCTGCCCTGCAGGAACTCCGCCATCCACTCGCCGCAGTGGCCCGGGAACTCGCGTTGCTCGATAAAGGTGGCTGAATGGTCCCCCACCCAGGTCGCTTCCCGGGGGAATACGCACACGGGGTCGCCGTCCGCGGGGATCACCACGTAGGCGTAGCGGTGCAGGATCACGAACCCGCACATGTAGCGTACCGCACCCTCAAAACCCGTGTATTCGCTGCCGCTGACCACCAGCGCGTCCAGTCCTTCCTTCTCCATGGCAGCGCGAACATTGGCGTAGCGCCGCTCGATCTCGGCCTGGCTGGGGCGAAAACGGTTAATATAATCAGTCATTTAGCATTTCCTCTTCAATCGATATGCCGGGGACGGATTTTAATCCGTCCCCATTGTCTAATTCAAATGTACATCTTAATGTTCAGGATATTCCAGCGTCCAGGAGGCTTCCAGACCCTTGATTATGGCGGCGCACGCCTCGTTCATGGGGCACGGGATTCCCAGTTCCCGGCCTAACCTGGCGATTCCGCCGTTCAGGGCGTCCACCTCGGTCAATCTCTCCGCCATCACGTCCTGCAACATGCTGGGCGGGTGGTAATAGGCCTTTTCCCTGCCGAAATCGATCAGCGCCTCGGGGTCGCTGTCCAGGGTGATCCCCAGTGCGTCCGCCACGGCCATGCCCTCCTTCACCAGCACCGACATGACCTTGCGCACGCCCTCCTGGTCGCAGGCCACCCCGTGGGGCAGGCGCGTCAGGGCGCCCATGGCGTTGGAGGCGGAGTTGAAGATCAGCTTGGTCCACTGCGCCCCGCGGGCGTCCTCCATGGCCAGGCATTCCAGGCCGCTGCGGGTCAGGGCGTCCGCCAGTTGTTCGACCTCCGCCATAGTGGCCGGGTTTGTTGCAAACGGGCCTATCCAGGTCTTGCCGCCGGCATCCTGGTTGACCACGCCCGGCGCGGTGATGTGTCCCGCCGGGAAGATGGTACCCAGTATCACCCGCGGCGCGTACTCTGCCACTATCTCCTCGTTCCCGATACCGTTCTGTACCGAGCAGACTGCGCCATCCCTGAATATAGGCGCGGCCGTTTCGATAGCCGAACGGGTGAACATAGTCTTGGTCGCGATAATGCCGAACTCGCACTCAGGGATTTCCTCCACCTGCGTCCGGGCATGCACGGTGGCGGTGAAGTCACTCAGCCCGGTCAGGCGCAGGCCGTCCGCATTTATTGCGTCCACGTGCCCGCGGTCAAGGTCAAAACCCCATACCTCGACGTCGTCCAGCCTGGCCAGGTGGGCGCCGTAGAGTCCGCCGATGGCGCCGCAACCGATGATACATACCTTCATTTAAATCTCCCCGTGATTCCGAAGTAAGCGCAGGATTATATTATTTTTATCCGCAGATGACGCAGATTACCGCAGATTAAAATAAAATTTATTGTTAAAAGCTGTTACGTACTGAAATGAATCTATAAATCCGGTTTAATCCAAAAGCCCTGAATTCGTTGATCAGTCTCCTGATCCTAAGCAGTTATCTGCGCTCATCTGCGTAATCTGCGGATAAATCATTCACGGACATAGCTCGTTTCATGCGCCTTCACCAGCCGGTACAGCGTCTCGTGGTACGGCGCCGGGATGCCCGCTTTCATCGCCTCGCGCACGATGGAACCGGTGATCCAGTCTATCTCCGTCAGGCGTTTGTTGCGCACGTCATCCAGCATGGAGGGGACGTGGGCGTACTCCTCGCCGCTGGTATTGCCCTGGCGCACTGCGTTGACGTTCATCATCCAGGGGTCGTCCGCCAGGGTTACGCCGCGGGCCTCGGCGATACGCTTGGCCTCGTCCATCATGGCGTAAACCAGGTGGCCCAGGTCCTCCAGGTTGTCCTGGAACGCGAAGTCCTTGACGTGGGGCAGGTCCGTGAGCGCCGAAATACTGTTCACCGCGGAGTTGAAGATCAACTTCGACCACTGGTGCGGCAGCAGGTCCTCGTAGGCCTCCGCCTTGAGGCCGGATCGGATGAAGAGTTCCTCAACCTGCCTGACGTATTCAAACGTTGCGCTACCCTCCGCCCAGGGCCCCATCCAGGTGGCCGTATCCAGTTCGTACTCCACGTGGGTGTCCGTGTGGCGGGTGCCGCTCATGAAGGTGACGCCGGAGATGATGGGCCAGTCGCCAAAGCGGCTCACCATTTCCTCGCAGCCCAGGCCGTTCTGGATCATCAGCACGTGGGCGCCGGAGAAATGGCCCTCAATCATCTTCGCGCACGCCTCAACGGCAAGGGCCTTGGAAGCAATGATCACCAGGTCAACCTCGCCCAGGTCCGCCGCGTCCGTCGATGCGCGCACGCCGGCGTGCAGTTCGGACTTGCCGCTGACCCGCAGTCCCTCCTCATTCAAGGCTTTTGCGTGCTCTTTCCGGCGCGTAAGCACCGCCATGTCCACGATCGTGCCCAGGTGCCCCACCAGCAGGCTGCCGATGGCGCCCGCGGCGACGACGCATACTTTTTCGATTTCTTTCATTTAGATTATTTTATCCGCAGATGACGCAGATGAACGCAGATTAAAAAGACTCTTTTTAAATTGAAGTTATTTAATACTGAAATCAATAAACCCGGTTTAGTCCGGAGGCTTTCAAACAGATAACCCGTCAGGACTATTGGTAATTTGCCTCAAAACAACTTCGTCTGAGTTCATTGTGTGCAGTCAACAACGGGCCGATGAATCTTATATATTTTTCCTGATCATTTATATTTTATCTGCGTTAATCTGCGTCATCTGCGGATAAATCCATCTGCGGACAGATCCCTGCGCCATCTACGGCTGTTATACAATCCGCGCAACGATATCCCTGAACTCCTCGTCAGTCACCAGGCGGGCGTTCCTGGTACCGATATCCTTGACCTCGGCCAGCACCCCGGCGCGTTTGTCCTCCGGTATGTCCAGTCCCAGTTCCTCGCCCTTGAGCTTGACGTTGGACAGCCCGCTCTTCTTGCCCAGCACGATGCGGCGCTCGGCGTCAACAACCTCGGACGAATACGGTTCGATGGCCTGGGGGATATGGAACTGGTTCGCCACCGCGCCGCTCTCGCGGGTGTAGAGGAATTCCCCGACCACGGGTTTCCAGCCGTCCACGGAGTAGCCGCCGGCCTGTTGCACGACCTTTGACGTGTCCCTGGCCCGGGTCAGGTCCAGTTCCACCGGCATGTCGTACAGGCACTGCAGCGCCAGGGCCACTTCGCAGATGTCCGCATTGCCGGCGCGCTCGCCCATGCCGTTGATGGTGCCCTGGATCCAGCGGGCGCCGCCGCGCACGGCCGCCACCGCGGACGCGGTCGCCATGCCGAAATCGTTATGACCGTGCCAGTGGATGGGGATATCGGGACCCACCCAGCTGCTCACCTCACCGATCAGCCGCTCCACCGCTTCCGGGGAACAGACACCGATGGTATCCACCACGGACACCTCGTCGGCGCCCTGCTCGATGGCCGTCGAATAAACATCCTGCAGGAACCCCAGGTCGCTACGGGTCGAGTCCACGGCAAAGAAATTGACGGTCTTGATGCCGTTGTCCTTGGCGTGCCGGATGGCGTCCGTCACCCGCTGCAGGACGCTATCCCGGGTAAAGCCGTAGGCCTTGATCTTCATGTCGCTGGTCGATATCTCGATCAGGACATGCTCCGTACCAAGTTCAATGTGCGCATCGACATCCGCCTTGACCGCCCGGGAAAACCCCCAGATCTCCGATTGCAGGCCGGCGCCCAGGATGCGTTTCACCGCCGCGGTATCGTCCGCAGAGACCCGCGGGAACCCCGACTCGATCCTGCCCACACCCAGGTCACTGAGCCTGCAGGCAATATCGAACTTCTCTTCCGGGGTGAAGCAGACACCGACGGACTGCTCACCGTCGCGCAAGGTCGTGTCGTAGAAACGCACGGGTGTGGAGCGGTCGAACCGGGAGAGGATGTCATCGGTCCGGTTCAAATCGCTCGTCCAGATCTTATCTGATGAAATATTTGTACTCATAATCACTCATTACTTTCTTGATTGAAATTTTCACATGGATGCACAGGATTAACAGGATATTCAAGCCCGACCGGGGACGGATTTAAATCCGTCCCCTCCTGCGCAAATCCGTCCCCTCCTGCGATCCCAAAAGCTTTACATATCCTGTGCATCCATGTTAATTACCTGCTGAACCAGTCATACAACTCATCGGCCGTGGCAAACCATACATCATCCTTGCCCAGAATGTAATCCAGGACCTCCTCGAAATAGCCTATCCGGTGCGGCACGCCCATTATATAGGGATGCACGCCCAATGACATGACCCTGGGCTGGTCCGCGCCCTCCCGGTAGAGCCGGTCGAACTGGTCCCTGGCCCGCTTCAGCCACACCTCCGACGTGTGCGCGTGCACGACCATCATCGGCAGGTCGCTGAGCTCGAACGAATAGGGCATGGCCATGATCGGTCCGGCAGCGGTCTTCATGGTGACGGGGTGTTCATCCATGGGCCAGTCGCAGACAAATTTGAACCCGCCCGCGGCCAGGTGATCCAGCGTATCCAGGGTCTCCTGCAGCCCCGGCCCCAGCCAGCCCTTGGGCGCCTTGCCGGTGTAATCCTTGAGAATGGCAAAGGATTTGTTCACCACCTCTACCTGGTCCTCAACGATATGCATAGGCGCCTGGGCATAACCGTGCCCCATGAAATCCCAGCCGGCGTCCAGCATGGCCCGGGCAACCGGCTCGCCGGCGCCCTCGCACACCCGCGCATTAATGGCGACATTGGCCTTGAGGCCGCGCGCGGCCAGGGCATCCATGATGCGCCAGACACCGACCCGCATACCGTATTCGTGCCAGGACCAGTTGGGGACGTTGGGCACGGTCACAACCCCCGCCGGCGAGGTCACGTACTCCCTGGCGACGGGCTTCTCGATATTCCATTCCTCGATGTTGACGATCATGTACACCGCGATGCGCTCGCCGTTCGGAAACCGGACCGGTTCGCGCTGCGGCATGGCGGAGTAATCAAATCGTTCGTGGGGGAGTTTCATTTGGACTTGCGGCAGGTTTCAGCCCTGCGGGCAGCAAATTTCGCTTCGACGTATTCGTTTGATACCAGGTTTCCTGCATTGGCCGAATCCAGCCCGACCCGCACCTGTTTACGGAACCAAGCCCCGTGATCTTCTGCCTCTTGCTGTCGGTGAACGATGTCTTTCAGTTCCCCATCGGCCCGGAAAATAAATGTGGCCTGGCTCATGGTTTCAACTCTACGGGTTACACATTCAGTACAATGTAGCGCAATGTTCGCTTGGCATCAACGGAAAGTCCGGCGCAATCATCACATCCACCGGTGCAATATACGGGTTAAACCAATAAACTGCTATTATCCTGACATGACCAGGCTTGCAGTCATAACAGGCGCAACCAGCGGCATCGGCGCTGAATTTGCGCGTCAACTCTCTGCCACGCACCAGGCACTGTGGTTGATAGGCAGGCGCGAGGAAAAATTGAACCAACTGGCTGTCGATTTACAAAAAAAGCATGACGTTGAACCGGTGGTGATGATAATGGATTTATCCGATCCCGCGGTAATTGACGATCTTGCCGTGAAGATTCGGAACCAGCCACGGTTAAGCTTCCTGGTCAATAATGCCGGTTATGCCGAAGACGGTGTATTCCACGAGATGGACTGGCAGAAACACGATGACATTATGCATGTGCACGTGCAGGCTACGTTGAAACTCAGTTACGCCGCGTTGAACGTGATGGCGGCGAACGGTAACGGCAGTATCATCAATGTTTCCTCTGTCGCTTCATTCATGCCAACGCCGAGCAGTCCGCTGTACGGCCCCACCAAGGCATTCATCCGCAGCCTGAGCGAGACACTGGCAATCAGGTACAGTGACAGCGGGGTCAAAATCCAGGCATTATGTCCCGGCTTTACCATCACGGATTTCCATGAAAAGATCGGTCTTGAGCCGGAAAAATTCTATAAGAAATCAGGATTTGCGCGCGCATGGACGTCAGAGTACGTGGTAAGAAAATCCCTGGACGACCTGCAGCGCGGAAAAACGGTGTCGGTTCCAGGGTGGAATTACCAGGTGGGTGTCATGTTACTGCGCAGGTTGCCACTCGCCTGGTTACACAAAATGGTCGGTGGAGATAACATGAGCCACCGCTATGAATAAGATCAAGAACCCAGGGGTCAGAGCAAAAATTCGAAGACATTGCTCTGACCCCATAATTTAACGATACAGGGGCGCTACCAATGAACCCACCACAACCACCGTCACAAGACATAAACGTCGGCCACACCAACTTCATCGCCGAAGCCGCCGCATGGAACAAAGCCCAAACAGAACGCGCCGCGCAACTCCCGGAACTACTCAACAAAAAGAGCATCAAAACAGTCCGCGTAGTCTACAGCGACCAGCACGGCCTGATGCGCGGAAAAGCCTTAAGCACAGAAAACTTCCAACTGGCCCTCAAGAACGGCGTGGCCGAGACCGTGGCCAACCTGGGAAAAGACACGTCAAACTTCCCGGTGGTCCCGCTGTTCGACCGGGACGGCGGTTTCGGCATCGAGCAAATGGGCGGCGGCGGCGACATGCTGCTGGTCCCGGACCCGATGACGCTCAAAATCCTGCCCTGGGCGCCGGACACGGCCTGGATCATCTCCGACCTGTATTTAAAGGACAGGACCCGTTGCCCGTTCGATTGCCGGCAGTTGATGCGCAACGCGCTGGCTGCGCTGGGGGAACAGGCGTTCGATTACATCGCCCGGCTGGAACTGGAGTTCTCGGTGTTCGCAATAGAGGACGAGAACCTCTCACGGGGCGAATCGGGGCAGCCGCCCGACCCGCCGGCAGTGAAGGCAATCAGCCAC
>MKWU01003335.1_pt1 | contig 21511 bp, 18 predicted proteins | sample 809101 | NCBI WGS metagenome assembly MKWU01 (sample SAMN05860141, study PRJNA318959) | sponge metagenome | host: Aplysina aerophoba | place: Slovenia: Piran, Adriatic Sea, Gulf of Piran | collected 2013-05-07 | reverse complement strand
ATGGCCGACGAAGCCATGGCCATGGCCCCGCCTGTTCCCGTGTATGGTCTCGAGGGCTGCAACGAATGGGCCAGCTACCATTGGCACTCCTTCGGATGCCACGCCCATCCCGACGACCCCCACCCGCCGGCCGCCGAACCCGCCATGGCCGACCAAGCCATGGCCGACGAAGCCATGGCCGACGAAGCCATGGCCATGGCCCCGCCTGTTCCCGTGTATGGTCTCGAGGGCTGCAACGAATGGGCCAGCTATCACTGGCACTCCTTCGGGTGCCACGCCCATCCCGACGACCCCCACCCGCCGGCCGCCGAACCCGCCATGGCCGACGAAGCTATGATGATGGCCTCGCCTGCGCCAACGGCCGGGTCCACGGGATGCAACGAATGGGCCGGCTACCATGAGCACTCCTTCGGATGCCACGCTCATCCCGGCACCCCCCACGCGTCTGAAGAATGATGCGCAATTGATAGTTGTTAGAGGCTTGGTTCTGCCTCAATGCATGGGAGCCTCGAGCCCACGTCGGGGCTCCCATCCGCCATGCGCACAATGCCGGCGACATGGCGGCCCCCCTTCCACATCCTCAGCCGGACCGGAGGTTGTGCACCGGACGAAACCGGTATCGTCTATACCTTGGCACGGCTGAGGTCGGCCATCTGCTGGCCAGTCTCGCGGGGGGTGCCGCCATGTGTGGAACCAATTGCTGGCCGACTGCGAGTGCCGGCACGCACAGTCGCTGAAGCGTCAACCAGGCAGCCAGCCTTCCCTGTTGGCATGGGAAGATCGCGATTGGCATAGGTCCGGGAGACCGGAAACGGCCCTGCCCCAAGTGGTGCGCATGGGTGTGCTGCGAAGCGCCTGTGGCACAGATACGCCGCGGCGCACCGGAGCCTTGGGCCTGGATCGCAACGCGGCCCGGGCCGCCGACAGCAAAGGTGCCGGCCACCGCATGACGGATCCGTCGGTTGAGGAAGCCAGGATCAGACGCTGCCAACGCAAGATGGCACGACAGCGGAAGGGATACCCGGCGGCGCACAGGCCACAAATGGTCCAATGTTGCATCGCCAACACAGGCGCATCCGCGACAACGACAGGTACCAGGCGAGCCGCCAAATCGCCGTCTTGCAGGCTACGGGAGCCCCTCCTCCGGGCAGATGGCAGGATTCCTCGTCCGTTCCACGGATCTGGACCCATGTCAACGGAACAGAGACTGCGCCCAGCTGAGACTGGGATACATCGATCCGTGACGGTGGGTTTAGAACGGGCTGCTTCCGGAGTGTCTTGGCAAAGTCGGCAGTCCCTGCGCGGACCATGGCCGACCGGAAACCCCCGCCGGCCCGAACGGGTCGCGTTTGTCGCGGGCTCCTCTGGCGAATCCCTTGCAATCGGAGGAAATCCATGCCGAGATTGAACCGTCGCAGATTCCTGCAGTTGGCCGGTGCCGGTGCCGGCCTGGCCGTCCTGGCCGCCTGTGCCGAGGCCGCGCCGGACGCGCCGGCCGTGGTGGACGAGCCCACACCCGTGCCCATGTCGGAGGCGGACGTGGCCGCTTCGGCCGACGATCCCGGCCTGATGCGGCCTCCCGGCACGCCCAAGCGCGGCGGCCACCTGAAGACCGCGTTCGGCGTGACCATGGCCAGTTTCGACGCCCACCAGGGCGGCGGCACGCACGTGCTCAGCCACATGTACAACAATCTGGTGCGCAACAACCTGGTCGATGGCCTGCGCACCGTCGCGCCGGACCTGGCCCGCAGCGTCGACGTGTCGGACGACGGCAAGACCTACACCTTCAACCTGCGTTCGGTGGTCAAGTACCACAATGGGGCCGACTTCACCTCGACCGACGTACTGGCCACCTTCAACCGGATCATGGATCCGCCCCAGGGCATGATCTCGCCCCTGAAGGCCGAGTTCTCCTTCGTGGAGGACCTCACGGCACCGGACGCCGGCACCGCCGTCTTCCACCTGAGCGCGCCGCGCTCCTACTTCCTGAACGTCCTGACGGCCACCAACGCCTACATCTACTCCGAGGCCTCGCTGCAGGAAAACGACTTCGACCTGCGCGACACGATCGCCCCCGGAACCGGCGCCTTCAAGTTCGTCGAGCACCAGCCGGCCGAGCGCTGGCTGCTGGAACGCAACCCGGACTACTGGGATGCGGAACTGCCCTACATCGACCAGCTGGAACTGTTGCATGTGCCCGCCTGGTCCGACCGCGGTACGGCGGTCCTGACCGGCCAGGCCGACATGTCCTGGAACGTGGCCTTCGAGACCTGGCAGGAAGGTTCGAACCGCGACGACATCGACAACAAACTGCTGCCGAACTTCGGCGCCTACTGGCTGTTCATGAACAACGCGTCCGGCCCCCTGGCCGATGCCCGCGTGCGCAAGGCCATCCACCTGGGCGTGTCCAAGCAGAACCTCAAGGCGGCCTTCGGCACGCAGGAGGTGATCAACATCACACGCTGGGTGCCGCAGGGCGATCCCTACGCCACCTCCCCGGCCGATCTGGCCTCCATGCCGGGCTACCGCGAGGACATTGCCGAGGCCAAGCGCCTGCTGGCGGAAGCCGGCTACGGCGACGGTGTCCCCGAACTTGAAATCCTGGCGGCCAGCGGCCCGCAGGCCGAACTGCTGGCCCCCGCCGTGCAGGACATGCTCAACCGCGATCTGGGCATTCCCACCAAGATCCGCATCATCGAGCGCGCCAGCCTGGGCACGGAACAGCAGCAGGGCACCTACCAGCTGATGGTGCACACCCGCGGCCACGGCGTCTCCGACATTTCGCCGCGCGGCAACCTGTGGTGGCGGACCGGCGGCTCCCAGAACTTCGGCGGCTACAGCGAACCGCGGTTCGATGCGCTGCTGGACCAGATCGACGACGAAACCGACGTGCCGACCCGGCAGGGCCAGATCAATGAGGCTCAGGATGTCCTGGACGACAATCCGCCGGAATACCTGATCGGCTACACCTACCACCTGCCCATGTGGAACTCCAAGGTCAAGGGCATCGAGCTCCACGACCGCATCTTTGCCGAATGGGGCCGCATGGAAACCGTTTGGATCGACAGCTAACGCTTGTAACGGCCCCACCGGCCGTTGTTGGGGACCGGAGAGTCGGGGCAACCCGGTTCTCCGGCCACATGTTCAACTGATCAGCCCGGCCAAACGGGGCCGGGCACGCCATGCACCAGTACATCCTGCAGCGCCTTCTGATCGCGATTCCGACAGTGTTCGGGGTCACGGTCCTGATCTTCCTCGCCATGCGGGTGATCCCGGGCGATCCGCTGCAGACCATCTACACGGAATCGACCGGAGCCTACATCCTGTCCGAGGAGGAACTGGCCGAGGTCCGGGCCAGTCTGGGGCTGGACAAGCCCCTGTGGCAGCAGTATCTGTCCTGGATGGGCCAGGTGTTCCGGGGTGAAATGGGGTATTCATTCTGGACCAAGGATCCCATCAGCCAGATGATTCTGCGCCGGGGTCCCATCTCCGCCCAGATCGCCTTCTTCGCCGTGGTGTTGTCCTGGCTGTTCGGCGTACCCATCGGCCTGCTCAGCGCCTGGTTCCGCAACAGCTGGGCCGACCAGGTGTCGCGGGCCGGGATCACCCTCTTCCTGGCCGTGCCCAGCTTTTGGCTGGGCCTGCTGATCATCCTCTTTACCGTCCTGGTGCTGACCTGGCGCCCGCCCCTGACCATCATCCAGTTCTGGGAGGATCCCGGAGGCAACTTCGCGATCGTGGCCCTGCCGTCCATCACCCTGGGCCTGGGGTTGGGCGCGGCCACTGCCCGCATGGCGCGGTCGGCGGCCCTCGAGGCCCTGTTCGACGACTACGTGCGCACGGCCCGGGCCAAGGGGTTGGGCAACAGCCTGATCATCTGGCGGCACGTCTTCAAGAACGCCATGCTGCCGGTGATCACCTCGACCGGCCTCGCCCTCGGCGGCCTGCTGGGCGGCACCGTCTCGGTGGAGAAGGCCTTCCCGGTGCCCGGCCTGGGCAGCCTGATGGTCCAGGGCATGCAGGAGCGCGACTGGATGATGATCCAGAACCTGGTCCTGGTGTACGGCCTGATCTACGTCTTCGTGAACCTTCTGGTCGACCTGAGTTACGGCATGCTGGATCCGCGCATCCGCTACAGTTGACACCGTCAAGGATTACCCGACGTGCAGGCCACTCCCAATCCCGCCTTTCGGCCCTTGACGGACATCGGTCGCTGGGAGCGCCTGTGGAATGCCGTACGCCGGTTCCGGACCGTCTCGGCCCTTGGTTCCGTGGCCCTGGTCGCGTGGTTCCTGTTGATTGTGATCGCGCTTGGGGCACCAGTGCTGGCACCCTACCCCCCGAACGAAGCCAATTACGGTGCCGTGCGCCAGGGACCGTCGGCAAGCCACCTGCTGGGCACCGACAACCTGGGGCGCGACATTCTCAGCCGCATCATCCACGGTGCGCGGATCACGCTGCTGGTGAGCGTGACCTCCGTGTTCCTGGGCGATGCCATCGGCTTCGTCTGGGGCGTGATCTCGGGTTTCCTGGGCCGCCGCTTCGACCTGTTCAGCCAGCGCGTGATCGACATCCTGATGTCGTTTCCCTCGCTCATCCTGGCCCTGATGCTGCTGGTAGTACTCGGCGCAGGCATCGAAACCGTGATTGTGGCCATCGCATCGACCCAAATTCCGGCCGCCACGCGCATCACCCGGTCGGTGGTGCTCTCCGTGCGCGAAGCCATGTACGTGGAGGCGGCCCGGTCGATCGGGGTCAACAACCTGCGCTTGATGGTGCGCCACGTGGCGCACCAGGTGGCCGCACCGATCCTGGTGGTGGCCACACTGCACCTGGGCGGCGCCATCTTCGCCGAATCGGCACTCAGCTTCCTGGGCTTGGGCATCCCTCCGCCGGCTCCCAGCTGGGGCAACATGCTGGGCGGGGTGACCGCGGCCGCCTTCAAGCCGCCCTGGTGGCTGGTGGTCTTTCCGGGCCTGGCCATCACCCTGACCATCATGGCCGCCAACCTGTTTGGCGACGCCCTGAGGGACTTTCTGGATCCCAAGCTACGCCAGCGCATTGACTGACCGGACATCGTCCGTTCCCGCCGGCAGGGGTTCGGCAAGGGACGTTGCGGCGGGCGTTGTCACGTACATCTGGAGTTTGTGGCACAGACCATTGCGCCACCACGCATAACTGCCGCAGCAGAGGGCAGGCCTTGAGCTGACCGGGCGCAGACCAACATCCACACAACTGCAACAGTGCCCGTTACACTACACATTCACTGATAGCAATGCAATCATTGGTATAGTGTTATGTCATATCGCAGATGGAGCCGCTTTCATGGCCAGTATCACTGTGCGCAAACTGGAGGATGAACTGAAACGCCGACTGCGAATCCGAGCAGCCGAGAATGGCCGTTCCATGGAGGAGGAAGTTCGGCACATCCTAAGAAGGGAGCTCTGCCCGCAACCACAACAAAAGAACCTGGCAAGCGCCATCCGCGCCCGATTCGCGCCCCTCGGCGGGGTCGAACTGGATATCCCTCCCCGTTCTCCCATGCGCCAACCACCCCGATTCGACTGGGACAACGATCATGATTGTCCTTGATACCAACATCGTCTCGGAACTGATACGGCCCCGTCCCGACACCAACGTTGTGAACTGGGTTGCAGGGCAGGCGGTGGACGCCTTGCACCTCTCCACCGTCAGTGAAGCCGAACTGCGTTACGGCATCGCGATACTGCCGATGGGAGCACGGCGAGACAGACTGCTCGCCGAAGTGGAGGGGATGCTCAGGGAAGACTTTGCCGGGCGCATGCTGTCTTTCGACAGCAGCGCAGCCCAAGCCTACGCCGTGATAGCCGCCGCCCGCCGTGCCGCGGGGCATCCCATCAATCATGCAGACTGCCAGATAGCGGCGATCGCCCACAGTCGGGGAGCATCAGTGGCGACGAGGGATGTGGATGGTTTTGAAGGGAGTGGGATAGATGTGATCAATCCTTGGACACTTGGATGAGTACAACAGAGCCAACCCTCAGGCAGTAACCTGCCGAACTGTGTAGTGGACATCGGGTGGCGTGCCCATGAGGCCCCCTGCTACGCCTGATCAAACTGCTGAGTGCTGTCGGGGTCACGCTCAGCTATGGTCCTGCCGCCGCAAGTTGTGGGCGATGTGTCGCAGGATGGCCCTGTGATGGGCGGCTGTCCTCGTGCGGATACGGCAGCCGTCCTCGCGGAATGCGACATTCATCGCCCCGTAGCCCGGTGACTGCGCACGGCATGCAGGAGCTGTTCGGTGGCCGGCTCGCGAGAAACCGCGCACCTCGGTCAAGACCCGCGCACCGACTACAAGCACCCCTTGGTTGTCCACTATGCTATACTTCATACATGACAAACATAACAGATAAACAGGCCGTCACCTCAACCTTGCAGGCCATCCGAGCCAAGTTGGATCTGACTCAGGAGCAGCTCGCGGAGCGGCTTGGGGTGTCGTTTGCGACAGTGAACCGATGGGAAGGCGGGGTAACCATGCCCCAGAAGGCCGCGCGAATCGCCATCTCTGCACTTGCAGCCGAGACGAACATCGATACCGCCAAGTCTGATGAAATCAAGTCCGCGGCGGGAGTGACCGGGAGACGATCCCGCCGTCGTCCGACATCCGTCCCCACTACCAAGCCCATGGAGCAGATGCTGTGGGATGCCGCCTGCTCCATCCGAGGTGAGAAGGACGCGGCCAAGTTCAAGGACTACCTGCTGCCGCTTCTCTTCCTCAAGCGCCTCTCCGACGTGTTCGACGATGAGATCGGGCGGCTGGCAGAGGAATTCGGAGACCGGGCAATCGCGCAGGAGATTGCAGAAGGCGACCACGATCTGCTGCGCTTCTATCTGCCACCGGAAGCCCGATGGAGTGTCGTCAGCGGCCGAGACCCCCACGAGCGGCCCCTCGACGACCAGGGACATAGCACGCAACCCGGAGACGTCGGCGAACGCCTAACGATTGCCGTCCGAACTGTCGTTCGTCACAACCCCTCACTCTCCGGCGTCATTGACTTGGTGGACTTCGCTTCCGAGCGCAACGGCGAGCGTGACATCAATCCTTCCCGCCTCCAGGCCGTTGTCGAGACCTTCTCCGACCCCCGCTACCGCCTCGGGCTCGCCGACGTACAGCCCGACTTCCTGGGCCGCGCCTACGAGTATCTGCTCCGCAAGTTCGCGGAGGGATCGGGGCAGAGCGCAGGCGAGTTCTTCACCCCCACCGAAGTCGGCTTCCTGATGGCGCACCTGATGCGTCCCAAACCTGGCGAACAGTGCCACGACTACGCCTGCGGTTCGGCAGGGCTACTCATCAAGCTCCAGCTCGTCGCACGAGAGGCTGATCCCATCAGCCGCGTGCCCCTCAGGCTCCATGGCCAGGAACTGCAAGCCGACAGTTACGCCGTTGCCCACATGAACGCGATCATCCACGACATGGACATTCGGATAGAGCGTGGCGACACGATGATCAACCCCAAGTTCAAGAACGCTGCGGGACGCATCACCGGTCACGACATCGTGGTCGCCAATCCCATGTGGAACCAAGACTTCAATGGGGACATCTTCGGGAACGACCCGTTCGACCGCTTCCACCCCACAGGCGGGATTACGACCGGCAAGGGGGACTGGGCCTGGCTCCAGCACACCCTTGCCTGCATGAACGAGCGCGGGCGGGCGGCAGTGGTACTGGACACTGGTGCCGTGACACGCGGCTCAGGCGCCAGGCACGAGGATCGAGAGCGCAACATCCGCAAGTGGTTCGTCGAGCAAGACCTCATCGACGGCGTAATTTTGCTGCCGGACAACCTGTTCTACAACACCAGTGCCGCCGGAATCATCGTTGTGCTGTCGAAGCGCAAGCCGGAGAAGCACCAAGACAGCATTGTGCTCGTGAATGCCAGCCGGCGCGTGGACAAGGGGCGCCCCAAGAACTACATACCTGAAGGGGAAATCCGCCCGATTGCAGAGATGTTCCTGAAACGTGAACCAGTGGAGGGCGAAGTCGCCGTCATCACACGGGAGCAGGCGGCGAAAGCCGACTACAACCTAAGCCCAAGTCGCTGGGTGAGGCAGGTGGACGAGACAGTTCAGCGTCCAATCTCGGAAATCGTCGCCGACATGCAGCGCCTCGACGAGGAGGCCCGCAAGATCGACGGGCATCTGGCCATGATGCTGGCAAAGCTGAAGTGATGCTTGCAACGCGAAAGAGGCCGGAAAGCGTGGGCGCGACACACGTGACGGTCAGGATTACCAATCCGGCGGAGCCGGACCGGTTTTGGGAAGGATTGTCTCTGGTTGGTATGAGGAGGGACTCCCCGATACTTCGACCTCATTTGGAAGCCATTGGACTGGCCCCCAAGGGCAGCAGGACATACCAGTTAGCTGATTGCAGCGACCTTGTGCTGGACATCACCACCGCTGAAATTGAGTTCATGGGTGAGGTTGTCGGGGGAACAATCATCATGGGAGCCGAAGACCCGGAGCCGCTGCTGGGGATGACGGCACTGGAATCCGCCGGCATAGAAGTAGACCATCTGGGCCAGCGGTGGAAGAGACTGCATGCTGTGCATCTCAAAGGAGTGGTTCGCATCCAATGAATGAAACATGGACGTGGCGTCCCCTTGGGGAGGTCACATTACCAACATCTCAATGGAATCCACGAACTGATGTGCGATCCTCGATACGCTACGTTAACGTGTCGGGGATTGATCGCGATGAACTTAGAATCGTCTCAATCTCGGGACACTCCGCCGCCAACGCGCCGAGTCGCGCTCGCAAGATAGTAAACCAGAATGATACTATATTTGCCACCGTTCGCCCCGCCCTGCGCCGAATTGCCCAAGTACCGGAATACCTCAACGGAGAGATCGTGTCAACCGCATTCTGCGTGCTACGTCCAAATCCAGAATTGATACATCCTGATTTCCTATTCTTTGCCGTGCAACTTAAATGCCTGATGGATGAAGTTGCAGCTGAGCAGACTGGAGCCAGTTATCCTGCAGTACGAGATGTTGATGTAATGAGGCTGAAGGTGCCGGTACCGCCCCTCTCAGACCAACACGGTATTGCTGACACCCTGAACATTTCGCGTTCCGCCATCCTTGGACAAAAAAGGGTTCACGAAGCCACCCAAGCCCTCAAACGCGCCGCAATGCACACCCTGTTCACACGCGGCCTCCGAGGAGAGCCACAAAAGGAGACGGAGATCGGGTTGATGCCAGAAAGTTGGGAACCGGCCACAGTCGCCTCCGTTGCAACCGTGAAGGGCGGCAAGCGAATGCCAAAGGGAATTCCTCTAACCAGCAAGAACACCGGACAACCATATGTCCGTGTTACAGACTTCAGTGACCATAGGGTAAATACCAAACAAATACTTTTCGTACCAACTGATTATCAGTCTGCAATTTCTCGTTACGTTATCTCCAGTAGTGATGTTTACATTTCAATTGCTGGAACCATCGGGCTTGTAGGGCAAGTTCCGAAAATCCTCGATGGTGCGAACCTAACAGAGAACGCTGCTAGAATCTCTGTGACAGATAAAAAAGTCATGGACTCATTCCTTATGTATGCACTTGCTTCGGATACATGCCAGGCACAGATAGCACAATTCACAGCTACAAATGCACAACCAAAGCTTGCATTAGCGCGTATAGAACAAATCATATTTCCAAGACCTTCGACATCAGACGAGCAGTGCGAAGTCGTTACCATTCTCAAGACTATCGATCGCAAAATTGACCACCACCAGAGGAAACAAACAGTGCTAAAGGAATTGTTCCAGGCACTGCTCTACAAGCTCATGACTGGCAAGATACGAGTGGACACATTGGAATTGCCAATCCTCAAGGAGAATTGAATGCAATTGAAAATCCCTAGGGTCTCGAAAGATCCCTTGATCATATCCCTTGGACAAGGTCAACAGTTATACATAGTAGGTGCCAATGGAACCGGAAAATCAGCCCTGTTCCAATATTGGGTATCATCAGTGGGTAACTCTCAGTTCAAACGCATCGCTGCCCACAGACAAACTTGGCTTCCATCTGGGAATTTAACTTTGACGGCGCAGACGCGTAAACAGTTTGAAACGAACCGGATGCATTGGGAAACCCAAGAGGATTCTAGATGGATGGATAAAGACCCCACCCAAAGGCAGTCAGCCATCCTCTTTGATTTAGTAGCCAAAGACAATACCCGTGCCCGTACAATCGTTCAATATATTGACGATAACCAACAGTCAAAAGCGGATGAGTTGGCGAACAAATCTATATCTCTTTTCAGGCAACTGAATCACCTACTCAACTTGGGAACGTTTGAGATTTCGCTCGAAAACTCCAATGATGAAGAGATTTTGGCTTTGCGTCAGGATAGCAATCTGAGATACAGTATGGTTAGAATGTCAGACGGCGAGAGAGCCGCTGCAATAATGGCAGCTGACGTTCTTGTAGCCAATCCGGGGACCGTTTTCTTAATAGATGAACCAGAGCGTCATCTTCATCGCTCTATCATTGAACCGTTTCTTACAGCCTTATTCAGCCAACGTCAAGATTGCGTCTTCGTGATCTCAACCCATGAGATTGCGCTACCAATCGCAAATCCTACGGCTCAGATTATGATGCTTCGTTCATGCAGATGGCACGGTAACCAGCCTATAGCATGGGATACCGAGCTTCTAGAGTCAGGCGAACATTTGCCGGAAGGCCTTAGGCGCGATATTTTGGGATCAAGGCAAAGGATTCTGTTTGTGGAGGGAACAGCTAACAGCCTTGACCTTCCGTTGTACGGAGCTTTGTTTTCAGAGCTGTCGGTCATTCCAAAGGGAAGTTGTGAAGATGTCATCAGGGCAGTCAAAGGCTTACGGAGCACCTACGGGCATCACCATGTTGAAGTGTTCGGGTTGATCGACAAAGATGACCGTACTAAGGACGAGGTCTGTGAACTTTCCCAAAGCAACATATTTGCTTTGGAGGTGCACTCTGTAGAATCGCTGTACTACTGTTCGGACGCCATCTATGCTGTGGCTCGAAGACAAGCAGAGCTTTTGAGACACAAATCCAATGAAATGATTTCGGCTGCCACCCAAAATGCACTGAAAGTGATCACCGATACCAGCAACCTTCCCGAAAGAATGGCCGCAAGACGGAGCGAAAGGCTTGTATTCAACCGCTTTAGGACGCAGATGCCTGATTGGAAAGAAATCAAGGCAACTGGCAAACAATTTGTTAACATTGAACCAATTGATAATCCCTTCCAAGATGAACTGGACATCTTCAACCATCTTCACGAAAATGGCGATCTGAATGGTCTCATTGCGCGTTACCCTCTCAGCGAGAGTGATGTGTTTGATCAGATTGCGCAGGCACTTGAGTTTAGGAAGCGGAAAGTTTATGAGCGAGTAGTCGTAACCTGTGTGCATGACGACGAGAGTCTCGCTCGCAAGCTCAAGGATCGGATCGGCCCTCTCGCAGAATTACTCGGTGTCCAGAATAACCATGACTCGTGAAACCATGGAGGCACTGGCCACGTCCAGTGAATCCAAGACACAGTACCTCCAGCAGACTATCGGATGGCGCCGAGAAGCAACAGTTACTGTATGTGCCTTTCCGAACCAGTTCGGCACAAAGGTGTTGTTTAACGTGCCTCTGGCCAAGTCAGTTGACGCGATGGATGTGTGGATTACGGGCAAGATAGGTTCAAGCCATGAGTGAACTCCACATCACCGAAGCAAGCTCTGTCCAGTTCCCGATGGTCAGCCACGCGACAGAAGTCGGCTGGCTTCCACTTCCGCCACGGGAAGCTTTGGCCATGCGCGGCGGTGAATCCGGGTTGTTGTTTCGCGGCGTACTGGAAGGATCACTCCGCGGCTTCAATCTCTGGATGCCGGATGCCGCCGTCCACTCGATTGTTGAGAACCTCCAGGCACTTCCGGCAACCATCGAAGGCAACCGTCAGATACTCGCTTGGCTGCGAGGCAAGCGGCAGTGGTACGACGAGACCGAGCAGCGTCATCGGCAGGTTCAGTTCATCAACTTCGATGATCCACAAACCAACGTGCTGCACGTGACTTGGGAGTGGCGGCTCAAGCCTCCGGCGCGTAAGGGCAACCAAGCCGACGTGATGTTTGTGATCAATGGCGTTCCGGTTGCCATTGTCGAACACAAGAACCCCATCCATGCCGATGCCGTCGAGAGGGGTGTCACACAGCTGCGCCGATACGAGAGCGAGACGCCCGAGCTGATGGGCGCAGCCCAGTTGTTCAACGTGACCCACCTTCTCGACTACTGGTACGGCGTTACATGGAACCTGTCGCGCCGGTACATGGCACGGTGGAAGGAAACCCAGGAAGAGAGCTATCGGCACGCTGTCCAGTCCTTCTTCGAACCAACGGACTTCCTGCGCACACTGCGGGATTGGATTCTCTTCTACGTCGAAGACGGTGAGACGCGCAAGACCGTACTGCGCCAGCACCAGCGCCGTGCCGTGGACCGAATCGTCGAACGTTGTGCTGATCCGGAGAAACGACGAGGCCTCGTCTGGCACACCCAAGGGTCCGGCAAGACCTTCACACTGCTCACCGCCGCCCGGCTGGTGTTGGAGGCCAAGAATGAGTTTGGGAACCCCACAGTGGTCGTGGTGGTGGATCGCACTGAACTGGAGGGCCAGCTTGCGGGCTGGGTCGAGCGACTGCTGGGTGAGATGCAACAACAGGACATTGCCGTACAACGCGCCAACTCCAAGGCTGAGTTGCAAGACCTTCTCTCAACCGATAGGAGAGGGCTCATCATCTCGATGATCCACAAGTTTGAGGGCATCGAACAGGACGCCAATACCCGCGACAATATCTACGTGTTCATCGACGAGGCACACCGCTCGGTGGCCAAGGAGTTGGGTACCTACCTGATGGCGGCGCTGCCCAACGCCACCATCTTCGGGTTCACTGGCACGCCCATCGCCCGGACAGAACATGGAGAGGGAACATTCAAGATTTTCGGTATCGACGACGACTTGGGCTATTTGGACAAGTACCCGATAGCCGAGTCCATCGAGGATGAGACGACGCTGCCGATTCGCCACATGATGGCTCCCAGCGAGATGACCGTTCCCGCCGCACAGCTGGACAGGGAGTTCTTTGCCCTGGCCGACTTGGAAGGCGTCACCGACGTGGAGGAGCTCAACCGTGTCCTGGACCGTACCGTGGGCCTGCCAACTTTCCTCACGGCCACCGACAGGATCGAGCAAGTCGCGGCATTTGTGGCGGAGCACTTTCGGAAGAACGTTCTGCCCCTTGGGTACAAGGCATTCCTGGTGGCGGTGAACCGCGAAGCCTGCGCCAAATACAAACAGGCACTCGACAAGCTGCTACCGCCGGAGTGGAGCGTGCCGGTGTACTCGAAGAATGTCAATGATGTCGTCGAAAGGCCACTCGTAGCCGAACTCCAGCTTTCGGAAGAGCAGGAGAGAACCGTCCGTCTTACGTTCAAGAAGGCGAACGAGAACCCGAAGATACTCATCGTCACCGACAAGCTTTTGACAGGCTATGATGCACCCTTGTTGTACTGCTTGTACCTTGACAAACCGATGCGAGACCACGTGCTGCTCCAGGCTATCGCACGGGTGAATCGACCCTATGTGGACAAGGATGGCAACATCAAGCCCATCGGCCTCATCGTGGATTTTGTGGGCGTGCTGCGCGAGCTGAAGCAGGCACTCCAGTTTGACTCATCCGACGTGAGTGGAGTGATAGAAGGTCTTGAACTGCTGATGGATAAGTTCCGTGACAAGATCCTCAGAGCCAAGGCAAGCTATCTGGACTATGAGGATGCCGCTGGAGAAAGTGCGGACCGGCACTTGGAACTGATTGTCTACACGCGCTTCCTCAATCCCGATCTTCGTAAGGAGTTCTTCTCGGCCTACAAGGAGATAGAGGCACTCTGGGAGATACTTTCGCCGTCTGCGGAGCTACGCAGCCACATCGACACTTACAAGCGCCTGGCCCACCTGTACGCCGTCGTTCGCAACGCGTATGCGGACCGTCCCATCTTCGTCGCTGAGTTGGCGCGCAAGACCCGGCAGCTGATGGAAGAATCGGCTGCGATGTACGGCTTGGGCAACCTCACCAAGGTTGTCACCTTTGACATTCACGCCATCACTGCTCTGCGGAAAGAGTCCGGTACCGACGAGGCCAAGGTAGTCAACCTCGTGCGCGGCTTGCGCGCGGAGGTAGAGAGTGAGTCGGAACTGGAAGCAGTGCTTAGGCCTCTCAAGGAACGTGCAGAGCGTGTGCTGAAGGACCTTGAAGAGCGCACGACAACTGGCCTCGCGGCGCTTGATCTGTTGGAAGCCCTGGCCAGGGAGAAGGAGAACTCTGTCGCAGCCGCGAGGGACAGTACGTTGACTCCGAGGGTGTTCAGCATCCAGTACACACTTAAGGACAACCCCGCGCTCGAATCCGCCGGCGTGAGCGCGATGCAGTTCGCGCAAGAAGTACAGGTGTTGGTGGACCGTTTCCCCAACGCCGCCGTCAATGCCGACGAGCGACGACGGCTTAGGATTTCGCTGTACAACCCGTTGCTGAAAGTGGAAAGCAGTAAGCGGAGCGGGATCGTGGACCAGACCTTGGACATACTGTTGGGTGGAGATGCCGATGCAGGCATGTGACGACAAACACGAAGCTCTCCGGAAACGCGTTGAGACTTGGGCATTGCGGTTGGCTGTACAGACACCCCGCATTCGTATCCAACACATGTCGCGAAAGTGGGGATCCTGCTCGACTTCGGGCACCATCACACTGGCTTCCGATCTTGCTGAGCAAGGAGCGGAGTTCCAGGACTTCGTGATCGTCCACGAGCTGCTTCACTTCCGGGTGCCAAACCACGGCAGGCTCTTCAAGGCACTCATGACAGCGCACTTGCCCAACTGGAGAGAGCACGACATGGCGAAGTAGGAACACGAATCTGCTGCTCCTCATGAACTGCAGAGAAGTTGTTCAGGGAGTCTGCATTCAACATCTCTTGCAGCCATCCTGGTACTACAGTTGCACTTCATACAGTTTGCAGTATTGACGATAGTGGTAACAGCACAGGATCTGCCTCTGGTGCTGGCCGCGCCAGTGCGACCTGGCACCTGAGCAGCGACAGGTTTTGCGATCCAAGGTCACGGCCAAGAACCCGCGGTGGAACGGCTGATCCCGTTCCACAACCGCCGGGAGGCATTCGTTACCGTCTCCGGTTTCCAAAGGCGTATCCGGAGACAGTGACAGCCACTGCCGGCATCACGACCGACCATCGCGTGTAGGCCTGGCCCGCGGCCATCGAGTTGGCACCGCCGGAATCCCCTGTCATGCGCTGGAAACCAAGTTGACTTCAACCGCCAGTGACAGCTCTCCACCAGTTCCAATGCGGAAGCTTCTGGCTTGGAACAAAGTTTGCTCCTTGCCGCATCCTCCAAAACACCTCGCGCAGCTTCTCAGGGGTCACGCATTGCGCCTCGCTCCAATGCTTGATCATCTCCAAGGTGGTGAACAAAGGAAGGCCGGGATGCTCCGCTCGCAACAGGCTGCGAGCGGCTCGGTCGTCGGTGATCACAGAATGGCCCCGATGAATTGCGAGAGCCGCTACGCAGGCCTCCCCGGGATCCATGACCCGTTCCAGTCCAATGCGTGTCATCAACTCGACATCACTCCCCCGGACAGCTCCATGATCGCGCCACTTGCGACGAACTGCGACAAGCCAAGCGGAACTTTCTCCCGTTGTCCGGGTCCGAGACCTGGCGCAAGCGTGTATAGCGCTTCGGAGCTGGATGCGCGCTCGGAGACCGCAACTGGATGATGCCAAGTTGTGACGACCTCTTCGAATGCTCCGGAGGCGGCCAAGTTCAACACGATGCACGTGTCCAACACGCTTGGCTTGTCGCTGGGTACCATTGGTAATTTCTCCTCAACCCGATTGTGGAACGGTCTCGACACCTGGGAGCAACTCCTGCGAGAACAAACTACCGTCAAGTTCGTTGTTCGCGACCGTGCCTTCCAAGAATCTCAACCTGACTGCCCTTGCTTCCAACCTGTCCAGGCGCAACAAGCGTGCAAAGTGGCTTTCGGTAATTTCCCCGTCTTCGAAGGCACGGCAAGCCAGCAATTGATACCGTATGGGAAGTCCTGAGCCGGCCTTCTCATTGATCTGCAAACCAGCCAGCATCTGTGCTTCGCGGACCTTGAATCCTTTGCCCGTCAAGCGTTTCCAAGTTCCTTTGGGAAGATGGCGCAACCTCTCCAATCTGAAGGTCATCGCCTGAAAGGACACTTGGTAGGCAATGGCAAGCCGCATGATCTCCACAGGGGTAACAAGACCACCTGCTTCGCGTGCCGCTTGGTTAAACCGGCGCTGAAGTCCGGTGGCCGGCATTAGGAACGCGCCGGCGAACGCGTCGGCGCACCGCTCGAATGCATTTGGGCGGAACGATGGCTGCACGGGTGCAATATCCGCCCTGTGCCTGGCGGTGAGAAAGTGGCCGTATTCGTGACTCAAGGACCACTGGCGGCGTTCGGCCGGGTGCAATTCGTTGACGGCGATGCATCCTCCCAGTGCCTCGTTGTAGGCGAAGATACCTGCCACCTTGGATGGAAGGGGGATTGTGAAGACGCGCAATCCAACTTCGTCTTCGAGGACCTGCCGGAGGTCGGGGATTGGACCGTCACCGAGACCTAGACGATTCCGTTCCGTCGTTGCTGCATCCTGACCGGACTGTTCAGCCTGATTGAGCATGATCGGATACTCCGGCGGGTAGTCGCGCCGCAAGGACACCCCGTTGGTGGTCTCCAAAAAAAGGTAGTCTTCACAGAGGCGTTGAAATTGATGCACGGCTGCGAGCAGTTCGGCCTCCACATCACCAGCAGCCCTGGCAAGGTGGGAGGCTCGAAACTGCGAGGGAAAGTCCGAGATGATCTCTCGCTCTCCGATCAACTCATTGAGGGTCCTCCCATACATCTCAGACAAGTGAAGGAGTTCATCGGGTCGGACCTGCCGATTGCCGGCTTCGATCGCCGACAGCGTGGTACGGGCAACTCCGAGTGACTCGGCTGCTTCGCCCTGGGTCAAACCGCGCGCTTCCCGGGCGTCACGAAGCAAGGTTCCAACGTTCTGAGACGACATCCTCAGGAATTGCCGTCTGGATAAGGAGCTGTTCATGGATGTACTCCCAGGGTTTGATGGATTACAGATACTGGTCGCACTCGGCGACATACGCTGACAACAGATCAACTAGGTGTGCGGTGATGTCCGATGATGATTCTCCAAGCCTGACTGACAGCTCGGTCAAGGTCATGTACAAGTCGGGGAACTGCGAACATGCAGCTGCACCGGGATGTTCGTCGTTTATGATCTTGGTGAAAGTCCAAGCCTGTTGTCGCACCAGATGAGTGTCGAACTTGGATCGCTGATCCAACCTTTGATATTCACCGAAGATGTCGTGTTGATATTGTGCGTGGTTATCGAATGGCACCAATCCTGCAGCCCGAAGCGATAGACGACGCAGAATGCAGGAAGTACAGTGTCCACAGTGAGTGACACCATTGGGCAACCGCAGCGGAAAACTGTCGCACGTAACTGTGTCCCCGACCGAGTCTCCTGCCTTGATGGATGCAATTGACTTGCACATATCCCCTTTGGTCATGAACAAACAAGGATTTTCAATCTGTAAGTCCACGTCGAGTGCAACCTTCAGAAGGCGTTCGAACAACAGGAGCGTATGCGGATGGACGCCACGGTAGTTGTCAACCCCAGACTGGGTCGCATTCAATGGAAGGTTCAGTGCACCAATCCCGTTCTCGTACACCTCCAGTTTCTGCAACCCCAAGGACGCGGCCACTGTGGCCCCAAACGTCAGAAACACCAGAGCACGCGAACGTTGGCTCTTCTCTCGCTGCGTGGTGTTCTTCATCCCGAAAGAAAAGGGAAGGTGGACGATGTTTGGTATCGGTCGGTCAAGTTTGCGGCCCACGGCATCCTTGATGCCGTCGAGTTGCCGACGTTGAAGGCTGAGCAAATAGCCGGTAGTGAACCCGGAGACCAGCACAGGGCCAGTTGCCGGCGACGCTTCCAGCTGCATGCACAACCCGGCAAGGGAATCCAACCCTCCGCTATACAACGCTGCCGCGCTGGCACTCGAATCATGCAACGGTCCGAACGGGAACGCGGTTTCTCGAATCTGGCTCGAAGGCTGTACGTCAATGAAGATGAAGTCCCAGAGATCGCCCGTTGCCCAACACACCAACTCGGACAGTGCTGATTGGACTTCACTCCGCCTCCAGTGGAGAGAATCGGTGACCGGGATCTTGACTTGAATAGCCCTTTGGCCGGTGGCAAGGCCACGGTGACTGCGAGGACAGAGCCTGTCGGCAACGTAGATGCACATGACAATGTTCAGCAACTCAGTCCACTGCAGACCGCAGGTGCCGAGTAACTGCCTGGACATGTCAGCCTGATTCAGGCGGGGGATGTCGGCATGGCTGCCGTCAGGAGTAAAGTCGAAACGAATACATTCACTACGATTCATGATGTCATCCTTCGCGCAAGGATTGGTCATCCAGTACGACAAGCGGTTCGCGGATGAGATCGGCAGTCGGTTTTCTATTGCGTGAGCGTTTCGGCACTGGCAACCGCGCCAAGCTCGGATCCTCCGATAGAGGTCGTATCAGCGATCCCAATCGGTCATCGCAGGCCGTGCGCAACTCTGATCTCCACTCATCAGCCTCACGAGGAGACCTGAACAGGCCTTCCGCCATCATCGCCACTCGCGCCGTCGCGAAGCAACATGTTTCCATCAACGCGTTGAGGATTCGGCGACAAATCTCTTCACGTGATGGCGGGAGTTCTTGTCTACCTGGAAACAGCGCTTGTTCCAAGCACATCCGCTTTGCTTCATCAGTGGCCACCACGGTGTGCTTGTCGCGATGGTGGGCATCTGCGAGGCGATCCAGCGCAGCAAGTTGCATATTGGCTGACACAGGGCTTTCGACAGTGTCAAAAATGCCTTCAAGACACGGGATCCAGCCAGCTTTGTTTTGGGCTTTGGTCAGGCACTGAATCGCTTCGTCCGCTACTTCGTCCACCGGAGCTTGGGCCCGAGCAAGGTTTAGCGCGTCCACCCACTCGCGGTCTACTTGCCTTTCGTACTTGTCTCGCTCGGTCATACCGTCCTTCTCTTACCGCCTCCTGATCGCCCCGAGCGCTCCACGCCCGGTCACTATCCGCATGCAATGAACATAGGCTAGCACGAAACCTGTCACTGTCAAGGTCGACATGGGCAATATCGCGATTGATGACAGGAAACCTGACAGAAGGCGAGCGACGATGCTCTGTAAGGATGGCGAGGTTCAGAGTGTCCATGACCAGGCGGATCCGCACACGGGCTTTGCACCTTCGACTTCATCGGGCACAGGGACTGCTCGACCACATCTCTGATCAATGTGCCGTTGCACTTCATGCAGTTTGTGTGGCTGCAGTAATGCACAACACCCGCCACTGATGCCGGAGTCCCCACCGGATCTCCGCTATGAGAGGCCGCGCGACCGCCTGAAGGCCGCCAAGGGCCGCCACAGGAAGACCAAGAGCAGACTGAACAGTTGGGTCAAGAGCAAAATGGCCGACATCCCAACCTCGATATCTCGACGCAGAGGTTCTGCGTTGGCATTGGTCAACCCGGCCTGCACTTCGCAAACGGTCTCCCGGATGGGCCTGTGGCAGGGCACGCGTCAAGGGGACCGGCCCTACTGGGTTGACGAGGTTGTGGTGGACGCGGACGCCAGTGCCGCCTGTAACATCCGCGACCGCCTCCGTGACGACGGGAGTGCGTTGTGGACGCCCTATCGGGAGGTCAAGGCCCTGCTCGCGGAGAGAATCAGGGCAACAGTGGGAACTGCTCCACCCGGACTCGAGTTGCAGGGACGTACAAACCTGTCCCTGTCAACCGAGAGTGAAGTACCCAAAACCCCCACGGTTTTGAGGAACAGGTGTGAACCGGAACGTCAGATTCTCAGCATCCCGCCATATGCAACAGAGTTCTCAAAAGCTGCGAAGTCGGCGCCTTTGTCCACAGTGGATGCCTTGATCACGCCTGCATGGGTGACCACCAGACGGGAAACACCGTCCTTGCGCAGTTCGGCCAGAAACTCATGGACGCGTGCCGCAAAGGCATGGACACTCTCCCCGCCGTGCGGTCGGGCATGCAGAAAGTCGGCAGCCCACGCGTCAAGCTCCATGCGCGGGATGTCGTTCCAGTCCTGTCCTTCCCATGCACCGAAATCCATTTCCTGCAGGCGATGGTCGTAGGCAGGCTGAAGGTGAAAGGCGGACCCGATCAGTTCGGCCAGGGCACGACAGCGGCCAAGGGGACTTGACACCAGTGCCGCCGCCGGTTCCAGCCGGGCCAGGACGGCCGCAGCTTCTTCCGCGAACGTGGGGGCCAGAGCCAGATCGGTGCGTCCGTAGCAAATGCCGGGTTTGACTGCGGGCCGCGTATGCCGAATCTAGTGTGAGTGCCACGTCACTACCCTCAGATAGAAACCCAGTTCGCTCCATTGCTGAACAGCCCCCTGCGTATCGCCGGTATGCCCTTCCAAACGTTTCTCACGGGGATTATATATTTGTGCACTACACGGACGTGCTATCATGGTGGAGGTCATGAGTGTTATCAGCACTGCACGACCTCCTTGACAACGCCGGTTGAAGACGCAACCAGGATGTCCAACTCCCATTCTACACCTCCGATCCCGACCGCAATCCGCAGCGAGCGGTACCGGGTGCGTTTTGACAGCCGTCGGCAGGCGGAGTTGTGTGCGCAGACGGCGGGTGCCAACCGCTTCGTCTGGAATCTGTTCCTGGCGAACAACGACTGGCGCTACCGGATGGCCCGCAAGGCCCGGGGCTACGGGCGGTGGACCGACTTCCCGGAGGCGCAGCGGCCACTGCTTGTGGACCCCAGCCGGACTTGGCAGTCCATGTACAAGCGGTTCGCGATGATCCGCAGCGGGAAGTACGACCGCGAGTTCCAGGCTTTCCTGGCATCGCCCGAAGGCGCAGTTTACGCGGATCAGGATCTGTCCTGGCTGCGCGATCTGCCCAGTGCCCCCGTCCGTCATGTGTTGAAGTATTTGGACGCGGCCTACCGGCGTTTCCACAAGGCGCACGCCGAGGCCAAGGCGGATGGCAAGTTCCTGCCCCGGCGGAAGTCCGACGGCAAGCCCCAGTATTTCCCGCGCCGGAAGGGCCGGCAGGGACGCAAGCCCGACGGCTTCACCATTCCGGACCATGTGAGGATGGACGGCGATCGGTTGCGCCTGCCCCGGATGGGGTGGGTGCGGCTGGAGCGCGGTCGCAATTTTCCGTACCGGGGGTGCGCGCCCAAGACCGTGCGGCTGTTGAAGGAAGGCACGGACCGGCATCCGAAGTGGTATGCAACCGTTGCCTACGCGGTGCCGACAGCGCGTTTGAAACCGGCCGCC
>MKWU01003334.1_pt1 | contig 21513 bp, 13 predicted proteins | sample 809101 | NCBI WGS metagenome assembly MKWU01 (sample SAMN05860141, study PRJNA318959) | sponge metagenome | host: Aplysina aerophoba | place: Slovenia: Piran, Adriatic Sea, Gulf of Piran | collected 2013-05-07 | reverse complement strand
CCATACATCGATATTGATCATTGCATGTAAAGGATTTGATCTTTCGATTGCCGTCATAGTGTTGGACGAACTGGCGGAACTTGTGCCATGGCAGGTGATCCATGATCTGAGTGAACACCAGTTTTCCAGTATACATGCCTCGATACCACCTTGCCTTGAGAAAAGAGGCTTCACGGTGCGGGATCGAGTGGGACAGTTCAAGTCGGTAACAGCCAAAATTAACTTTAATTACAATAAAATCAACACCTTATCAGGCAGTCGCCCGCAAACGTTGGGACACTAGTGGCTTGAGGATACAATTCGCGGCAATGTCGACCTCGTGCATGCCTTCGTCTATGCGCACAAGGATCCGGTCCTCGAGATCAACTCCCTGCCGTTCCTCGTCGGGTCCTGGGAGGAACTCAAGCGCGTCTACGGAACCAAGGACTCCGCCTACTCGCAGATCATGGCGGAGACCCTCGACCGGCTCGGCCTCAAGTTCCTCGGCAATGTTGCCGAAGGGTTTATCGGGGTGGTTTCGACCAAGAAGCCCGATAATCACGCAACCATCGGGGACAAGGGCATCCACATTCGTGTCTGGAGTTCGCAGGTTGCAAAGGACACGACGGAGGCCATCGGGTTCAAGACCACCACGATGAACTGGGCCGAGGTATTCGCTGCCGTGCAGTCGGGCGCGGTGGACGGCGCCATCTGCTGCACGCCGCAGGCGACCTACACCTTCTTCACCCAGAGCGATGTCGGCAAGTACTTCGTCCCCTACAACGCCTTTGTCGAGGCCTCGACCTACTACGCGTCGAAGAGGACCTGGGAAAAGCTCGACGACATGCAGCGTGCCGCCGTTCAGGCCGCGGTGGACAGGGCTGCGGCGTCGTTCACGGACTGGGCCCAGGCCAATGACGAAGGCTATGTCGGCAAGATCAAGGAGGCGGGCTGGGAGGTCCTCGAGCTTTCCGACGCCGAGCGGGGCGCGATCGCCGACCATATCAAGGCGTCGGTGTGGCCTGCAGTCGAAGAGCTTGTCGGCAAGGAAATCGTCGACCGGCTGCGTAACGACAGGTAACCTGATCCCGAAGCTGACGGGGAAGGCGTCCGGCGACGCCTTCCCCGCCCTCCCTGTAGGACAGGCGAGGCCAGCCTCCGTGCTTCGCCCGGACGTGCGTATCGCCCCGGCAGCCGCTTCGGTAGACCCATGACCCAGATCATCGAGCACGTCCCGGCGGCGGTTCGAGGCCCGGTGCGCCTGCTGCTCGCCATAAAGGGCGCATTTGTCTGCGCGGCAAGCCTCATCATGGCAGCCACGTTCTTCTGCGTCGTCATCCTGAGATACGGGTTCGGAGCGGACCTCTTCGCCTATGAGGAATGGCTGCTCATTATCTGCTTCTGGCTCTACTTCATGGCAAGCGCCATGGGGACCTACGAGAACAGCCATGTCAGCGCCGATCTGCTGAGCTACCTGACGGACGATGAACGGCTTCGCTGGTTGCGCGCGGTCCTCGTCTGCACGATAGAACTGCTCGTGAGCCTGGCGGCGCTCTACTGGGCGGCTCTCGCCATCCGCGACGAGATCGCGTCCTATCCCTACTGGCAGGCCACGATCGCGCTGAAGATCCCCTTCCTCGTCCCCCGGCTCGCGTTGATCTTCGGATTCGGCCTGATGTCGTTTTACAGCGCACTCCGACTCTACGTGCTTTGCAGGCTGCGCCGCGTGCCGGAGACCGCGGCGGCGGAGGCGGGAGACGGTGACACCGTCAGCCTGCCCGCGCGGGACGATTGATATGCTGATCCTCTCGTGCCTGGTGCTCCTGTGCCTGCTGCTGGTTATCGGCGTTTCGGTCCCGATGGCGTTTGGCGCGGTCCTCATTCTCATCGCCATATTCGGCGGACACGATATCTCCGGCTTCCTTCCGGCCGGGCACTGGAAGCTGAACACCGTGATCCTGCTCGCCATCCCGCTCTTCATTCTCGCGGGCAGCATCATGGAGCGGGGCAAGATCGCGGCGCCGCTCGTTGACCTGATCCAGTTGATTGTCGGACGGCTGCGCGGCGGACTGAGCGCGGCGGCCGTGGTCGCCTGCGCGGTCTTTGGCTCCATCTCGGGCAGTGCAGCGGCGACGCTTACCTGCATCGGCTCGATCATGATGCCGCACCTGCGCAGGGCGAACTACCCCGAAGGCACCGCGGCCGCGCTGATCGTGAGCGCGTGTCCGCTGGGCCTCCTCATTCCACCGAGCGCCTCGCAGATCCTCTATGCCTGGGTCACCCAGCAGTCGGTGCTCAAGTGCTTTCTCTCCACCGTGGTGCCGGGCCTCATCCTCGTGGTGCTCCTGTGCATCGTGAATTTCTACCTCGTGCGCAACTTCCCGGATCTCAGGCTCGCCGAGAGACCGCAGCGCTTCGGGCGGGAGCTCGGGGTGCGCTCGTGGCGCGCGTTCCCGGCGCTCCTCATGCCCGGGTTCATTCTCGGCGGTATCTATGGCGGGGTCATGACTCCGACCGAAGCGGCAGGGGTGGCCGTCATCTATGCCATTCCCATCGGTTTCTTCGTCTACAAGGGACTCAACCGGCATAACTTCTGGCAGGGAATCCGCGAGGCGTCCGTCACCATCGGCGTCGTGATGGTGATGGTGTTCATGGTGGTCATCGTCAGCCGGTTCCTGATCTTCGAGGACATACCGGGCCTTGCGAAGTCTCTCGTCTTCTCCGTCTCGGACAATCCCATCGTCATCCTGCTGATGGTGAACCTTGTCATGATCCTCATCGGCATGGTGATGGACGACATCAGCGGGCTTCTGCTCTCCGCACCCCTGCTGCTCCCCATCGTGACCAGCGTGGGGATGGATCCAATCCACTTCGCCGCCGTGCTCGGCGTCAATCTCGGCATGGCGAACATCACCCCGCCGACCGCGCCGCTCCTCTATCTCGGCGCCAGGGTTACCGGCGCGCCGGTCAACCAGATGATGAAGCCGGTGCTGATCATGATCGTCTTTGCCTGGCTGCCGACGCTGATGATCACGACATTCATGCCATCCGTCGCCCTCTGGTTGCCGGAGCTTCTGTTCAGCTAGTCGTCGGTCGGACCCTGATCGCGCAGCCGCTGCTGCTCCCCTCTCTGGCGCCTGCAGTTTTTCCGGGAGCTGGCGGCTCATCGAAAGGTCCCGTGCCGCCTGGGCCAGCAGCGTACACGCCATGGCGTATCGGTCCTCCTGGGTGCGGACATCCCCCGGATCGATCGCCGAGGCTGTGGCCATCACCTGGCCCTCATGCAACACCTTGTGGGCAGGGCACGGCTTCCCGCCACCTGCGGTCTTGTACCTCGGGCTGGTGGTGTTGCACCTCGAACCGCATGTGGGGGAACATGTCTGCTGCCAGCAAGCCTCGTGCGCGGGAATGGTTCCGGAGGAAGGACCACATTGGTCCGCCCGGTTGACAGCATCGTCCGGCGACGCTGAGTGCTCGGAAGATGCGACATACAGGAGTGCGCGACGTGAGCGAGCCGTTTTCCGAACTGTTCAAACCACTCGAAATCGGCCGCTACACGATCAAGAACCGGATCATGAACACCGGTCATGCCGCACATTTCCAGACCGGACAGGGCCTGCCGACCGACCAGTATGTCGAATACATCCGTGAGCGGGCCAAGGGCGGCTCCGGCATCATTGTGACCGGGCATACGGTGCCGCACTATGACGGCGAGGCCTCGCTCTCGCTGGCGAACTACGACGACCGGATCATCGACGTGTTCCGGCGAATGGCCGATGCGACCCACGCCCATGATGTGCCGCTTTTGTCCCAGATGGGACACAGGGGTCGCCGCGTGTCCGACTCCGTGGGGTACCTTGGACGCAATATCAACGCGCCATCAGCCGTCCCGGCACCTGATTTTGCATCGCCCCAGCTGATGCCGCACGCGATGTCGACCGCAGAGGTCGAAGGTGTGGTGGAGATGTTTCGATCCGCAACCGTCCGCGTGGTTCGTGGAGGCCTCGACGGAATCGAGCTCTCCATTGGTATGGACTACCTGTTCACGAACTTCCTGCACGCTCATGGCAACCGCCGCGATGACAGGTACGGCGGCAGCACGCTTGACGAGCGGATGACCTTCCTCGACGAGGTGATTGCGGCCGTTCGCGGTGAGCTCGGATCCGATCGGCTGTTGGGTGTGCGCTTCTACGACGATCTCGTCGAGTACAGTCTGACGCTCAAGGATCATGTTGAACTCGCCAGGCTGCTCGAAGCACGCGGCAGGATCGATTACTTCAACATGTGGCAGGGCATCGTGCCGAACCCCCGCAGCGGACGGGTCCACTGGCCGAGCTACTACTATGAACCCGGACATTTCGACTACCTGCCGGCGGCGATCAAGGCTGCTGTCTCCCTGCCGGTCGTCGGCACGGGTCGCATCGACTCACCCGGGGTCGCGAACCGCATCCTGAGCGAAGGCAAGGCTGACATCATCGGCATGGCGCGCACGCTGATCGCCGACCCGCACTTTCCGAACAAGGTGCGGGAAGGACGCACCGAGGACATTCGTCCCTGCATCGCCTGCACACAAAGCTGTGTCGGCCACATCTATCTTGGTCTGGGAGTGGGCTGCATCTACAACCCGGTGACTGGGCGTGAGGCCGAGTGGTCCACTCTGGATCGAGCAGACAAGTCCAGGAAGGTGGTCGTGGTCGGTGGCGGCCCGGCAGGCATGGAAGCCGCCAGAACCGCTGCGGAACGGGGCCATGATGTCACACTCATTGAGAAGTGCGCGCGGCTCGGGGGCCAGGTCAATCTGATCACCAGGACGCCGAAGCGCGAGAACTTCGAAGAGATTGTCCTCTTTTTCGAGCGCCAGCTCGAGAAGCTCGGGGTTGATGTCTGCCTGCGCACCGAGGCCGATGTCGACGGGGTGCTCGCGTACTGCCCCGACGTGGTCATCGTTGCGACCGGATCCCACGCCTATTTGCCGGAGGTGACTGGCACGGACCAGCCTCATGTCCTGAGCGCGCGGGATGTGCTGGAAGGCAATGCCGACATCGGCAAGAGGGTCGTCGTCGTCGACACGATCGGGCGATCCGAAGCCGCGACAACGGCAGACTATCTCGCCGGGAACGGCAAGCAGGTCGAGATCGTCACCGGCCTGCCCTATGTGGCGCCCGACATGCCGACGCCTGCTTGGCACAACCTGATGGAAGACCTGTTGAGCAAGCACGTCACGATGACGCCGTTTACCGGTGTTTGGGAAATCACGGAGGATTCCGTGGAGGTCTATCACCTGATCTCCTGGGAACCGCGAACGATCGAAGCAGTCGACACGGTGGTTTTCGGCTCAGGTGGATTTGCGAACACCGACCTGCTGGAGGCCTTGCGCGAAGGCCACCGCGACGTGCGCGCGATTGGTGATTGTTTCCAGCCCCGCGACATCGAGGTTGCGGTCGTGGACGGTCACCGCGTTGCCCGTTCCATATAGTGCCGATGGAGCGGACGCCGGAAAGCACGATGCAGAGAGAGGGGCCTCCTGACGTTTGTTATCCGGGACAGGCGCCCCCCGATCCGGCAGGGAGCTACCTGCGACCGAACAGGCGTTCGATCTCGGCGAGCTTCAGGTGCACGTAGGTAGGGCGTCCATGGTTGCACTGGCCCGAATGCGGCGTGTTCTCCATGTCCCGCAACAGCGCGTTCATCTCCTCGACCGCGAGCCGGCGGCCGGCTCGGACCGACCCGTGACACGCCATGGTCCCGCAGATGTGAGCGAGCCGCTCCTCCAGTGCGAGCGCCGTGCCGGTTTCCTCGAGCTCGGCCGCGACATCACGCACCAGTGAACCGATATCCGGCTGGCCCAGCAGCTTGGGGATCTCGCGAATGACAACTGCCCCCGGTCCGAACCCTTCCAGCACCAGGCCGAGCCCGGCAAGTTCGTCGCGACGCTCGGCGAGCCGCGTGACCGCTCCCTCCCCCAGTTCGACGATTTCCGGCAGCAACAGGACCTGGCGCTCGACACCGGACCCGGCACGCTCGGCCTTCATGCGTTCGTACACCAGCCGTTCATGTGCCGCGTGCTGGTCGACGATCACGATTCCGTCGGTGGTCTGGGAAATCACGTAGGTCTCGTGCAGCTGGGCGCGTGCTGCTCCGAGCGGATACTCCGGGTCCGGGACCGACTCGTCCACAGGGACGGATGCAGCTGGTGGTACGCTCATCTCGAGGCGGTCCGCGACCGCGCCGGTTGCGTTCCCCCGACCCGGCCGGGACTGCCAGGATCCGCGTGAGAGTGAACGTGACATCATGCCCAGCGCATCGTCCGCCACAGTCGAGGAGGCGCGGTGACCCGCGTCCTGCAGTGCCTTCCTCAGCGAGCCGACGATCAGTCCGCGAACCAGCGACGCCTCCCGGAATCGGACCTCGGTCTTCGCCGGATGCACGTTTACGTCCACCCTGTCACCGGGCAGTTCGATGAAGAGCGCAAGCATCGGGTAGCGGTCCCGCGACATGAAGTCGGAATAGGCGCCTCGCACCGCTCCGCCGAGCAGGGCATCACGGACCGGGCGGCCGTTGACGAACATGTACTGCCGCGAGGCGTTCCTGTGACCGATGGTGGGAAGCCCGGCGCGTCCGGTGACCCGAACACCGTCTCGCTCGTCGTTCACCACGACGGAATTTTCCGCAAACTCCCTTCCCATGACCGCTGCAAGACGCGCCTTGCGCATCGTCTCCGGATCACCGGTCCCGGCTTCGAGTCTGAGCGCCGTCCTTTCGCCGTGAACGAGGGAGAACGCGACGCCCGGGTGGGCCATGGCCAGACGCTCGACGACTTCGCGTGCGTGTCCGAACTCCGCCCGTTCGCTCTTCAGGAACTTCAGCCGGGCCGGCGTGGCGTGGAACAGGTCACGGATCTCGACCCTGGTCCCGCGGACGAGCGCATCCGGACAGGGTTCGCCGACCCCTCCGCCCTCGACCTCGATGCTCCAGGCAAGGTCGGCGCCGCGGGCCCGCGAGGTCACGGTGGTCCGGCTCACCGCCCCGATCGAGGCCAGCGCCTCGCCACGAAAGCCGAGCGAGCGAATTTGCAGCAGGTCTTCGTCAGGCAGTTTCGAGGTCGCGTGCCTCTCCACGGCAAGCGCGAGGTCACCGGCTCCCATGCCGCACCCATCGTCAGCAACCGCGATCAGCGTGCGGCCACCGTCACGCAACACGATGTCGATCCGGGTCGCACCGGCATCAAGCGAGTTCTCGACCAGCTCCTTGACCACGCTGGCCGGGCGTTCAATCACCTCGCCGGCGGCGATGCGGTTGACCAGTCCGTCCGGAAGTCGGCGAATACGCGGACCCCCCGGGGACATTTCGCCCTGCCCGTCCATCCGACCTCCTACATCTTGTAAGGCTGCACACCCGGACCCCAAGATACAGGGCCCGCCCCGGCCTGTCGACACTCTCAACCGGGCGGCGGCCCTTCGGGCGCGTGGTGGGTGGCCTCGACACCCGATGGCCTACCGACAACGACGAAGGCAAGCTCGCGCTCCCTGAACAGACGGGCCGCCACGCGCCGCAGATCGTGCATCGAGACGGCATCGACCATGGCAGGCTGGCGATCGAGGTAATCGATCCCGAGCTCCGCAACCTGGATACCCAGGAGGGTCCTGGCGATGCCCGGGGAACTGGCCAGTCTCAGCGCCCGGGATCCCTTGATGTACTCCTTCGCATCGTGCACCTCCTGTTCGGTCGGACCGTTGGCCGCGAAGTCACGCCAGACGGCCCTGATGTGCGCGATCGTCTCGGCAGCCCTGGAATTCCCGGTTGAAACACGTCCCGTCACGAGAGCGGCATGATCGAACAGGACGGGTCCGGCGGAGACGGAGTAGGTCAGTCCGCGTGTCTCGCGCAGTTCCTTTCGCAGCCGTGACCCGTGGCCGCCGGCAAGGACTTCGAACAGGATCACCGCAGCGTACCAGTCCGGGTCGTCCCTGCCGATACCGTCATGGCCGAAGACAATGACCGACTGGGCAAGATCGCGGTCGACCACCGTCACCGCACCGGGTCGCGCGTGCGCAACTTCGGGGACAGGCACCCGTACCGGTGAGCCCGCAAGGTCGCCCAGCATGTCGTCAAGAACCGATCCCAGTCTGTCGGGCGTAATGTCACCGACCGCGGCAACCAGCACACCGTCTCGTGCAAGCAGATCTGGCGCCAGTGCCAGGAGGTCATCCCGGGTGATTCGCCGGAGCGAGTCGATGGTGCCGCGTAATGGCCGGCTGTAGGGGTGGCCGGGGAAAGCGGATGTCCACCAGGTGCGCCAGGTGATGGTGCCCGGTCGTTCCCGACGCGCCCTGATGCCGGCGATGACCTGGTTGCGCACCCGCTCGAGCGGGCCCGGATCGAACCGGGGCCGGGAAAGCGCCAGATGCGCCAGCTTGAAGGCCAGGTCACTGGTTTCGGTGAGGGTCATGAGCGACATCGTCAGGGATTCACGCCGGGCGGCGAAGCCGAGAGCGATCGACTGCTCCTCCAGGCTGGCGCGAAACGCGTCCGAAGCGAGGTCTCCCGCGCCCTCGTCGAACAGTCCGGTCGCGAGGTGAACCAGGCCTTCCCGGCCAGCCGGATCGGCAACACTGCCTGTCGGAAAGCGGACCATGACCGTGATGATGGGACGCCGGTGATCTTCCACCAGCCATGCCCGGATCCCGCCCGGGCTGGTCACCGGGATGATGTCGAGCGCAAAGGCGGTCGAAGGCCATGCCAGCATCACCAGAACGGCAAGGCACTGCCACCGGGGGAAGCTGCGCTGCTTCATGGTCTTGAAGGGCGCAGCTCGCCGGTCACCGATCGCTCGAGCCGAAACACCGAGGCCGCGACCCGGCGAATGTCGTCCACTGTCACCGCTGCCACTCTCTCCGGCCACGACCTGATCGCCTCCAGGCTCCTTCCGGTGACCAGAGCAGCACCGATGATCCGGGCCGAACCGGAAACGGTGTCGCTTTCCAGGATCACGGATCTGCGAAGGCGCCGGACCGCGGTGTCGCGTTCCCTTGCTGTCACCCCCTCGGCGAGCAGCCGGTTGACCTCGGCCTCGACAGCCGCCTCGAGCACGTCGAGCCCGACCCCTGGCGACGGACTGGCATAGAAGCCGAAGGTGGTCGGTCCCAGTGCGTCGCCGCGGTACCAGCAGCCCGCCGAAACAGCCAGTTTCTGTTCGACGACGAGGGAGCGGTACAACCGCCCGGTGGTACCGCCGCCGAGGACGACAGAGAGGACTTCGAGCGCGTGCGCGTCATCAAGCCCGGTCGCGTACCCCGGAGCGATGTAGCGTCGCTGCCACGACGGCTGGCCGACCTGCGGGCTGCGCATGGCAAGCCGCCTTGGTACGACCTGTTCCGGTTCCCGGACCCGGGAGCGCGGCGCGATGCCGCGGCGCGGGATGGCGCCGTAGTACCGGCGGGCCAGTTCGCGCGCGCGCGCCTCGGTGAGGTCTCCGGCGAGAACCAGCACCGCGTTGTCGGGCCCGTACCAGCGTCGGTGGAACTCCAGGACATCATCGAGTTCGAGAGCACGGATCTCGTGCTCCCAGCCGATCACCGGCAGGCGGTACGGATAGGCAAGCCACGTTGCCGCATTGACCTGTTCGCGGAAACGGGCGGCGTCGCTGTTCGCAACCCGCACGAACCGTTCCTCGAGCACCACCTTGCGCTCGATCTCGAGGTCCGCCGCCGGCACCTCGAGCCCCGCCATGCGTCGGGCCTCGAGTTGCATGATCACGTCGAGCCGGTTGGAGACCACCGTCTGGTGGTAGGCCGTGTAATCGTGGCTGGTAAACGCGTTCTCCTCGCCCCCGATCCGCTTGATCAGCGTGGACGCATCAACCTGCTCCCCGGTGCGCACACCGCGAAACATCAGGTGTTCGACCAGATGCGCGAGCCCCGATTTGCCGGGTTCCTCGTCGGCGCTGCCGACCCGGTACCACAGCATCTGCGTGACTACCGGGGCGCGATGGTCGCTGATGACCACCACCTCGAGCCCGTTGTCGAGCCGGAAGCCGGCAATCTCCAAGGGATCGGCCTCGCTACGGGAACCGGCGAGCAGGACCACAGCGACGGCCACCGCCAGCACGGCAATCCATCGTGCCGCCCACCGGACAGCAGGATCGCCGCGCGGAAGAATCCGGCGATCGCGCGGCCCGCCGTTTCGCCAGGATCGACAGGTGGGCATGCCTCAGAGCTTGAATCATAAGCCGTTGATATTGTTTTGTTCATTAATTTCAAGCTGTTGCCCCTCGCGCCACCCTTCGCATCAGGAACCGGCAGGCCGCCAGCAGTGACCACGCCAGCGAGCTCGAAAGGCTCCTCTCGAAGTCCTTGGCCAAGCGCCGACACCGTGACATCCAGGCAAAGGTCCGCTCGACGACCCAGCGACGATACAGCACGGTGAAGGATGTGAGATCCTTGGGCTTTTGCACAATCTCGAGCAGATCGGCGAGCCCCAGATCCGCCAGGGCCCTCGCAAGCTTCGGACCCTGATACCCACCATCGGCCCACAGCCGGGTCACCGTCGGCGCCTTCTCCAGCATCGCAAGGATCACCTCCGGCGCACCGTCCCGGTCCTGCACGCTGGCCACGTGAACCCGGATCGCAAGTGGGACCCCTTCAACGTCAACCGCAACATGACGCTTGCGGCCCTTGATCTTCTTGCCTGCGTCATAGCCCGCAGGGCCTCCGCTCTCCGTCGTCTTCACGGACTGACTGTCAATCGCCGCGGCTGTCGGCTCCCCAGAGCGCCCCGCCAGAGCCCGCGCCTGCTCGCGCAACCCATCCAGCATGCCGTCGAAGACACCGCTGGCGCGCCATGCGTAGAAATAGTTCTGGACAGTCGTAAACGGCGGAAAACACTTGGGTATGGCACGCCACTGACATCCTGTCGCCAGCATGTACTGAATCGCGTTGAATACATCTCGAAGGTCCGTCGTGCGCGGTCGTCCCCGCGTCGACGGATCCGGGAGAAGATGTCTGATCACCTCCCACTCTTCATCCGTGACATCACTTTCATATCGATCCCGCGAGCGCTTATACTGAACATGAGTGGCCTCGTCCCAAGACATGTGGACCTCCTCGTCTAGTGTCGTAGCTGACAAGGATATACCACATGTGGCGAGGCCATTCGCACTTCTAGGTCAAACTCTCAGGCTTCCTGCACAGGTGCGCGTTTCTCCCCGTTATACCATTCCGGAGGTGTTGCGTAGCCGCGTCTCGTTCCCCGCACCCCGATGACAGCCCGGCCCGCTCTGCCAGTGTGACCGAGACACCCGCCCCCCTCTGGAAATAGTGCAGGGCGTGGAGGTGGAGAACGATGAGAGCAGAGAGAGCCCCGAACACCGGGGGGCATGCCGCCGACGACGAAGGACAGCGAACGGCTCCGGAGGTGGTTGTCAAACCAACCCGGCGCCGGTTCCCCGCCGAGTATCGACTGCGGATCCTCGAGGAGGCGGACCGATGTACGCGCCCGGGCGAAGTCGGACGTCTGCTTCGCCGCGAGGGTCTGTACAGCTCGCATCTGTCGGCTTGGCGCAAAACCCGAATCGGAGGTTGCAGGAACTCGCAGGATCGTTTCTGAGGTTTTTTACCTTCTGATAACAAGGGAGTTATTGGTTCTGCTCGTGTCTCGGCGGCACACTCCTTCTCGTGCAGGATTCGTACCCGAAGGAGTAACCAGACACGAAGAATCGTCCCCGAATGCACTCCGCCACCTTCGTCAGAAACCTCAACATCCCCGGCCGCTACGGCCTCGGCCTGAGCCTGCTCGTCAAGCCCCCCTCACGCGGCGGCTTCTCCAGGTCCTGGTCGCAGTGCGTGCGCCTCGGCGGCAAGCCCGCCAGCCTCGGCCTCGGACGCTACCCGGTGGTCACCCTGGCGATGGCCCGCAACCGAGCGCTTGAGAATGCCCGCGCCATCGCCGAGGGCCGCGACCCGCGCCGGCGCTCCGCGTGCTCCGCACCGACCTTCGTCGAGGCGTGCGAGCCGGTCATCGCGATCCACACCGGGAACTGGAAGGCCGGCGGCAAGACCCAGGAGAGCCGGCGCGCGACGCTCCACGACTACGCGCTGCCCCGGCTCGGCGTGATGTGCCTGTCGATGCGATCGCCGGCACCGACGTCATGGACGCGCTGCTGCCCATCTGGTTCACCAAGCGCGACACCGCGCGCAGCGTGCGCCAGCGCATCGGCGCGGTGGCGAAGTGGGCCGTCGCCCAGGGCCACCGTCCCGACAACCCCGCGGGCAACGCGCTCTCGGCCGCGCTGCCGAACAACGCCGGCCCGCGCCGCCACCAGCGCGCCCTGCCTCACGCCGAGGTGGGGGCCGCGCTCGCGCGGGTGCGCGATTTGGACGCCTTCGCCGGCACCGTGCTGGCGTTGGAGTTCCTGGTGCTCACCACCGCGCGTTCGGGAGAGGTCCGCAACGCGTGCTGGGAGGAGTTCGACCTCGAGGGCGCGGTGTGGACGTTCCCGGCCGAGCGCATGAACGCCAAGCGCGAGCACCGCGTGCCGCTGTTGCCCCGCGCGCTCGCCGTCCTCGACGAGGCCCGGCGGCTGCCGCCCGGCGCCGGCACCGTCTTCCCCACGCCTACCGGCCGCACACAGCTCCACCCCTACATGGCCCGGCTGCTGCACGAGCTGGATACCGACGCCGTGCCGCACGGATTCCGCTCCTCGTTCCGGGACTGGGCCGCGGAGTGCACCGACGCGCCGCGCGAGGTGTGCGAGCTGGCCTTGGACCACGTCAACCCCGACCGGGTCGAGGCCGCCTACCGGCTCAGCGACCTGTTCGAGCGGCGCCGGGTTCTGATGAACGACTGGGCCGCGTACGTCGCCTGACGGAGTGCGCGCCGCCGGCTCGCGCGGATGCGAAGTTCGATCGACCGCGCCCCGAAGCCGCCGCCTTCAGTTCGACGATGAGTCCGAGCACCTTGCACGAGAGCACCGTGCTCGCCATTGATGGACTCCGGGGCCGGCCCCGACAGGCTTGGGGCGCGGCGAACTTCGCCCCCCGTCACCAGCGCACCGTGCCGCGCAGCATCAACCCGTGCTCGGGCGCCTCGTTGCCGTTCGCCGCTTCCTGGCGCGTCGCGTCGAGATTGACCTCGAAGCCCGGATCGCCCGCGATCGCCGAGTTCAGCCGCCAGCCGATGCGCCAGTCGCGCGCGCTGTCCGAGAGACCAAACCCGGCATTCGGCGTGCCGGTGAAGCGGTCGCCGAACAGCGGCAGGCCATAGCCGAGCTCGCCCTGAAGGCCCCGCGCCGCCGCGACCTCGCCGCCGGGCGCCAGCCCGCCCGCATCGCGCGCGCCCCACAGCCGCTCCGCCGCGCTCGACGTGGCGCCCAGCGTGGGGCTGAGCGAGAACGAGAGCCCGCGCCCGCGCTCCCCGGGCGCAAGCCGCACCGCACCTGATGCGCCCCACTCCTCGTAGCCCTGGTCTGCGTGCGCCACCAGCATCCGCGTCGTCGCCTCGACCGACAGGCCCGACGCCGGGTCGGTCCAGGACACCCCGCCGCCGACCTCGACGCCGGTCCCGGTCTCGGCATCCCCGCCGTCATGGCGCAGCCCGAGCTCCAGCGAGGGCCGGAGCGTCGCGCCATCGCCGGCCTGGAACGCGCGCCCGCCTTCGAGCACCAGCCGCACCCGGCTCGCCCCGGCCGTGGTATTGCCCTCGTTCGAGACCGCCTCCCACTCCGTCTCCACCAGGAACGCGTCCGCCCTGAGCGCGAGGTCGATGCCGCCCGCCTCGTCCTGCGTCAGCAGCGCGCCTCGCCCGCCCACGGCACCAAGGCGCATCTCGAGATCGGTCGGAGTCACCCGCTCGGGCTGGTTCTCGTTCGCCGCCTGGGTGATGGTCATGTCGCCGGCGCCCCAGCCGGCCAGGCCCCAGACCGAGACCCTGTCGTTCACCATGAACCGCGCATAGGGGCTCACCGTGGTCATGGTGCTCTCGATGGCGCCCGAATCCACCCCGGGCTGGTCGAAGCTGCCCTCGCCCTCGCTCACCGAGAGCGCCACGCCGCCGAGCAACCGGTTCCACTGCGCGTCCGCGCCGAGGATCCCGGTGGTCACGTTGCCGTCGATGCGCAGGTTCCCGCCGTCCGCCGGCGCCTCGCCGTCGAAGCCGCCCGTCGTCACCCGGCCCCAGGCCGCAAATCCCGGGCCGCCGCCCTCGCTGTCCCTGACGAGGTGGAACGCGCTCCCGAGCAGCAGCTCGCGGCCCGTCATGTTACCCGCCGGCGCGGCGTTGGCAGCGGGGGACTGACCGATGCCAGGGCCCGTCCCCGGCCAGCCGCTTGTCCCGGACCCCGATCCGGCGGACCCCGGCCAGATATCGTCGTTCGCGGGAGCCGGCCCCGACGGAGCGCCCATCGCGCGCGCGATCGAGGTCAGCGTTTGCCCGAGCCCTGCCTCGTCGTCGACTTCCGCCAGGTCCACGGTCTGGCCGCCCATCGTCACCTGCGCTCCGCCAAGCGGGCTCGCCAGCCTGTCGGAGACCGCCGCCGTCACATGATCCGCCGCCGTGCGCCCGAAGCGCGAGAGCCACATCTTCTGGAGCGGATCGTCGTTCTCGATCGTGCCCGTCGCCTCGCCGTCACCGATCACGACACCCCGCGCGCCCGTCAGCTTCAACGTGAACGTCTCCCGGCCCTCGTCGAGCGCGTCGTCGAGGAGCGGCACGCTCACCGTCTTCTCCAGCTCGCCCGCCGCGAAGCTGAGCGTGCCGCGCGCGCGTGTAGTCCTCGCCCGCCTTCGCCGTGCCGTCTCGCGTCGCGTAGTCCACCGTGACCGTGCCGGACGCCGACCGGCTCAGCGTCACCGCGAACTCCAGCGCCGGGTCCGCGCCCTCCTGCGCCTCCGCGTCCGCCACCGAGACCGCCACCGGACCCCGCACCGTCGCGCTCACCGCCTTCGAGAGCTTCCGCCCGTCCTTCGCGCAGATGGCCACCGGCGCCGAACAGTCCGCCGTCGCCGGCAGGCTGATCGACACGTCCTCGAACGAGCTCGGACGCACCCGGACCGTCACGCTGCGGTTCTGCCCCGGCACCGTCCGCTTCGCGCCCACCACCCGGCCCTCCGTCACCTGGAGCGCACCGGCCTTGAATGCTGTCAGCTTCAGACCCTCGAACTCCTCGCTGAAGCGGATCTCGAAGGCGAACAGCTTCCGCCCGTCATGCTCCGCCGGCAGACCGTGCAACGATGCCGTGAGCGGCACCACGTCGGCCACCGTGCCGGTCGCCTCGCCGTCGCCGATGGCGGCGCCCGAGGCGTTGGAGAGCGTGAGCGCGACGGTCTCGTCGTCCTCGGCCAACCCGTCGTGGAGCACCGCCACCGACACGGTCTTCGCGGTCTCGCCCGCCGCGAAGGTGAGCGTGCCCGTGACCGCGGTATAGTCCGCGCCCGCCGCGGCGCTGCCATCGGCGGTGGCGTAGTCCACCGTCACGTCGCCCGCGCCCGCCGCGCTCAGCGTCACCGCGAAGGCGAGCGGGCCGCCCTCGTCGGCGCGCGCGTCCGCCACGGAAAGCACCGGCAATGCCGCCGGGGTGTGGGGACCCGGCACCGCCGCCGAAACCGCGGCCGAGAGCCTGCGGCCGTCGCTCGCGCAGATCGCGTCCGCCGCCGCGCAGTCCGACGGCGCCGCCAGCGCCAGCGTCAGGGCCCCGGACTGCGACGGGCGCACCCGCACCGTCACGCTCCGGTTCTGCCCCGGCACCGTGCGCTTCGCGTCGATCAACCGCCCGCCCGTCACCGCCAGCGCCCGCTTCAGCGCCGGCAGCGTGAGCCCCCGGAACTCCTCGGAGAAGCGGATCTCGAAGGCGAACCGCTTCGCGCCGTCATGCGCCTCCGGCAGGTCCTCGAACGACGCCGTCAGCACCGCCGGCCCGTCCTCGATCGTCCCTGTCGCCGACGCATTCGACAGCGTGGCGCCCGACGGGTTCGACAGCGTCAGCGCGAAGGTCTCGTCGGCCTCGGCCGTCGAGTCCCCCGCCGTCTCCACCCGCACCGTCTGCGTGGTGGCGCCCGCCGCGAAGGTCAGCGTCCCCGACGCGGCCGTGAAGTCCGTCCCGCTCTTGGCCGTGCCGTCCGATGTGGCGTAGTCGACCGTCGCCTCCTCATCGCTCGCCGCCGACAGCGACACCGTGAACTCGACCGCCTCCCCCTCGACAGCCCGCGCATCGGACACGCTCAGCGCCGGCACCCCGGACACCGCGTTCGTCACAGAAAAAGGCGCAATCTCGTTGCCCCCGGTGTCCCACAGGCCCTTGCCGCCCTCGGGACGCCGGTAGCTCACCGTCAGCGCCTCGCCTGCCGCCACCGCACGGCTGAGGCTCAGCACCACGCCGGTCGCCGCCTCGGAGAATGCCGCGCCCTCCACTGCTATGGCCTCTCCGGACGCCGCGGCACTCGCCACCGTGAACGCAGCCGCCTCGGGTGCATCGCGCGTGTCCAGCGCCCGGTGGAAGCCCACCGCCACGCTCCTGCCCGATTCGCCCTGCACCGACATCTCCGCGGACACCTTCGTGCACCGGTCCGCCCCGAGGTTCTCCACCGCCTGCCCGGAGAACGCGGCCACGTCCGTGCCCCAGAGGTTCTGCAAGGGCCCGCCCGCGGGCTGGACGTAATCCACCGCAATTGGGCCGTCCAGGTATTCGCCGTCGCAGGGCTGCACCGGACTGTCGAGGCGCAGGATCACCGTCTCACCCTCGATCCCGATCACCGAGGCGACCGCGGGCAGCCAGCCGGCCGGACCGAGCCGGAACGGTGCGTCTTCGGGCCCCGACCACGCCGGCACCGACGACGTGTCCAGCGTCTTGTCGAAGGTGAGCGCCAGGGTGTCGCCGCTCACCTTCGCGGGATACACCGCCGCGGTCTCGTCGCGCGTCACCAGCACCGGCGCACCCGGGTCGGCGTCGCGCAGGTTGGTCAGCGCAAACGCGTCCGCAACCGCCTCCGCCTGGTTGCCCGCGCGGTCGCGGATGTTCGCCGTATCCGCGATGATCACGTTGATGGTCTCACCCGCAGCGGCGAGCTCCTTCTCGGTCGTCATCGTGATCCTGACCCCGTCGACGGCGACGTCTCCGACGGCGCCGACACTCGGCCCGATGAAGGTGAACTGGCTCGCCGCCGGCGTCACCGAGCGGTCCAGTGGTTCGCTGAAGTGCAGCGTCACCGCCGACCCCTTGACCGTGCCGGTCATCATCTTCGGCGGGTGGGTGTCGATGTTGTCGACGTCCCAGGCGTTGAAGCACCCCATCGCGGCATGGCAGTCGGCCCCCAGCCTGTTGCCCGCCGCGTCCTGCAGCGGGTGCTCGATCGGCTGGTACCCCCCGTACCCCTTCACCAGGTACCACACTTCGAGCCGCTCCCCCTGCTTCACGGCCTCCTTCAGCGTGACGGTGACGACATTGCCTGCGACGTCCGCCCTGCCCGTGCCAGGAATCCAGCGATGCCAGAAATCCCGAGCCCAAAGACCGAGCACCGAGCCCGCCGGCTCGGAGGTCTCGTCCAGCGGCTCGTCGAAGTACAGCTTGAGCTCGTCGCCGCGCACCTCCCCGCGCACGACCGCCGGCGCGACCGTGTCCGTCCCGGCGGCCCGCACCGGCTGGCCCTCGAAGCCGTCGGCAGCCTCGCGCCACAGGTTCCGCAGCCGCTTCCCGGCGCTCTCGTCGTAGCTCACGGCGAGACCCTTCGTGCCTCCCGCAATCGCCTGGTGCAGCGTCAGCCGCACGTGTGCGCCATCGATCGCCACCGCGTCCACGATCACCTTGGGGAACGTGCCCGAGACCGTGAACGCCGACGCCGGCGGCACGTTCGCCCGGTCCAGGGCCTGATCGAAGGTGAGCGTCAGCACGTTGCCCAGCAGCACCGCCGCCGTGTCCGACGCCAGCCCCGGCTTGCCCGGCGCGGACCCGCCCGAATTGGTCAGCGAGAACTCGCTTACCGCATCCATCTCGTTGCCGGCCAGGTCGCGGATGTTGCTGGTATCGGTGATCGTCAGGTTGACGGCATCCGTCGCCAGCGCCGCATTCGCGGTGCTCAACCGCACCACGCTCCCGCTGATGCTCACCAGGGTGACGCTGCCGAGATCGGTGCCGCCATCGCCGGTGTTCAGGACGAACTGGCTCCCGGTTGGCGTCGGATTGCTTGCGCTCATCTCCTCGCTGAACCGCAGCCGCACGTCGGTGCCCGCGATCGTGCTCGCGCCCGCCACCAGCGCCGGCTTCACGGTGTCCGCCGCGCCGGCGTTTGCCACCGCCCGGTTGTTGAACCCTGCCGCCCTTTGCTCATGGAAGTTCCGGATCGCCGTCGTGCCTGCGTCGTAGCTCAGCTCGATGCCGGTCTCGCTCCCGCCCACCTCCCGGTCAAGCGTCAACACCACCGTTGTCGCGGTGGTGTCCACATGCGTGACGGCCGTCGGCTGCGCCGCGCCCGAGACCGAGAAGCCGCCCGTTCCCGTGACGGTCGTGAAGGGAATCAGCGGCTGGTCGAACCTCACCGTGAGCGTTGCGCCGTCCACCACGAGAGGGGCGTTCGCCGCGAGCCGGGGCGCACCCGGCGACTTGGCGTAGAACCCCACGCCAAGCAGGTTGACGATCTCGATCCGCTCGGCAGACGCGGCCGCCGTGTTGCCGGACAGGTCCCGGATCCTGCTCGTGTCGTCGATTCGGATCCAGAAGACGTCGTTGCCGACCATCCCCCCATAGCCCTTCCCGACATTCAGCTCCAGGGTGTTTCCGTCCACCTGGACGACTTCGAGCGCCGAGAATGTCTCTGATTGGGAGTAGGTAAAGCCATGGGGGTCTTCGAGATGTGCGAGGCCAATCACGGCACGAAACAGGGTGAAGTCGCTCTTTAGGGGCATATGGCTCGGGTCCAGCTCTTCGCTGAAATAGAGCTTTAGCCTCGCCCCGTCCTCCGAGGCCCACTTCCAGTCTCTGATCAGCTCCACAGTGCCTCCGGCCACGGTCGGCGCGGTCGTGTCCGGCGCAGGCGTATTGTTGGTCACCGTCCCGCCGGAGAAGTCCGCCAGATTGTTGTCTGCGAGATCCCGCACCTTGTTGCCCGCACCCAGCGCAATCCCTCTGTAAGCCACCGTTACCGTCTCGCCGGCTGCAACCGCCGAGGCCAGGGTCACCGTCACCTCGTGGTCGTCGATCGTTACCGGATCAGCCGTCGTGCCGTCGATGGTCCTGGCGGAACCGCCCGAGGGCGTGGCGGTCACGCGGAATACCGAGCTCGCCGGATTGCCGGCGGTGTTCATGGCCTCGCTGAACGTGACCACAAGCGACGTCCCGTTCACTGTCGCGCTGGAGAACGTCGGTACGGTCGTGTCCGCAGGCGTATTGTTGGTCACCGACCGGCTGGAGAGGGCGGCCACGTCGTTCCCCCCCAGGTCCTGGATGGGGTTCGTGCCCGCCGTGTAGCTCACCGTCACCGTCTGGGTCGAAGTCACCGCCGAGCTCAGGGTCAGCGTCACCGCGCTGCCGGACACCTCGACGTTCGAGAGCGTCCGGCTCGTGCCCGCCACCGAGACCGTGAAATCGGTCGTAGCCGGCGTGGAGCCCGTATCCAGGGCCTCGTTGTAGTTGAGCGTCAGCGTTGCACCGTCCACCGTCGCGGTGTCGAGCGTCGGCGCTGTCAGGTCCTTCGCAACGCCGTTGACGCGAATCCGCAGGGAGTGCTGGTACGATGTCCAGGTATCAGTCCCCGGTGATACATAGTGATCGTTCTCAATCGACCCACCGGCTGCTCCGCCCGAATCCTCCGTAGTGTGGCTCGTTTTCCCGACACTCCCGTGAACCGTGTTGTCGAGAACCACGTAGTAGGTCGTGCTGGCTGCAAGCGTGATCCCGGTTGGCGCCGAGAACGTAAGAGTGCCGGCAGCCAACGACCATGGATTAGTCAGCGTGGCAATTGTCGAACCCCCTGGCGTCCCCGATCTGACCCTCACCCTTACGTCGGAGCCCAGGCGAGCGATAGCGACTACTTCGACGCTTTCCAGGGTGTAGCCGTCGCTCGAAGCGCCAGTGGTGAATCCCTGCGCCGAATCAAACGACGAAAGTGGCACGTTGCCATTACTTGACTTACCGATGTTGGAGATCAGCACGTCGGCCGCCGCAGGCGCAGCGAAGACAAGGCCCGCCAGCAGCAGCGCCAGCGGCACGAGCAGCGGCGCGGTCTGCGCACGCAGCCGTGGGAGGAGACGGAAACGCGAAGCGGTGCGCGAGGGCCGAAGCAGGGGCGTCCGGTCCGGACGCCCGGCGGCGTGTGCCTCATCCGTGCCCGGCGTCGCGCTCGGTCCGGCGCCCATCGGGACGAGCAGACTCGCAATTGGGCAGGCAGGCCGCAGCAGCAGAGAAATCACTGTCAGGCCGTTTCCGATCGCACTCGATCGCATTCGCCATCTCCCCGCGCCGATGAACACACAGGCCCTATCGGGTCCAAAAGCTGGCGATAATCTACCATGTAAATGGTAACTTAAGAGTATCCAGATGGATTTTCTTCATATCGACACGATAACCATCCACATGTCCCCGAGCGGTCGGGGGCGCCCGTTCGTGTACGATCACACACCGTGCCGGCACGTGGCTGAGCACCGCCGTGTACGCTGCGTTGTGGGAACAGACGCACCGCTCGCCCGTGCGGGCGCCGCGCCAGTCCGCTCTCACGGCTGGCGAGAACCTCCCACTGGGGGGTACGCTGAGACCGCGAGACGTTCATCGTGCGGGTCGCGGAAGACGCCATGGCCCCGCGCGCCCGCGTGAGCGACTGCAGTCTGGGTCGGTCCCGACCAGTTCGCCGCCGACGGCGCCTGGTCGCGATGCGCTACCCCGGGCGCGGCAGGGAAATCGTCGTCAGGCTCTTCATCGAGCGCGACGAACGCCATATCCTGCGCGCGCTCGACGAGCGCTGCCCCGAGCCCGAGCGCGCCGTCGACGCCGGCAACGAAACCGACATCCGCCGCGTCGTGACGCTCGTGGGAAACACGGCCGGAGCGCCTCCGCCGGCTCCGCCTCGCCCATCGGCGAAGGCGCCTGCTTGGTATCGACCCCCTCACCGCTACGGCCGCCGTGTGGAAAACCAGGTCCGACCGATGGCCGCGCAATCAGGCGGCGAGAGGTTCTGACCAGGATTCCACCAGGGCGCACCGCTTCTCGAACAGATCGCTGCGTGCATGGGCGGCCTCGGCCTTGTTCCGGACCGCACGCGCAAGCGCCGCCTCCATGACTGCGTGCGGCGTATCGGTGTGCTTGGGCGCATAGTTGCGGCAGCTCGACCGGAGCCCGCGGCCCGATGCCGCGACGCCCGCGTTGCGCAGCGCCTGCGTCATCACCACGGTGCCCGTCATCGCCCCCAGACGCGTGCTCGGTAAGACCAGCGTGCAGAATCCAGCCCACTTGACCGTGAATCCTGCGTGACTTGACGGGCGAACCGTCCCAGACGGGGTCGATTTCACACGGGGTCCACGCGCGCAGCGCGCACCGTCCTTGCCACTGTGCAGGTGTCT